>JGI26080J50196_1000034_pt1 | contig 54701 bp, 46 predicted proteins | sample SaaInl0LU_22_DNA_FD_50196 | JGI IMG/M metagenome (IMG submission 50196)
ATGCACTTATCGGATAAATTGAGAGAAGATAGTATCTTTGCGAAGCGACCTGAACAATTATCAGTAGAAGCGTTTATCAATTTAACCTCCTTAATCGAGCAAGATGCAAGTTGAAATCACTCAAGACTTTATCAACGACATTAGAAATAATATTTCAGATGCAAACGACAGTGCTTTGTCAAATTTGTTCGACGAAATGCACCATGCAGACATTGCCGAAATATTAGAGGAATTAAACTTTGAGGATGCTTTGTACATCATCAAATTATTGGATACTGAAAAAACATCGGACATCCTTACAGAGCTTGATGAGGGCACCCGAGAAAAGATTTTACAGAGTCTTTCTTCTGAAGAAATCGCCAAGGAAATCGACGAATTGCAATCAGACGATGCCGCAGACATCATTGGAGAGTTGCCAGAAGAACAAAAAGAAGAGGTCATTTCTCAAATAGAGGATGTCGAACACGCGAAAGACATTGTCGATTTGCTGCGCTATGATAACGATACAGCTGGTGGATTGATGGGGAAAGAGCTCATCAAAGTAAATGAAAATTGGACCAACCTACGTTGTGTAAGAGAAATGCGACGACAGGCAGAAAATTTTGACAAAGTACACACTATTTATGTGGTGGACGACAACGAAGTTTTGAAAGGAAGGCTGTCACTAAAAAGCCTCCTGACTACCTCTACAAAAACACCTGTAAAAGAAGTTTACAACCAAAAGGTAACTTTTGTAAAAGTAGACGAAAATGATGAAGAGGTTGCTAAAATAATGCAAAAATACGATCTATTTGTCGTGCCCGTCGTAGATGAAATGAATCGATTGGTCGGTCAAATTACCATCGATGATGTGGTAGATGTCATTCGCGAAGAAGCTGACAAAGACTATCAAATGGCAGCTGGTATTACCGAAGATGTCGAAGCAGATGATTCTATATTGCAACTCACAAAAGCACGCTTGCCGTGGTTGGTTTTAGGCCTTTTTGGAGGCTTAGGAGCCGCTTACATCATGGGAGGTTTTGAAGCAGCATTGGAAAAACATAAAATTTTATTTTTCTTTACGCCTCTCATTGCCGCAATGGCAGGAAATGTTGGGGTTCAATCAAGCGCAATTATTGTGCAAGGTTTGGCAAATAACAATTTGAGAGGTAGTCTTTGGAATCGTCTTTTGAAAGAAATCGGTCTCAGCTTGGCAAATGGAATTATTTTAGGTTTGTTGGTTTTAGGCTACGGCCTTTTTCAAGATTTTGACACCACTGTAAATTACGTCATTGCCTGTTCTTTGGTCATCGTGATTGTCATCGCTGCGCTTATTGGTACTTTCGTTCCCATTATTTTAGACAAAAAAGGCATTGATCCAGCCTTAGCTACGGGTCCTTTTATCACCACAAGCAATGATATTTTTGGTATTTTGATTTATTTTATGATTGCCAAAGTAATGCTTGGGTTTTAATAGACCTCCCTTTTAGAACGTATTCCTTCACTCAGTATTCCCGATATCAAATAGCGTGTTAAAGTCTCAATTTTTCTAAAAACGACCACAAAACAATTCCTGTTGTCACTGATATATTCAAAGAGTGTTTGGTGCCAAACTGTGGTATTTCTATGCAATAATTAGATGCGGAAACCACTTTTTGATGTACTCCCTTTACTTCATTCCCCAAAACAATTGCATATTTTTTATTTTTCGAAATTTCGAAATCTTGGAGCATCACCGCAGATTCTGCTTGCTCAATAGAGGCGACTTCTACTCCTTGTTTTTGCAATTCCAAAACCAACGTCAAGGTATCTTCTGCATACTCCCAGTCAACAGAATCTGTGGCGCCCAAAGCAGTCTTGTGAATGTCTTTGTTTGGCGGTGTTGCCGTAATACCACATAAATAAATTTTTTCGACCACAAATGCATCACTGGTTCTAAAAACAGACCCTATATTGTTCAAACTTCGAACATTGTCTAAAATGACAACCAACGGGATTTTCTTTGCTTCTTTAAAATCCGCAACTTCAAGTCGGTTCAATTCACTATTTTTTAATTTTCTCATGGGTGTATTTTGGTTGACAAAATTAATTCGATTTCTGAGAACATACAAAATGCACGCTCTTAAAATTTTCAAATAAAAAACCAATCCATAATTGTATTTTTACACTTCCTTGTAAAATGGATCCAAAATATGCGCACTTTTATTTATTCAACGGCTTTCTTTTGTGTTTTTCTTTCCATGGCTTGTAAAGAACAGCGCCCTCCAAAAATAACAACACTGCCTTCGGAAAAAACTGCAACTCCAAAAAAAGAAACGTACCGTCTGAGAAAGTATGCACATGTCAAAAAATTATACAGCAGATTGGCAGAACCCCTAACAAAATTGTGCATCGAACACAAAGTCCCTCCCGGTGCCATATTGAGTATTCTCAGCCTTGAATCTGGATGGGGAAGTGGTTATGTAGGGCAAATTACGGGCAATTTTTTGAGCTTAAATGCGGTCGGGAAAGACCCGGAATTACCCGCGCTGTACCTCCCCTCTTATCAGGAAAAATCCAATAAGGTGTTGTTTGATCCCAATGAAATTTCAAAAATAGAGGCAGACAAACTTGTTTGGAAATTACGCCCCGCTTCTCTGAAAAAAGATTACCGTCCGGCCCCCTATGCAGGAACTTCTTCAAACTTAGACTACTTTCGAAAACATCCGGATGAATTGACTCAGGCAAATTTAAAAAACACCGAAGATTTCGTAAAACGGTTTATTTCTTCCACAAGTAAAATCGCTGTTTACCGAGAAGCAAGAGCTTTGATGGAAAACGCTGTTGCAAAAAATGGCACTGCTGTTTTGTTTGACGAACAGCTGACTAAAAAATTCATAAACACCATTGGAGGCAGACCAAATTCTTACAACTTTAGAGAAACTTGGCCCACAAAAGTCATTTCCATCATGGAAGGAGTTGGAGCGGTTTCACTCTCCCAAAAACTTTACAAAAAGATTGCCTTTGAGACTGCTTGGAGCTTCTAGAACTTCATGAGACGCTTTGTCTCAAATCAAGGCTCAAGCTGTGACAATACGGGTTCATTTTTAAGCCATTAGCCCTTGATTGATCAATTACAATTTGCCTGTAAAATCTCATTTAAAATATGTATTTTCGCAACTCAATTGAACAAGGAGTAAAATGAGTGCAAAATTTAGAGAACACAAAGGACTAAATTTAACCAATATAGCAGCAGAAACGCTGCAATTCTGGAAAGAAAACGACATCTTTCAAAAAAGTATTCAAGCCCGAGAAGGCAAGGAACCTTATGTCTTTTTTGAAGGCCCCCCGTCGGCAAATGGACTGCCAGGAATTCATCATGTGATAGGCCGCACGATCAAGGATATTTTTCCTCGTTACAAAACCATGAAAGGTTTTAAAGTAGAGCGCAAGGCCGGTTGGGATACACATGGCTTGCCCGTAGAATTGGGTGTTGAAAAAGAATTGGGAATTACCAAAGAAGATATTGGCACAAAAATATCTGTAGAGGCATACAACCAAGCCTGCCGAGATGCCGTCATGAAATATACCGATGTCTGGAACAATCTTACCGAAAGAATTGGGTATTGGGTAGACATGGAGGATCCCTACATTACTTACAAACCAAAATACATGGAATCGGTTTGGTGGCTATTGTCACAATTGTACAAGAAAAATTTGTTGTACAAAGGATACACGATTCAACCTTATTCTCCGAAAGCAGGAACAGGATTGAGCTCTCATGAAGTAAACCAGCCAGGTGCTTATCAAGATGTAACGGACACCACCATTGTAGCGCAATTCAAAGCCCTGAAAAATTCTTTACCGAAAAAACTTCAAAATGTTCAAGGTGACGTTTATTTCTTGGCTTGGACAACAACTCCTTGGACCTTACCTTCAAATACAGCACTTACAGTAGGCCCCAAAATTGACTATGTTGTTGTCAAAACTTTCAATCAATATACATTTGCACCTAGCACGGTTATTTTAGCCAAAGCCCTGATCGGAAAGCAATTTGGCAAAAAATTCTTTGCTGTTGAAAAAGAAACAGATTTGACGGCTTACAGTACAGGAGATAAAAAAATTCCTTTTGCTATTGTAGACGAATACAAAGGAACTGAATTGGTCAATTCAAAATTCGAACAATTGCTGCCTTTCGCTCAACCTTACCAAAATCCTGAAAATGCCTTTCGAGTGATTGCAGGAGATTTTGTTACTACAGAGGACGGTACTGGCATTGTGCATACAGCACCTACGTTTGGTGCCGATGATGCTTTGGTAGCCAAACAAGCGACTCCAGAAGTTCCACCAATGTTGGTATTGGACGAAAACGAGAATCCAATTCCTTTGGTTGATTTGCAAGGAAAATTCACATCACATGTAGGACCTTATGCTGGAAAATATGTAAAAAACGAATATTACAACGAAGGAGAAGCTCCCGAAAAATCAATCGATGTTGAAATTGCCATTCAACTGAAAGAGGAAAACAAAGCTTTTCACGTTGAAAAATACAAACACAGTTATCCGCATTGTTGGAGAACAGACAAACCCGTGTTGTATTACCCCTTAGATTCTTGGTTTGTAAAAGTGACCGAAAAGCGCGATCGCATGTTCGAATTGAACCAAAATATCAATTGGAAACCAGAATCTACAGGAACCGGACGTTTTGGAAATTGGTTGAAAAATGCCAATGACTGGAACCTCTCACGTTCCCGTTATTGGGGGATACCATTGCCAATCTGGAGAACAGAAGATGGTACGGAAGAAATTTTAATCGGCTCTGTAGAAGAATTGAAAAAAGAGATTCAAAAAGCCATTGACGCTGGTGTTGAAAGTAAAGATATTTTTGCTGATTTTGTGATTGGAGATATGTCTGAAGAAAATTATGCCAAAATTGACTTACACAAAAATATTGTCGATCAAATCACCCTCGTTTCTCCTTCTGGTAAAGCGATGAAACGCGAGTCTGATTTGATAGATGTTTGGTTTGATTCGGGATCCATGCCTTATGCACAATGGCATTATCCTTTCGAAAACAAAGAATTGATTGACGACAACAAGTTTTACCCTGCAAATTTCATTGCAGAAGGGGTCGATCAAACGCGAGGTTGGTTTTACACCTTGCATGCCATCAGTTCTATGGTTTTTGATTCTGTTGCCTATAAAAATGTTGTTTCAAACGGCCTCGTTTTAGACAAGCACGGTAAAAAAATGTCAAAACGTTTGGGGAATGGAATTGATCCATTTAAAACGATGGACGAATTTGGACCAGATGCAACTCGTTGGTACATGATTGCCAATGCGAATCCATGGGACAATTTAAAGTTTGATTTGGACGGAGTAGACGAGGTAAGACGAAAATTTTTCGGAACCCTTTACAACACTTATTCTTTCTTTTCATTGTATGCCAACTTAGATAATTTTAGTTACGCCGAAAGCGATATTAAAATTTCTAAAAGACCTGAAATTGACCGTTGGATTCTTTCGGAATTGAACACCTTGATTCAAAATGTAGATACTTTCTATGCCAAGTACGAACCCACAAAAGCCGCTAGAGCCATTCAAGATTTTGTTACCGAAAACTTGAGCAACTGGTTCGTTCGTTTGAGCAGAAGACGCTTCTGGAAAGGTAGCTACGAACACGATAAAATATCTGCCTACCAAACTTTGTATACTTGTATGTTGACAGTTGCGAAGTTAGGAGCTCCCATTGCCCCTTTCTTCATGGACACTCTTTACAAAGACTTGACCAATGCAACGGAAGGCCATTCACAAGAATCTGTTCATTTGGAGGAGTTCCCTATCTGTAATGAAAAAATGATTGACAAGACATTGGAACGAAAAATGCAAAAAGCACAGCAAATCTCCTCCATGGTATTGTCTTTGCGTAAAAAAGAAATGATCAAGGTAAGACAGCCTTTACAACGCGTAATGATTCCTGTTTTAGACGAGCGCGATCGCGAAGATATTTTAGCGATTCAAGACCTTATCATTTCTGAAGTAAATGTCAAAGAAATTGAACTGATTGATGATGCTTCTGGTATTTTGGTGAAAAATATCAAACCCAATTTCAAAGTTTTGGGACCTAAGTTTGGGAAAGAGATGCGCTTTGTAGGGGCTGCCCTACAAAAATTTGGTCAAGAGGAAATTTCCAAACTTGAAAAAGATGGAAAAATTTCTTTAGAAATAAATGGAAAATTTGTAGATTTAGCCATCAATGAGGTAGAGATTTCTTCTCAAGACATCGAAGGTTGGTTGGTTGCCAATCAGGGGAATTTGACGGTTGCCCTGGACGTCACGCTTACCGACACTCTTGTAAAAGAAGGGATTGCACGTGAATTGATCAATCGTATTCAAAATATTCGCAAAGAATCTGGTTTTGAAGTTACTGATAAAATTCAGATATCCATTGAAAAAAACCCCCTCATTGAGAGTGCAGTCTCCGAAAACGAGTCGTACATAAAGAGTGAAACATTGACTGAAACATTGGTGTTCGAAGATTTGCTTTCAAAAGGAGTTGTTGTCGAATTTGACGACATAAAAACAAAATTATTAATTTGTAAAAAGTAATTACTATGGAAAACACCATCGCTCATTACGGAGAAGATGATTTGGCAGAGTTCAAAGAAATCATATTAAAAAAAATCGCAAGAGCACAAGAAGATTTAGACATTCTAAATGCTGCTTATAAAAATGACAGTGCCAACGGAACTGAAGATACCTCACCTACTTTCAAAGCTTTTGAAGAAGGTGCCGAAACCATGTCCAAAGAAGCCAACGTTCAATTGGCCATTCGACAAGAAAAATTTATACGCGACTTGAGAAATGCCTTGTTACGTATTGAAAATAGAACTTACGGTGTTTGCAGAGCTACAGGAAAATTGATTCAAAAAGAACGCTTAAAATTAGTGCCTCATGCAACCTTGAGCATTGAAGCAAAAAAGCAACAATCCTAAAACAATTGACCAGTCCCTCTGATCGATTTTATTTTATGCCATTTTGAAAAAAGCCATCCTCATTATTGTTGCTGTTCTGGCAATAGACCAAATTAGCAAGATATGGATCAAAACCAACCTTATGCTTGGACAAGAAATTTTTGTCTATGATTGGTTTCGCATCCACTTTATAGAAAATAACGGAGCTGCTTGGGGAGCTGAAATTGGAGGGAAAACAGGAAAACTTGTGCTTACTTTATTTCGATTGTGTGCCATTATAGGAATCGGGTATTGGCTGCGAAAATCAATCAAAAACAAAGAACACAATTTGTTGATTGTCGCAATTTCCTTGATCTTTTCTGGAGCTCTTGGCAATATTATTGACTCTGTTTTTTACGGTGTTCTCTTCGACCATTCCCACTTCCAACTCGCAACGCTGTTTGCTGAAAAACCCTACGGAACCATCCTACACGGCAAGGTAGTAGACATGCTTTATTTTCCCATGTGGCACGGAACTTTCCCTACTTGGCTGCCCAAAGTCGGTGGAGATTCTTTTACTTTTTTCAATGCTATTTTCAATATGGCAGATGCAGCCATCTCAGTAGGTGCTGGTATATTAGTGCTTTTTGGAAAAAAAGTTTTTCCTCAAGATAAAAACCAATTCTTTGTAAACAGGAAAATTTCTTCGTCCACATAAAACTTCATCAAAAAAAAAGAACCCTGAACTTTGTTCAGGGTTCTTTTTATGTGCATCTAAAAATGTTTTTACCTCTTGTTCAGCCAAGAAGACATGCTCACTTCTTGATGAATGAGTCCTTTCAAATCAGCGATTGCAACTCTTTTTTGTTCCATGGTATCTCGATGACGAATGGTGACGCACTGGTCGTTCAATGAATCGTGATCTACGGTGATACAAAAAGGAGTTCCTGCAGCGTCTTGTCTTCGATAACGTTTTCCAACAGCATCTTTTTCATCATAAATGACATTGAAGTCCAATTTCAAGTCGTCTACGATTTTACGAGCTACTTCTGGCAATCCGTCTTTTTTTACCAATGGGAAAATAGCCGCTTTGGTAGGCGCTAAGACGGCTGGTAATTTCAATACGATTCTTGTGGTTCCATTTTCCAATGCTTCTTCTTCTAAAGAGTTCGAAAACACAGCTAAAAACATTCTATCCAATCCAATAGAGGTTTCTACCACATAGGGTACGTAACTTTCTCCCAATTCTGGATCAAAATATTGTAATTTTTTTCCAGAATGTTCTTCATGTGCTTTCAAATCAAAATCGGTTCTCGAATGAATTCCTTCCAATTCTTTGAATCCAAATGGAAATTTGAATTCAATATCTGCAGCTGCATCTGCATAATGTGCCAATTTATCATGGTCGTGAAAGCGGTAATTGTCTTGGCCCATTCCTAAAGATAAATGCCATTTCAAACGGGTTTCTTTCCATTGTTCGTACCATTCTTTTTGGGTCCCAGGACGTACAAAAAATTGCATTTCCATCTGTTCAAATTCCCGCATTCTAAAAATAAACTGACGCGCTACAATTTCATTTCGAAAAGCCTTTCCTGTTTGAGCGATCCCAAAAGGAATTTTCATTCTTCCTGTTTTTTGCACGTTTAGAAAATTAACAAATATTCCTTGTGCTGTTTCTGGACGCAAATACAAGTCCATTGCCGTATCTGCAGAAGCTCCTAATTTGGTTCCAAACATCAAATTGAACTGTTTTACTTCTGTCCAATTTTTAGATCCTGAAAGCGGACAAACCACCCCTAACTCTTCAATCAGTGCTTTGACATCTGCCAAATCTTCCTTTTCCAAAGATTGCCCCATTCTTTTCAAAATAGTGGCGCCTTTTTCTTTGTATCCCAAAACTCTTGGATTTGTCGCAATGAATTGTTCTTTGTCAAAAGCGTCTCCAAAACGCTTTTGCGCTTTGGCAACTTCTTTTTCTATTTTTGCATCGAGTTTTCCGACATAATCTTCAATCAACACATCGGCACGGTATCTTTTCTTAGAATCTTTGTTATCAATCAACGGATCATTGAAAGCGTCTACGTGTCCCGAGGCTTTCCAAGTAGTAGGATGCATGAATATAGCAGCATCGAGCCCAACAATATTGTCGTTCATCTGCACCATGGATTTCCACCAATATTCACGTATATTTTTCTTTAATTCTACTCCGTTTTGTGCGTAATCGTAAACGGCACTCAAACCGTCATAAATTTCACTCGACTGAAACACATATCCATACTCTTTCGCGTGTGAAACTACTTTCTTAAATTGATCTTCTTGCTTTGCCATGGTGCAAAAATAAGTATTTTATTGATTTATTTGACGGTCTTTTTTCAAGGGTTTTATTCTTTGTAAAAAAACTCAATTCCCCTTCTTTTTCAAAAAAAAAGAGACTGTCATAATTGACAGTCTCTTTAAAATATTTTTCTTTTGTTCTTAGAAAATCCCTAAGAAACTCTTTTTCAATACTACGGTTGTGTTTCCAACAGCTCTCCCGTCTAGAATTACGGAAACCGTATAAGTTCCTTCACTCAAAGATTTGCTATCCACATCTGTCGATACAGCTACTGCTGTCTCTGCATTTTCATAGTTCACTTCAGTTTCAGCAGAGTAAGAAACGGCTGCTCCATTCACATCTACAGATCCTTTGGAAGCCACTACATTGCCTTCTGCGTCTTTGATCGCAACAAATACTTTCTTCGATCCGCTTGGCGTCAAGTCGTTTTTGTTGATGTTAAACGCTACTTGAAATGCATCTGTTTTTTTGAAACGATTCGTTGCCTTCAAAACTCCATTGCTTGATTTCTTAGCTCCGTTCGCTTGCAAGTCATCGATGCTTAAAATCTCTCCGATCGCAACTTTCCCAGCCAATACTTCATTTTCAGAAGTCAATTGTGCATTTTGGCTTGCCTGTGCTGCAATAGTTCCGTTTGCTTCTACAATTACACCGTTCAACTCCGCGTTCAACTTTGTAAGAGAGTCAACTTGCGCAAACAATTCTTTGTTCTTTGCTTTCAAAGCATTCACACGGCTTCTGTACCATCTGATTTTTCTGTAGCTCGTTTTCTTTTCTTTCGTCAATGAATCTTTGTAAGAAACGATGTCTGCTCTCGCAGCTTCCAATTTTGTCGTAAGTGCTGTATTTTCAGCGATTTTTGCATCATAGTTCACAATTAACTCGTCTAACTGTGTTTTCAACTCCGCTTTTTCAGTTTCTAAAGCAGCTTTAATTTCGTTGTGCTCCGAATTTGCATAAAAGGTATACGCCACTGCTACCGCTAGAAGTGCTCCTAATAAAATCGTGATAAATTTTCCTGATTGTTTTGTTTCCATCTTGGTATTTCTTGTTTATNTNGGGACAAAAATAGGATTTATATTAGAATAATCAATGACTTTTGATTAAAAAAACCAATCGAAAAAGGCTTAGTAGACTGATTTTANTAACTTTAAGGAAAAAAAAGCATGCTAAAAGATTGTATTTTACTCTTCTTTCCGGAACAATGTGCTTGTTGTCAAAGGCATTTGATCAAACACGAACGATTGATATGCACTTTTTGCCGACACGACCTGTCGTTCGGAAATTACACAAATCAATCCCCAAATACGGTTGAAAATTGTTTTTATGGAAAAGTTCCACTGGTCGCGGCGACCGCTTTGTTTCTTTTTCGAGAAAATGGAAGAATTCAAAATTTAATCCATGCTTTGAAATACGAAAACAAACAGTCTATTGGGTTGTTTGCAGCCCATCTTTTGGGTTCTGAAATTTTACACTCAAATCGTTTCCCAGTCATAGACTTGATCATTCCCGTGCCTTTACACCCAAAAAAAGAAAGAAAAAGAGGCTACAATCAAAATACTGCTTTCGGACAAAAATTGGCAGAAATTCTTTCTTCTGAATTCTGCAGCAACCTTTTGGTAAAAAAACGAAACAGTCCGACTCAAACTCAACAGAGTCGAATTCAAAGATGGAAAAATGTTCAAGGAAATTTTTTTCTTAAAAACCCGAAAAAACTGGCAAACAAACAGATATTACTGATCGACGATGTCATCACTACTGGAGCAACGCTTGAGGCTTGCTGCAACGAACTTTTAAAAGCAGATGTTCGGATTTGCATCGCAGCCATTGCCTGTGCTGAAAATTTTTAATTTTACAGACAGTGCGATACAATTGCAATCCCTTCGAATTTTTCATCCACGACTGGACATGTTCCTGAAATTAATTGTTACTTTGTAATCTGAAAACAAAAAGCGTCAAACGCCTCTTGAACAAATCCAAAGAACAAATAATTTTGAAACAGATGAAAAACTTGTTTGTATTTTTTCTACTAGCAACTCTTCTCATTTTTTCTACCAACAGATGCGCTCGAAAAGGATCTCCGACAGGAGGCCCAAAAGACAGCATTGCTCCTGTTATGGTTACGGCGCTACCAGAATACAAATCTGTTCATTTCAAAGAGAAAAGGATACGCCTCGAATTTGACGAATACGTGAAATTCGAAAATTTATTCAAACAATTGATCGTTTCACCCCCTCTTAAGAATGCTTTGATCATAAAACCTTTGAGCGCTCCAAGCAAACGCATCACGATTGACATCAAAGACACGCTGAAAGAAAACACCACTTATTCTTTCAATTTTGGCAACAGTATTATTGACAACAATGAAGGCAATCCTTTGGGAAGTTTTAAATACGTTTTTTCCACAGGTGCTTTTGTCGATTCACTCGAACTCCATGGCAAACTCGTTGATGCCATTCAAAAAGAAACCGCAAACAACCTAAGTGTACTTCTGTACGAATACAACGAAAAATACAAAGACTCTGTCGTTTACAACGAAAAACCTACGTATGTTACCAATACCCTTGACACAACAAGCTTCAAGATTACCAACATCAAAAAAGGAACTTACAAACTTATTGCCTTAAAAGATTTTAACAACAATTACCAATACAATCCTAAGCAAGATAAAATTGGTTTTTTAAGCCACCCTATTCGCATTCCTACGGATAGTTTTTTTGAACTAAACCTATTCCGAGAAATTCCAAAATTTAAAGTTCTCAAACCTTTGGAAAACAAAAGGGGGAAAATAATCTTCGGATTTGAAGGGATCAAAGACAGCCTTTTGCAGATTGCACTAAAAACGGAAACACCTCCCTCTTTCAAAAGCTTTGTAAATCTTGAGGAAAGTAAAGACACCTTGAACTATTGGTACACCCCTTTTGAAACGGACTCTTTGCAGTTCAGAGTAACTGCAACGAATATAGATACGCTGTATACTGTAAATTTAAGGACCTCAAAAACAGACTCATTGCTTGTGCGCTCTATTACTGGGAACACGTTGCATCCGAAAGATACTTTTGCAATCCAAACAAACATACCTATCGATCGCATTGATCCAAACCTAATTCGAATTATTGACAAAGACACCTTACTCGTTCCTTTTGAAACTATTTTGGATGCAAACAAAACAAAATTATCCGTCTATTTCAACTCCAAAAGAAACGACAAGTACCGCATCGATGTGCTGCCAGAAACCTTGGTCGATTTTAGAGGGCAGACAAACGACACTCTTCAATTCAACCTCAAAACGTTGGATTTCGAGGACTACGGAATGATCGAAATTCAATTGAAAAACACAACACAATTTCCTGTTTTGGTTGATTTATTAGACACCAAGGAAAATCTTGTCGAACGTCAATCCTCCCAAAAAAACACGAATTTTGTCTTTGAAAACGTACTCCCAGGAAGCTACCTAGTCCGAGTTATCTACGATGTCAACCAGAACAAAAAATGGGACACTGGCAATTTCTTGAAACAACAACAACCTGAAAAAGTATTTCACTATCCCATAACATTAAAGATCAAAGCGAATTGGACGGTTAGCGAAATCTTCGATTTGTCATTAGACACGAAGCTTTGAAGAAGAAACCGTTCTTCCATAGCCTAATAAAACTCAAAGAAATCTAAAGATCAGATCAATTTTTTCATCGCCAACAGCACTCCTAAATGAATTCCTTCGTGAAAGGAATTGAATTGGATGGCCGAGTCAATATCTGTCAAAGTAACCCCTACACTAGTGGTATAAGAATTGTATTCCTTGAAAAGGCCTTTTTTGTAATCTTCTTCCAGTCTCAGGGGCAGGCTTAAAAACAATTCTTTGATTGCCTCAAACTCGCGTTCCGTCACAGTCTCAGAAAGGTTCCTACTCGGAGCTGCCCCTTTTCTATATTTTGCTATCATTTCTTCTGAAATCAAACAAGGAATTCCTGAAATACGATAGCATAGCAATTGCTGAGTGACTACCAAATGCGCAACGTTCCAAGCAATGTTGTTCTTAAAACCGCTGGGTATTGTGTTCAACTGTTCTATAGACAATCCTTCCATCACCTTTAGCATCAACGCTCTTCCCTTTTTCAAATTTTCAAATTGTACCTCCACTTCTTTTTTTTTAATTTGGCTAAATGTATCGAATTTTCCTGAAAAAACACCTTATTTTTACGACATCCATACAAACTCCTAAAAAGCATATTTGACAAAAAAATCAAGTAGATGAAAAAAATATATTACTTAAAAACCTGTGATACCTGTAGAAGAATTTTAAAAGAAATTCCCTTAGAAGAGGTTGTTTTGCAAGAAATCAAAGGAGAACCTATTACAACAACTCAACTAGAAGAAATGCATTCTTATTCTAAAAGTTACGAAGCTCTTTTTAACAAAAGAGCTAAAAAATACAAGGAACTAAGATTGAAAGACCAAAAATTGTCTGAAACCGATTTCAAACAACTTATTTTAGAGACTTATACTTTTTTAAAGAGACCTGTCGCAATTATCAACGGTGAAATCTTTATTGGAAATAGTAAAAAAAATATCGAGGCCTTGAAGCATAGCTTGCTCAACGAGCGTAGATAGCCATCAAACGATCCGCTTCAATTTGAGCACTCCAATGTTTTTGTATGTTCAATTGAGCAGCTGTCCCTAGATGAGGTAGTTTTCCTGAGCACAAATCTTTCAGTAGTTTTTGCAGTGCCTCTTTGTCATTGCTATCGAATAAGTAGCCGTTTTTTTCTTCTTGAATGATTTCTGAGTGCACCCCTACATTTCTTGTAGCGATTACATTACAACCACAAGCCATGGCCTCGGCACACACCAAAGAAAATCCTTCAGAAAAAGAAGGCACAATCACAGAATGAGAGGCTTGGTAAAAAGCGATGATTTCAGGAGTCTCTTTTATAAAATATACTTGTGCTGCTACTTCATGCATGGCAACAATATTTTTCAATGCTACTAAAAACTCTGGTTTGTCCACTTTTCCCACAATTGCTAGTGCCCAATCGGGGTGTTCTTTCAAAATGGGAGCAAAAACCTCCAACATTACTTTTTGTCCCTTCGATTTTCGCACTCGACCTGCACAGGTAAGCAGGTATTTTTGTCGGATTTCAACACGTCTTGCCCCTTTTTTAGGTCGAAACAAATCATTGTCTACACCATGTCCAACAACTTTTGAGGGATATTTCAGTTTTTTCTGCATTCCGTTGGTCAATGCGATAACTTCATCTGCCTTCTTTAACAAGAAATTGGTCAATCCCGAAGGGTTTGATTCTGCATGTCGTGTGGCAACTAATTTGAAATTGGCTCCTAATATCCGAAAAAATAAAGCTCTGAAGATCTCATTATTTCGATGACAATGCATCACAAAATACTGTCTTGAACGTACAAGACTCCACAATTTTTGACGGGAAATTTTCCTTCCAGAGACCCCGTACCCGTAGATATAAGACTCGTATTGCAATTCAAAAAAAGAGAAAACATTTTCAATACTTCGCGTAACTCCTGTGCGCCTTCTGTGAAAATGGGTGTGTATCAATATCGGTTTTGTCGTCATAAATCAATTACGAAAATTTTCGCTCCAATAAATTAAGAAATCGCTCCTCGTACTCTTCTTTTCCCGACCAATCGTAGTCAGATTTGACCATTTTATTCAAAAATCTTTTTGCTTCTTTTTCCTCTTTGAAAGAGTTTAACTGAGACATCACCCTGTTAAAATCTTCCTGACTTCCTTCGAAAAGGTGTTTCACAAAAGCAATCCGATCATTCAAACCAATTTGGATATTTTTTTGCACCAAGGTTTCATTCAATGATTTTTTCGGTGTCTCCACACGTACGGCATTTTCGAAAATATCCGTAGCAACATCGACCGGAATGGTGTCTTTTAGCTCCTCTTCCAACGTTGATTTCTTCGTTTCCGTTTCGGATGCTGCTCCAGAAAACAAATTCGGTGTTTCAGAAATTACTACCTCTTTCGTCACTTCCTTTTTATCCTCTTTTGGTTCCTTTTCTTCCGCACCTTTTTTGTGGTGTATTCCTTTTGAATCTTTGCTTTCTTCTTCTAATAGAACCTCTGCAACCTCTGTTACGTTTGGAATTTGTTCCGCTTCTTTTTTCTCCACAATAGGTGCAACAGCAATGTCAGTGGTTCGATCTGCCAATGGTTCTTCAACTAAATTTTTTTCATTTGAAATTTTATCCAAAATTTCTTCTTTTGAAAGCTCGTTTGTTGGGCTTGTAGTCACAAATCGATCTACGAACTCAAGCACAGCCAATCGCTCGTACACATCTCTGGCCTTATTTTTCAATGCAACCACATCCTTTTTATTTTTCATTTGTAAAATAGAATGAGCGATGCTGATCAATTCCGATTCTAATTTTTTATGCATAACTTGCTGAATTTATAGAGGTATACCTGTTTTATTTTAATAAATTTGTAGAAACAAATGGATTTTTAACTTCCAAATGTCAACGCTTTAAAATTACAAAATGTTTCTTGAAAATACAGTAAATCCTACAGAACAATTTGGGTGGATCGAAGTGATCAGCGGATCTATGTTCTCTGGTAAAACAGAAGAACTCATTCGAAGATTGCGGCGTGCTAAAATTGCGCGGCAGAAGGTAGAGATCTTCAAACCAACTGTGGACCTACGCTACGATGCTGAAAAGGTAGTTTCACACGATGCCAATGAAATTCGTTCTACGCCGGTTCCCTCCGCAGCAAACATACGCCTTTTGGCGAATGATGTAGATGTCATAGGCATTGACGAGGCGCAATTCTTTGACGATGAAATTGTAGCGGTTTGCAACGACTTGGCAAATCAAGGTGTCCGTGTCATTGTTGCTGGCTTGGATATGGATTTCAAAGGAAACCCTTTCGGACCAATGCCTGCTCTTATGGCAACGGCTGAATACGTAACCAAAGTACACGCCGTTTGCACAAAAACAGGCAATCTTGCACATTATAGCCACAGAAAAGGCCCCAACGACGCACTTGTCATGTTAGGAGAAACAGAAGAATACGAACCTTTGAGCAGGGCTGCTTTTTTTAAGGAAAAGAAAAGAAAGTAACAAATACACTCCCCTATAAAGTAAAAAACAACATGTCAGATCTCAAACATCAAATCCCAAAAGCCTCGGACGCGCATGTCAGTGTTTTGGAAATCGACTTGACTGCATTGGATCACAATGTGGCCTATTTTAAGAAAAAGCTTTCTTCAAAAACCAAATTATTGGGAGTTGTGAAAGCATTTTCATACGGTTTGGATGCGATCGAAATTTCCAAACATTTGGAAAGACAACAAATAGACTATCTCGCAGTCGCTTATACGGAAGAGGGTGTTTTTTTGAGAGAGTCCGGAATAAAAACTCCTATTTTGGTTTTGCATGCACAGCCTTGTAACTATGAAACCTTGATTGCAAATTGTTTAGAACCCAATCTATACTCATTGCTCACTCTAAAAACATTTACCGAGCTGGCGAGTACAAAAAAATTAAAAAATTACCCGATTCATTTAAAATTCAATACGGGATTAAATCGACTTGGAATGACTTCTGAAGAACTTCCTCAAATTTTAAACACGCTCCAAAACAACTCCATAAAAGTAGCTTCTCTCTTCTCTCATTTGGCAGCAAGCGAAGACATGAATGAAAAAGAATTTTCACTCCGTCAAATTGAAAAATTCAAAAATTGCACCGCTGAAATATTAAAATTTCTACCCTACAAACCCCTGCTCCACATGTCAAATACTTCAGGAATTGTGAATTTCCCTCAAGCTCATTTCGACATGGTTCGCTTGGGAATTGGCATGTACGGATTCGGAAATGATCCAAAAGAAACTGCCGCACTGCAAAATGTAGGATGCTTGAAAACTGTGATTTCACAGATACACGAAATTAAAAAGGGAGAAACTTTGGGCTACAACAGAGCTTTTACAGCCTCTAAAACTACCAAAACAGCAACGCTACCCATCGGTCATGCAGACGGGATTCACAGAAGTCTTGGAAATGGAAATGGAAGTGTAAAAATAAACAACGAAGCTTGTCCTATTTTAGGAAATGTTTGTATGGATATGATTATGGTTGATGTCACACAAGTTACCTGTAAAGAAGGGGACGAAGCGATTGTGTTTGACAATCAGACAATGGTAGCTCATTTGGCAGAAAAATCAGACACCATTCCCTATGAGATCATAACGGGTATTTCACAGCGAATTCCACGAAAAATTGTTTCGTAGGCTTTTTTATTTTCTCCCCTCGACCACCACCACGATTTCTCCTTTCAAGGTGTTTTCAGAAAAATACGCAATCACCTCTTCCAAGGTTCCTCGTTTGGTTTCTTCAAATAGTTTTGACAATTCTCTGGATACAGATACCTGTCGTGTGGCGCCAAAATATTCCGAAAAATGCGTCAATGTTTTGATTAACTTATGAGGAGATTCATAAAAAATCATGGTTCTGGTTTCTTCTGCCAAAAACAACAACCGTGTTTGTCTCCCTTTCTTTACAGGTAAAAACCCTTCAAAAACAAATTTATCATTAGGCAATCCACTATTGACCAAAGCAGGTACAAAAGCAGTTGCTCCTGGCAAACATTCTACAGCCAAACCCGCATGAATACATGCACGCGTGAGTAAAAAACCAGGGTCAGAAATTGCCGGTGTTCCGGCATCAGAGATCAGGGCAATTGCTTCTCCGGCCTGAATTCTATCGACTATACGAGCCACCATTTTATGCTCATTGTGCATGTGGTGAGACATCATTTGAGTCCCGATCTCAAAATGCTTTAACAACTTACCCGAAGTTCGTGTATCTTCTGCTAAAATCAAATCTACCTCTTTTAAAATTTTGACGGCACGAAATGTCATGTCTTCTAAATTCCCAATAGGAGTCGGTACTAAATAAAGTTTTGCTTCCAAAAAAAAATATTTGAAAGCAAAGTTAGGAAAGATTTAGAGACAATCGTCAAATTCCACAATTAAACACTAAATTTGCAGCAGAAATAACAAGCTATCAAATACAGCAAAAATGCATAGAAGTCATACAAACGGCGAATTGAGAATCGAAAACGCAGGACAGGAAGTACAGCTAGCAGGTTGGGTACAAAAAATCAGAGATAAGGGGTTCATGATTTGGGTCGATTTACGAGACCGCTATGGAATTACCCAGTTAATTTTTGACGAAGAACGCACAGAAAAAGCAGTCATTGAACAAGCCAAAACATTGGGTCGTGAGTTTGTTATTCAAGTATCAGGAACTGTCATTGAACGTCAATCTAAAAATGACAAAATTGCGACAGGAGACATCGAACTGCTTGTTTCGAAACTCCAAATTTTAAATGAAGCAGCACTTCCTCCTTTTACGATTGAAGACGAAACTGATGGGGGTGAAGAATTGCGCATGAAATATCGCTATTTAGACATTCGAAGAAACCCCGTAAAGGAGAGTCTTATTTTCAGACACAAAGTAACCCAAGAAGTCCGTAATTTTTTATCTAACGAAGATTTTATTGAAGTTGAAACGCCTTACTTGATCAAGTCAACACCAGAAGGAGCACGTGATTTTGTGGTGCCTTCTCGAATGAATGAAGGGCAATTTTATGCCTTGCCACAATCACCACAAACCTTCAAACAATTATTGATGGTTGGTGGAATGGACAAATACTTTCAGATTGTAAAATGTTTTAGAGACGAAGATTTGCGCGCCGATAGACAGCCAGAGTTCACACAAATAGATTGTGAAATGGCTTTTGTGGAGCAAGAAGATATCCTTTCCATCTTTGAAGGCTTGACACGTCACTTGCTTCAGAAAATAAACCGTGTTGACATTGGAGATTTCCCAAGAATGTCCTTTGACCATGCCATGAAAACTTATGGAAATGACAAACCAGACATTCGTTTTGGAATGGAATTCGGTGAATTGAACACTGTTGCCAAACACCGAAATTTCAAAATATTTGACGAGGCTGAACTCGTAGTTGGTATTGCAGTTCCTGGAGGGGCTTCCTATACTCGAAAAGAAATTGACAAACTGATTGACTGGGTCCGACGTCCTCAGATTGGTGCCTTAGGAATGGTATATGTAAAGTGCAATGAAGACGGCACCTACAAATCATCTGTCGATAAATTTTACAACCAAGAGGATTTGGCGCAATGGGCTGAAGCAACAGGAGCAAAAGCTGGTGATCTGATCTGTGTACTCTCAGGAGCTGTTCACAAGGTGAGAGCTCAACTGAGTGCCTTGCGCATGGAATTGGCGGAACGTCTTGGATTGAGGAAGCCGAATGAATTTGCACCACTTTGGGTTGTTGATTTTCCGTTGTTAGAATGGGACGATGAAACAGAGCGCTACCACGCGATGCACCATCCTTTTACTTCCCCAAAACCTGAAGACATGGCCTTGTTAGATACCGATCCAGGAAAAGTAAGAGCCAATGCGTATGACTTGGTTTTGAATGGTAATGAAATTGGTGGTGGGTCTATTCGTATTCACGATAAAGAAACACAGGCTTTGATGTTTGATCACTTAGGTTTTACGCCTGAAGAGGCCAAAGAACAATTTGGATTTTTAATGAATGCCTTTGAATACGGTGCCCCTCCTCATGGAGGTCTGGCCTTTGGACTGGATCGATTGGTTGCTATTTTGGCAGGAAAAGAAACCATTAGAGACTTTATTGCTTTTCCTAAAAATAATTCAGGACGAGACGTCATGATCGACGCCCCCTCTAAAATAGATTCCGAACAGCTAGCCGAATTGAATTTAATACAGAAACAGTTGCCAACATAAATGACGATTACCTCTCTAAACTCTTTTAGAGAGGTTTGTTTTTTTAAAGAAAAGTATGTCAAAAGCTTACATTTGATTTCATAAAACAGACGCACCACAATGCCAAACAGAGCAAGCCAAATTATTCGAAAGTTTCTTATCTGGAAATACCGACATATTTCTGAAGAAAACTTCATTTATATCTTGAGTATTTTTGTGGGTTTTTTGGCAGGTATGGGTGCTGTGATTTTAAAAAATCTCACGCATTATATCAAAGGTTTTTTGAATGGAAATTTTACCGAGAACCTTCATTACTCGTATTATTTTATCTTCCCTATCATCGGACTGATCCTTGTTTTTTTAATTAAAAAACACGTTTTAAAACGAGAAATTGGCCATGGTATTTCCACTACTTTGCACGCAATAGCAAGAAGGAATGGAATCATCAAACGTATCAAAATTTATGCTTCTTTGCTAACCGCTCCTATCACTGTTGGTTTCGGAGGTTCTGTGGGTTTGCAAGGCCCTGCGGTAAGCACAGGAGCTGCCATTGGTTCCAATATTGGGCTATTGTTTCATCTCAATCCTAAAAAAAGAATGCTCCTGATTGGATGTGCAACAGCCGGTGCCATGGCTTCCATATTCAAAGCGCCTATTGCCGCTGTAATTTTCGCTGTCGAAATTTTCAGTTTGGAACTTGCCTTTTCTTCTATGATTCCCCTATTGCTTGCCTCTATTTCATCTGTAGTAACCTCTTATCTATTTCTGGGCTCCGATATTTTATTCTCTTTTGAGCTAGAGGATCCTTTTGAGATAAAAGACATTCTATTTTTCATCTTTTTGGGCCTGGTGACTGGAGCTGCTTCGGTTTATTTTTCAAAAATGTACTTTTCTATCATCAAGCTGTTTGACAGATTTAAAAATCCCGTTTCGAAACTCTTGGTCGGGGGTATTGCTATCGGAACACTACTGTACGTGATCCCTCCTCTATTTGGAGAAGGCTATAGCTTGATTAATAATTTGCTTCTGGGCGACCACCTCGCTGCAATTGGAAAAACACCTTTTGACGAATTTACAAACAATATATGGGTCGTTATCTTGCTGCTCTCAGGGATTGTTCTTTTCAAAGCCGTTGCCATGACCACTACTTTTGCCGCAGGTGGTGTGGGAGGCATCTTTATTCCAACACTGGTCATGGGAAGTGCTCTTGGAAATGTATTTGCAAAAATCATCAACAATATCGGCCTTGGCTTTCATGTTTCTGAATCTAATTTTACGTTGCTGGGGATGACAGGTTTGATGGCAGGAGTATTGCACGCTCCGTTGACTGCAATTTTCTTAATTGCAGAAATCACCAAAGGCTATGAATTGTTCATCCCACTTATGATTGTAGCTGCCATTTCTTTTGCCTTTACAAGGTATTTCATTAAAAACTCTATTTACACTTCTGAATTGGCTAAAAAAGGACAACTCATTACGCATGATAGAGATAAAAATGTGTTGTTGTTGATGAAAATTGACAAAGTCATTGAAACGAACTTTGTTTGCCTTTTTCCAGAAATGAAATTGGGTGAAATGCTGAACAACGCCGTTGCCAAATCTTCAAGAAATAATTTTCCTGTCGTCAATGAATCTGGAGAATTATTAGGAGTCGTACTCCTTGACGATATCCGACATATGATGTTTGATTCCGATATGTATGAGACGGTTACTGTCGGAAAACTAATGCACAGTCCACCTGCCATTGTTTTTTATGAAAAAGACAACATGGAAAAAATCATGGAAAAATTCAAACACACCACTGCTTGGAATTTACCGGTTGTCAAAGAAGGGAAATACATGGGATTCATCTCAAAATCAAGGCTCTTGTCCTCGTACCGTCGCAAATTAATTGAAGTAACAAATTAACATCATTACAAACTATGAAAATACTGCTTAGAATCATTTTATTCCTCGTTATTGGACTGCTCTGTACAGGGTTTTATTTCCAAATAACCTCTGAAAAAAATGCTGAGTTCTATATTGGCATAGGGGTTTTGCTTCTGGCTTTTGTATTGATCCCTCTTTTTATTTACCACGGCTATAAAGGAAAAGATTTGACAAGATATTCTTTTAAGAATATGCAAAAACCCGAAGACAAAAAGAATTGAACTAATTCAGATTGCGTTTTTCAATAAAAAACCTTTTCAAAATAGTTCCACATGCCTCCGATAAAATACCCTGGGTAACTTTTGTTTTTGGGTGTAAGGTTGTTTTGTAGTTTACAAAACCTCTTTGTTGGTCTTTTGCTCCATATACAATTCTTCCAATTTGTGTCCAATAACTTGCCCCTGCACACATTTGACAGGGCTCTAAAGTCACATATAAGGTGCATTCTTTCAAATATTTCCCTCCTAAAAAATCCGAAGCTGCCGTAAAAGCTTGCATTTCTGCATGAGCAGTTACATCATTCAATGTCTCTGTCAAATTATGCCCTCTTGCAATAATTTTATCATTCATTACAATGACAGCACCCACTGGAATTTCTCCTTTATCAAACGCCAATTGTGCCTCTTTCAAAGCATGTTGCATAAAATACGTGTCATCAAAAGGATTGATCATAAAGACAAATATAGCAGATTTGTTGCTTTTCAAACTTGTTTGCCTCTTTATTTCTAAACAAAAAATATGGATACGCAAAGCAAAATCATCAAAACGACAAATAAAATCGTAATTTTGACAGCGTGAAGTATGACTTGCTAAATACCATCTCCTCTCCCGAAGATTTGAAAAAAATGAGGGAAAATGAACTGCCGATTCTCGCGAAAGAGTTGCGAGCTTTCATCATTGCTATTCTCTCGAGCAAAGAAGGACATCTCGGTGCTAGTTTAGGAGTGGTAGAACTGAGCATTGCCTTACACTATGTATTCAAAACTCCTGACGATATTTTAATTTGGGACGTAGGACATCAGGCTTACGCTCATAAAATCTTGACAGGCCGAAAAGAAAATTTTCACACGCACAGACAATACAAAGGCATCAGTGGTTTTCCAAAAAGAGAAGAAAGCGATTTTGATGCTTTTGGAACAGGTCATTCTTCGACCTCTATTTCAGCTGCCTTGGGAATGGCCATGGCTTCTAAAATCAAAGGAGCAACCGAACGGCACCATGTTGCCATTATCGGCGATGCATCTATTGCTGCGGGAATGGCTTTTGAAGGCCTCAATCATGCGGGCGTCTGTGATGCCAATTTACTCGTTATTTTAAACGACAATGCCATCGGCATTGATCCGAGTGTTGGTGCTTTGAAGGAATATCTTACCAAAGCCAAAATCGGACTCAAACCCAAACAAAGCAATATGATTGAGGCGCTTAACTTCAATTATTCCGGTCCGATTGACGGACATGATATTCCTAAAATTTTGAAAGAATTGAATCGCCTTAAGAATATCAAAGGACCAAAATTCCTACATCTTGTTACAACCAAAGGAAAAGGATTGAAACAAGCAGAACAAGACCAGGTGAAATACCATGCTCCTGGCAAATTTGATAAAATTACCGGAGAAATTCAGCAGAACAACGATGACAACAACGGTACAAAATACCAAGATGTTTTTGGGCATACCTTGGTAGAATTGGCTGAAAAAAATGAAAAAATCATTGGAATCACGCCAGCCATGCCTACGGGAAGTTCCTTAAAATACATGATGGAGGTATTCCCAAAAAGAGCTTTTGATGTAGGAATCGCAGAACAACATGCCGTTACGCTGGCTGCGGGAATGGCCAGTCAAGGTCTGATCCCTTATTGCAATATCTATTCGACCTTTGCGCAACGAGCATACGACCAAATCATACACGATGTTGCCTTGCAAAAATTACCTGTAATTTTCTGTTTGGACAGAGCAGGATTGGTTGGAGAAGATGGGGCTACACATCACGGTGCTTTTGACATCAGTTTTTTACGATGTATTCCCAACCTCATTTTATTCGCTCCTATGAACGAGATAGACCTCCGAAACATACTTTATACAGCACAATTGGGAAAGTTGAAAAATCCTATTGCTATTCGATATCCAAGAGGTAGAGGTTCTATACCAGATTGGCAACAGCCTTTCAAAGCAATTCCAATCGGAAAAGGGAAAATACTGCGAGAAGGGAGTAACGTTGCAATTCTCTCTATAGGAACTATTGGAAATCAGTTGGAATCCATTCTTGAAAATCTTTCTTCAGAACAAAAACCAAAAATAGCACACTACAACCTTCTTTTTGTAAAACCTTTGGACAAAGATTTATTGCTCGGTATTTTACAAAAGTTTGACACTCTTCTTACTTTTGAGGAGAATGTTTCGCAAGGAGGCTTTGGAAGTGCCGTGCTAGAATTTGCTCAAGAACATCATTTTACAAACAAAAAAATTCAAATAATAGGATATCCGGACTCATTCGTAGAGCACGGTTCCGTTGAAAAATTACAAAAAAGTCTTGCTTTGAACAAAGAAGCTCTCCAAAAATTGATTTTAGCATCTCTTTAAACTTGGCATTTTTTTTGATATAATTTACTTTTGAAAAATATGAAACTCCTTATTGCTGTTTTTGCATGCCTCTTATCGCTTTCTACAAGTGCGAATGTTGAGAAAGATTCTGTTCTTTCCAGCCCAAAATCTGTCATTCGTGTGAAACAATGGGCCATTAAAAAAAATGTCGGGCTCATTTTAACACAAACCGCCTTTGTAAATTGGAACGCGGGGGGTGACAATTCTATTGCAGGGATCGCAAACGCTACTATTGAAATGAACTACAAACAAGATCGTTTGTTCTGGAACAATACAATAATCGGCCGCTATGGACTGAACAAAAAAGAAGGTCTCGGTGTGAGAAAAACTGATGATCTGTTCGAAATTATTTCTGTTTTTGGCTACCGAAAGAGCGAAAATTCTCAATGGAACAATTCTGCGAGATTCAATTTTAGAACCCAATTTGCAAGTGGTTATCAATATTCAGGTTCGGAAAGAGGCAGTGCCATCTCAAATTTTTTCGCCCCCGCTTATCTTTTTATCGGTATTGGCTCACAGTACACTCCAAAAAACAAAAAATACAAATTTTACATTTCTCCAGTCACTAACAAAACAACCTTGGTCTTCAATCAAAGATTGGCCAATATAGGGGCCTTTGGTGTCAACCCAGCAATTTATGAAAACGATATTTTAATCGAAAAAGGAAAACAATCAAAAATAGAATTTGGAACGCTGTTTACAGGTGAGTGGAATCAGGAAATTATGGACAATATTTTAATGAACAACAAATTGATTTTGTATTCTGATTATTTGAACAAATACGGAAACATTGATTTTGATTGGGAAATGCGATTCGACCTAAAAGTGAATAGATATGTCAAAGCCAATATTGGTACTCATATTCTCTACGATGATGATGTAAAAGACAAAGGGAATCTGGGCCCCAAGGTGCAATTGAAACAACTGCTTGGGGTAGGTGTTACCTATAGTTTTTAAGGAAATCTAAACCTTATTAGAAATTCATGTGTGCCATTAGAAACGGCACTAAAATCAGAAGTAACCGCTTCATAAGCATATCCGAAATAGGTGTTTTCTATGATCTTTAGCATCGCAGTACCTATGAAGGAAGTGTTCCGCCTATAAGTCATTCCTAACTCTATCTTTCGAGAAATATCTGCGAAGACTGAAACGTCAATCAGTGTGTCTGAATCCGAAACAAATCGAGCAAATACTGAAGAAGTCAGGTCCAAATTGTCATGAATTGTAAAACGATAACCTGCTCCAGTGTAGAGATGTAATTTTTCTTTTGCGCCTTGAGAAAGAATGTTTCCCAAACCGTCTACTGCGGGTTTTACAAACTGGTCAATGATCGCATTTGGGGTGGATATTTGTAGGTAGTAACGCCTTCCTTTCAGCAAGCCACCAAAGCCAATTTTTGGACTAAAATGACTTTGATTCTCTGCAAAAAGTGGGTCATTGGGGATTTCTAAGGAACGATAATCAATGGAAAATATTCCCCCTCCAACTTTCATACCAAAAGAAAAAGAGGTGGATGCATTTAATAGCAAAGTATAGGAAACGTCCAACCCAAAATCAGTTTGCTTCCGAATGTAATTTTTATCATTCACTAAGGAAATCCCTATCCCCAAATTGTTCTTTAAGGATTTGGAGTATGAAACTGTCTGTGTAAGAGGATCGTCTTGCAGTGCTAAGGACTGTTTCCGAAAACTCATGTTCAACTCATTTTTCCCATCTTCACCTGCATATGCAGGATTCAAAATGTTCATGTTGTAATGGTATCCTAAAAAGTTCGGGGCTGTTTCTTGTGCCTTTAACCCGAAGGAAAACCCAATAAAAACGAGAAATATATTGTATTTTTTCATTCTTATTTTTTTATACTTTTTACAGCACGATTCAGTGAAATCATTGAAGATCAATTGTTCAAACTTATGTGACAGGCACATGCATGCCCAAGCAATTTAATGAATCCATTTCTATTATCCTCGCAATCGAAATCATTTTTACAGGAAATTAAATCCCCAAAAGCTGCCTAAACACACGCCAATTGTGCGCAACTGTTCCCAAAACCAAATGCGAGCGAATTTAAATTTCCTGTCTCGTCAGGGAGTCTTTGAACCCATTTGAAGAATTGTTTATTGTACGATAATTGTTTCTGACGTGATTTTTTGGCTTCCATCATAAAGAGACACGATATAGAGCCCTGATGAAGCCTCAAAAGAAAAAATATTTTCCTTCTTTTCAAGTAACAAAATGTCTTTTTCTGAATGCACCAACTCACCCGTCATTTTATGAACGAACAAAGAGACATTGTCACAAGACTTGCCCGTTTTGACAAAAATGGTTCCAAAAGAAATCGTAGGATATATAGTAACATTTTCTTCGCTTTTGTGCTTTGTAAACTTCAATCTCTCGTCTACAAATTTCCCTGTAAACAATCCTCTACCAAAGGTAGCTGCCAACACTGTATTGTCTGCTGCGCGAAGCTGCAAATCCGTTACTTTGACGTCGCTCATTCCATTGTTTGCTTGTGTCCAAATTGGAGTAGAATCTGACCAATTGGTCGTCCCCCAAACACCCAATTCAGTTCCCAAAAGAACTTCATTTTGTACAAGCGGATTTTGCAAGATAGCTTTTACAGGAATGTCTGGAAAATTTCCTTCTTTGGAGGCCCATGTGACTCCTCCATCGGAAGAAAACCAGACACTGATAACCCCATAATTGTGAAACGTTACGAGAATTTCGTTTTCATCAACTCCGTATTGAATGTCTGAAATACTTCCTAAAAAATCACTTCCTGTGATCTCTGTCCATGTGGGTGTTGTATTGGCATTTGCAACTCTAAATAGTTGGCTTGTTTCAGTCCCTACTAATAAAGTTGTGCTCGTTGTTGTATATGGTGATACTTTGATTGCTGTTGGAGAACTTTCTAAAGAAGGGTCTGTCAAAGCTGTTTGTGTTGCCCTCCCGGACGAAGGAATCGTTGTCAGTCCGTTGTATCGATACAGCTGATAATTCGTTCCACTCGATCCATTGGTGTACAAAATATCTAAATTTGAATCCAAATCTGCTTGATTGATAAAATCTCCTTCATTCTTATCTAAATCTTCAACAATTACGCGCCATGCGTTTGCTGTGAAATCATACAACCGATAACTCTTGTTGTAAATATAGGACACAATAAAATAATCTTCTCCTTGGGAATCAATGAAACAAGCAGCACCATCTCCACCACTTATATCTATTGAGCTGTCTGGTGCGCTTGGGTTTGGATTCTCAAAATAGGGAGTCCCATTGTCTTGTGTTCCTCCCATAAAGTATTCATCCTCTAATCGGGGTGCAATGGCAGCTGTATAAAACTGCGTAACATTGTAATTGGCATTCCTTTCCACAATTGCTGTATTGCTCTCTACTGATCCGGAAAGTGTATTGGAATAATAAACGCCTCCATCATTTCCAAAAACCGCTTGATTCTCATTTCCTGGCCGAAAGGTCATGGCATGCTGGTCGGCGTGAACACTACTAAAATCTCCTGAAATTGCAGCATTCCCCTTTGATATTTGACGCCAAGAAGTTCCTCCATTTTCTGATCGAAACAAATCAATTCCTCCCACATACACTAGCTCATCGTTCGTGGGGTCTACTTCAATCATTAAATTGTAAAAATCTTGTCCTCTTGTAAAATCGTCTGCAGAAATTTCAGTATCCACATCGTTTGGCTTTGAAAGTTCTGTAATATTAGAAAATCCGTCCGTCGTTTTATAAATGTGTGGAACATTGTCGGTTCCTTCTACTAGAGCGTACAACTTTTCCGGATCATAGCTTGATACTTCAATTTCAACTCTATCCGCATTTTCTAGAGTAGCTTCTAAGGTCCAAGTAGATCCGTCAGTGGACTTGTATACGAGTCCTGCTCCTTTATTTGCAAAATTAGATCCAATGGTACCCATCCACAAACTATTGTCTGCAGCAATTTCAAAGTCATTGGGTATGTAATAAAAATCAAATCCTGACACTTGATACCTAAGGTTTTCTGATTCTATTCGAGACCATGTATCCCCTTTATCCGCAGACCGATACAACCCCGCAGACTGCACGCCAATATAATTGCTTGGGTTTTGAGCATCGTCGTATATAAATCCTCCGACTGCAACAAAAACTTCTGAAAAAACCCCGTTGTCCCAAACAACAATNTCGTTGATGTAATAAATTCCTGCAAGAAACTCTGAGAAAGTAGATGAAAGATCTCCTCCTCCAATAGCTTCCAAAGAGAGATTGTTCCAAGTAAGACCACCGTTGGTGGTTTTGTACACTCCATTCCCAACGGCCGATCCAGCGGTGTATTGTTCTCCTGTTCCTAGATACCATATGTTTGCATCTCTTGGATCAACTGCAATACATGAAATGTTCATATTACCAGGGACTTCCGACACTTGTTCCCAAGAAGAATTTTCCGCTGTGATATCATCATTCACCCACAAACCTCCACTTACTCCTCCGGCAAAAACACGCTTGTTTGTGGGATCGTTCGGATCAAAAAGCAATGCTCTTGTTCTTCCTCCTACATTGTTAGGCCCCCGCTCCACCCAAGCATTGTCGGGTTGGTCTCCGGGCACTCGGTATTGCACTCCTTTTTTACTTTTTTTAAGAGTTTTTTGAAGTTGTAACACTCTTGTTGGCTCTGGTTTTCCTGTGGCAGGATTCATCGTCAATTCCCATTCTCTCTCAAAATATTTATTCGGTGGGAGTCCTTCTGCCTTCCGTTCTTTCTTCGTGCGCTCAAGGTTCTCTTTTAAAGGACTATTTCGTAGAAAAGAAACATGTTGTGCTCTCTTCTTTTTTGTGGAAAAATTAGGATTGGAATCACTGCAACTTATAGAAAAAAGCAATGCTATGAGGAGGAAAAGAACATTTTTTTTCATGCCTGAATGTTTGTCTAAAAATCAAATGCGTAATGAAGGTACTGCTTTTTTAAACAGTACGTCAATGAAAGGGTGGAATTCATCAAAAAAAATTCTTTCTTATCAGAAAGCGTGTGGCATGTTTCCACAGCTTACATGAAATACCCTTTTATCTTTTTGTGCAATAAAATAGCATAGCCATCGGACATGCTCGCTATGAAACCACATACCATTAAAATTCTATCGTACAAATTGGCATCCAATCTTTGACAGTTCTCAGGAAGTAATTTGAATGTCAGTTGGTCGTAATTGGATGCGGTTCCTTCAAAAGTATGATTGACAGCATTGATAAAAACCTCTAGCAGATCTGCAATTATTTTATATCCTGCCACTTCTTTTTCAATCACGTCATGGCTGTTGTAAATTTTTGAGACACTGATTTGAATGATGTCGTTGATTTGTGCTTCGTATTTGCATTTGTCTAACAAAGAAACGCCATAGGTTCCCTCTAAAATAGCCGCTTCATTTTCTAAAAAAACTGCTGCTGCCTCATTGATCAAAGTACCTATGGCCAATGCTCTCAAATAGCTCACCCTGTCTTTTTTATTTTGAAGAGAATGGTATTTTGGTGTATCAATGGTATCTTTCACCAATTTTATCAGATATTCCAAGGCAAATTCTTCGTCTATCAAGCCCAGGTTGATTCCGTCTTCAAAATCGATAATAGTGTAACAAATGTCATCTGCAGCCTCTACCAAAAAAGACAAAGGATGCCTGTGAAAGGCAAGATCATTTCCTTTCCGCATGGGTTTTAATCCCAAATCGTGAGCAACCTCGCAAAAGAAGTTTTTTTCTGACTGAAAAAATCCAAATTTTTTATCGACAATATGTTTCGTTGGCTTTTTAGGCAACGATTCCTTCGGGTATTTCATAAATGCTCCAAGCGTCGCGTATGACAAACGCAAACCGCTTGTGGCTCCCGCATTCCCTGCTGTCAAAATTTTAAACCCGTTGGCATTCCCTTCAAAATCAATCAAATCTTGCCATTGTTTCGCTGTTAATTTGTCTTGAAATAATTTTCCTTCGCCTGATTTGAAATACTCTCCAATGGCTTTTTCACCACTATGTCCAAAGGGTGGATTCCCGATATCATGCGACAAGGCTGCTGCCGCTACAATGGCCCCAAAGTCATTGAATGTATAGCCCTGCTCTTTTAAATAGGGGTATTTTTCAATGAGTTTCTGTCCTACAATTCTTCCCAAAGAACGCCCCACAACAGAAACTTCCATACTGTGTGTCAGTCGCGTGTGTACAAAATCTGTTTGAGACAATGGAATGACTTGTGTTTTGTCCTGCAGGCTTCGAAAAGAAGAGGAAAAAACAATTCTATCAAAATCAACCTCAAACCCCAAGCGGGTTTCATTTTGGTTTTTACGCAAACGCTGCGTTGTGTCTCCTGCTCTTTTTAAGGATAGTAATTGTTCCCAATTCATTCGTAAACTTCGTGTTTTGTGATGTCTTTGCAAGATACAATTCTGTTTGCAATTTATCCCATTTCATTTTCGAATATGATTTCATAGATTTGCAACAATCTTCAGGTATTGTTCAGGCTTATAATGTTACATAAGTGCCGCAATCCTTTTTTTATTAAGATCCTATGAAACACTTTCTCAAACAAATTTTATTTCTGTCATGGGCCTTGCCTTTCATTGGTTTCTCGCAAGAAACGACGGTTGATTGGAAATCAGGACTTACATTGCAATCTAAAGATGCAAGTTTCAAAATGAAGATCGGTGGTCGTATTCAATACGATCATGCTTTTTACTCACAAGACAATGTACTTGAATCCGCTCAAGGTCCGCTGCTTACAGAGAACGGAACGAAATTCAGACGTGCTTGGCTTTCCAATGTAGGAACGCTTTACAATTATGTAGATTTCGGATTGTTTGTTTCGTTCGAAGGGGGGAAGGTTGGTTTTCGTGGCGCCTATATGGGACTTAAAAAGGTTCCTTTTTTAGGCAACATTCGCGTGGGTCAACTAAAAGAACCTCTGCGATTGGAAGTCTCTACGAGTAGCAAGCATCTTCTTTTTTTAGAACGGTCTTTTGCCGTTGATTATGTACCCATCTTTAACAGTGGTCTTTTGATCTACAACGACTATTTACAAGAACGCCTTTCTGCACAGTTTGGGGTTTTTAGAAATGCGGATTTGAACAAGGCAAACAATATCGAAGCCAATGGAGGCTATAATATTACACAGCGAATTACAGGCCTTCCTTTTCATAACAAGGCTTCTTTTTTACATGTTGGAGGAAGTTATAGCTTTCGTAAACCCAGCGACCACTCTCTGAGGATTCGATCCAAACCGGAAGCACATGTAGCAGAGAAGCATTATATTGACACTGAATTGATTGAAAATGTACACCATAGCAATCTTTTCAATTTTGAGGCTTTGTACGCTTGGAATGCCTTTTCGATTCAAGGAGAATATCTCACAACACACGTAAAACGTTTGGCCTCAAGCTTGGAAAAAAACCTCCGTTTCTCTACCTATTATATTCAAGCCAGTCACTGTTTGACTGGTGAAAAAAGAAAGTACAAAAGCTCCCTGTCAGGATTGCATCCTATTCGTCCATTCAGAAATTTTGACGGGCAACATGCTTATGGCGCTCTGGAAATTGCTGCCAAATACTCGACCTCTGATTTGAACAGTCATACATTGATGGGTGGCGAACAAAAAGATATCACCTTGGGATTGAACTGGTATTTGAATCCACTGACCAAAGTAGTTTTGAATCAAGTCTGGGCTACTATTGAAAATCAAGGAAAATTGCGTGTCTTCCAAGTTCGTTTTCAAGTAGCNTTTTAAACAGCAAAAACTTTTGGTTTATNAAAAAGGGGAATTCAAATTTGAATTCCCCTTTTTAATACGCTTCTGTATTTTTTAAGACCCACACATCTCACAATCGTCCGGATTGTTTTGAGATTGTAAAATCATTTGTCTCAGCTCATCTGCTGTCATCGGTTCTTCTTCTGCTGTTTCTTTTNCTGGANCAACGGCTTTTTTATCTGTAGACAATGAAAATTTAATTGCATTTACTGCTGATTTGGTTCTAAGATAATACATCCCAGTCTTCAGACCTGACTTCCAAGCGTAAAAATGCATGGACGTCAGCTTTGAATAATTTGGATCTTCCATGAATAAATTCAACGATTGCGATTGATCGATAAAGTATCCTCTATGACGTGACATGTCAATAATATCTTTCATACTCAACTCCCAAACTGTTTTATAAAGCTCTTTCAAATCTTGAGGAATCACATCAATATGCTGAATAGATCCATTTGCTCTCATAATGTCTTCCTTCATGGCATTGTCCCAAAGGCCTAATTCTACCAGGTCTTCTAACAAATGTTTGTTCACAACGATGAATTCACCTGACAATACTCTACGTGTGTATATGTTTGAGGTATACGGCTCAAAAGCTTCGTTGTTTCCTAATATTTGAGAAGTAGAGGCTGTTGGCATTGGCGCCATTAACAAGGAATTACGAATCCCGTTTTTAGCGACATCTTTCCGTAGTTTTTTCCAATCCCAGTTCCCACTCAACTCGTCTTCAGAAACACCCCACATGTTGAATTGGAATTCTCCTTGAGACATTGGTGATCCTTCGTAGGTGGAATAAGTCCCTTTGGCCTTGGCAACTTCCATTGAAGAAGTCACGGCAGCAAAATACAAAGTTTCGAAAATTTCTTGGTTCAATTTTTTAGCATCCTCCGATGTAAATGGCATGCGCAGCATAATAAAAGCATCGGCCAAACCTTGAATTCCTAATCCAACTGGACGGTGACGCATGTTCGAATTTTCTGCTTCTTTTACTGGGTAATAATTTCTGTCAATAACTGTGTCTAAATTGCGAATTACCTTTTTGGTAACATCGTATAGCTTTTTGTGATTGAAATACTTTTTCCCATCGGCACTTTCAGATACAAACATTGGAATTGAAATCGATGCCAGATTACATACGGCAACTTCGTCTTTCGCGGTATATTCCATGATTTCCGTACAAAGATTTGAAGAACGTATGGTTCCTAAATTCTTTTGGTTGGATTTTCTATTGGCCGCGTCTTTGTATAGCATGTATGGGTTTCCGGTCTCAATCTGAGCTTCTAGAATTTTCTCCCACAATTCACGTGCTTTGATGGTTTTACGTCCCTTTTTCTTTTTCTCGTATCCCTCATAAAGTTTTTCAAACTCCTCTCCATAGGTGTCGTACAATCCTGGACATTCGTTCGGACACATTAGAGTCCAAACGCCGTCTTGTTCTACTCGCTTCATAAACAAGTCTGGCATCCATAAAGCCAAAAACAAATCACGTGCACGCTTTTCTTCTGCTCCTGTATTTTTTCTCAAGTCTAAGAAGTCAAATACATCTGCATGCCAAGGTTCTAAATAGATGGCAAAGGACCCTTTTCTTTTTCCTCCTCCTTGGTCTACATAACGCGCTGTATCGTTGTACACTTTCAACATAGGAATGATTCCATTGGAAGTCCCATTGGTTCCTCTAATATAGGAGCCTGTGGCACGAATATTATGTGCAGACAAGCCTATTCCTCCGGCAGATTGTGAAATTTTTGCCGTTTGCTTCAAGGTATCGTAAATTCCGTCAATACTATCGTCTTGCATTTGCAATAAGAAGCATGAGGACATTTGCGGTTTTGGCGTTCCTGAATTGAAAAGCGTAGGTGTTGCATGCGTAAAGTACTTTTTACTCATCAATTCGTAGGTTTCAATTGCCGCGTCCAAATCGTCCATATGAATTCCAATGGCCACACGCATCAGCATGTGTTGAGGACGCTCTGCAATTTCTCCATTCAATTTCAAAAGGTAAGACCTTTCCAACGTTTTGAATCCAAAATAATCGTAATTGAAGTCTCGGTTATAGATCAGTGTAGAGTCTAATAAATCAGCATTTTTCTTAATAATTTTATAAACCTCGTCGGAAAGCAAGGGTGCTTTGTTTCCCGTTCTAGGATTTACATACGTGTACAAGTCTTCCATTACTTCAGAGAATACTTTTTTCGTATTCTTGTGCAAATTCGAAACGGAAATACGGGCTGCTAATTTTGCATAGTCTGGGTGGGTTGTTGTCATGGTCGCTGCAATCTCAGAAGCCAAATTATCCAACTCAGAGGTCGTCACACCATCATACAAACCTTCAATTACTCGCATGGCAACTTTTACGGGATCTACCAAGGGGTTCAATCCGTAACAGATTTTACGAATTCTGGCCGTAATTTTATCAAACATCACTGGCTCTTTCTTACCGTCTCTTTTTAGTACAAACATATGCGCATGGGTTTTTGATTGTTTTATTTTTGGGGCAAAAAGCCCCTTTTTCTGCCAATTTACAATTGGCGTGAGTGCTTTAATTGAAGCCTCACCTGGGGTAAGGCTTTTTAAATATTGTTATTTTTTTTTAAAAATCAGCATCAAAGCTAATCGCTCCAGTACCACCAGCTTTTACACCTGCTTTTTGGTACTCAGAAACTCTTTTTTCGAAGAAGTTTGTTTTTCCTTCTAAAGAAATCATTTCCATAAAGTCAAATGGATTTGAAACGTTGTAAACTTTGTCACAACCGAATTCAGACAACAATCTGTCTGTTACAAACTCCAAGTATTGTGTCATTAATTTTGCATTCATTCCAATCAAACTTACTGGCAATGATTCTGTAATAAAAACACGTTCTATATTCAATGCATCCACAATAATTTCTGTAATGCGTTCTTTTGGCACTTTGTTTACGATGTGGTTGTTGTGCAAGTGTACTGCAAAATCACAGTGCAATCCTTCGTCTCTTGAAATCAATTCGTTTGAAAACGCCAATCCTGGCAACAGCCCTCTTTTCTTCAACCAAAAGATCGAGCAAAAACTTCCTGAAAAGAAAATTCCTTCTACTGCCGCGAAGGCAATCAATCTTTCTGCAAAAGAATCGGATTCGATCCATTTCAATGCCCAATCTGCCTTCAGTTTGATGGCTGGAAAAACCTCAATTGCTTTGAACAATTCTTCTTTTTCTGACTCTTTTTTCACATAGGTATCGATCAACAATGAGTACACTTCTGAATGGATGTTCTCCATCATGATTTGAAATCCGTAGAAAAATTTTGCCTCTGAATACTGCACTTCACTCACAAAATTTTCAGCTAAATTTTCATTTACAATTCCATCAGAAGCTGCGAAAAAAGCCAAGATATGTTTGATAAAATAGCGTTCATCATCGCTCAATTTGCTTTCCCAATCTACCACATCTTGATGCAGGTCAATCTCTTCAGCGGTCCAAATACTTGCTTCCTGTTTTTTGTACCATTCCCAAATATCTTGATGCTGGATAGGGAATATTACAAATCTGTCTTTGTTTTCTTGTAAAATGGGTTCGATCTGGGACATTTTGTGCTTCTTTTGAGGTTGGATTCTAAATTCTACTATTGTTTCACAAAGATTGGAAAAAATGCCTAAAATTGGTAGTTATACTTATTCACAAAAGTGAAAAGTTCTTAACAATCTCATTTTTTACGCAAAAAAAACAACGAAAAAATAGACAATAAAATGCTGATTAACAGTTTTTTACAAACCTAATGTGACAGATCGCAACAAAGTAAAACCTTCTTCTTTAAAAATTGAATGGGTTTTTTCGTTTGTTTTTTTTACCCTCTTAAAACAGCTTGAACCCTGGTCCCTAATCAAAAATTTACTGCAATACAATACCCTTTTTTGAAGAAATTATTTTTTGTGAAATGTAGCGGCCACTTCTTCCAATTCGGCATACCAATCTTCTCCAAATTTGCGCACCAAAGCCTGCTTTACAAATTTATAAACCGGCACTTTCAACTCCTTGCCCAAAGAGCAAGCATCGTCACAGATTTCCCATTTGTCGTAATTGACCCCTGAGAACTCAGCATATTCTCGAACACGTATCGGATACAAATGACAAGAAACGGGTTTTTTCCATGAAATCAAACCACTGTTATAGGCTTCCTCAATGGCACACAGCGCTTTCTTATTTTCATCAAAAATAACATAGGCGCAATCTGCATTGTCGATCAGCGGCGTTTCGTGCTCTCCAAACTCATTGGTAGTGTAAAGACCTTGCTCTTCAATAGCTGCCACCCCTTCTTCTCTCAGCAACGCCTTGACTTCAGGATACACTTCTTTCAAGTTCCGCAACTCTTCCTCTTCCAGAGGGGCTCCTGCATCTCCTGCAACACAACAAGCTCCTTTACAAGCTGATAAATTACAAACAAAATCTTTTTCAATAATGTCTTCTGAGACAATCGTTTTTCCTAGTTGAAACATTTGACAAAAGTACGGATTCGCAAATGGAATAAAAAGATTGTTCCAAAAGTTTCCACGCTAATTTTCTTTTTCATGCCTGAACTCCCAATTTTGACCTGCATACGCTCGACAACTACAACCGCAAAAAATTTTACCTAAACGGGACGGGCTTTTGCTAAAAATATTCTTAAATTTGAGTGGCCACTTTTCAAAGTAATTCTGGTCAAAAAGGATTGAAAGGTCGGTAATTACGCGTCTCTCTTGCGCGAAAACGCTCTGGTCGCACCCTCTAAAACAACTCTTGAACAGATATGATTGAATATTATTTTGACTGTCCACATTGCTGGGAAAACCAACTAAAACTGATCGATCCCTCTATTGCGTCACAAAACTTCATTGAAGACTGCGAAGTTTGTTGCAACCCTCTGGAGTTTGACATTCGTATTGCAAACAACTTGCTGGAATCATTCTCTGTGATTCCAATAGGTCAGTAATGGTTCATAGCGCAAAAAAAACATACTCCCTATCCAATCAGGCCAGCTTAGAGGAACTTTCGAAACACTCTAATTTGAGCGTCCTACAAGGTTGTATGAAGAGATTTGCATAGCTCGAATATCTTTGTTATTTTGGTTTGTATTGACGGAATTTTTTCAGTGCATTCTCTCTCAATAAAGGAATTTCTGATTTGTATTCAATCGATGAACTGACGGAACGTATTTCCTATTCTAAATGTTAAAAACCTTGAATTATTGGTCCCCAAAAAAATGATTCTCGGAAACAAAAGGTTTGAACGCATCAAGCAATTGGACTGAGAAGAGGTCGAGGTGGCGCTGAAAGAGTTCATGTCCTTCTTCTCGAGGTGAAAGCGGTATCTGTTTTTAAAAAAAAGAATTCCAGGAGGTGTTTTCAACTCTCTACATTCCATGTTTTGGATAGTGATGCACAATGGGAGTGGGCATCGCAATTAAATCATCTTACTCCACCGTCACAGACTTCGCTAAATTTCTTGGCTGGTCTACGTTACAGCCTCTTGCTACCGCGATATGATACGAAAGCAATTGCAAAGGAATAGTTGTCAAAAGAGGACTCAAGGCTTCTTCTACTTCTGGGATTTCAATGACACAATCTGCCATTTCTTTGACGGTGACATCTCCTTCTGTAACGACTGCGATGATTTTTCCTTTTCTAGATTTTATTTCCTGAATGTTACTCACCACCTTCTCGTAATGCCCTTTGTTGATGGCAACCACAATTACAGGATAATTTTCTTCAATCAATGCAATCGGGCCGTGCTTCATTTCTGCTGCTGGATACCCCTCTGCATGGATGTAAGATATTTCTTTCAGTTTCAAAGCGCCTTCCAGAGCAACCGGAAAATTGTACCCTCTTCCCAAATACAAACAGCTTGGAGTTTCTAAAAAGTCGGCAGCAATGCTTTTTATTTTTTCATTTTGCTCTAAAATCTTCTCCACTTTGGAAGGAATCAATTCCATGCTTTGCAAATAAGCGTGAAAATTGGAGTTTGAAATACTTCCTTTTTCCTTTGCCAATTTCAAAGCCATCAAAGTCAACAAAGTAATCTGGGTTGTAAATGCTTTGGTAGAAGCCACCCCAATTTCTGGACCCGCATGGGTATATGCCCCTGCATGCGATTCTCTTGAAATGGAAGATCCGACAACATTACAAACACCAAAAATCAAAGCTCCTTTCTCCTTCGCCATTTTAATCGCTGCCAAGGAGTCTGCCGTTTCTCCAGATTGAGAAATCGCAATGATCACATCTTTTTCAGTGATGATCGGATTTCTGTATCGAAACTCTGAGGCGTATTCTACCTCGACAGGCACTCTTGTTATTTCTTCAAAAATGTACTCCGCCACCAGTCCTGCGTGCCACGAGGTTCCACAAGCAATGATAATAATGCGATCGGCACTTTTGAATTTTTCAATGTACTCTTCGATTCCCGCCATGCGAACAATCCCTTCGTTAGCAAGCAACCTTCCTCTGTAGGTGTCTGTTATTGCTTTGGGTTGTTCGTAAATCTCTTTCAACATAAAGTGATCGAAACCCTCTTTCTCTATCTGCGATAGATCCATGTCCAACGCGTGAACAAGCGGGTTTACTTCCGAACCATCTTTTACTTTACGTACTTCAATTTCACATCCGGCTTTGACAACTGCCAATTCCTGATCTTCCAAATAAATAGCGTTCTTTGTGTATTCGATAAACGGAGACGCATCGGAAGCGACGAAAAATTCTAGGTTGTTTTCTCCAATTCCAATAGCCAAAGGGCTTCCCAATTTGGCCACTACCATTTCTTCAGGACTCTTCTTGTCAAAAACAGCAATCGCATAAGCGCCAATCACATCGTTCAATGCCAATTGTACTGCTTTTGCTAATTTGCATTGTTTTTGTTTTTGAACTTCTTCGATAAGATTTACGAGCACCTCGGTATCGGTATCGCTGTGAAAAACATAACCTCTCTTTACCAGTTCCTCTTTTATGGCATCGTAATTCTCAATAATTCCATTGTGCACAATGGTGAGATTTCCTGAGTTTGAAGTGTGTGGGTGTGAATTGACATCGTTCGGAACCCCATGGGTTGCCCAACGAGTATGGCCTATTCCAATATTTCCTTTGTTATTTTCTTCTGAAATGATGGCTTGCAAGTCTACTACCTTTCCTTTGGTTTTATGCACCTGCACCTCTTCATCAAACAACATGATTCCTGCACTGTCGTAACCTCGGTACTCCAATCTTTGCAATCCTTTTACAACCACTGAATAAGCCCCTCTATTGCCTATATAACCGGTAATCCCACACATAATCTTTCTTTTTTAAGTGTAAAAACGCTTTTAATTCTGTTTTGAATAATTCAATTTAATTTCTGTTCTTGACGCATCTAAAACAACCCCACGGTGTTGCCAATTCTTGGAATCAACAGAGGTGTCAGAATTTGATGTAGGATTGTCTCCAGGAACATAGGTTTTCACAACCAACGGATCCAATTCATCTGTATTTGAACCCTCCAATAAATTTGTAATATAATCTGTGAGGTAAAACTGATAATAGTAATCCTCTGTTTCGATATCGTAACGCAATATTCCTTGCACCGAGGAAAAGGGAGAACTTGAAAAATAATCTAACAATTGAATTCCCGCAGCATCTGTTGGTTGGCGGTATAGAAACAAGATAACATTGCTTCTTTGCAAATCCCAATCTCCATCTTCTGGATATGGATACCTTATCTTATCTTCGTATTCTTTGTGCACATAAAACTTTAAACTGGCTTCGTTGATCAACCAATTCTCGCCTTCTTTGTTGGCTCCCTCTCTCAAACTTGCAATGGATCTGTTGGCAAACAAATCAACAGCAACATTGTACCCTCCTGCACCCTGCACATATAGTTTTGTTTCAAGATCCACTTCGTTGGATTGATCGTGGCTGTGGTCATAGGTATTTACGTTGATGCTATTCAACGTTAATTTTTCTTCTCTAAATACCGTGTCCAAAACGATGGTAGAATTGTTTTCTAGGGTCGCCGTAATATAATCGGTATAATTGAAACTTACATAGGCTTGTGGGATTGGCAAAGACAGCAAAGAGGGGGCCTCTTCGTTGGTTTTTATATGCAAGCCCTTAAAAAATCTTGTAAAACTCTCATTTGCTGTAAATCGCTCCAACTGCGTATCATCGGAAGTGATTATAAAATCATCCAAAAACGCTGTTTTGAAATAAGGCGTATTCTTGTCCAATGGTATCGAAATAAAGGGCGCTCCATTGGATATTTGGATACTGTCTTTTATTGTTTTTGTACTAAAATGGCGATCGAAATACACGACAGTATCGAGAGCACTTGGTGAAAATTCTTTCTCCCCCAAAATTCGTTCAAAAGGAACAGCAGCCTCAAAATCCCTATCTGTATAGTAAGTGTTTGATTCTGAAGGGCTTGTTGGGTCTTGCAAGCTCAGAAATTCACCCAGTTGATTTACCGATATTTTAAGATTGACACTGGAATCTCCATAAACCGAATCCAATTGATAACTGCGAGGCGCTCCAGATACTTGGTTTGCTGAAGAATGGTAAGGAATTATGAGAAAAACTGCGTCTAATTTTCTATCTACTTCATACAATTTCCTCGTGGAAACACCCCCCAAAACAGGGAAAAAGGTATCTATTTCTGTCTCGACATCTTCTGGTTTCAAATACCTTTTTTGAGAAGGCCTAATCCCTATGGACGGCAAATTGACTTGACTAGCTACAGCTGCCTTTAGTTTTCCAAAAGAAGCATCTTCAAAATTCCCCAATAGGTATTCTCCCAAACTAACAGCATTCACTTTTTCTACTGGGATATTTTGCACCCGCACTTCAATATTTTCTAGATCACTTGTCTCAAAAACATCGCTATCGATAAAATCTGCATTGATACTATTCAAATCGTCTTCACAAGCGAAACTCAACAAAAGCAACAGTGATAAAAAGCTTCTTTTTATCACTGTTTTTAGACTTCTTTTTGTCATCAATTTTTTTTTACTCTTAATTCAACACTTCATTTGCATAGAACTCAAGATAAGCATCAGGGTAAGCTTCTTCGGATAAAAACTCCAAAGAGGGTTTGTTTTGTTCTTTGATAAAATCTGNCAATTCGTTTGAAATATTTTCACTCGCCTTGATAATTCCATCCGAGTTTTGAATCGCACTTTTTAGAATATTNGTGTGGTTTGGATCCTTCAATATTTCTGCTTTGTCGTGAGAAATATTGTCAAACTTTACTTTGTCAATCAATTCTGAGTTCAGGGATCCTTCAAAATCAGAACTACTGTATAAAGAGGTCACAATTTTACTTTCCGCAAACAAAGGATCGTCTTTGTAGTATTCTTTTAAATACAAAGGCAAAAGAGAAGCCATCCATCCATGAACATGAATGATATCTGGAGCCCAATTCAATTTCTTAACCGTCTCTATCACGCCTTTGGCAAAAAAGATCGCACGCTCATCGTTGTCTGAAAACAACTTGCTGTTTTCATCTTTCACCGTTGCTTTTCTTTTGAAATACTCTTCGTTGTCTATAAAATAAACTTGCATTCTCTCTTTCGGGATGGAAGCTACTTTGATGATCAGTGGCATGTCCATGTCATTGACAATCAAATTCATTCCTGACAAACGAATCACTTCGTGCAATTGGTATCTTCTTTCGTTGATAACTCCATAACGCGGCATGAAAATTCTTGTTTGTACACCCTTATGATGTGCCTTTCTTGCTGCTTCAAACGACATTGTTGACATTTCAGTTTCTGGCAGGTAGGGCAATACTTCAGATGAAACGTACAAAACTCTCTTATCTTTCATGGGCTAAACTCTTTAGTTTTTATGGAATGTTGCAAAAATACGAATTTTTATGCTAATTTCATGTTAAAATACTAAGTTTGCACTCGTTTGATAAGAATCCATCCATGGAAATAATAGCAGCTACGCAAGAGATCCGAAATGCATTATCTGGCTTGAAATCCTCTCATAAGACGATTGGACTTGTGCCAACAATGGGAGCTTTGCATCAGGGACATCTTTCTCTGGTGGACAGGTCTGTTGCTGAAAACGACATTACGGTGGTAAGTATTTTTGTAAACCCTACCCAGTTTGACAACCTAGAAGATCTCGAAAATTACCCCCACACACTGCAAAACGATTTGGAATTATTGGAGAAAACAGGGTGTGATTTTGTGTTTACTCCGGAGAGCCATGAGGTGTACGACCAACAAATTGTATCCGAACATTTTTCCTTTGATGGCTTGGAATACGAAATGGAAGGAAAACATCGCAAAAATCATTTCGACGGAGTGGGGACCATTGTCTCAAAATTGTTTGACATTACCCATCCAACAAGAGCGTATTTTGGAGAAAAAGACTTTCAACAACTGCAAATTGTAAAAAAACTGGTTCGCATAAAACAACGCAACATACAAATAACAGGCTGTGCGATTTGCAGAGAAAAAGACGGATTGGCAATGAGTTCACGCAACGTTCGCCTTTCTGAGGAATGTCGAAAAGCCGCCCCGTTTATTTATCAAACACTGCGAAAAGTGCAACAAAAAGCAGCTTCCCTTTCTTTTCCTGAACTCTCAGATTGGGTGACAAAGGAATTTAAAGAACAGCCTTTTTTAGAATTGGAATACTTTGAAATTGCAGAAGAAAACAGCCTCCAAACTGCTCAAAATAAAAAAGAAAACGAAGCTTACAGAGCATTTATTGCAGTTTTTGCAGGTCCTATTAGACTCATTGACAACATTGCATTGTCTTTCTAAAGCGTTCGTCTCAATTCATTTCACAATCCGAATTTTTAAACTTTATAACTCGCACAAATTCACTAATTTTACACCATGCAAATAGAAGTCGTAAAATCTAAAATACACAGAGTCAAAGTCACTGGTGCTGATTTGCAATACATCGGCAGCATTACCATCGACAAAGATTTGATGGACGCCTCCAACATCATAGAAGGAGAAAAAGTTCAAATCGTAAACATAAACAACGGAGAACGCTTGGAAACCTATGCAATTCCTGGTGAACGAAAAAGTGGAGAGATCACTTTGAATGGACCCGCTGCAAGAAGAGTTGCCAAAGGAGATATCATCATTATCATAGCTTATGCAAGCATGGATTTCGAAGAAGCTAAAAATTTTCAGCCTTCTTTGGTTTTTCCAGATGAAACAAACAACTCGCTTTCTTAATGCTGGTTGGCAACAAAAAAAAAATACTGAAAACTGCCATTCCGCTCGCGTTGGGGATCTTCCTTATTTGGTTGTCATTTTCTAAATTGACAACGCGTGATGTTGAAGATGTAAAAACAGCTTTTCAAACTGCAAACTATTGGTGGGTATTGTTGTCCTTGTTTTTAGGTGTTCTGAGTCATCTTTCCAGAGCTTATCGCTGGCAATTTATGCTGGAGCCGCTTGGCTACAAACCTAAATTTCTCAACAGTGCCATGGCTGTGATCATCGCCTACTTGGTGAATCTTGGCATCCCAAGAGCTGGGGAATTTTCGAGAGCGGCTGCTTTGGCGGAATACGAGGACGTTCCTTTTGAAAAGGGATTTGGCACAATTATCGCCGAAAGAGTTGCGGACGTTCTGATGTATGTTCTCTGTATTTTTCTTGCTTTTTTAGCTCAATACGACTTGATCAAAGGTGAAATAACTTCAAGGTTTCCCGAAAATCCTCTCTATACAATTCTTATTTTCGCGTGTCTTGGGATTGCTTTTTACTTGTTTTTTCAATCCATAAAAAAATCGCAAAAACCTTTTTTTATAAAATTGCGATCTTTTCTCTCTGGACTGATCGTGGGCGTCAAAAGTATCCTGACTATGAAAAAAAAATGGGCTTTTATTGGGCACACCTTTTTTATTTGGGGCATGTATATCTTAATGCTGTATGTTGCAAAATTTGCAATTCCTGAGACGGCAAACCTTTCAATAAATGCTGTATTGATCAGTTTTGTAATCGGCACTTTCAGTTATGCAGCTACCAATGGGGGCGTGGGAGCCTACCCAATCGCTATTCAACAGGCTTTGCTGCTCTATGGGATCTCCAATGTGGGAGGAACTAGTTTTGGCTGGATCATGTGGAGCTCACAAACTTTGATGGTTTTGGTGTTTGGTGGACTTTCTTTTTTATTTTTACCCATTTATAACAAAGCCATCCGTCGTAATTCGTAAAAAACAAAGCCCATGTCCAAAGTAAAAACAACTTTTTTCTGTCAAAATTGCGGCGCACAACACGTCAAATGGATGGGACAGTGTCCTACTTGCCATGAGTGGAACACCATCGTTGAAGAGATTGTTCAAAAAGAAGAAAAAAGGAATTGGAAACAAACAACAGAACCGAAAAAGCGAAACAGAGCGCTTTCGGTTGCTGAAATCGAAATCCAAAAAGAAATTCGAATTGACACCCAAAACAATGAACTGAATACTGTTTTAGGAGGAGGCTTGGTGCCTGGATCTGTGACATTATTAGGAGGTGAGCCCGGCATTGGGAAATCCACCTTGCTCTTGCAAATCGCTCTAAAAATGCAGCACAAGGTGCTGTATGTCTCTGGAGAAGAAAGCCAGTCACAAATAAAGATGCGAGCAGAACGCTTGCAATCAAAAAATACCAACTGTTTGATTCTTACAGAAACCAACACGCAACATCTCTTTCAAAATATCGAAGAGACAAACCCTGATGTATTGGTGATCGATTCCATCCAAACTTTATACACACAACACATTGAAGCTTCTCCGGGGACCGTTTCGCAAATCAAAGAAACCACTGCAGAGCTGATAAAATTTGCCAAAGAAACTGCCACTCCTGTTTTGGTCATCGGACATATCAATAAAGAAGGAAGCATTGCTGGACCGAAAATTTTAGAACATATGGTAGATGTTGTTTTGCAATTTGAGGGAGACCGCAATCATACCTATCGCATTCTACGTTCTCAAAAAAATCGATTTGGTTCTACCGCAGAACTTGGAATCTATGAGATGCTGAGTAGCGGATTGCGCGAAGTAAACAACCCCTCAGAAATCTTGATCAGTGAAAAAGACGCCGATTTGAGCGGGACTGCCTTGGCGGCCACTTTGGAAGGGATGCGTCCTTTGATGATTGAAATACAAGCATTGGTGAGCTCTGCCGTTTATGGAACCCCACAACGATCTGCAACAGGTTACAATCTCAAAAGACTGAACATGATTCTGGCCGTATTGGAAAAAAGAGCGGGCTTTCGATTGGGGGCAAAAGACGTTTTTCTAAATATCACAGGCGGCATTCATATCGACGACCCTGCGATCGATTTGGCAGTCGTTACAGCCATTCTTTCTTCAAACAACGACGAACCAATTCCTCAAAATTACTGCTTTGCTGCTGAAATTGGATTGGCCGGAGAAATTAGACCTGTCAACCGAATTGAACAACGCATCTCTGAAGCAGAAAAACTTGGCTTTGACAAAATATTCATTTCCAAATTCAACAAGCTTGCTCGCAAAAACTTTGACATTGACGTGGTCATGGTGTCAAAAATTGAAGACATTTACAACATCTTGTTTTAAGCAAGCAATGCACCCTGCACCCCCCTAGAAAAAACACTGCATAAAAAAACCACCAAACAAATGTGCTTGGTGGGCTCTCATCTTGGTATAAAAATGTTATTTCTTATTGACTTCCTTGATGTATTTGTCCAAGGCCATTGTCATAGACGGTGTTTCTGGAGTAGGTGCTTGAATATTGATTTTCAAACCCGCTTCTGTGGCAGCCTTCACTGTTGAATTTCCAAAAACGGCAATTCTCGTATTGTTCTGCTTAAAATTTGGAAAGTTCTTAAACAAGGAATCAATCCCTGAAGGACTAAAGAAAACCAATACGTCGTAGAAAACATTTTCTAAATCCGACAAATCACTCATCACCGTTCGGTACAGATCTGTTCTTGTCCATTTCACACCCAAACTATCCAATGTGGTAGGTATCAAATCTTTCAATTTGTCTGAAGATGGCAACAAAAAGTTTTCTGTCTTGTGCTTTTTGATCAATTTTCCTAATTCCGGAAATGTTCTTTGTCCGACATAAATTTTACGCTTTCTATAAACCACATATTTCTGCAAGTAATAAGCCACTGCCTCTGATTGACAGAAATATTTCATGTCATCTGGTACTTTGAAACGCATTTCATCTGCTATTCTAAAAAAATGATCGACCGCATTTCGACTTGTTAAGATCACCGCAGTGAAGTCTTTCAAATCCATTTTTTGTGCTCTTACCTCTTTCACTGGGATCCCTTCTACATGAATGAAGGAACGAAAATCAATTTTTAATTTTTGTTTTTCTGACAAATCAAAATAAGGAGAATGCTCCTTAGGCGCTGGCTGAGAAACCAAAATAGTTTTCACTTTCATCTTCGTAACTTTTTATTATTAAACCGTCCATTTTACAAGTAAAACAAAGGGCACTATTTCGAGGGTGCAAATGTACAAAATAAAATAGAACCATTTTACCTTAATTGCCTGAATATTAAAGAGCAGTATCAAAATCCATCTTGCTAGCCAAAATCCCGCGCCAAGAAACAATGCAAAATAAAACATTGCCTGATTGTTCGGACAAGCATAAATCCAGCACAACAAGACGGGCAGGTAAAAAAGTGCTGCTGCTTTCAAATAAGTCGATTTTACATAATGACCTATTTCAAAAATTCTTTCAAATCTAAAAAATAGAGAGACTCCTCTTGAAATGGCGTATTGAATCCAGATGCACAGCGTCGCGAAAAGCACAAAGCTTAAATACGTATGCAAACCTTTTTCCTGTAAAAAAAAACCCGTTTGCATAGAAAATAGGTACAAAAAAAGACCTAAAATCATGTTTTGAACAAGAAACATCACCGTGTGAAAGGAGCCCAAAATTTCTTGACGGTCATGAGGATAATCAAGAAAATAATTTTTAGAAAAAAAACACGACAAAAGCGATTTGAGCCGATTTGGATACAAAACTTTCACCACAACCAGAAGCGACAAGAGGCACAAAAACACCATTGCAATCCAATCGCCACTCAAAGGTAATTTTTCAACAGCATTCAACATAGAACTTGTTTCCTTGCATTTAAATTAAATTCAGAAAAGATTTCGCACAAAATTAGTAATAAAAAATCATACATTTGTGATTCCATTGTCGAATCGTTTGTTTGATGTAGCATCTGTGAACTTCTGTTGATTATCTGAAGTACAATTGGAATAAAACTGCTCAAACAAACCTCAATCAAAGTACTGAATAATGTCTGATACACTCGTTATCATCCCAACACTGAACGAAATTGAGAATATTGAAAGCATTGTTACAGCGGTTTTTTCTCAAGAAAAAGACTTTCATATTTTGGTGGTTGACGATCTTTCTAAAGATGGAACTCCTGAAGCCGTGATCTCCTTACAAAAAAAATTCCCCGGCAAACTATTTCTTGAGAATCGCAAAGGGAAGAAGGGTCTCGGTCGTGCTTACATTCATGGGTTTCGATGGGCCTTGAAAAAATCGTACGAATACATTGTTGAAATGGATGCCGATTTTTCGCACAATCCTACAGACATTGCAAGGCTTTACAAGGCTTGTAAAGAAGACGGGGCAGCACTTTCTATCGGATCCCGATATGTAGACAACAATGTAAATGTGGTGAATTGGAATATCAAGCGATTGCTTTTATCTTATTTTGCATCAAAATACGTTCAAATCATTACGGGAATTCCGTTGTACGATACCACGGCAGGTTTTGTCTGCTATCACAGAAATGTCTTAGAGCGTATCAACCTAGACAATATCCGATTTGTAGGCTATGCCTTTCAAATTGAAATGAAATTTAAAACCTGGAAACATCAATTCTCAATTCAAGAAGTTCCTATTGTATTTACGGATAGAACTGCGGGTACCTCAAAAATGAACAACTCCATTATTTCGGAAGCCATTTTTGGTGTAATCAAGTTAAAATTGAGAGGACTGAATTCATAAAAAAAACACCATGCAAACAACACTGATAAAAAACACATTCCTTGTAAATGAAGGCAAGACTGTAAAATCAGACATTTTAATAGAAGGCGATTTTATCAAAAAATTGGGGCAAAACTTGGCCGCTCCAAAAGGAGCGACCGTAATCGATGCGAACGGGAAACACGCCTTGCCAGGAGCTATTGATGACCAAGTGCATTTCCGCGAACCAGGATTGACTCATAAAGCGAATATTGAAACCGAAAGTAGAGCTGCCGTTGCAGGAGGAATTACTACTTTTATTGAAATGCCCAACACAATTCCGCAAGCAACAACGCAAGAAGAATTGGAGAAAAAATTCTCGAAAGCACAAAAAACTTCGTACGCCAACTATTCGTTTATGTTCGGTGGCACCAACAACAATTTGGAAGAACTCCTAAAAACAGACCCTACCAAAGTTGCAGGAATCAAATTGTTTTTAGGTTCTTCCACAGGAAATATGCTCGTTGATGACGAAGCGGTTTTGAAGAAGATCTTTTCTTCTACCAACATGGTCATCTCTGTGCATTGTGAAGACGAGCAAACCATCAAAAACAACTTGCAAAAACATTTGGAAGAATTTGGCGAAGACATCCCCATGAAATACCACCCCATTATTCGTAGTGAAGACGCCTGTTATATTTCATCATCCAAAGCCATTGCACTTGCCGAAGAAACAGGAGCTCGCTTGCATGTTTTTCATCTTTCGACAGCGAAAGAAACAGCATTGTTTCGCAACGACATTCCTTTAAAAGACAAAAAGATAACAGCAGAAGTCTGTGTACATCACCTGACTTTTGAAGGCAACGATTACGAAGATAAAGGAACTTTTATCAAGTGGAACCCTGCGGTCAAAACAGCCAAAGACAGAGAGGGTTTATGGAAGGCCTTGCTGGATGACAGAATTGATGTCATTGCCACAGATCATGCACCCCATACACTCGAAGAAAAAGAAAATATTTACACCAAAGCACCCAGTGGAGGGCCGCTTGTACAACATGCATTGCCTGCCCTAATCAATGCGGTAAAAGAAGGAAAAATTTCTATGGAAAAAGTAGTAGAAAAAATGTGCCACAACCCAGCCATTCTTTTCGAAATAAAAAAACGTGGCTATCTAAAAGAAGGGTATTATGCGGACTTGGTTTTGGTAGACCTCAACGCAAGTTGGACGGCAACCAAAGAAAATACACTTTACAAGTGCGGATGGACACCTTTTGAAGGAACGGAGTTCAAAGCGTCAATTACACAAACATTTGTGAATGGAAACTTGATTTTTGATCAAGGAAAATTCAACGATGAAATCAAGGGAAAACGAATTCAATTCAATCGATAGACATGTGCAAGGCTTGCTACATACTGCTAATATTTACTTTTGTTTCTTGCACAAGCAATACCATTTTCAAAGAACCGGAAGACCTTATTGAAAAAAAAGTCATGGTGGACCTTCTTACTGATTTAGCAATCGCTACAGCAGCAAAAAATCAAAAAAATATTTATGGAAAACGCAATGTAGATTACACACAACTCGTCTTCGAAAAATACAGGATTGACACTGTTCGATTCAAAAACAGCAATTTTTATTACACCTCTCGTATCGACGATTATCAAGCCATTTATTTGGAAGTAGAAAAACGAATCCAAGAAAAAGAGAAGCAATTCAAAGACTTGCAAAAAGAAAAAGATTCTCTTAAAAAAGACCGTCTTCTAAAAATGCGTCTTGAAAAAGATTCCATCCTAAAACAAGCAATTGCAAAAGATTCTCTCATTTTAGATGCACTCAATAAAAAAATGAAAGACAGCACACTGCATTACAATTTAAAACAAATCAATTCCTTGAGAAATAGGTTAAACATGGACAGTCTTCGAAGTGTTGTGAAGACTTTAGATACCCTCAAAGAAATTTCAAAAGACAGTTTGTAAGTACAAAATGACTTTGAAAATATGTTTAGTTTTTGTCCTGTAAATACTGTTCGCACACCTTTCCGATGACATCCGTCATGGGTTCAAAATCAAATTGTAAAAATCGTTTGGCTTTGGAATTGTCGTAAAATGAGTGTTTGTCTATCGCTTTGGCGTTGTGCTTTGTAAAAGCATGTGCAGAAGAAGTCAATCTTGATTTCAACCACGACAAGCGCCAACCTAAAGCTCCTAAGGGTTTCGTAACTCTGACAAAAGGTTTTCTTTTCTGAAAGTTGGCAGCAATTGTCTCTAAAATTTCTTTGAAGCTCTTGTTTTCTGAAACCAGCACAAAACGTTCGTTTTTCACTTCAGAAGTCATTCCTTGAATTAGAAATTTCACCACATCCGCAACGCCAATAAAACCCGTTACGCCCGAAGTATAAAAAGGAGTTTCTTTGGCGACCATCGCAAACAGTTTTCCCGAATTCTCTTGCCAAAATCCCGGGCCTAAAATAATCCCCGGATTTACAACAAACACATCCAACCCTTCTTGAGCACCCCGCCAAACCTCCATTTCTGCTCCGTGCTTGGTGATGGCATAACCATAATTGCTCGTTTCTACGTCAAAACTATCTTTTTCATCAATCAATGGCTTTGCGATGGATTTCTCTATAGCAGCAATCGAACTTACAAAAGCCAATTTTTGAACTTTGAAGGCAATGCATAAATTCACAATGTTTGCCGTTCCTTCAATATTGACCGTTCGCATTTCTTTGTAGTCTTTTTTATCAAAGGACACCAAAGCTGCAGCATGATACACGGTTTTTACTCCCTGAAAAGCACCCTCCAAAGCAGGAATATCTGAAAGTGTTGCTTGGATCCATTCAATTTTTGAATACAGCGCCTTTGCATCCTCTGTGTAGTAAGAAAAAACTTTTTTTACTTTTTCTAAAGATTTTTCAGTCCTATAAATGGCTTTTACTTTTTCTGCTTTTTTTGCCAGTGTAAAAAGCAAATGAGCACCTAACATTCCTGTCCCTCCCGTTACTAATATCATGCTGTAAAAATACTTGAATTTTATGAATTCCGGTCTGTATCCTCCTTTTTTCTCCTCGTCCACATCATCGTGCAAAAAAGACACGGTACGATCCAATAAAATAAAAGATACTGGCACAAAACGTCAAGCACGCCAATATCCTCAAAATCCCAATTCGGAAATCTAAAAATCACGCCTCGAATTACTATATTTGCCAAAAATCAGAATAAAATGACAACAAACTTTGTTGAAGAATTGAAATGGAGAGGCATGCTACATGATATCATGCCCGGTACGGAGGACCAACTTGCCAAAGCGCGCACTACAGGATATATTGGTTTCGATCCTACGGCCGACTCTTTGCATATTGGTAGCTTGATCCCTATCATCATTTTAATGCATTTTCAAAAAGCAGGGCACAAACCCATTGCATTGGTGGGTGGTGCGACCGGAATGATTGGAGACCCTTCTGGAAAATCTGCAGAAAGAAATTTGTTAGACGAAAGCACACTCAATAAAAATATTGCTGGCGTAAAAGCACAACTAGAACGATTTTTAGATTTTGATGGCACTGCTGAAAATGCTGCAGAATTGGTCAACAATTACGATTGGATGAAGAAATTTTCACTCATCGATTTTGTACGTGACATTGGAAAACATTTGACGGTCAATTATATGATGGCAAAAGACTCTGTAAAAAAACGCGTAAGCGGAGAAGGAGAGGGCATGTCTTTCACAGAATTCACCTATCAATTGTTCCAAGGATACGACTTTTTACACTTGTACGAAAACAAGGATTGCAAACTGCAAATGGGCGGTTCTGATCAATGGGGAAATATCACCACAGGAACAGAATTGGTTCGAAGAAAAGCACAAGGAAAAGCCTATGCACTGACTTGCCCTCTCATTACCAAAGCCGACGGCTCTAAATTTGGAAAATCGGAAGGAGGCAATATTTGGCTCGATAAAAACAGAACCTCTGTGTACAAGTTTTACCAATACTGGTTGAACTCTTCGGATGCAGATTCTATTGATTTTATCAAAAAATTTACATTCCTGAGCAAAGCAACCATCGAGACATTGGTCACTGAACATGCCGAAGCTCCACACCTAAGATTGCTCCAAAAAACCCTTGCTAAAGAAGTGACAATTTTAGTGCACTCGCAAGAAGATTACGACAATGCCGTGAAAGCTTCGAATATCTTGTTTGGAAAATCAACTGCTGAAGATTTGAAATCTTTGGACGCACAAACCTTTTTGGATGTGTTTTCTGGAGTTCCCCAAGCGGAGGTAAGCAAAGTGCATGTTGAAAACGGTATAGAGATCGTTGCTGCTTTTGCAGAAAACGGATTTTTAAAATCCAATGGAGAAGTGCGCCGGGCCCTGAAAGAAAATTCAATTTCGGTAAATAAAGAAAAAGTGAGCGATGGATTTGTGATTACTGCAAACGACTTGATTGCAAACACGTATGTCTTATTGCAAAGAGGTAAGAAAAGTTACTTTTTACTAAAAGTAGTTTAAGAAAATCTCCTGTGAAGTACAAAATGAGCTAAGGGAGTGCTTTCCAGTTTTCGTCGGCTTTTGCCCTCAAGCGATCCAGTCCTTCTTTTTTCCATGATTTGTAGGTATTGATCCCCCACGAATTGTAAAACAAATACAACTTTCCGTCACGGATTTCAAAAGTTTCGGGGTCGATGGAGACTTTTTTGTTTTTCGCACCCAATGCATAGGCACACCAACCTCCGTATTGCGGGCAATACTCTTGAGGCCTCTCTTGGAACTTTTCAAGATTTTCTTTCGAAACAAACCTGTAATGCACTCCTTCAAAAGTGGTTTCAAATTTTTTGGTTCCTTTCTGTGCGCGCTTCTCAAAATACGCAACCACATCGTAACCATCTACTGCATACCCTTTTGAAGTTGTGTTTGCTGTCTGTTGTCCAAAAAGAGAAGGAGACACAAAGGCAAGCAGCCCGAAAAAAACTATATTCTTCCACATGTCAAAAACGGTTTTAGAATGTTGCAGTCGAAAAAATACCATGACCTTACAAAAAAGGTGCTTTTTCAAACATCAAAAGGCTCAAGAAAGCAATAAATTACACCCTCGGATATCTGAATTGTCAAAACGACCAAGCACCTCAAAAGTTCCGTCTGCATGGGTTTTTCCCAAATCCTGCGTCGCAATAAACGAACAAGAATTTTGATTGGCCAAATCAATCACATTGATTCCACCTGTTTTTCCAGGCAAAAGCAACGAAAGCGGATCTTCTGTGTCTCTCACTAAAATTTGCATCCAAGGTGGAGTCTCAAAGATTCCTTCTCCTTTGGAATAAGCCTGACTTAACAATTCTGTCATTCCATACTCCGAGTGTATCCTAGCAACCCCAAACCCTTTTTTTAATTTCGAATGCAAGTCTTCTCGAATCATTTCTTTTCGTTTTCCCTTCATCCCTCCTGTTTCCATCACCACCGTGTTTTTCAATGAGAAACGATGCATCTCTATCAGGTCTAACAAGGCAAATGAAACACCGATGAGCAACACTTTTTTCCCTTCGCGATCCAGTTCGCACAATGTTTCTTTCAATTCTTCAAGATTGTGCAAATAAAATCCACTTTCCGGTTGCTTCGATTTCTGTATCAAATCTTCCACCATATAGATCAAAGAAGACCCCTCTCTTTCTAAATAAGAAGGCAACAAGGCCAACACAGTATATTCTTCGATATCCCCGTAAAAATGTGCAAAACCTTTGAGGTAACTTTCTTCGTACAAATTCAAATCTGTGACCAGATGCTTGCTCTGCGTCATGCCGGTAGTCCCACTACTTAAAAAAGTCTGCGCTACTTTTTGTTTGGAGACAACAACATCGTGTGTTTTAAAAAATTGAATGGGTAGAAAGGGAATGTCCGCAACAGTGGTCACAGATTCAGGTACCGTCTTTAACAACGAAAGATATTCCTTGTAAACCGGATTCCTTTTCGCTTGGAATTGAAAGGTGTCTAATGCCAATTTCTGAAAGGCTGTGGAAGCTTGTTTGTGAAAAATCGTGGCTGTCAATTTCTTTTGAATAATATTTACAAAACTACGAATTATTTTACCCAATCTTCCTGTGATTCTTTTTTAGAAAACCGATAAGAAATTAACGCTCCACTCCCAAAATATCGAAGATCATTCTTTCCAATTCTTGTTTGGGCAAAGCTCCTTGGGCCATTTGAGGGGGCGCTTCTGTCGGACAAAACAACATCGAAGGAATGCTTCGGATCCCAAAAGCTCCCGACAATTCTTGCTCCGCTTCCGTATCTACTTTGTAAATCTGAAGCTTTCCTTTGTAAAGTTCACTCAATTCCTCCAACAGTGGCGCCAAAGACTGACAAGGCCCGCACCAATCTGCATAAAAATCAATGATACAGGGGAGACTTCCTTCGTACTTCCAATCTGTGTGTTTTTCAAAGTTAAAAACCTTTTC
>JGI26080J50196_1000058_pt1 | contig 43989 bp, 60 predicted proteins | sample SaaInl0LU_22_DNA_FD_50196 | JGI IMG/M metagenome (IMG submission 50196)
CAAATCGTCTCCATATTTCCTTACCCACTTTACAACATACCAAAGCGTATGCATGAAGAGATTTCGTTGGTTCCATCCTTAAATAAACATTCACTTAAAGTCTTTAACATCGATTAAGAAATTCTACACATACTAGGTTTCTTCACTGGCTCGGGTGCACACTTGAGTGCGAAGATTTTACCCACAATGGGTTGATTTTTCTCTGATTCATCCGCCATCTTGTCCGAATGTTCCATCATCTCTTTCATCATATCCATGATTCGTGTGTTAGATACTAGATAGTTCCTCTGATCTCGAGCTGCGACTTTTTCAGCCCAAGACGTGGCATTCATTTCGAACTGTTTCGATGCGATGGCAGCCGGACTCGGATTCGCTTCCCTGAATTCATCGATAAGACCATTAATGGTTTCACCGTATGTATGAAAACGTTTGTCATCATGGGCTCTCTCACATACGGCATAGAGTAGTTCATCACTCACCCCGTAAAGAAGGACGTCCTTGTTTTCAATCGTGTATTCAAAAAATTCGTTCATTTCATCACGAGGCACCCCATCCGGGTACGTCTTGATGAGAGTATCGAGCTTGTGTTCGTAATCGGTGAGAGTCGTCATTTTAACTAATAATTAGTTGGAAAGTGGTGACTTAAGTTGTTGTTTGCGTTGTAGCTGCCAAATATGTTCCACTACGACACTCATACCCATGCCAGTTAAAATAGGGTTATCGTATTTGAGACCGTACCATGAAACGATGAAACCCCATAAAAACGCAAGATAATCTGTCATGGGCGTTGCCAAATAACTACAGTTTGCTTCCGTCGGAATGGACATTTCCATCATAATATAATAGGCAGATCCCAATATGATAGAAGCACCGACGGCTACGACATGTGTGGGTTTCATTTGTTATATGGGAACATTAAAATAATTTGAAAAGGTCATGTACCTTGTCAGCTACGAGATATCCTAGAAGAGGTGGTACAGCGTTTCCTATAGGCTTGTACGCTTTCATCGTCGCCCTTTTACCAGGATCTGTTAGGATACAATCGGGTGGTAATGTTTGAATAAGCCCAGCTTCTCGAACAGTCAGTCGACGTTGCAGAAGTTCATCTTCTCCATTCTTACCTCCGGTGATACGTCTAAACTCGATATTACCATGGTGTTCTGCTCGCATCGTTGGTCCAAATTCATCAAGTCCAACTTCCTTCTGCCCCTGTCCCTTCTCGAGCCGAGCTGCTTTCGAGAAAACCGTCTGTGCCGGGTCTTCCGTCGTACCAGGTTCGTGTAAGTGCTTGAAATACGAACCAACTTTACACGTGCGCGCATTTTTACGTATGATGTTCCAGTCTTCTGGAAGATTGGTACACTTTTCCGTCTTTACTCCCATAATGATAACACGCCATCTCGTCTGTGGAATACCGAATTCTTCACATTTGATGAGTTGGTACTTCACTTGATATCCCACATTCGAGAAATCTGAAACGATCTGTTCGATTGGGTTGCCTGGCATAGTCAATAATCCATTTACATTCTCCGCTACAAAAATGGTCGGTTTGATCCTCTTCACCACCTCTACAAAAGATTGATATAACGTACCCCTAGATGAGTCAAGACCCTTACGTTTACCCGAATGACTGAAATCCTGACACGGAAATCCTCCAGTGACAACATCAGCCTCCGGGAATTCGTAGTTTTCGTCGAGCAGTTCACGGATATCCTTTAGGACGTAATTGTTCGCCCATCCATTCCATTCGGCGATTTCCTTGGCACTCTTCAGAATGTCATTTTGAAAAACAGTCGTAAACGGCAGACGTTTTAAATAAACGAACCCATCTTGTGGAGCTTCCGAATCTATAAATTCTTCATCGACACTTTCTCGGTGGACATTCACTCGTTCGGAAAATCCTATATCTAATCCGGCGAGACCGGAGAACAGGGATGCTACTTTGTACGTCATAGTACGTTGTCATGTTAAAACTTTAATAACATTTCATCACGTCTTTCATCAGCATCTTCGGGGTCTCCGATGAAATCTCCCTTAAACGATTCTGACCATTCACAATTTTTGTAAAACTCTTTTAGGAATTTTGAGGTAAATTCCACACCCCGGTCATTGGAAATCTTCTTTTTTTTAAAAACTCTGTATGGGTCAGATGGTCTTAACGGATCAGATTCGTTATACTCCGCACACTTTCTAATCAGTTTGTTCAAAGTGTCGACCGACATGAAATGAAACGTCACTGTATGCGTTGACGCATCGAGCTTGACGATCAGCATATTGTCACACAAACCGTCACGCATAAACTTTCTTATTTCTTCATCAGCCTTATTCTTATCAGCCGTCCATGACAACTTGAAGCCTTGATTCTGCTTTGATGCGTAGTGTTTGATGGATAGGGGATTGTTCACGTTATCGATAAAGCAATCTGCACGACTATTCTCATGCGAGAATTGACGAGTATCGACCCCTTTCCAGTGAAGGGCTCGTATGAGATCACGCTCTCGCATTCGACCTATATCGGGTGTTTGTTTTCCATTACCCGACACACATTCAGATGCCGAGTATCTATACAGGCGACATAATCCCTTCTGAAACTGTGGGTCTCTCACCACTTCACGCAGTTTCAGGTGAAATGGGTTCATCTTCCTTATGAATATATGTAATTCTTTATCTCACTTAGATTCAGTTTAAAGAAATTATCTTAATACTCAGTAATGGATCCTTCCAAACTACCCAAAGAACTCATTCGCGTACTTCAAGATCGAGAGTTGACAATGTCGAAAAAGATGGTGGCATTTAATATGTTCATCCCCAATCTACCAGCTGATCCGAGACATACACAGGCATACAACGACAATCTAAAGGTTGGTGAGACGATTAAACGCCTCGTGGATGAGGATAAGATTCGTCTCGGTGGGTTTGATAAACATTTCAAACTTGGTGTCACTATTCATTAATTTCCACGGTACATATATATGAGTAACGTCCAGGAAGCTGTTATCCGAACCCTTGGTCTCTTTGCGGGTACGTACCTGGCCATGCGATGGTCAATAGAATCAAACATCGTTAATGATGATATGTATATGTTGGTAGCCATGGTATGTGGTATAGTGTTAGCATATTTGGGTCCTAATTTTTTCCGTCTCTGATTAGGGTTACGTAAACTGGTCGCTCCGTTCGAATAATACCGAGACCGATATTCAGAAGCGTCTCAGTCCATCGAGACTTTACGAGTATCGTGGAGTGGTCTATGTATTTTTTAGAGTTTGGGCGGTGGTGATCCAATACACCTTTAATAGAAAGAATACGACCGAGTGAAACGGTATTACAATCTCTCACATCTACGACAAACTTCATAGGTTTTCGAAACGTCCACGCATGATGGAAGTGTGAATCGAGCATCTCAGGGGTCGTGGTGTCTCGTATCTTTATGATATATTCCATGACTAATACTATTTACATACACATTTTTACAACGATAAAAACGTTGTAAAAATGTGTTCTAAACGGGGCTCGAACCCGTGACCTTGGCGTTATAAGCACCACGCTCTAACCAACTGAGCTATTAGAACGGTGCAATATGATCAAGTGACTGATCAAATCGTATAACAGTGGGACCCCCCCACACACTATATACGGGATTAAACTTTAAGTATATTTTTATTGATGTACACCCCAATTGCGAAACCAACGGCATTCGTGACATTTTCACCTATGGAGTAATGCCATTTATGTACGACAGAATTTTTAATACCGAAGAGTTTATCTATAAAGTTTTCATGCTTGGGTGTTCCTGCGTATACTCGGCGAAACCATACAGGCGTTTTTTCGTTCGATTCCGATAAACAACCTCCGAGTTCGTGTACCAATTCAGGTCTCATGGAGAGCCAATATTCAAATAATTCCCACAGTACACCCAACGTCATCCAGAACCAGAATTGTTTGGGGTACATGGCACCAAGGAGTGTATAAAAGAAAAGGTGTCCATACTGGAACCCATAAAACTCCGTTCGAGAACATCCCGTGTTTTTGGTTTTACATGAACATTTATTCGCTTGAGCAAAAAACCATATCATAAACAATAAAATGATTACCATATGATAAGTTAAGAAGTTAAGATGGGTTATCTACACACCGACATTTTTAGGAGCTAATACATTGGTGACGGCTCCGCTCTCACCGATCCACGAAACGATCTCGAAGATGAGGAAAGCCTGTTGGGCCATCACTAGCATCTTAGCCATATTATCTTTGGGAGAGAAATCACCATAACCCACAGTGCTCATCGTAGTGAACGAAAAGTAAAACGGGTCAAGTATAGTTGCCTTCTTACCCCTGGGGAAACCGAACGCTTTAGGGTTCATCTTATTATATACCGTGTACACGAAACCGAAAAGTATAGTGATACCAGCTAGGATGAACATTTTAGAATATGCTTCGATACGACTCATATATAATACACTACATTTTTTTACACCGACGACACCCTCACAAGTTCATCCATCTCTCCACTCTTCCTTCTGGCGGTCACGTTACTGAAGGCGTTCAGCCATCTCGACACGGAAAGTTTAGACTTCGTTATGGATGCCGCATCATCACTCATGACAATACTCAGACCGTTACATACGTCTGGTTTATTCTCTTTATCGGGAAACTGTACCAAAAAGGCCTTAATAGAAACGGCTGGTATATCTGGTGCGTCATCGAGAAGTTTATCATAATCCTCCCTAGTCTTCATGAGGAATTCAACCACGTTTGGTCGGTGTTTGACATCGAGTGACAATTCCATATCGATAGTTCTATAGAACTTTGACCATTGTACACATAATGATGAGTGCGCTTCCGACAATGGAAGACTCTGACTAAATTTACTGATTGATGTTAGTATTCCACCGAGTACGTTGAGAAATGCGAAAACGTACTGGATGATCATAATCCTATTTTTATTTTCGGGTGAAACGTCTTCACTTCCACTTGGATTCAATACAGCGAAACCACCAACACCTGTTATACTCGCTATGACTATACTAGGATAGGATAACCAGTCGTTCTGGTTTTTATAATAGAGTCGGGCGTGATTATGTAACCAGCGATACCCAGCCGCTTTTTCGGCCCATTTCACGAGTAAGTTTTCCTGTTTCTCGCACCACTCACATTCGCCATCACTCATGTCTATTTTACGTATATACTTTTTTCACGTTACCCTGGAAGATATATTTCAAATTCCGGTTTCATTTTCCCGACCCACCACTTTTTTTTATCCGGGTCCCACTTTCCACCGTTCGATTTCACTACATCCTTCTCGTCGAAAGGAACATTCAAATATATACGTTGTGTGACGCACAAATCAGTGTCCGCCATCCACGCCTCGGCTTCTTTTTCAGTTTTGAATGATTTATACACCGCATCAGGAAATCCATGTACGTTTTCCTTAGCCTCATCCCACGTAGTGTAAATACCTGGGACATGTCCTCGAACGACACAATAGAATTTGGATTTGGATTTGGACCCACCCGCAGCCTCATATGCTAATGTATCAACTTCCTCATTTTTCGGGTTTCCGTTATGTGCTTTTACCCACTTCCAATTCACACATTTCAGTTTATTACGTGCCTCATCTATGGCGATCCACAAATCTTTGTTTTTTACCGGTGTACCACTAGAAGTTACCCATTTTTTCCTTTTCCAACCGATAATCCATGAACTAATTCCATTCTTCACATATTGACTATCCGTGAAAATACACACTTCTTGGATATTCCGCTCTACACACTCTTCGAGAGCCTTGAGAATCGCAGTCATCTCCATTATATTATTGGTGGTATCAGACTGTTTACCCGAGAGTTTGAAGTCATCACTAACAACTCCCCAACCACCTCGTCCCGGATTTCCGAGACAGCTTCCGTCAGTGTAAATCTCATACATACCTATACATATTGGTCTCCTTTTATATTATTTTCTCAGAGGAATGTATGATACTTCAGCTGATCGGTAGTATATTAATGGGATGGATATGTCTCATAGGATGTTGTGCTGGTTCCGTATATGCGAGTTTCAATTATAACGTATACAAAATTGTCACAGGGGCTCTTCGATCACTTTTGGCACCTTTCGGTATTAGTGTCCCTAGGTCAACAACTCTCGAAAAGATTTTACGATGAGAATATTTTTCTATGTAAAAGTAAGAGTAAGAGGATGCTCGGCTCATTGTTCGTCCCGATACTTACGATATTTTGTATGAAATCGTCATCGGCGGCGTTGTTAATTTATTTGATGTTTAAGTACAATCCACTAGAATTTTTCAGGTGGATTTTCCAAGAGGCTATCAAGGGTTTACTGAAGACTGTGAATGATGTTGCCAATTTTGCGAAGAATATTGGTAACAAAATCGCAGCAGTCGTCATGGAAATCATAGGAAAAATCGATCGCTTCGTGAAGGNTGCCGTCAATAAAGTTAAGAACACGGGANAGAAAGTTGTCAAAGATATTGCCANTGGCGGTAAAAAGGTGGTTAATCAGGTGGCGGGAGCTGGTAAGAAGGTTATCAAAGATGTCGAAGGGTTTGGTAAANATGCGGTAGATAAAGTGGCAGGAGCCGGTAAGGTGGTTATCGATGAGGTGTCAGGCGCCGGCAGAGATATCGGTAACAAGGTGGCAGGCGCTGGTAAGAAGGCTGTGAATGAAGTTGCGGGTGCCGGTAAGAAGATTGTCAAAGAGATCGGAAAACAGTTGTCAAAATTCTAATGGTTTTTTTTAGTGGTATATTATAAATAGCATGTCTAGTTTAACAGTCAAGCTGGCTATTATAATGGCACAGTCCTCGTCACTGGCAGCGTCGGGGTATGTCGCGTACACCAATTTTAAGCCACTCGAGACACTGAAATGGTTTTTTACTGAATTTTTACCGAAGAAACTTGGACAGTTGTTTGATTTATTCATACAGCTGATTTACGACGCAATCATCGCTGTCAAAAAGGCCTTAGTTAAAATCCTCGAAGATGCCTGGGCGGCGATTCAATACGCGTTTGAAAAAATCAAGGATTTTGTATTGGGTATAGCTAACAAAATAGCTGATGGAGCAAAGAAAATCATTAAAGATATCGAAAAAGCATTTACGGAAGTATTCAAGAAGATTGAAAAGGGATTTATGGATATTATAAATACAATCGGAGATGCTTTTAAGAGTATACCTGGGAAAATAACCGGAGCGGGTAAACAAGTCGTAGATAAAGTTGCTGGTTCAGGTAAAAAGGTTATAGATCAGGTGGGAAATGCGGGTAAGAAAATTGTTAATGATATTGGTAGGTCGGGTAAACGATCTATCGATCAAATCGGGAGTGGCTTCAATAATATGACTAAAGAAGCAGGTAAAGCTTTCGCAGATGCTCCAAAGAGGGGGGCTGCTGAAGCGAAAAAACAATTCGCCAATTTATTTAATATGAGATGACAACCTATGGATTTTTTATATTTGATAATAACAAAACAATAGGATGATTTACAACATTATTGTTTTGTTAGGCCTGTCGGCGTCCTTGGCTGCCTCAGGATATGGAGCATATGTATATTTCGACCCGATCAAGTGGATTCGGGACTTTATAAACTCCCTACCCGAAAAAATTAAAAAATTCTTCATGTGGATACTAGAAGCAATAATTAAACAACTGAAAAGATTATGGGAAATTATCAAGGGTATAGGTGGTAAAATAAGAGGCGCTGGTGAAAGTGTTATACGGAAAATCAGGCAGGGTATCGAGAAGTTGGTGCGTGATATTAAGAATGGTGCCAAAAAAGCTATAAAAACAGTTGAAAAAGGTGGGAAAAAGGTTATCAAAGATATCGAACGTGGTGGGAAAAAGGTTATTGGACAAATTGGTGGCGCTGTCACTAAAGTTACTGGTGACATTGCCGGTACGGGTAAGAAAATCGTCGATGATATCGGTGCGGGTGCTAAGAAAGTCGTAGACGACATTGGAAAAACGGGTGAACGAATTTTCAATGATGTGAAAGCGAAAGTAAACGAGGGGATTCGTAAAGTTGGAAAGTTTGCGACGGATGCCCTAAACAAAGTGACGAAACTCTTTAATGCCGCGTTTGAAGAGATAAAAAAGGCGGCGTACGCTGTAAGAGATGCGGCACTCGCAGCGGCGAGGGAAGCGGAGAGGTTGGCGAACGAAGCGGCGAAGGCGGCGACGGATGCGGCGAACGCGGTAGCAAAGGGAGCGGAAAAGGGAGTAAAGGATGTGGGGAAAGCACTGTCAAAGTTCTAGCACTGATTAATCAAAATATTTCAGGGCCATGGCCGATGCCACCGCACCGACCATCAACACCACATCCCATGGTGGGCTGGATTTTTCACCCCACCCAATCGTAAAATAAACACTGAGAAATAAACCTATGCTTCTGAGGAGTGCTTCGATTCGTATATCCATCTTTGTAGTATACGCATATTTTTTTGTGTATATGATTACGGGCACCTCTGATGTCTCACGGTACAACCAACACGTGTGGGTTTTACACACTGTTTTTTGTTTCGGAATTTTCTTTTAACTCATGATACTCCGAAGCTTTCTTTGGTGTTTTACATATCGTATCACCACAATGATCCCTATTCTGATATACAGAATTAATGGATGTTGAAATTTCGTTACACGACTTCAAATTCCAACGTCCCAATAGAGGTTTTTCCACTTTAACAAAAAGGTCAAATACTTTCCTGATCATTATCTAGAATGAGAGGCTTGTATTTAAGTACGCTTTCTGGCTAGCCGCACCGACCGGCGTAAGGGTGGCGGCCTAGTAAGTTCTTCGAATTTATGAACATACTTTGTAAATCTGCTATCATTTTTACGCTCTTTTGCTTTATTATAACAGGTCTGAATGAGTTTATTATCACCACTTTCCTGTATGAGAAGATGGTAATGACTGAGTGTGACCTCAAACATAGACAGTGCCATAGTTCTACGAACTTCGACGTCAGGGTTATTTTCTACAGTGCGTAACATCATAGTCAGGGTAGTAATCAGTTCGGTACGTGTATATTTGCTCATTTTAGTTTAGAAAACAAAAAATACAGGTTGACTTAGGCTCGCTGATCATTTTTAAACAGCATTGGTACTGTGCATTTTAAAAATGGAGATTTATTTAATTTTATTTCAAAAAGCTAAGACTAAATGCTTAGTTGGAGAAAGCGAGACCACCCATACCGGACTGGATGCGGAGGACGTTGTAGTTGGTAGCGAACATGTGCATGGAAGTCGCGGTACCGGCACCCATCTTGACGGCAACCTGCGCGTTGTCGATGCGCGAGAAGTTGCAGGTACCAGTGGGCTGGTGCTCCTCAGGCTTGAGCGCGAAGGAGTACGAGTACACACCGGGGGCGGGGCAACCGGAGTGGTGGTTGTACGCCTGGACCTGGTTGAAGTACTTGCCCTTCTGCTCCTTGAAGCGGTCCTGGCCGTTGAGGACAAGCTTGAAGGTATCGAGCTGACCGGCGTTCTCCTCGGTGAAAGCCTCGGTGGAGAGCTCGGTGGCGTACATGGGGGTGCCGAGGTTGGAGATGGGCACGAAGCAGTTGGAGTCAAGGCCACTGGCAGTCTGGTCAGACTGGAGAGCAACCTCAGTGACAAGGTTCTTCGCGGTGAAGTTCCACAGGGAAGACTTCGCGGCGGTGTTGGAGAAGCACCACACGAGCTCCTTGACGGGGTGGTTGTACGAGAGGCGCACCTGCTTGGTGGCGGAGGCATCGACGGTGTCGGTACCGGTGTGCTGAACCTGCTCGATCAGGTACTCGTGACCCTTCTGCGCGAAGCGGCGACGCTCCTCGGTGTCAAGGTAGACGTAGTTGGCCCAGACCTTGAAGACGGACTTGTTAAGGAAGGTGTCGAAATCGGACGCGAGGTCGATGTCGATGCGGACCTCGTGGTACTGGAGGGCAATGAGGGGTAGGTAGAGACCGGGGTTGCGGTTGAAGAAGAAGATGAGGGGGAGGTACACAGTGGAACCATCCGCCGCAGTGGTCATCTTACCCCAAGTGGCCTTCTTGGCCTCATCGAGGTAGAGCTCGGAGTACAGACGCCACCACTTCTGGTAGTGCTTGTCGATGCGCTGACCACCGATGGAAAGCTCGACGGACGAGACCGCGCGCTCGGCGACCCAGTTGCAGTCACCACCCTCCGCGGTAGCGGTGGCGGCGATGTCAGACTCAAGTTCGACGTACATGTCGCCGACGAGATCACCGTTGCGGGCAACGGTGACGGACACGCGACCGGAGTTGGCGGCAGTACCGTTGACGGTCTGCTCGATGTTCTCCATCGCGAAGTTAGTGTGGCGCTTGTATTTCGCCTGGTAGAAAGTAACCTCGGGGTTACCGGTAAGGTAGACGTCCTGAGCGCCGTAAGCTACGAGTTGCATGAGACCACCAGCCATTTTGAGAGTTGTTGTACTATATACAGAGAAAATAATTTCGACTGGATGTGCGAAATTTCGCAATCCACTTTTTCTCAGTCTACTTCAAATGTCGACGCTTCCTGAAGAAATCGAAGAAGGGGAGATTGTGAATGACGAATATGAAACGGAAGAGGAAACTTCTGTTGGTGATGAAGAACTCGAGAATCTCGGAGAAGACGACGATGAGGAGCCTGATATCATGGGATTGATGACTTCGCTCATGGCTACAGAAGAGGGTGACACAGTGTGCTCGGCTCTGGTTGAAATTTCTAATCAGATGCGGATTCAAAATAAAATACTTATAAAGATTCTTGCCAAACTTCAGGATTAAAATTGAGTTAAAAGAAAAATTCATAATGATAGTAAATGGAAGACACTCACTTCATCGATAAGGAGCCGAACAGGTATGAAGCATTAGCCGAGCTTCAAAAAGAGCAAATCCAATCGATGAATGAGGAACAAATAATCGAAATCGTGAGAAAGTTTGAAGTTTTCTGGGATCTTCAAAATGAAGATTATCGAAACGCTCGCGAACTGGGATACAGGCAATTTATTCATGCGGATAACTGGGACAGTAACAACAACCCAATCCCAGAAAAAATTGATCTCTTGGCTATCAAGGGAATCAGAGAACGACAGCGCCGTTTTATCATTAACTTGAAGAATCGAGTCATGGACCTCAAGATAGAATCTCATGATGTAAACGGTGATGGGATCACGCTATGGACGAGGGTAAACAATGTCGTCAAGCAGCTCAAGGATGGTTACGAAAATATCAGACGCCATTTCATAGCGTACGAACGAGTTGTCAACCCAATGGCTATTCCTCAATTATCATCGAGTTCAGACCCCTCCACCATGGACGAAACCGAAATCGAAAACTGTACCCCGTATCAGAAGTGTCTCCTCTACGCCCTCGACGAAGCGTATAAATCGGGATACAGGCGTTATAAAGATTTTTGTTGTGAAGAAATCAAGACCATCGAAGGGTATTGTACCCGGGCATGGGTTGCCAAGCAGGAGATTCAGACATTTGTCCGTAACATCGCACCCAAAGATGACGAATTCTCAAACTGGAAAAACTTTACGAGTAGGGGGTCGGTCTATCGTGACGTCATTGAATACCTTTCCAAGTGTATCGATCCACAGTTCCCTGAAATCGAGAAGAGACGTCATGTGTGGTCATTCAAGAATGGCGTTTTCGTGGGAAAAGAGTGGATTCCCGAACGAGGCGTATATGACTGTCGCTTTTACCCCTACGACAGTAAGGAGTTTCGTTGTTTAGATCATACGATCATTTCCTGTAAGTATTTCGACCAGCAGTTCGATGACTTTTCTCACATTGAAAACTGGCAGGACATACCCACCCCCCATTTTGACACGGTTCTGCACTATCAGAACTTCGAACCCGAGGTTTGTAACTGGGCGTACGTCATGGGTGGGCGTTTATGTTACGATGTAGGAGACTTGGACAGTTGGCAAATCATTCCCTTTTTTAAGGGTATTGCGAGATCTGGCAAATCGACGCTCATTAATAATGTTTTCAAACGTTTTTACGAGAGTCAGGATGTCGGAACCCTCGGAAACAACATCGAAAGAAAATTTGGTCTTTCGGCTCTGAAAGACAGTTTCATGTTCATCGCACCAGAAATCAAGGGTGATCTCGCATTAGAACAGGCGGAGTTTCAGTCGATCGTGTCAGGTGAGAGAGTCTCCGTTGCGGTCAAAAACAAGATTGCGGTTTCGATTGACTGGAAAGTGCCAGGGGTACTCGGTGGAAACGAGATTCCGAACTGGAAAGACAACTCGGGATCGGTACTGCGTCGTATTCTCCCATGGAACTTTACTAAACAGGTACAGGAAGCTGACCCAAACCTCGAAAAGAAACTGGAAAAGGAACTCCCGATTATTTTACTCAAGTGTGTGCGTGGATATCTAGACTACTCGAACAAGTTCAGGGATCGGGACATTTGGAATGTGGTGCCAAAATATTTCAAACTCATCCAGAAACAGGTGGCTATGGTAGCCAGTACCCTAACCAATTTCCTAGAGTCTACAAACATTGAATTTGGTGAAGATATGTTTGTACCCCAGAAGCTGTTTATTCAGGTGTTCAATCAGCACTGTCAGGAAAATAATCTCGGTAAGCACAAGTTCCATCCCGATTTCTACATCGGGCCATTCAGTTCACGGAACATAGAAGTCAGGAACGAATCGGTCACGTACAAGGGGCGGTTGTACCCAAAACAGCCCATCATCTACGGTCTCAACGTGGTCGAGGAATCCCTAGGATTTACAGACGAGTTTTAAAAAAAAATACTGGTACATAATAGTAATGAGTCGAGGAATTCGAGAATTTCTCGAAACTTCGGGCATCCGAGTAGAGACTTCCGGTCCTCAGAGTAGCCCATCGCTCACATGGCCACCACCTAGAGGTGCGTCAAATGTCCAAATCCCCCGTGATGTGGAACGCAATCTTTTAAAAAGACAAGAGCTTCCGGACACGCTGCGACGAAACATCGTCAACGATAAGCGTTATGAAGGTATTTTTAAAGAATTTGAGAATGACCCGTTCGAGAATGAGTTTAATGATATCAATCGAATACTAGATAATAACAATGAATTGAGTGCGTTATTAGCACCACCTCCCCCCGTACGCAACGCTACACCACTTTCAATTAGTAAATTAAACCCCGGGATGTTTAACGCGAACGTAAATAGTGTGTTCGGTAAAGAACCCCGCGTAAATCTAAAAAATATCCTGTTAAAAAAACCTCTCGATAAAACCTTTATAGGTGAGGGTCTTTATCTAGATACATTAGATATAAAGGGTATATATGGTCGGTTTCAGACTGGATATTCGCACAGTAAAGAGTATGGTGCTAAGGGTAACATAAACAAAGACTATTTCAGTGTCCAGTTGATGTTGAAGCTTACGAATGGAAATGAGTCACAGAAGGTTACCTTTAACGTATACAAAAATGGTAAAATTCGTTTTTCTGGCGGGTTTGTTGGTACGAATATAGATGTTCAACCCGAGCTCATTCGACGTTTCGTCGTTGACAGATATACTGATAAAGAGTCATTCATGTATAATCCATTTGAATACAACAATATCAGTGGTCAATTTAAATTTAATGGGGTGTTTAAAAATCTTGGTCTGGCCGCTGCCAGGTATAGAGACTATGGCATGACCAACGTATCGTACGAACCTGAACTCGGTCCGTTCTTCTATGCGTATGTGGGTGAACACAAATACAACATCACAAAATCCGGAAATGTTCAGATTCTTGGTGGGAAGAGTCCCGCAGATGTGTTGAATGCCTACAATCGGGGTCAGAAACTGATTGAAAAAATGTATGCCATGGGTGAAATTACCGTTACGGGGGTCTTTTCTGAAAGTGATAAAAAAACACGCACCAAGCCCAAGCCCAAGGCTAAGCCCGTGGTCAATGCCAGGCCCAAGGCCAGGGCCAAGGCCAAGGCCAAGGCCATTCTCAATACGACACAGGTTTCTGCGCTGAACATAAACAGTAAAAAGTGTGTACGTATGCCTAAACCCCAACTCATCGATTTAGCCAAGAAGATGGGTGTCGTCGGTAAATTGGGAACTCGGGAGGAGATTTGTAAAAAACTCAAAAACATGAGCACTACGAAATCAGTCACATTCAAAAACGCTAGAAAGGGTAAAAACGTACCCGTGACCGGAACAACTGCGAATAAGAATTTCCGGATTGGGAGAAAATTGTGTTTCCAACACTCCAAACCCGAACTGGAACTGGTTTGTAAAGCTATGAAAATTCCATTTGATAAAAAGGATACTAAAATCGCTCTATGCAACAAGATTGAAAGAGCTCGTAATAATATAGCTGCTAAACCGAATGTTAAACCCGTCCCAAAACCCATGAAACAAAACAAAAAGGCGATAGAGCGAGAAATAAATAGACAATTGAAGATTAATAACATCGAAATGAAAAGACGACTCAATGAAAATTCTATCCGCAACGATCTTGCCAAGTATTTCGGTGTTACGTGGATGAAAAGATACAAACCCAATCTTAACAATGATGTAAAGGTGGTTCAAAATGAGATTAACAAACTTAATACAAAGAAGAACGCACTAGGGATACCATTTAAGCGCGACATCAACGATATCAAGAAGAAACTCGTCAATCAATGGAAGTTTGAGAGAAGGAAGGAGCTCGAGAAGAAATATATCATGAGTAATGTGAATGTGACGGGTGTTCCATACAACCTTAAAAACAATTATCGAAAGGCGCTCGCAAACTATATCGTCAATAACAAAAAGGGTAAAATATCTAAAAAGGGTATAGATGATTATAGGAAATATTGGTTAAAGTTTAAATCCAATAGTAATTCAAATGCGCGTCCGAAAGGAATTAATCGGGCGGTTAGAGCTCGGGTTGAAAAATTATAAACATGGAGTGAGAGTGAATGATGAGACCATCTCATGGGTAGAAATGGCAAGAGAAGAGCTTTTAGACGCGGTCATTTATATTATAGCCGATTACATTAGAAACGTTAGAAACGATCACGAGACGGTACCCAAAAGTTTTATCGAAAGTGATGAGCCTGATGATAACAAACTCATCATGAAGATAGCCGATGAATGGGAATACGTTGAAAGTCCGCAACATAAAATGCTGTTATGGAATCTCTTCAAAATGCTTAATAGTGATGTTTTTGCCTAGTTTCTCCTCATTCAGATGAAAATAACAGTTTCATCTCAATGGTGATTTTTGATATTCATTTCATTTTTTTACCTCATGAACTTCTTCATCATTTTCTTCGCCGCATCGGCAGCATCATCCATCGAATACTTTTCCTTACCCCTCTTCTTCTTGGACTTACCACCGCGCATAAACATCACGATGGCGATGAGTATCGCGATCACAATACCAACCTTGAATAAGGTGGGTCGGTTACCCGCCCGGAGTTTATTCATAAACGTAGGAGCAGGGGCTGTAAGATTCATAGCACTAGCCATAGGCTGAACAGTAGTCATTTTTATTAGTAACGTAGAAAATTATCACCTAAACCTCTTCATCGCCTTCTTCGCCGCCGCCGCCGCCTTCGCCGCGCGCGCCTTCGCCGCATTCTGCGCATCCCTCGCCGCCTTCTGCGCCGCCTTCGCCGCATTCTTCATCGAGCCCCTGAACTCCTCCTTCTCATCGTTGCGACGCATGAAGATGATAAGTCCGATGAGTACCGCAAAGATGGCGACCATAGTTATGATTTGGGAGGTGTTTGTTTTGACCATTTTTTACTATTACCTTAGAAAATTTTTACGAGATCGGAAATCTTGTGAATGATGTTGTATAATTCGTCGTCAGATTTTACGTCCTGGGGATTTACGATTTCCATCTCAATCTGGTACGAACATGACTCCTCCGAATCCATGTCGACACTGTCCCCCGTCGATATGGTCATGTCAATACTCAGATTCTTACGCACGAACGAGTGTCGCGTCTTATTACGCTTTCTATCCATCTCGTATTCACCGAATGTTGGAATTTCCCGGGAAATACTGAAACGAATGTCGTTCGGGGTACACTTGAAATCATCCTTAACCACATTAATCTTCTGAATCATCGTCTGTTCACCCGAATCCTCATCGACTGTAATTCGAATATTATTGGCGTCATTATAATAAACGTCAGCGACGCTCGACTGTACACGTTCCCACCCTTGATACTTTTTCAGCCTCCTGAGAACACGTTCCCATGTATCTTTACCCATATTCGTATCGAAAAGGGAACCATTATGTTTACCGAAACGCAACTCAACTTCAACATTTTCTTCCCCCTTCATGGTTTCGAAGATGGGTTTGACCTTATCATATATAGGTTTGATATCCATCGTGTTCATTTATATATTGCGACTTTCTCTTAAGTGTTTTTTGTTTACAAAATGTAATGAAAGGATTAATAAATAACGGGAATACGTGTTATTTCAATACAGCAGTACAATGTCTTCTGTATATCCCAGTTCTTTCAAACTTTTTTTTACGGTGTCCGTATGATGGAGTGTGTGAATTTACGAAGATTTATTCCGACTTAGTTGCCATTTACTGGAAAAATGGTAAAGAATTAATAAATGTTAAACCTCTTCTTGAATCTTTTCGGAAACGATTTCCACGATTCAAAACAAACGAACAACACGATGTTCAAGAAGCCGTCTTATGTATCATAGATATCATAGAAATTGCCTGTCCAGACATCAAACACTGGTTTTACGGAAAGAAAATTCAAGAAACTATATGGCCCGACGGAAAGTCTTCGAATGAAGAAGATTTTAGTGTTCATATAATCACATCTTCTGGGAATGACATGGGTGATATGCTCCTCAAGAGCACGGATTGGAACACATTAGAAAACTTTGAAGATACCGATGGTAAGGTACACGCTATCGCAACGACCCGTATGGTATTTTCGAAAATGCCACAAATTCTTATGATTTCTTTCGACACGAAGAGTAATGTAAAAATTATAGAAAATATCCTCATCGACAAATACGAGTATACCTTAATTTCTAGTGCGGTTCATGTAGGCGATCAAGATGATGGTCACTATGTGGCGTTTGGTAAACGTAAAGATACATGGTTTTTATTAAATGATGAATCTACAACAGAACACACTCTACCCGAAGAAGCTGGGTATTACTTCATGGTTTACAGTCTAAAAACTCCTTCATTTGAATGTTCTCCTTAATGTTAACGATCGTTCGATAAAATGTTCGTCGATTGTTGGGATATGTTTTATCATACCGTCTCTTCAATGGTTTCCACCACATCGGCTCTTCCCACCCCATGTACATACACTCAACGATCGCACCCTCTTCGAACCATGGCTGATCTTCCATCTTACCCGGTGGAATTTCAGATTCGAAAAACAATTTCCCCTTCTCTTGAATATACAGCCTCCACGTGGGTGGTCCAGGTTTATATCCAGGCGTTTCCCTCGTAGGTTCGCGTTTCATCAAGAAGTCCACCGTATTTTTCATTTGGGGTTTCCATTTGAACATCGTTTCGTGTGTTCCTATACGAATGGGTTCGTCGATCGGTGTAAAAACAAGTCCATCAACCACCTGTTTTACCGATGGGAGGTATTCATCCATGAACTGTTTGAAATCTCTCATGTGATGAAACTCTTTCAATTGAAGACGGTATTTATCCATTTTCATGTAAATAACTGGCTGAACGACATTAAATTTGGCATAGCCGAGTCGGTCGAGTAAGTTTGCGTTCCATACAGACTTTCCACACACGAGGACAGCGTCATACACCATGAGTGTATTCTCGTAGAGTTCGCCATCCAGGATTGTCCCAGCGTACACGTCTTTTTTGAGGTTGAGAGCCACTTCGAACATGTTGAATGCCCGATTCACGAATAAACACTTCCTCTTTCCTTCAAACATTAGGGCGACCATCATATGTCTTTCACCATCCGTCTTTTCACATACAGTGTAATTTCCTTTTTTCAGGATAGGGAAGTGTTTGTACTCAATCGAGATTGGCTGGGGTCCAGGGAAATAGTCTTTACTACCCCACGTAGTATGGATAAAATTCACGACATATTTGTAAAGTGGGGAGTCCGACTTTATAGACATGTTTTATTGTGTGTCAAAAACTTTAATTTACTTTTACACCCGCAGCGTTTAGAATGTTACTGACACATTCGTGTGTATATGTCGCCGTCAACTTAGATGCCGTAAACGCATATGTACGAACACCCCGTTCCGAAAATTGTTCGAACATTTTGGGGTGAATCTTACAGTTTCCAGTCTTCTTATCCTTGATGATCTTTAGTACATTCTTAGTATTCATCATCCACACTCTCGCTTCAGTGCGCAGGACGTTATAGATATTGTCAGAAATCTTCTTACCGACTTCTGTATCAAAGTGAAGGCCCATCTGAGATGTCGGCTCTTTTGATCCTGACCGAATCTTCGTCTTGAACATGTCCCAATCAACCCCCTCCTTCACCCCGGGAAATACAAGACATCCAATAGTATCATGTGGTTCGAAAATCTGATCGAGTGACGCATCATCCATACCAATTCCAAAATCTATGAATACTATGCGGTCATGTGTTTTCATATACTTCTGAATAACTTCCGCCTTTTCGTATGGGTCATCTGTTACATAGCAAACTTCGTTATTAATTTTACGTTGGAGGCATCTCACATTAAGTCGAAGAATAGCATGTAGCGTCTTTACTGAACAGGATTTTGATCGAGTAGTTATAATTGTAACAAGATTCATGTGTAACCATATATTCTAAGCCTTAAGCCTGTCGTTAAGACAGCCACTAAATGGTAAATTCCCAACATGACCTAGGGTCGTATTCACATCTGCGTAAATTTTACCACCCGTTTGTTGCCATCTCCGACAAAAGGCATAATCCTCTGAGAGGTACCTATGATTCTTGGGGTCAATCATACAATCAAAGCAGGCATGGTAGTCATCAAAGTCTCGATTCTGATGGTCGTTCTTACACCATAGTTCCGGAAACTTCTCTTCGAGTGTTTTAAAAACAGATCGTTTAATCATCATGAAACCAGTTGGTCCGTCTAGAATCTCGATAAATCCATTCTGAACGGGGCGGTTGTTCGCTCCGAAATTGATAACGAGACTCGACGAGAGCATGGACATATCACGCTCATCACCATTCTTTACGGCGTCGGCTGCTTGATCCCACATGACAACCTTTTTAGGATAACACGCAACTGATAGATCATGACCAGACTTCACGAGACGGACGACAGCTGCGGGATCGAAGTGAACATCGGCATCTATAAACATAAAATAATCACAATCCGTCTTCTGCATGAAACGACCGACGGATACATTCCGGGCTCGGTGAACGAGTGATTCGTTTTCGGTAGTATCAAGGTACATCTGGATTCCTTCCTTTATGAGGAGAAGTTGAAGTTTGATCATACTAGACATATATTTCTCGAGACATAGACCACCATAACACGGTGTAGATACAAACAACTTCGTCATTTATTACAATTGACCTTTAGCCTCTAAGTGTTTTTTTATAATAGTTTCAATTTTATTCAAGGTCGGTATCGATACCGAACATTTTTCGCACATTTCAGATTTAGATACTTTCCCTTTCATGACCATGTAAATGATGGACGAGGCCACACTATTCGGTGTTTTACTCATGAGTTCGACACAGTCTTCCATATTGTTACACATGTTGATACATTTCAAGCGCTCTTCTCGGGTCACATCAAATGCGTTTAACAATCTGTTCATTACATCGAATGCCTTGGTCACATAATTCTTTTTCGTCACACCCATTATAATCTCTTGAAACATTTGTGTAGTCCTACTAATATCTTTTGATTGAATTCCAAACATATCCGAAATTTCTTTGGTCGTTCTAGAAACTTTTGCGAGACGACACGCATACAAAACGCAGTTCGCCTTGATACCCAACCTCACCGCACCCCGGGTAAGTTTTCCTTCATTGAATTTTCGATACATCATTTTCGCATCTTTCAGTACCGTGTCCGGAAGTGTGTGACACGCTTCATCAATATCCTTGTACGCATGAAACAGTGAACGATCTCTATGATTCATAGACATGTGAAAATTGATTTTAGCCATGCGTTTATTTTCGTAAGTTGAGGATCGTTGTGTAGAAATCACCGTCCCCTTTCCCCAGTTTTGAGAAAAGAGTTCAGGGTTTGCGTTTGGGTTCCCGCATCGAGAGGGATCATTTATCTTTCCATCATCAGAGACGCCACTTGTCCATTCCGCACTCTCATCGATAAAACGATCTTCGACGAGACCACACTCTGAACACGTGGGTAACCCTTCACGGGAATACACCTTTACCCCCGAGCACTCATGACAAAAATTTATATTTACCGGCTTTTCTTCATTTTCACGTGTATTTTGTAATAAACAGTCTATGTCAGACCATATAGCAGCCAGCATCTTGGTAGAAGTACTGACGCTTTTTTTAAGAAATAAATCACGCAGGGTCACTTAGGCGCCTGACACGAGTTTCTATGAGATCAATAGTTTCTTTGAAACTCTTTCCACCTGAAGTTTTTGGCTCCCATTCATTCCATTCTTTATCGATGGCTTCATGCCCCGGGGGTAATGGAATATCTTGTCCCACAATTTCACTATCAGAGACGACAAACCCCTCGAGGTCAGATTCGTCATCGGCACCTTCGTCGTACAAGTCACTGTCGCTATCTTCGACATCGATTTCACTGTACATGACAAATCTGTTCTCTCCGAGGGATTTCATCTCCAAATCCATAAACGTTGTTCCACTTGGGTAGTGTTCCATCACACTTTCGAATGGTGCGGGTGAATATGTCTCGGTCTCAAGTTCGTATACACATGCACTCTTGTAAAAAAGTTCAGTGGGGTTGAGATATCTCAGGCCGAGGGTGTTACCAGTGTTCATTGCGACAATGCCGTACATTTCGTCTTCTACACCGTCTTCGTTTACTAATACTTTGACTATATCGTCTTGGTTTATTTCTGAGGGCACAATCATGCTTAGAGTTTTCGCTCAAAATAAATTCAGGGATAATATCACAGATGAAAGTTAGTATTTATTCGAAGGAAGGATGTCAGTATTGCGACCACGCAGTCACCCTATGTGAATCGGAGGGTCTCGAATACGAAAAAATCATGGTGGACAAAGAAGAACTCAAGAAAGCTTGTGGTCCAGGGGCGGCAACCTACCCTCAAATAACTATTGATGGACGTCATGTCGGAGACTACTTTGAATTTCAAGAATACATAGAAGATGAATACGAACCAATTCTCGCCCCTACCCTAAACAGATTTACCGTCTTCCCCCTGAAGTACCCCGAACTCTGGGAACTCTATAAGAAGGCTCAAATGTCCAATTGGACTGCCGAGGAGGTAGATTTGTCTAAGGATATGGACGACTGGAAAACACTCAACGATAATGAACAGAAATTCATAAAGTATATCCTGGCGTTTTTTGCCGGATCCGACGGAATTGTTTTTGAAAATATCAACAACAACTTTGCTGATGAGGTACAAATCTCCGAAGCACGGTCGTTCTATGCATATCAGTCTCATAATGAAATGGTTCATGGTGAGACCTACTCCAAGTTGATTGACAAATACATCAAAGACGGTGCGGAAAAGAAACAACTTTTTGAAGCAATTCAAACTGTACCCTGTATAGAGAAAAAGGCTAATTGGGCCCTTAAATGGTTCGATACCAAGTCCAAGACTTTCGCAGAACGCCTCTTTGCCTTTGCGTGTGTCGAAGGAATCTTCTTTTCTGGAAGTTTTTGTGCCATCTATTGGCTAAAGAAAAGAGGACTCATGCCCGGTCTCTGTTTTAGTAACGAACTCATCTCCCGAGATGAGGGACTTCACCAGGAGTTTGCGGTTGAGTTGTTCAAGTTACTTCGCAACAAACCATCGACTGAAGTTATCCACTCGATTGTGAAAGAGGCGGTTGATATTGAAAAGAACTTTATTCTTGACGCACTTCCATGTAACCTGATCGGTATGAACTCTGAAAAAATGTCCGAATACATCGAGTACGTGTCTGATCGTCTTCTCAAACAGATAGGTCAGCCTCCAATTTGGGGTTCAAAGAACCCCTTTGATTTCATGGAGAACATTAGTCTGGATGGGAAGACCAACTTTTTCGAGAAGCGGGTCGGTGATTACGGGAAAATGGACGATACATCAGATGAGATTGGTTTTGACGAAGATTTTTGAAACTAATTGAACAGGGTACCCGCAGACTCAATACCCTGGGGTTCCAGTTGGAGACCACTATCACCCATCGTCACCTGAGGCTCTGAGAAGTTAGGTCGGGGAACATCCGCATCGACCATTGCGGGTGGCGCCTCGATGATAGTCCTGGTACCCCTCTTCGCTTCCCTCCTCTTCTTCGCACACGGCGACTCTTCCTTCTTGATGTTCATCATGCCCCATACGACGAACATGAATACGACAGAGTGAATAATAAGACCCAAAGTAGAGGGACAACCTGTAGGGGTAGCGATCCTAGAACCCAGGAATCGTCTGACGAGACGGAACGTCTCGGGGTTGGCAATCACGAAAAACGTGAGAGCGGAGATGATGGAGATGACAAATTTATCCTGCTGTTTTTTACCGTTACAGCCGCAGCCACAATCTTTAAATAACCCCATATTAAGTAGTTACTATAAATTAACAAAAAAAAACTACTTAAAGTCGAGCCACCTTGTATAGATATAACCAAGTACAATGTCCCTCACTATCCAACGCTCCTCCGACTTCTCCCCTGCCTCTGTGCAGTTTTCGAAACTTCGTAAGAACAAGAATGGCGGCAAGGCTGTCTATCTCAACGCTGGTGACAACAAAAAACTTTACATTCAGTTCCCCTTCATGCGCTCGCCTTATGGTCTCAGCGCCTTTACTGACGAGGGTACTGGACGCACTTCCTACTCTCTCGATCTTTCTTTTGACCCAGACAACGCCGAAGCGATGGAGCTCCATGACAAGCTCAAGGAACTCGATGACATCATCGTGAACACTGTCGCCGCCAACTCCAAGGAGTGGCTCGGTAAGGACTTCAATGTCGCTGTACTCAAGGAGGCACTCTACAAGCCCATGGTTCGTCCTGGTAAGGAACAGTACCCCGCCACCATCAAGCTCAAGATCCTCACCAAGCCCGATGGTACCTTCGTTCCCGAGGCGTACTCGATGCAGAAGCAGCCTGTCTCCCTCGATACAGTTGAAAAGGGGCAGAAGTGTATGGCCATCGTTGACCTCAACCAGATCTGGTTTATCGATAACAAGTTCGGTGTGACTATCCGCCTTCAGCAGACTCTCCTCGAGCAGTCGGCCAAGCTCCCCTCCTTCGCCTTCCAGGGCGTTGATCTCCCCGAGGATGATGTCGACGTTGAAGAGGAGGATGAGATTGAGGAGGAAGTTGATGACCAGTAATTCCCGAGTCCCAATGGTCTCGTTCCAAATTCACACCCTACTCGTAAGTTGAAACAATCATCTTACGAATAGTATAATGAGTATCGAACGCATGGATCTGAAATCAGAATTAAAACTCGATGATCAGATAAAAATTGATGAAATCAAATGCGATAAATGTATCCCGAGAACCATAACAAAAGATGTTTTCATGAACTTGAAACACGAAAATGCTACATATGAAGATTTTGGTCCAGGGATTGTTGGGTGGTTCGGAGATGGGGTATGTGACCTCGACGAGGTGTGTGTGAGTCGAGACACAAGGGTTTTTAACCGGGGGTGTAGCGCATGTTACGCAGTTATTCATGAAGGCGAGTGTATGAATATTCATAAAAATCAAAAACTCAATCTAGAAACGATCAGGTGGGTGAGATCAAACATTGAACTGGTCGTGAAACATTACATGCGTCTCAGAAAACTCGGCATTCTTACAGAAGATCAGTATTGGGAATACGTAGGAAAACTCCAAAATTATGTATTGTAATAGTAACATGAACACTCAGGTGAAGAAACTTCTCAGGGGTGAGAGGGCTTGTATTCCAGAACACTTCCTGAAGGTTCCTGCGTATAACTCACCCACCCTTCGCATTGGTAAGGGTAAGCCACTGAGTGAAGGTGCTTTTGGTAAGACATACCGTGGAAGTATTAATGATAACGGTCGTCGGTATGTCGCGTACAAAGAGATAGATACATCGGAAAGTACCGATGGCGCTTTTGAGTTTGAGTTCAAGGTTGCCCAAAAATTGAAGGAGTTCGCGGTTCCCGAGGTGTACCTCTTTAAGAAGTGCCCCATCCAAGATAAAACACCTAAAAAGGTGCGTAATAAGAATAGTACGTTGGTCCAACCAGCAAAACGAACCAAACCCAAGGATATTCTTTATATGGAACTTCTTAATGGTATGTCTTTTAATTCGTGGTGGCAAACTAATCCATCTCTTGATGCGATGAAGTCTGTAATCGTACAGGTTTTTGATAATCTTTACCGAATTAACCAAAAATTTCCAGACTTCCGTCATCGCGATTTACATGGAGGTAATGTTATGGTTAATCCAAATGATCTCAAGACCCAATACACATGGGAAGTTGACACTCAAAAGTATAAGCGTACAAACGCTGGTGTGGAAGCGCATATCATTGACTTTGGATTGTCTTATTGGTCTGAACGTATGCCAAACCCAGAAACGTCCGGTGGTGGATACGCGTACGTGGGTATATACAAGGATCGTCCAGGTACGATTTACTATGATATTCATAGGTTCTTGTATATCATTTATGTTAAGGTGAGAAATCCGGGGAATGCTAAGGAGCGAGCCATTAAAAATTTCATCCAAGAACTCATACCTGACAAAGAGTTCCTCGATTTTAACGGGAAGTATACCGTAAATGGATGTCTGAAGATGCCTGGTTATCGTAAGGATATAAACGCCGGGGAGCTTCGTAAAAATCTTCCCACCTTCAAAACTATTCTGACGCACCCATTCTTAACTGGTGAGAAATTACGAAATAGACCAAAGACTCTCTCGGAGGCTCTCAAAATGCTTCCCAAGGCTAAGACTCCTCCTAAGCTCAAGACACCTAAGGCCAAGGCTAAGACCCCCAGTCCCAAACTTTCAACTACAGAAAGGAAGAAAAAGATGAACAGTGCGATTAAGAGGGCTGCAGCTGTATTAGCTAAACCCAAAGCCAAACCCGCACCTCGAAGGAGACCTGGTGTTGCACGTCCTAACCCAGTCCCTGANATTCAGACTGCCAGTCCAACCCCAAAGGCTAACGCACCCTACGGAGTGATGTCTCCTTCGAATCTGATGAATCTCGCAAGGAATATTGAAAGTGTGAGGAAGAAGGCTGCGACCAAGTTAAATGCTAGGATTCAAGCCATCAAGGCTACCAAGGCTAAGACTCCCACACCCGTTCGTCTCAAGGAGAAGTTCTCTTTCGTCAATGTAAAGGGTAAGAAGCGTGAATTTGTCAGAAAGTTTGCATACGATAGGGCTTTGGCCAAGAATAAGGCTGAGAGGGAAAAGAGAGAGATACACAAGTACGTGAACGGTCTATCAAATGATGAACGCAATATGCTCAAAAAGAAGATTTGTCAACCTTAAAAACCCTCTTCGTACCTTCGTCGAGTTCAGAGAGTATCTTAAACTTCGGAGTCTTGATGAGTTTCTCACCATTCTTGGCGACGAATGATTTCATCCGTTCAACTTCACCACGGGGCATTTTCCTGGTGTATTTGAGTGTGACGTTCTTATTTCCGATGGTGAATACAGTCGATGACATTTTTAATATTTACTTACAATAAAATGTTATTGATTGTAATACTCATCATCGCAAGCATATACATTCTTTGTCAGACGGGTGAAAAAAAGGTTTTCACACATACTGAATCAGGGGTTAAAAAATGGACTGTTTATGGGACCATGACGTGTAAATGGACTCGTAAGCAGCTGGAATATTTAAACAATACAAAGAGGCATTACGTCTTTATAAATTGTAATGAAGAATCGTGTGACAATATCACTGGATTTCCTTATATCATTCATCCCGATGGTGAGATAAGTATCGGATACACTGAATTTTAAAGACCTCGTACTACACTGAGAGCGATGGAGAGGATGAAAGCGTCGGAGAGAGTGTTAATGGGTTTGAGAACAGTTATATGCTTCACAAGGGATCGATTCCAGAGAATGCGGATCAGGAAAGTGGTAATTAGAAGAGCTAGTGTGTAAAGTAGCAACTCCCTAATCATATCCGTGCGATTTTCAGACTTGGCAATATCCCTAATCATTTATTACATACACACATTTTTTTCTATTTGAATAATAAGATGAAGGGCTTACCCCTGAGTGGTTCCGAACCAAAATTTACAGATCGGAGATGGTCTACTGGGAAAGGTATCAGTAGTAATAATTGCTACGCATACGCCGTGGGTGACTACGAAGCGTATAGGTGGCAGAAATCTATTCCAGGGGATCGATCAGGGCTTTCTAATGTGAATCATAATTACACATCGTGTAAGGGCTTAGCGGACCGCGTTGTTTCTGATAACCCAAAAAAGGTCTATAAAGCCCGTGCGAACGAAAAGTGTAAAAAGGGGTATTACAAAGTTATGATGTTTGTATCACCTGGAAGACCTACAAATTATATTCGTCAGGGAGATTTCCATTTCTATAAGCAACATGGTGTCATCGAATATAAAATCAAAGAGGGTGATACTATTCGCTCAGTAGCGGAGTTCTTCCGAGTTCCCATCTCCCGAATAAAAAGAGCGGGAAGTTTCAAGGTTGGGAAGCGTATCATATTCAAAGCAAATGTATTCAGTCATAAACGTGGTTGGGCTACGGGTCCTCTCCTGACGGACGCCCGTGGTAAAATGATCAAGGATCCACGTGAAAGTTCGAGGGATTACTCTTCTCTGAATTACAGTCTGTACTGTGGATCATTCTGTGTCAAAAATAGAGGAATCAAAGTCGGCAAGACCCACCCCAAAGTCGGCAAGAATACTCTCTAGGTCGGGTTGGTTTTCCACGTCAAAATTAATATTGAACATGTCCAATACATCGAATAAGGTATCTTCGTTCAATGACACAGAGTTTGCAGCTGCTGTGTGATTGTTATGAATCGTGACTACGATACTAAATTGAGAACCGTCAAATACTTTTCTACAAGTGGGACACGTGTTCTTACCTTGATCTTTCCACATCTGTAGACAGTGTGAATGAAATATATGCCCACATCGAATCGGCGGATTTGTTCTCGTCGATTTGACTTCACTGAGGCATATAGAGCATGTGGACATTCTACAGTAGGGTATATAAAGTAAATTTCAGGATTTAGCTCAATAAATTTTCGATGTATCTATGAGTGGTTTATTACAGTCTACACAAGGGCCCACACCCTGGTTATCTACCTGCACCTTGTTGAAGAGTTCGGGACCGGACTTCTGGAGAAGCTGGCGGTAAGAATAGTTATCCTCAAAAGTAATATTGTTCTGCTTCATGACATAGTTGTTGAACAACTGGGCTGAAGAGTTCACTGTAAAGCATCGACCATCGGCCATTCCAAGTCGCTGAGACATATTGTACTATAAATCTAGAAATTAATTTGTCGGTTGTTAATTGTGTGAACCCACGATTTGAATCCCCTTTTCTTCAAAAGTTCCACGAAAGGATCACATTTGTATCCGAGATAAACGTCAAATACATCGGTTTCCTGTGTTCGGGATACACGGATTGTGGGATTTTCATTGATGTGTTGGTTAATAATGTTATATGCGAATGCGATTTCTTTCAGGGTTTCTGCGCCAGTGATGATAATTTTACCGGTACTGAAGATACTACAAGTAATCTCCTTCATATCATTTGCGGGCTTAAACTTGATCTTGACAGCGGAGTAACGATCTGGTTCAAAAGATACTTTGAAGATGTCATCATATTCTTCGAACCAGTTCGAAACTGCGTGAAGATTGATGTTGTAGTTTAAACTGAAATTCGAGTTTATCATCACTATGCGAAACGACTCTTCTGGGACATCGTGATCGATATCGAGAAACGTCTTGAAAATATACGTAAGCTGGGTGATGACTCGTTTACAGTCAAAGAGATCGCAGCATCCGGCAACCTGAATGCTTCCATTGGGAAACACCTTTACAGACTTGGTACTGTAACTGTCATGATAGGTCAGTGTCACTTGATTGTAAAATGTAGTGGGTTTCAATTTCCAATTAAACCCTCCCTCATTACCAGAACCTGTTCGTTTCATCGTGTAAGAACCAATAGTCTCGAAAATGCTTCGAAGTCTCTTGATATCAATATGCTGAACAAAACTCGACACCATCGTTATCGTGGTAATTTTAATCCATGAAGGTCGTAACTCATCAGATAAGGATTTACGAAATTCATCCAGTGTCAGGAGATATGAGAAACTGTTGTTGGCGATCGAAGAATACATTTCGATTTTGGATCATGGTTTTATACCATGGAAATACCCAACTTAGGTGTTTAAAGAATACATTTGCTTTATTTTCACATGACTTGCTTCCTCAAAAGTGCGACATCCGTGTATGACGTTGATTCTAAGGTCAATTATATAGAAATTATCTATGAACGACCCAATACAAATGATACATACGTTGATTACATTTCCACCCAGCCTAATGGAGATTGGACCACGATAAAGTCTAATGATAGGAACATTTCATACGTAAAGTTTCTAGATACGATGGTCAAGAGAACCATTGAAGTTCAACATAAAATTGCCGAACTTACCCTCGACAAGGTTTTGGCACTAGAATACGATTACGTTCGTCTCACACATGCGAGTAAAATTTTGGATCCAACATTCCAACCACCGATTATCAATATGAACAGTGCTTGGCAAGTGGCGTTTATGAAGAAGTTTTGTAAAAAATACCTTCATGAAGTGATTCAGGAATGTAATAACCCAAGTCGTCTAAAGTATTTCATCGACGTCCTGAATAAAATAGAATCAGAAGCGTGACGAGTGCGCATAGAAAGAAGCCAAAATAAGGTACTCGCACTTCTTGTACGACCGTCTTCTTAGGAGCACATGTAAAACCGGTATCTATATTCCGTTTCGGTTGTATAACGATATCACGAGTCATTGGCTTTAATTGGTTTCCGCATAACCCGAAATCACAAAACACACTACGTTCATCTACTGACACGGGCACACTCGCAGTAGTTGCTAGTTCTGAAAAATTTTCAAATTCGTTCATCTGTCGCACACCCCCTGGAAGGGAGAAATCATGCGTGACAAATGGGTTGACATCATTGATCGCATCTTCGTCGTTGAGCATATACGAACTCATACTTACCATTACTTCAGATTATATTTTTTGTCCATCATCTTAGTTTTGTGTTCGCACCACATTTTATCCAAATCCACGTTTAACATGTGTGCTAGCTGAAAGAGATAACTAAATACATCACCCATTTCCATCATAATATCAGTGCCTCGATCCTTTTTGAGATTTGTTTTTTTAAAAGTCTTTTTATGTTGGCGAATAGCGGATGCCAACTCACCGAACTCCTCCGTCAATAGAAGCCATACTGTATCTATCGGAGCCCTGTCCCACCCCTTTGATTTACATACCTTTTCTGTTTCAAATTTGTAGTAGTTAAGATTCATACTTATTCTACCAACAGCACATAACTTTAAACTACTTGATGCCGATTTTAGTATTCGAGTCCATTTTATTTCCGGTAGTGCTTGTATTAACCGGTCGGTCTAACAGATTTCGGGTTGTGTCAATTTCATTGATGTACGTAATGTATTGGGATACACCAGTTTGAATCTGACCAACCGCAGTTTCGATAACACGTGTGTTCATGGTCTTCACCTGCTCGTTGACGTTCACGTTGTGGTCACCGGCGTTGTTGATGAATACGACTCGCATGAGACTATATAAATCATCAGGGTTTTGGTAATCAATAGATATACCACTCTTATTTTTGAAGGCCTGACGAATACCACGCTGAAGCAAATCGATGTTGAACTCAGAGAAGAAAAGCGAGTTCAATGGAGTCTTGGTTTGTTTGATAGAATTGAGATGGAGATTGTCACCCATTTAATATACTCACGGAAAAAAATTATATGTAAATAGTAAATGTTGTCCATGTCGGATTTTGACCAGGCGTATGCTCAACATCCCACGCTAAAAAAAGAGGCTAAGATTGTCTGTAAACCCCCAGTATGCTTTGTTGGTTCATACGCCCCAGTAGCTAAGGCGGGTGAGGAGGGTCCCTTTTTCGTAAATACATATCTTCTTCAGCCTAACCGCAAAATGGAAGTGGCGGGAAGCGTCGCTGTTCGGAGTAAAGATCTTGAATGTAAGAAATAAGTTAAAAAATAAACTAGAATTTTAGATATATGAGGGTCATTAAACGCTCAGGTCGTATTGAGGATATGAAATTTGATAACGTCACCAATAGGATCAAGAACTTAACGTATGATCTATCAGAAAATTGCGACTCATCCAAGGTCGCGCAACAGGTATTTTCATCGATGTACGATAACATCACCACCCAGGAAATCGATACACTTTCAGCCGAAATTTGTGTCGGGATGATCACATCCGACCCGGATTATGAAACGCTCGCTACCCGTATCGTAGCGAGCAACATTCAAAAAGTGTGCCCCAATAACTTCCATCTCGCCATGAGAAAACTTCATAAGGCTGGTGTCATTACAGACGAAGTCGTCGAAGTTGCGCAGAAGGTGAAGGAACATATCAAAAATGACCGTGACTTTAAATTTGGGTACTTTGGTCTAAAAACTTTAGAAAAGAGTTATCTTCAGAAGGTTGATGGAAAACTGATCGAAACACCGCAGTACCTCTTCATGCGAGTGGCCATCGGTATCCACGGAAAGGATATACCATCTGTTCTCGAAACGTACGATAACATGTCCCAGGGTTTCTTCATTCATGCCACCCCAACATTATTCAACGCTGGAACTCCTCGACCCCAGATGTCCTCATGCTTTCTCATCGCAAACAAAGAGGATTCCATTGACGGTATTTACGGAACCTTGACGGAGTGTGCTCAAATCAGTAAGTGGGCAGGTGGTATCGGTATGCACATTCATGATATTCGCGCTAATAAGTCTCGTATTCGGGGCACTAACGGTCAATCCGATGGGATCATCCCAATGCTCAGGGTCTTCAATGCCACGGCACGATACGTGAATCAGGCGGGGCGTCGTAAGGGATCTATCGCCGTGTACATCGAGCCGTGGCACGCCGATATCATGGAGTTTTTGGAATTGCGTCTCAACCAGGGGGACGAAGAGGCGCGGTGCCGTGACCTCTTCTCGGCTATGTGGATCCCCGACCTCTTCATGAAGAGGGTCGAGTCTGGCGGGAACTGGTCATTGTTCTGCCCCGACACGGCGAAGGGTCTTTCTGACTGCTACGGCGAAGAGTTTGAAGCCCTCTACACCAAGTACGAAGAGGAGGGCCTCGCCACGTCGACTGTTCCCGCAGCGGATGTGTGGAAAGCGATTCTCAAGTCTCAAACCGAGACTGGTACGCCATACATGCTCTACAAGGATGCTTGTAACGCAAAGAGTAACCAGAAGAACCTCGGGGTCATTAAGAGTTCAAATCTTTGTACAGAAATCATAGAGTACACCAATAAGGATGAAACTTCTGTATGCAACCTGGCATCCATCGCCCTTCCCAAGTATGTTGACAGGGAAACAAAGACGTTCGATTACGACAAGCTTCATGAAATTACAAAAATTGTCACGAAGAATCTCAATCGGGTTATAGATCGTAACTTCTACCCCGTGGAAACGGCGAGACGTTCCAATATGAAGCATCGCCCTATTGGTCTCGGTGTTCAGGGTCTCGCTGACGTGTTCATTCTCTGCGGACTACCATTTGACAGTGAAGAATCTCGACTCATGAATGCGCACATTTTCGAGACTATGTACCATGCCGCATTAGAGGCTTCGTCTGAGCTGGCCGAGGTTGAGGGTTCCTATGAAAGCTTTAGGGATTCGCCAGCCTCTAAGGGTATCCTCCAACCCGATATGTGGGAAGGGGAGACAAAGTTCAGTGGTCGTTACGACTGGGACGCTATGCGTGAGCGGGTTAAGAACAAGGGACTCCGGAACAGTCTCCTCATGGCACCCATGCCCACAGCATCCACCGCCCAAATTTTGGGAAATAACGAATGTTTCGAGCCATACACGACCAACATCTACCTCCGACGCACACTCGCTGGTGAGTTCGTTGTCGTCAACAAGCATCTCGTCGAGGACCTCAAGAAGGTTGGTCTCTGGTCCAAGGAGATGAAGGATCTCATGGTCAAGGCGGGTGGATCTATTCAAAACATCGTGGACATCCCGGAAAATATTAAGAAACTCTACAGGACTGTGTGGGAAATCAGTCAGAAGTGTATCATCGACATGGCGGCGGACCGTGGTCGGTTCATCGATCAGTCCCAGTCTATGAACCTATTCATGGAGAGTCCCACCATGTCCAAATTGTCCTCGATGCACATGTACGCATGGAAGGCCGGTCTCAAAACAGGTATGTACTACCTACGGTCGAAGGCGAAAGCTCGACCTATCCAGTTCAGTCTAGAACCCGATTGTGTGGCCTGTTCAGCTTAAAGTTTAGAGACTTGAAATAAATAGAAAGAATTATGGACAAAGTTATCAACAACCTTGAAATCGCAGAATATAACAATAAGAAGATTGTTCTCTCAACAAAACAGGGAACACCCATGCGTATTCAGTTTCCGAGGTTGTACATGCCATTTGGTGTTTCGGGGTTTACACCAGAGGTTGGTCCTACGAAGTACAATATAGATTTTGCGTTGAAGGGGTACGATGAGGAGGGGAGTTACATTAAAAAATTTTATGAAGGTATTCGGGATATCGAGGATAAGATCATCGATGCCGTCGTAAACCAAAGTGAAACCATTTTCGGTGCTCCCATGTCAAAATCCGATTTGCTTCCCATGTTCAACTCGAATATTAAACATTCGACGGATAGAGAACCTAAATTTAGAGTCAAGGTGGACACGGATCATCAAGATATGATTAAGGCGGGGGTGTACGATTCAGATAAAAATGCGGTAAAGACTGAAGTTTCTAACGGTCTCTATTCAAGGAATTCTGGGCACGCTATCGTCGAATTGAACAGCGTATATTTCTTGAACAAGAAGTTTGGGTGTACATGGAAACTATATCAACTCGTTGTGTATGAACCACAAAACTTGAAAGGTTTCCAGTTTCTTATTTAATATCGGAGGTTTTGAGGGAGTCCACTTTGACCACTGACGGGTGTCACAAACCCACTACCTACCTGGTTTCTATAAGCCGCATTGGGTCTGTAATTTCTCCCACCACCGGGCATATTTACATACGCACCACCGTTGGGTCCTTGCATAATACGACGACCCATGTTATCCATGTAATTCATGGGTACCTCCGCACCGAACTGTAATCCGGCAGCTTGTGCCTCCATACGAGCTTTTTCGAGTGCCTGGTCGTGCGCCTGTCGAGCCATATTCATAGCCTGGCGATGCGCCTTTTTCGCCATGGTGCGCCCGGTTTCTATCGCCGACATGGTGTCCGTGGTGGCATTTTCAGCCATCTTTAGACCATTCGCCTGAACTTTATTAGCTATCGCTTTACCCCTGTAATTCGACTGCCTCTTGATAGAGTTCACCTGTTTGTTGTTCTTGTTCTTGTTTTTACCAGAATTGTTGGCAGACTTCCCACCATTACTCTGACCAGTCGCAGCCTTTGCTTGGTTAGCCACCGCTTTTACCTGGGACATCACACCCGGGGCCGCAGCCTTTGCTTGGTTAGCCATCGCCTTTACTTGGGACATCACACCCGGGGCCGCAGCCTTTGCTTGAGCTTGGGCCTGGGCAGCCGCAGCCTTTGCTTGAGCTTGAAACTGCGCCATCATACCAGGACCTTGAGCCTTGGCCTTGGTAGCCATGACTTTACCTTGGGATTGCGCCTGCTTGGCCATGGCTTTACCTTGGGATTGTGCCTGCTTGGCCATGGCAGCTCCCTGCTTTTTCATCTGATTCATAAAAGATCCAGCTTTCGCCTTTTTGACTGGAGCCATTTAGTATTTACTAATATTTTTTATCACAACTACTTTTTAGATTTCGCGCGTCGTGTCGGCTTCGTTAACAATATGTGGTAAATTGCTTGTGCCTCTCTGAGCAATTTACCCTGTATCCGCACAAATGAAGATTTATCAATATTTAATCGTTCCTTCGCCTTCTTAACCGACTGGTTCCATAAAGCTACGGTCATTCTTACTTATTAGCTTTGATTATTTTTTTGTAGGTCTTCGTATTCTTAGAGGGGACGAGACAGAAAGTACCCCTCTTCTCAGCCTTCTCCTTCGCGATATCGATGAAAGCCTGGAACTTGGGGTTCATCTTCAAAGATTTCTTAGCCGCCTTACTCGCAGCCTTGGAAATAATACGACCATCCTTCATCGTGAGATCCTTTTTCGTGAGTCCACCACTCGTCTTGTCAGCGTTACCATGGAAAACTTCAGCGCGAGATCCAACAGTCATTTATCTTATGCTCTGAAAATTTTTTTGATATCGAGTATAGATATTTTATCTGTAGTTCTATTCACAGGAATTTGTTTCTCGACTCGTTCATCATTAAGCACTTTGGAACACACAATAGATTTGTGTCCCTGAAGCGCCATCATTTCCTCTTCCACGCTGACAAAACGCACACATTCCTTATACACCAACTTTTTCACATACACCGGTTTGGTCTGACCCGTCCTATGACTTCTCCCAATCGCCTGAAGTTCTGTGGCTGGGTTCCAAGCGGGGGCGGTAATGTATACTCTTGTCGCACCTTGGAGATTGAGCCCCTGGCCGCCACTCTTAATCTGAATGATAAATACCGCACCAGCGGCAGCCTTTTTGAATCCCTCAATCTGGTTCACACGTTCATCCCTCGGAACCGACCCATCAATGCGAAAAACCCGAGAGGAGGTAGCGAGCTCATTCTGGATATAGTTCATCTCACCGCGGAACTGACAGAAAATCAATGACTTTTCGCCTGGGTGTTCTCGAATCATTCTGAACAGTGTCTCCATCTTATTGGAGCGACCTTCCCATGAAATCGGCGCAGTCCCATTTTTCTTGGCAATTCCGTCAAGGTACATCGGGGGGTAAATCATACACTGACGCGCACGAAGAAGGCACTCCAAAATCACCATATTTTTAGCATTCAAACTCTGCGCGTCTCTGAACGCATCCCTGATAGTCTCCTGTGCTTCGAGAAAGACACATTCGTAAAGTGCCTTCTCTTCCGGGAACATATCAAGTTCTACATTCTCAAAGTAACACGGTGGGAGTCGCAGGCGTTCGTTAACCGATGCGAGATCGTCTTTGGTTCTTCTGAGAATGTAAATATCCTTGATATCTTTGGTCATGCCCTGAACAGTCGACTTTTCAAATCCAAAAAATACACACAGGGACACAAAGTCATTCATCGAGTTGAATACCGGTGTACCTGTCACGATCCACTTGATACCCGAGCGTAGACGACACATACTCTTACACAATTTCGAACCACTGTTTCGTATTTCATGTGCTTCGTCCAAAATAACCCGACTCCATTGTACGTTGTGTAATGGGGTGACACCCCCATTCTCAGCACCCTTTACAGTCATTACGGTGTACGGAGCAATTGTGATGTCACACGAATAATTCATCTTTCTGCCAGGTCCGTCAAAGACATGTACTTTCAGATCTGGCGCAAAGCGGTGAATTTCTTCAACCCACTGAGTGATAATAGATTTGGGTACGACGATCAGCGTGCGGGGTTTTGGGTTTCCGAGTATAGTCGCCACAAGCTGTACGGTCTTACCCAGACCCATTTCGTCACATAAGAACCCACCCTTGGGTCCGGATTCTTGATTTTCCATGTTGAGCATCCACATGACACCTTCATGCTGGTAGGGAGAGAAGAGACGCCCATTGAGGGTGTTCTTAGCACGGCTGTATTGCCCCTCAACAGACATTTTGATTTCACGTTGTTTTTTCGTTAATTGTTGGTCACTTAGGCAGAATTCAATCATCAACATACACATCTTCTTCGGGAAGAATTTCAACTTCACACACGGCTGGAGGAACTTCCTTCTTCTTGCGAGTCTTCTTCTCTCTGGGTTTGGGGAGTTCATCCAAATGTTCCCTGTAATAGAGAACCTTATCCCAAAATTCTCGCATGATCGGTAAATTGGTTTTCCACCATTCGGGGTCTCTCTTTACATTGGTAACATCGAACTCTTCTGGGCGGGGCCAATTGGTTTCTGCTGGTTTATACTGAATGAAGTCCGCTTCTTCCAGGTCTAGAATCTCCATACACAGTTGAAGCTGTGGCATATAATGTTCCGGTACTTCACCAGGGATAATTGCTCTCTGTGGGGGACACTTAATTTCAACCAATTTACCACTTTCAGTGACACCATCCGGGCTACCACCGAGCCACGTGTGAATCGGGTGTGGAACAAGACCCAGCTCATGGACGACCTCATTATGACGTTGTTCATAGAGTATTCTGGCCTCATCCTCGTACAGCTCACCGTGACGAGTGGCCGCATTGCCCATAAAACGCGGACCAAGTCCACACTTCTTTAAGAGAAGTTCTTCGGGGGTTTCATACTTATTCACACCGATGGCTGTTGCGGCGTCACTTGCGGTAAGAAGGTTGCCACGGAGGGCGAGCCACTCCTCACTTTTTTGTGCCGCATATTCCCTCTCAATCAGGGCCTTGACGTTCGGGTGCATGTTACTATGACATCGATTCATTGTTTTAAGCCAGTCCTTGTCTTTTAAAGTGTTCAATTCTCTGAAAAAAGTGTTTCGCAGCTTCCTGTTCAGCGTGTTTTTTACTCTTAGCACTACCCCGGCTCATGTATTGGTTATCAATGTACACGTCAATGTAAAAAATACCTTCGTGATGACCAGCGACCCGGTATTCGGGCAGATTATGGTTATTCACCTGACAATGGCGCATCAGATGATCCTTGAAGTTATCATCTACCATGATGGAATTCAAATCTATCATGTCCGGGTTGGTGTAAATCCTGAGTACAAATTCCCTAGCGTGAAGAAGGCCGAGATCCATGTATATGGCACCGATCAAAGCCTCAAAAACATCTTCTAAAATCTTCGGGTTATTGTTCCAGCCATTACGCATCCCTTTTTCATCCATGATGACGAGTGTATTGAGCCCCAATTTTGTTGCTATACGTGCTAACGTTTCACCACGAACGAGTTTGGTCCGCGCTTTCGTGAGGAAACCTTCTTGACGACTTTCGTACCTGTCAAACAAAAACTTGGTAATCACAAAACCAAGAACCGAGTCGCCTATAAATTCAAGAGTTTCAAACGATTCTGTAAACTGTTCATACTCCTTGATCGCCGATTTATGTGTAAATGCCTTTTGGTACAAATCAAGATTTTTGATCTTTGTACCAACAAGTTGTTCTATGTGTTCTTTCGTGACAAACGTCACCATGTTATTATTATGTGTATTTTATTTTTTAAGCCTCCTTCTTGACGTAATGGGGAGACAGGTACCTCTGCAGGTTCAAGTAGGTGACCTGTACGTCGGCAGGGGGTGCGAGAAGATCCCGGAGAGTGTCGTCGAGGATGATCTGGCGACCGTTTTCGGGGTGCTTGAGACCCTTCTCCAGAATATACTTGTTAATAAACTTGGTCACCTCGGAGCGAGAAATGAGCTCTCCATCGGGAAGGGAAAGGAACGCGCGCAACTTAGGCGTGATTTCCTGCTTCCTGTTAAACCCGTTGTTTTCAGCACGCTTCTTCGCCTTTTCGCCGTCGGGATCCTCCTGAGTGGTCTTGATCTTACGGATGAGTTTCGTAAGCGTCTTAATCTCGGAGCGGAGAGCGGTGATATCAGATTGAATGTTTTCAAGGGACATTATACCTATCTTAGAGGTTTAATCTTTAAGTCATGGAACACAAGAAAGAATAACGTAATTATCGTAAAGAAACCAAGAAGGTAATCACGGGTAAAGAATGCCACGTCCTTCTTTTTTTTACGCATAGGTCTCTCAATAATTCGGAACGGCTGTCCAGAACATCCGCCAGGACAGCACGCACTTGGGCATGGAGAAAGGTACGCCCCCCTCTGCGCAGCACAGAATTGTTTCTTGACACCTTTATACGCGTAGCACCGACATTCGTCTATGATACCGCAGTCCATAATAATATATCACAATATAATAATGGACGAAAAGATTTATTCGAGTGAAACAATTGAAAAATTTTTAAATACAAATTTACTTTTCAATGATTTGAAACTGAAGAAATATTTCGAACGTGACGAACAACGGGATCTAAAAAAATTCAGGGACCGTGTCCGGGGTACGTATCCTGATAAAGATTTCGAGAAGGTTGTATATGTTTTTGTCACAGATTCCATTCGTGATATCATCCTTCAAACAACTGGGGAATTGACTGAGTTTCTCAAGTCATCAGGTGATTTGATCATAAGTGGTGGGGAAGCTTTCAACATGTATGTGGATTTCAAGGATCGTATAGTCACGAGTGATATCGATGCTAAATTCGTTCCTCGTATGAAAGTTGACTCTAAATACTATGGAAAATTACAAGCCCTGAAACTCCTCTTATGGAACAAATTAGGAGAAATTGCTAAACGCTTGAATACACGCATTAAAAATCGTATAACGATACAAAAGGGTAAAATTGCCAAGTATCTCGGCATAGGGTTCAAAACGAGTGGGCCGTATGTCACCAGGCGATATACATTAATCAAGAAGAAGCAAACGAGAAACAACAATAACCCAGGTAAGGGTGATGTGTTTATTGACGTAGAGTTGTTTGCGTTGGATCTCAACATTCGGTATTTCTCCCCTAAAACGGGTAAAATTCGAGATTTCACGTTGGGAGGCATTTTAGATATTCCTTTCATGCGACCAGACGAGTTTGGTTCCGATGTCGCTTTAACACGGAAGAAGGGTATTACCTACCGTAATGCGAACACAGGGAAGATGATCGTGAATAATAGTATTTTCGTTGCGAGTAAAGAGTTTTTAATCGATGACATATACCTCATGCATAAACTTAAATTGCGTCCGACAAAGAAGGAAAAGGATCGTAAGCGTCTCGTAAAACTCGGTAAGATGTTTAATAAGAATGTCAGTGCGACGGATTCCATTGACGAAATATTCAAAAAGGTTCAACCTAAAATCAGAAAGGTACCTAGGTTGAAACATGTGAAGACAGCGACCGTTAGTATCAATAAGGCTTCTAGAGTTAACCCACGCAACTATTCGAAATTTACAACGGAACCATTGAAGGATCGCCTGTCTAAGCAAATCGTACATGGTATTAAAACGATTACACCGGGTACACTCGTAGGAAATAATTATGAAAAGTCATCAGGAAGTAAACGATTTAACGTGAATAAACTCAAATGGGTAAATGTGAATAACAACGCGTATGTGAAAAATGAACAAAATTACAGGCCCAAGGATGCGCAAAAGTTTGGCAAAAATGTCAACATCGAAAAGACGTTGTACGGATACAGGAGAAACAGGAATAGCTGGCTACCTAAAACAATTCTAGATAAAGCAGCTGCTATACCTTTTGTTGGGTTAAAGAAATGATACACAATTAGAGTATAAATGATTTTTGATACACTTACCAAGAATGAAGATGGTTTCCGCTCCGTGAAGGTTCGTAACGACAACAAGCGTAAAGTTTTTGTCCAGTTGAACGGCGTTAAGATTGCCGACATCTCCGATGATATCGTTATCGACCTCGTTTCCGATGTCAATGCTGAGAAGATCAGAGCGATTGATCACGCAAACATTTCGGCAGCTCATGAGAATGCCACGGACTGGTTCGGTAAGGAGTTGTCGGAGGATGTTATCAGGGGAGCGTATACCACCAGTGCGCCCAGTGACCAGATCAGCTGTGACCGTATCGATGTTACCAAGGTTTTCAATTCCCAGCAGGAGACTGTAGATTTTGAAACTCTTCAGAAGGATCAATCATGTGACGTGATTCTTGAATTTTCAGATCTATGGTTCGCCAAGAAGACATTTGGATGTACTTGGAATCTTGTCCAGGTCAGACTTCATCCAGAGCCGATCGTTGATACATACCCAGATGAATATGCCTTTGTCGATGACGACCAATAAAAAAATTTGTTACTACTATATAAAGATGATTGCTAATATGTTCAAGCGTCACCAGTCTAAGATACTTACTCTCGTGGCCATTGCCGTCGTTATCTACTTACTCACTACCCTCAACACTACTTCCAAATATTCCATCAACGAGCGTGAGTACGTTGGGTTCGGCAGTGGATCGGCCATCGGCCCAGCCGCCGCTCCCGTGAATGGTGGTATGAATAAGGGTACAGGTCTCGCCTCCTCTCTCCTTCCCCGCGAGGTTGCCTCCGCCGAGGACTTTGGGCAGTTTGCCCCAGAAGACATACTCAAGGGTCAGAACTTCCTCGAACCCCGTGCCCAGGTTGGGTTCCCCGAAACGGTCGGTGGTGCGCTCCGCAACGCTAACCAGCAGATCAGGGCGGACCCCCCCAACGCCAAGGAGCCTTTCGTGTGGAACAACTCCACTATTGTTCCTGATATGATGCAGCGTAGTTTGTGTGCTTAAAGATTATGCAAATACTACATATAATGACGTCTGTTGGAGCTGATCTTTCTGTGAATGTTTCCAAACTTGTCGAACTAACTAAGCAACTTTCTGAAGCGAAAGCTGATATCAAAATCCTCAATCAGGAAGAGAAACGTCTCAAGGAAACTGTGAAGAAGCACATGGTTGAGCAGGGTATTGATACCATTAACCTCAGGAAAGGTAAAATCAGTATTCGCAAATCTGTCCGTAAGGGGGGTATCAATAAGGATGCCATTAGGGACGGACTTTTGAAATTTTTTGGTGGTGACGAAGCAAGGGTCGAAGGTGCCTTAAATGCCATTAATGATGGGCTTAAAGTAAAGGAAACAACCTCCATCTCGTTAACCGGTATAAAAGATAAGCCCGAGAAGGAAAATAAGTAAGTAACCATGGTTTGGAACCAATACGTATACGAAGCCACTAATGGATTTGATCCCGACGTCAGTGATGACGACGAGTTCAATGACGAACACACTCCTCTGAATATCGAAGACTGGGAAGTCGAATACTCAGAAGAACTATGGCACATGTGGAATAATATCAGGACAATCCTCTATGACGCTCATATCGAACCCAGTGGAGAGTTCTGTGACTTTGTAGAATTTTGCTACATTGAACACGATTCGTACCATGACCATGTCGTATCCGAAAATGAGGATCTTCTTCATTACATCTGGAAAAGAATAAGGAGGATTATCAACGATAACGGACTTCACGAAGAAATGATGCGGGGTGCCACCTTCTATCACTTTGTCGACTTTGCTAAAAATTATATGGGTTTATAGTAAATGATCCCTAACGTCACTTCCCCAAAAGTAGTCATCCCAGCCGCACTTTTTTTGGCGCTCAGTCCCGGTGTTCTCCTGACCGCCGACGGATCCAGTGTGTCGTTCATGAAGCGAGAAACGAGTCAAATGTCCGTGTTTTTCCACGCTCTTGTATTCTTTCTCGTGTACAGTCTCATCGCCAAGTCTATGGGCATTGTACTCACAAAGACCGATCTCATCGTGACAACTACCCTCTTTATATTACTAAGCCCCGGTATCTTGTTGACAATTCCGCCCAAGTCCGGGGGTCTCTTCGGTTCCGGGCAGACGAGTGTAGAAGCTGTCGCAGTACACGTGATCGTGTACGCCTTGGTATTTGCGATATTACGACGCCAATTTCCTCAGTTCTACTAGATAGGAGGATGAAATACCTTATTCTCGGACCGGCGTCCATGGGTATATTTTCATTAATTGGCGCCTTGAAGGCTGTTGAATCCAAACTGATTGAAGTTGAACAAATTTCAGGGTCTTCTGCGGGTGCGATATTAGCTTTATTTATAGCGATGGGTATGACGATAGATGAAATTCTTGATATATCATTATCACTTGACATATCCAGATTCGTTAAAATACGATTGAGTTCGTTCTTTACCACGTTTGGATTCGTTGATATGACCCCTATACGTAAAAAGTTAGTGGACATATGCGGCTCGGATCCAGCGTTTAAAGACCTTGATATGAAAGTATATATTTCAGCGTTTTGTATGAACAGTGGAGAGACGGTATATTTCTCCAGAGATACGTACCCCGATATGAAGGTAATAGACGCTGTTTGCATGAGTATGGCAGTTCCATTTATATTCGCATGTGGGCGATACAATAACGAAACCTACGTAGACGGTGGGACAAAAGAACAGTATCCGCTCACACCATTCTTAGACAAAAAACCTCACGAAGTGACGTGTATAAAAATTAAGATGGATAAGATTTATCAAGAAACTATAGATACCCCAAGACAATTCATTGAAACATTGATTCGTTCGACGTTATCAAATAGAATTGAGGATACCCGCCCCATCCACGTGATGGAGATAAATGTGGGAGATACAAATGTATTCAATTTCAACATGAGTTATGAGGAGAAGATAAAATTATACAATTTGGGATACACATTGATATAACTTATTTTTTTTGTTAGTTTAAAATATATGAAAGACCCGTGTAAACCGAGCACGAGTGTCAAAGTTCTCCGGAATGTTGTTAAAATCAAAACCGGAAAAAAGACCAAACTAACAAAAAGGAATATATGCGAAGTATTCACCGATATAAAGACAGGAAAACTGCCATTACCACCTTTGGTTCTCACCAGGGACCGTTCGTACTTACTCGATAAGAAGTCACCATTTACGTCAGGTGAATATGATAAATTGTTCGATAAAACATCGAGTAGGGCAGTTCTGAAACGACTGGCTGAAAAGGTCAACATAAAAAAAGTTGACACATTGACTAAAAGTCAGCTCGTCGATGCGATTCTTAAACGTCTCCAGTTTTTGAATATATCTGAACCTGTTAAACTCTCCGCAGCAGTGTCGTCTCCCACAGCAGCGCCGACCCCTAAGGTAACTGCGATTACTAAACCGAAGCAGATCAGGAAAGGTGAATTTATCCCCGCAGTGAGAAAGTCTGGTACCATGACCAATAAGGACCTGATCGGAGCGACACCCCAAAACACAGTTCCAACACCACCGCAGGTAAATTCTAGAGTGTCTGTGGCACCTGAGCAGGGTAAGGTTATACTGGGTGACAGAAATTACGATTTACTGTTTGACCCTAAGACCAAGAAAAGTGAACTTATTCGCATAGCGAAAAAGGTTAACGTTGAAAACGTCGATAACATGACGAGGAAGGAATTAATCGAAGCAACAACGAAACGCTTGAGATTTATGACCAACCGAGGTTTGACACGGAAAGCCCCGGTACCATTCGCTCCTAACAAGCCCCCTGTTACATCCACTCCTTCATTTTTCCCTAAAGCTCCTAATAGACCTCCAGTTACGACGACTCCATCATTTTTACAAGTAAAGCCAAAAGCACCCACACCCGATACCGGTTTATTAAACTATTCCCGAGGTGGCGCCAATGCCAAGGGTGGGAGTTTCTTAAACTTTTCCAACGGTGGAAAAAAGAACACGAACGTTCCCAACTTTCTCAAAAAGGCGAACGTACCCAATGCCAAGGGTGGGAGTTTCTTAAACTTTTCCAACGGTGGAAAAAAGAACACGAACGTTCCCAACTTTCTCAAAAAGGCGAACGTACCCAACGTTCCCAAAAAGGCGAACGTACCCAACGTTCCCAAAAAGGTGAACGCCCCCAACGCTAAGAAGGGTAAGAGTTTCTTGAACTTTTTCGGGGGTGGGAAAAAGAACTCGAACGCCCCCAGCGTTCCCAAAAAGGTGAACGCCCCCAACGCTAAGAAGGGTAAGAGTTTCTTGAACTTTTTCAGGGGTGGGAAAAAGAACTCGAACGCCCCCAGCGT
>JGI26080J50196_1000059_pt1 | contig 43885 bp, 38 predicted proteins | sample SaaInl0LU_22_DNA_FD_50196 | JGI IMG/M metagenome (IMG submission 50196)
AATAGGCTTCCAATAATCTGCTTTTAAAGCCTCTACACATATAGCTGAAACTAATGTTTTTCCGACCTCTGTTGAAATACCTGTGATGAAAATTTTTTTTGGCATAAGCTTATAGATTACAACGACTTAAATAAAAGTAGTTAATAAAAGAACTAAATCGTTAATTTGTTGTTTGGAATTGTGAGCATGAAGACAAATCCTCAATCGTTCTTGTCCCTTGGGAACTGTAGGAGACATAATTGGTTTTACCAAAAAACCTTTTTCTTGAATTTCTGAGGCTACTGTTTTAACGTGATCATTTCCTGAAATCATAAAACACTGAATGGCACTTGAGCTATCTATAAAAAATTTAGATAAATTAGAGAATACCAATTGATTTTTAAAATGAGATATATTCTCTTTTAATAAATGACTAGCTTTCCCCTTACTCAATTCTACAAAGGCAGCTTTTATGGTTGCTACTGTATGCAATGGAATTGCTGTTGTATAGATAAAAGACCTTGAGAAATTAATCAAATAATCTCTCAACTCATTAGAACCAAAAACAATAGCTCCATGGCAACCTAATGCTTTTCCAAAGGTATTTATCCTAGCAAAAATCATAGAAGACAACCCTAATTCACAAACCAAACCCTCACCATGATCTCCAAATACACCGCCTGAATGAGCTTCATCAACAATTAAATAAACTTGATGTTTTTCACATAAAGATGCTATTTCTTGTAAAGGAGCGTTATCTCCATCCATAGAATACACAGCTTCAATCACCACATACATATTTCTATCCAGAGATTTAAAACGAATAATTTTAGTTTCTAAGTCAGTAATGTTATTGTGTTGGAACTTATAATTCTTGGCAGAACTTAGTCGAATACCGTCTCGTACCGACGCATGAATCAGTTCATCAAAAAGCAAAACATCGTTTTTCTGTAGAATTGCAGAAAACAAACCCAGGTTCGCATCATATCCAGAGTTGTATAACAGACCCGAATCTGCCTTATGGAATATTGCCAATTCTTGCTCTACTGACAAATGCAAATCGTGGGTTCCCGATATTAGCCTAGAACCTGTACTCCCATTTTGAACTTCATAAACTTGTAAAATATTAGAAGTTAACTCTGATATAGAAAGAGATTTTGCAAAGCCCAAATAATCATTTGAATAAAAATCTACAAGTGTGGGGTCTTCAACTTGTAAAAACCTAAAGGCATTATCTGCCTGTCTTATCTGAAGTTTCTGTTTTAATGATTGGGGAAATTCACGCATGATACAAAAATAAAAAACGCTATCTAGAATTAGATAGCGTTTTGTATTTATTTGATTGGAAAATTAATCTGCAAGGATAATCACCTTATTATCTTTCATTTCAATTGTTCCACTTTTGATCTTTAAAATTAGGACCTTGTCATCATCTGCATGAGATTCGATACCGCTTGCCAATTTATCCAAAGCTAAGTCTTCTTGGGTGTGAACGTTAATTTTAACTATCCCCTTTTCTAAAACAGAAACTATAGGGGCGTGATTATTCAACATCTGAAATTCTCCCTGTGCTCCAGGAACTGTAACTGAATCAACTGTTGAAGAAAACAAAACGGCTTCTGGTGATACTATTTCTAAATACATATTATTTTAGTTTTCAGTATGTAGCACCCAATAATAAAACCAATTGGATACTAGTGAACTAATGATTAGTTTATCCTTCCGCTAACATTTTTTCTCCAGCATCAATCGCATCTTGGATAGATCCTTTCAAGTTGAAAGCAGCTTCTGGGTATTTATCTAATTCTCCATTCATAATCATATTGAACCCTTTGATTGTATCTTTAACATCAACCAATACTCCAGGGATACCTGTAAATTGTTCAGCAACATGGAAAGGCTGAGACAAGAAACGTTGTGCTCTTCGTGCTCTGTGTACAACTAACTTATCTTCTTCCGACAATTCTTCCATTCCTAAAATAGCAATGATATCTTGTAACTCTTTATAGCGTTGTAGTAACTCTTTTACATTTTGTGCACAATCGTAATGCTCTTTTCCTAAAATATCAGCTGTAAGAATCCTAGAAGTTGAATCCAATGGATCAACCGCTGGGTAGATTCCCAATTCAGCAATCTTACGAGATAATACAGTTGTTGCATCTAAGTGAGCAAATGTAGTCGCCGGTGCAGGGTCAGTTAAATCATCCGCAGGTACATAAACCGCTTGTACAGAAGTAATAGAACCCGTTTTAGTAGAAGTAATTCGCTCTTGCATCGCACCCATTTCAGTTGCTAATGTTGGTTGGTACCCTACTGCTGATGGCATACGTCCTAACAAGGCAGAAACCTCAGAACCCGCTTGTGTAAAACGGAAAATATTATCAACGAAGAATAGAACATCCTTACCATGACCTTCACCTTGTCCAGCTCCGTCACGGAAGTATTCAGCGATAGTCAAACCTGACAAAGCTACACGAGCACGTGCACCTGGTGGCTCATTCATCTGCCCGAACACAAATGTTACTTTTGATTCTTTCATTTTCTCTTGATCGATCTTTTCAAGATCCCAACCCCCTTGCTCCATTGAATGCTCAAATGCTTCTCCGTAAGAGATAATTCCAGCTTCAATCATTTCTCGCATTAGGTCGTTTCCTTCACGAGTTCTTTCTCCAACTCCNGCAAACACAGATAAACCACCATGACCTTTTGCGATGTTGTTAATCAACTCTTGAATCAATACAGTTTTACCAACTCCAGCACCTCCAAACAAACCAATCTTACCTCCTTTTGCATAAGGTTCAATTAAGTCAATAACTTTGATACCAGTAAATAAAACTTCTGTTGAAACAGATAAATCTTCAAATTTAGGTGCCGAACGGTGAATAGGCAAACCATGCTCTCCATCTGTTGGCAATACTGGCAAACCATCAATAGGCTCACCACTTACGTTAAATAAACGCCCATATATATTGTCTCCAACAGGTACTTTAATCGGCACTCCTGTTACCACTACTTCTTGTCCTCTTGACAATCCATCAGAAGAATCCATTGCAATACATCTTACTGTACCCTCTCCTATATGCTGTTCTACTTCTAAGACCAAAGTAGCGCCGTTAGATCTATTGATCAATAAAGAATCGTAAATTTTTGGAAGCTCAGTCCCAGTTTCGAAAGCAACATCAATTACTGGTCCAATAATTTGTGCGATTTTTCCTGTTGTTTTAGACATTTTTATACTATTAAAAGAATTTAATTTCTAGTTATATCTCAATTCAAATTGTTTGAATTAATCGAGTGCAAAGATAATTTTTTTATCAATGCCTACAACTCATTTTATAAAAAAATAGAGGTCTTTTTTAATTATCATTTAAATTGCTTTCGCAATTTAAATGATAATTAACATTCTCTAGAACGTATAAGTCCATGATCCATAGAATTGAGAACCAATTGTACCTGCTCCTGGGGCAGCTTCATACTCCTCTCCTAAGATATTGGCTCCACCAATCTTGAGGCTTGAATTCCAATTTTTAATGTCATACATCACTTGAACATCTAGCAGTGTTCTTGCCTCAATATTTCCATCAACAAATGTGGATTCCCAATAGTAAGCATCCTGCCATCGAGCATTAAGACCGAATCCCAATCCTTTGTAAACATCAGTATTTCCAAAAGAAAATTTTACCTTGTGTTCTGGTGTATTAAAACTAGTTTCAAAATCTGGATCTTGAGACTGATCAAAATCTTGCTTTGCATAACTATAGTTTACACCAAAGTCATAATCTCCAAATATTTTTGATTCTAACCCAAGGTTTAACCCATAAGAAGCTATGTTGGCATCCGTATTAGTATAAACTCTAGCAGCAGTATAATCCGCATTAGCAATGGCTATGATTGCGTTTGGCATTTGTGCAACTGGATGTATATCTGATAGGTTATTTTCACCATAATTTGGAGTTACAACTGTTTTTACAGAAATAAAATCTGTGTACTGATTGTAATAACCACTCAAATCCACAATTGTTTTTTTCCCAATCTTACCTCTATATCCAACTTCATAAGAAGTAACCTGCTCTGGCTTAACCAATTTTGTGTCTGCAGCCTTTAAATCTAGAGGGTTTTGGGTTTGAGAAAACTTCTGCAAAGAGTTCAATGTAAATGAATTTTCATAGGCTAGAGTACCTGTGAAATTTGCAGTTGCTCCAAGACCAAGGNCTTGTGCTGTTGGACTGTTTTGTACTTGGAGTTGATAACGCTCTAAATTATCAGGAGCAGAACCAATTAATATAGCATTCCCCAAATTCAACCCAATATACTGATCTTGAGTCGTTGGATTTCTAAATCCTGTTTGAAAAGAAGCTCTAAAATTATGTTTCTTCTGCTCATCTGGACTAAAAGTAACCGATAATCGAGGGGAAAAGTTTCCATCAAAATTTTGTGCTTTATCATAACGAATCGACCCCGTTAATTTCAATCGGTCTTGCAATAGTTTTTTCTGTAATTGCGTGTAAATTCCAAATTCATCATAAGAAATGGTTCCATCAGAGGGATCCGTAAAAATAGTACCGTCAGAATTCAATACATATCTTCTTGCAGAACCTCCAACTTGAACTTCAGCAAATTCAATCAATTCATGGAAATTATAATTAATATCTGTATGATACAATCTGGATGCATCTACAAACTTAGCTCCTGANGTTAAATCTGGATTCTNGAAATTACTTGATCAAAAGCAGCAGCAAACGCTGGGCTACCTGGAATAAACATATCTCTATCTGCAAAAGCTCTTGCTGAACGATCATTTCCTGGAGTAACTCCTGGCACAAGACCTGCAAAAGCACCTCCATATTCTGTAAACCAAGTAGTATTGTCTTTACTCACATTGTTGACGTTAATTCCTGCAAATCGGATGTCATATGAATCTCCAGCATCCTCAGCAGTCACATAAGTTCGTAACATTAAATGCTTAGATTGCAACTCTAATTTATGTTGGTGCATTACAAAATTTCTCATTGCATACCTACTAGCACCTTGATAAATCGTATTCCCAGTTCCAAACTTACTGCTGTAAACAATTTCAGTATCATCATCACCCTTAAATGGTCTCCAATGCATTGATAATGATGCTCTAAAACTATCGGTATCAGGATTGATCAAACTTTGCTCACTGTATCCTGTCCTTGAAACCATCCCAATTCCTGGTAATTCAGTACTCACCTCATCTCCATATACATTCATACCATTGTAGTCTAATGTACCTTCTCTAGATCCATTAATTATTTTCCCATCACTATCGATATTTCTAGTATCTGTTGCAAACCAATCTGTAGCTTTTAACAAGGAAGTGGTGAACTTCACAGCAAATTGATCAGTTATTTTTTTAGCGACTCTTACTCCCACATCAACAAATTCATTGGTCCCAGCATTTTCAGAAGAGGTAACTCCTGCTTTACCATAAACACTAACTCCTTCTTGGCTGAAAGGGCTTTTGCTACGCATAAATAAAATTCCATTAAACGCATTTGCACCATACAACGCAGAAGAAGCTCCAGGCAATAACTCTACAGATTGCACATCTAACTCATTCAACCCTATTAAATTACCTAATGGAAAATTCAATCCTGGTGATGAGTTGTCCATCCCATCAACGAGTTGAACAAAACGAGTATTTGCAAAAGAGGCAAAACCACGTGTATTGATAGACTTAAATGTCAAACTACTGGTATTTACATCAACCCCTTTTAAGTTCTCTAAACCATCGTAAAAAGTAGCTGCGGTCGTATTCTCAATCTGCTTGGTTCCTATACGCTCAATTGATACTGGAGATTCAAAAACACTTTCTGGTGTTCTTGACGCAGAAATCACAATAGCATCTAAACTAGTGAACTCTTCTTTTAACTTAACGATGACCTTTTCCTCTTGGCGGGTTACGATATACTTAAAATCTTCAAACCCCATCGCACTCACCATAATTTCAACTGGAAGTTTTGTTTTTGTATCCAACACAAAATTTCCCTTCATATCTGTCATGACAAATTCAGAAGACCCAACCACGGTTATCGTTGCGGTTAATATTGGTTTTTCGTTTTGATTTTCTATGACAACCCCTTCTACATGGATCGTTTGCTGTGCATAAAAGCTAACGCTAAAAAGCATCAAAAAATAGAATAAATAGTTTGTTTTCATAATAGTTATAGTTTTTTACGGCGGTAAATTACAAAAAATAAAATATTTATTTTTTTTGAGACTCTTAATATTCTTTTCTACCGTGTTAATTTTAAAATAGTATTCTTAAATTTGCCGATAAATATTTCGAATTTGCAAGTAATTCACAACTATCGACAATTTCCAAAAAACATCAACACAGTTGTTACTATAGGAACTTTTGACGGTGTACATATAGGACATAGAGAGATTCTAGATCAACTCATTTCTGAATCTAAAGAGAAGAATCTCAAGTCTGTGTTGCTTTCCTTTTTTCCTCATCCTAGAATGGTGATTCAAGCTGATAATGCGATCAAACTTATCAATACAATTGAAGAACGAATAGAGATTTTATCCAAAACAGAATTAGACTACTTGGTCATACATCCCTTTGACAAAGAATTCTCCAATTTAAGTGCATTCGACTTTGTAAGAGATGTCTTGATCCATCAATTAAATGTTAAAACCCTTGTGATTGGTTATGACCACCGATTTGGTAAAAATAGAGAAGGAGATTTTGAACAATTAAAAGAATACAGTCACACTTTCGAATTTGACATCAAAGAGATAAAAGCTCAAGATATTAATAATGTTGCCGTCAGTTCTACGAAAATAAGAAATGCTCTAAAGTCAGGGGACCCAGAAACGGCACATGAATTTTTAACCGTTCCTTATTTCATACAAGGGACAGTCGTCAAAGGTAAACAATTGGGAAGCACAATCGGCTTTCCTACAGCAAATATCGAGATCTCACAAGCTTATAAACTAATTCCAAAAAATGGTGCCTACGCAATCAAAGCAACACACGAAAGCAATCACTACCAGGGAATGCTGAATATTGGGAATAGACCCACAGTAAATGGAAAAGACAAAACGATTGAAGTCCACCTTTTTGATTTTGACAATGATATCTATGGAGAGGTGCTAAAAATTGAATTTTTACATTTTTTAAGAGCGGAAGAAAAATTTGATTCGATCAACGCACTTCAAAAACAACTAGAAAAAGACAAGGCAGACACCCTTAGTCTGTTAGCATCTATATCACCCAACCAAACATCTTAAACCGTAGATTATGACTGTAGTTTTAATGGAAAGTTTAACTTTGTTCTAAATATTAAATATCGGTATGTTACAAATCCCTTTTATCAGAGAAAACAAAGAATATGTCTTGGCAGGTTTAGCCAAACGTAGCTATAAAAACGCAGAAGCTATTATAGATAAAGTGCTTGCTACTGATGAGTTAAAAAGAAGTATACAAGTCAAACTAGATACTACATTGGCAGAGTCTAATTTTCTAAACAAAGAAATCGGATCACTTTACAAATCTGGTGAAGCGCAAAAAGCAAACGTCCTAAAAGAAAAATCTGCGCAGTTAAAAGTTAGCGCTAAAGAACTTCAAGAACAATTCAACAAAACTGAAGACACCCTTTTGGATCTTTTATACACCATCCCTAACATCCCCAACACGAGGGTTCCCTCAGGATCTTCTGAAGAAGACAACGAAACTGTTTTTGAAGAAGGTGANAGNCCATCTCTTCATAAAAACGCGCTACCTCATTGGGAACTGGCAAAAAAATACAATCTGATTGACTTTGAATTAGGAAACAAAATAACTGGAGCTGGTTTTCCTGTTTACAGAGGGAAAGGTGCCAGACTACAACGAGCTTTAATCAACTATTTTCTTGATAAAAATACTGCTGCAGGATACGAGGAAACTCAAGTCCCACATCTTGTAAACGAAGCCTCTGGAATGGGTACTGGACAACTCCCTGATAAGGAAGGGCAAATGTATCATGCAACTATTGATGATTTATATCTTATTCCGACTGGGGAAATACCCTTGACAAATATTTTTAGAGACGAACTTTTAAAGGAAGAAATGTTTCCGATCTGCTTAACAGGATACACTCCCTGTTTTAGAAGAGAAGCAGGATCTTATGGAGCTCATGTCCGTGGCTTGAACAGGTTACACCAATTTGACAAAGTAGAAATTGTTAGAATAGAACATCCTGAAAAATCTTCAGAAGCATTGGAAGGTATGGTAGACCATGTAAAAGAAATTTTAAAAGAATTAAACCTACCATATCGCGTTGTAAATTTATGTGGAGGTGATTTAGGTTTTACCGCTTGTCTAACCTACGATTTTGAGGTTTTTTCTGCTGCACAAGACCGATGGTTAGAAGTCAGTTCTGTATCCAATTTTGAAACATTCCAAGCAAATAGGCTAAAACTTCGTTACAAAAACAAAGAAGGTAAAAGTCAACTGGCACATACTTTAAATGGTAGTTCTTTAGCATTGCCTAGAGTTTTAGCTGCTATATTAGAGAACAATCAAACCGAAGATGGAATTAAAATACCTGAGATTTTAAGATCTTATACAGGATTTGATTATATTAGATAAAATTTTTGAAAAAGATGCAAAATACTACCAAAATAAAACCTTACTATGTTTTAGTGATGATCACTATGGTTTTTTGTATGGTATTTACTCCTTGTATCAAAATATCTCTCCCCCTAACAGATACAGAAAAAAAGGCTTCACTAGAACCACATGAGGAAAAAGCAGACGAAAAAGAAATAAGTATTGAAGCTGAATTGTTTGCAAAAAACAACCATACTGAAGAACAATACTCAGAAAATCTAAACCATATACGATTCAACTATTTTTGTTACACACCTTTAAAAATATCGTTCCCTTATTCTAAGCCTCACACCCCTCCTCCAGAGCTTTCTAGACGAACTAAAATATAAACNTATAACAACTAATCAATCTAAGCGATACCTAAACAACATATGTGTATCTAATCGTTAACGCTTAAATATTTAATTTTCAAAAAACACCAAATGAGCTTACTAAATTTCAAAAAAAACATCTCAAAAGATTTCCCCGCAAGTATTGTTGTATTTCTAGTTGCACTTCCACTTTGTTTAGGAATTGCACTAGCATCGGGCGCCCCTTTATACTCAGGACTAATTAGTGGTATTATTGGTGGTATTGTTGTGGGTAGTATCAGTAAATCTGCATTAGGCGTCAGTGGTCCAGCTGCAGGTTTGGCTGTCATTGTATTGAACGCAATTTCGGACTTAGGAAGTTTTGAGATTTTTTTAGTTAGTGTGATTATTGCTGGATTGATTCAGCTGATCATGGGGGTTTTAAAAGCAGGGATTGTTGCTTATTATTTCCCTTCTTCGGTTATCAAGGGAATGCTAGCAGGTATTGGAATACTAATTTTTTACAAACAAATACCGAATGCTTTGGGAACTTCAGATTTTGAAGGCATCACAAATGGTATCACAATAAACATAGCCATCATTACGGCTATATCTTTGGGAATACTCCTCCTATGGCAAACTAAATTTATTCAAAAGATTGGTTTTTTGGCTATCCTTCCAGGAGCCTTACTAGCTGTTACAACAGGGGTATTGTTACAGCTTTTTGTCTTTCCAATTGGTGATGAATTTCTGGTGAAAATTCCTTCGGCTAGCTCTACTCAAGAATTCCTAAATAATTTTACATTTCCCAATTTTAAAGATGGATTAACTTCAATAGCCGTATACAAAACAGCTATTGTGATTGCTATAGTTGCAAGCCTAGAAACATTGCTTTGCGTTGAGGCCTCAGACAAACAAGACCCTAAAAAAAGAATCACTCCTACCAACAGAGAGCTAATTGCACAGGGTATTGGAAACATGTGTGCAGGTTTTATTGGTGGCCTACCCGTAACACAAGTAATTGTTCGTAGTTCTGCGAATCAACAAGCAGGTGGACAGACTAGAACCTCAACTATATTCCATGGGATATTGTTGCTTATTAGTATCATATTAATCCCATCGCTACTAAATAAAATACCCTTAGCAACTTTAGCCGCCATTCTATTAATCGTGGGGTATAAGCTTGCAAATCCTACTACTTTTAAAAAAATGTATCAAGAAGGACTCGACCAATTTGTGCCTTTTATCATTACCATCTCAGGAATTGTGTTTACAGATTTATTGATAGGTATTGGGCTTGGTATTGTTGTTGCTATATTTATCATCTTAAGAAACAACTATAAGGTTCCTTATTTTTTAAAACACTCTAACGAAAATGAGAAAGGAACTTATAGTATTGAATTGTCAGAAGATGTTACTTTTTTAAACAAAGCTTCTGTCTTAAACATTTTAGACAAAATACCGGCAAAGAGCGTCGTTAGTATTGATGGTACTAAAACTCAATTCATACACCGCGACATTATCGAAATAATTGAGGACTTTGCTATCAAAGCAGAGGTTAATGAAATCGAATTGACTCTAATAAATCTTGACATAAACTTACATAAAAAAGACAAACCATTGTCCCATATCAAAATTATTAAGTCTTAGACAAACAACTTAAAACATGCCTTATGGAAATTAACAATATATTTAACAATAATTATCTCTGGGCAAATGAAAAATTAACTGTTGATTCATCATATTTTTCAAATTTATCCAAAGGACAAAGTCCTGAAATATTATACATAGGATGTTCTGATAGTAGAGTTGCTGCTGAAGAATTAATGGGTTTGGGACCCGGAGAGGTATTTGTTCATAGAAACATTGCCAACATGGTCCCAAATACAGATTTAAGTGCTCTTTCTGTGATTGACTATGCATTGACTCACTTAAAAGTAAACCACATTGTGGTTTGTGGTCATTATTACTGTGGAGGTGTAAAAGCAGCAATGCAACCCAATGATTTAGGAATTCTAAACCCTTGGCTACGCAACATAAGAGATGTTTATCGAACGCATCAAGAAGAACTAGATGCCATAGAGGATGAAGATGAAAAATACAATAGATTGATTGAATTAAACGTACAAGAACAATGTATAAATGTCATCAAAACCCCTCAATATCAAAAAGCTTTTTCAGATCGAAAGGTAGCTGTCCACGGCTGGGTATTTGATATTAACTCCGGAAAATTAATAAATCTTAAAATTAATTTTAAAGAAAAACTAAAAGACATTCAAGAGATCTATAAAATCTCATAACAAAAAAAGAGGCTATGAATATAGCCTCTTTTTTTTGTATACAACACCATTAAGCTATAATCTCTTTCACAAAACGATCAATAGATTCAACTCCATTGCTGCTTAAAAACTTAACAAAGGCAGATCCTATTATCGCTCCATCTACATGGTCACAAACCGTATCAAATGTTTCTTTACTTGAAATCCCAAAGCCTGCAATGAGCTTACTTTTTAATTTGTACGATTTAATTCTATTGAAATAATCTATCTGAGCCTGAGAAATATCTCCTTTTGCCCCTGTTATGGAAGAAGAAGCTACCACATATATAAAAGCATCAGTCATCTCATCAATTTTCTTTATACGCACTTCGGAAGTTTGTGGAGTGATCAAAAAGATGTTTGTGATTCCGTATTTGGCAAACATACTTTTATAGATTCTTTCATACTCAATCATTGGCATATCAGGTAAAATCAAAGTTTCTATTCCAACAGCATTACATTTTTGGCAGAATTTTTCACCTCCATAACGCAACATTTGATTTAAATAACCCATCCCTACTAATGGTATATTTATCTGCTCTTTAATCTCCTCTAGTTGAGTAAAAATAAGATCTAAATTGATTCCATTTTCTAGAGCAACCGAGCTACTCTCTTGTATGGTAGGCCCATCTGCCATAGGATCTGAATATGGAAAACCTACCTCTAAAAAATCTACACCTGCAGCTTCTAAATTTTTCACAACTACACCCGTATCATTTAATTTAGGATATCCAGATGTAAAATACACAGAACACAATCTGTTTTTTTTCTCTTGTAATAATGTGATTAGTTTACTCATAATTATTGATCTCTATCTTCTAAAAATTTGATATACATTTCCAAGTCTTTATCTCCTCTTCCTGATAAATTGATGACGATTACCTCATCTTTTTGAATATTCAATTGTTCTAAAACAGCCAAGGCATGAGAAGTTTCTAAAGCTGGAATTATTCCTTCTAATTCTGTCAATTCAAAAGCAGCATCTAATGCTTCTTGATCGGTTGCATTTAAAAACGTTGCTCTCCCACTTTCAAATAAATTAGCATGAATGGGTCCAACACCAGGGTAATCTAATCCCGCAGAAATAGAATAGGGTTCTGTAATTTGTCCAAATTCATCTTGCATCAAAATGGTTTTTGCACCATGTATGACTCCTACTTGTCCTAGCTGTGAAGTTGCAGCACTTTCCCCTGTATCAACTCCTAGACCAGCAGCCTCAACAGCGATCAATCTTACCTCCTCCTCGTCTAAAAAGTGGTAAAATGAACCTGCAGCATTAGAACCTCCACCAACACATGCTATAATTGCATCTGGATTCTCTTTTCCTGTCTGCTCTTTTAACTGCCATTTGATCTCTTCTGAAATGATCGCTTGCAAACGAGCAACCATGTCTGGATAGGGATGTGGTCCAACCACAGAACCAATCAAATAATAAGTTTCCTCAGGATTTTGAATCCAATCACGAATCGCTTCATTTGTTGCATCCTTCAGGGTTTTAGAACCACTTTTTGCTGAGACCACTGTAGCGCCTAACATTTTCATACGAGCAACATTTGGAGCTTGTCGTTTGATATCCACCTCTCCCATGAACACAATACACTCTAACTTCATCAGGGCACAAACTGTAGCAGTAGCTACTCCATGTTGTCCTGCACCTGTCTCGGCAATGATTCTTTTTTTACCTAGTTTTTTTGCTATTAGTATTTGACCAATAGTATTGTTTACTTTATGCGCACCAGTGTGGTTTAAATCTTCTCTTTTCAAATAAATATGCCCTCCATATTTAGCCGATAAATTTGGAGCTAGATAAAGAGGTGTAGGCCTACCTACATACTGTTTCAACAAATACAAATATTCCTTTTGAAACTCATCAGATTGAATAATTTTCAAATAATTATCTTCTAACTCTTTCACGTTAGGATATAACAATTCCGGAATATAAGCTCCTCCAAATTGTCCATAATACCCTTTTTCGTCTACATTAAATTTTGACATATTCATTGTTTTTATCGTCTGCCTATGTTTTAGACTATACTGAAATCCCTTTTACTTCTTTAAAAAACTGCTGCAATAAAACCATGTCTTTCACAGCTGGCTCTTTTTCAAATTTACTATTGATATCTAAAGCATAAATAGGCAAACCTGTGCTCATGATTTCTTTAACTTTTTCTATTTGATCAACTCCTATACCTCCACTTAAGATAAAAGGCTTTGTTGAAGGATATTTTTTTAACACCGACCAATCAAACGTGTATCCGTTTCCTCCCTTATCTTTACCTTTAGTATCAAATAAAAAGCAATGTACAAAAGGCTCATAATCTTTCAATACTGAAAAATCGAACTCGTCTTTAATTGAAAAGACTTTAAATAATTCAATATCTAGATCATGACTACTTAATTCTTTACAATAGGCAACAGATTCTGATCCGTGTAATTGGATAGCTTTGAATCCATACTGATGAACTTTGTGTAATACCTCATCGATCGAAGCGTTTACAAAGACACCAGTTTTCTTGATATTTTGATTTAACACTGGAATTTCCCCTTCAAAATGTCTTAGAGATTTTTCATAAAAAATAAAACCCATGTAGTCTGGCTGCAAACCTGCAACAGCTTTTAAATTCTCACTGAATTTCATTCCACAAACTTTAATTTTCATTTTCTTTATTTTTTTTGTGTTTAATACCGCTTTAACATCAAAAAATCAAACCTTCAGCATTGCTTTACATTTGTCCAACAAATGCCTTACAGGCTTCACCCGGATGCTCTGTTTTCATAAAATTCTCTCCAATTAGGAATCCTTGAAAACCATGCTGTTTTAATCCCATGATAATTTTAGGGTCGCTAATCCCACTTTCAGAAACCTTTATGCAGTTGTCTGGAATTTTGGACGCCAATTCTATAGAATGCTCTAAATCTACTTCAAAAGTTTTTAGGTTTCTGTTGTTAATCCCAATGATTTTATCATGAGCATCAATTTTATCTAATTCCTCTTGGGTATGGATTTCATAAAGCACATCCATTCCTAAATCTGTTGCTAATTGACCATATTTTTTTAATTCATCCTTAGTTAAATAAGCAGCAATCAATAGGACAACATCTGCACCTATTGCTTTCGCTTCTACAATCTGAAAACCATCTACGATAAAATCTTTCCTTAAAATTGGTTTTACTTCATTGACACTCCTTGCTTTCATTACATCCACCATGGTGCCTCCAAAAAAATGTGTATCCGTCAGAATTGATTGAGCAGCAACATTTGCATCCAAATAACCATTCGTTACCTCTATAATATCCGCTTTATCATTGATGACTCCTTTGGAAGGAGACTGCCTTTTGAACTCAGCTATTATTCCTGTTGATCCAATTTCTAACAAAGACTTTTTCAACGATATGGGTGTTCTTTTAAAATTTGGACTTGCCACCAGTTTCTGAACACTTACTTCACTCTTAACCTTAGAAACTTCCTTTTTTTTATAAGCTACTATTTTATCTAAAATTGTCATTTTATTCCTGCTTTTAGCGGTTGAACACTATTTTATAATTCAATCAATGTTTTTAAACTTTGTTTTGCTTTCCCTCCCAATAAAGAATCTTTTGCTAGAGCAAACGACTCTTTGAATGATTTTTTATCATCAAAAGTCATCAAAGCATAAGCCGCGTTTGTCAACACTACATCATTCTGAGCTTCGCTTCCATTTCCATCTATAATACTTGTAAAAATCTTAGCTGCTTCTGGAACACTATCCCCTCCAAAAATTGCAGTGGGATTGATAGAATTAATACCTATTTCTTGAGGTTTCACTACTCTTTCTAACGCCTTAGTATAAATTTTAAAATCTCCTGTTAAAGAAATTTCATCATATCCGTCTAAGGCATGAACAACTGTAAAATTATCAGTGTTTTTCGTCAGTATTTCTCTATATAATCTACCCACATACAAGTCAAAAACTCCTACCATTTGATTCCTTGGTGTGCTTGGATTAACCAAAGGACCTAACATGTTGAAAAAAGTTTTCATTCCTAATTCTTTCCTCACTGGACCAACTGCAGCCATGGCTGGATGAAACAAAGGGGCGTGCAAGAAACAAATATTGGATTTGTCTATCTGATGTTTTAAAACACTTTCATCATTCGTAAACTTATACCCTAAATACTCTAACATATTTGACGAACCTGAAGCCGAAGAAACTCCATAGTTTCCATGCTTAGCTACTTTATTTCCAGTACCTGCTACAACAAAAGATGTCAATGTAGAAATGTTAAATGTATTTTTTCCATCACCCCCAGTACCGCACAAGTCAATGGTATTGAAGTCCGACAAATCTATTTTAATGGCCAACGACATCAAAGCCTCTCTAAAACCAGAAAGCTCATCCACGGTGATAGGCCTCATCATAAATACAGTCAAAAATGCAGCAATTTGTGAGTTATTAAACTCTTTATTGGCAATTCTAATTAAAATTTCTCTCGCTTCTAGCTGACTTAACTTCTCGTATTCGAAGAGTCTTGATAGTAATTCTTTCATATTATTACTCTATTAATCGTTGATGATTTATCCACCCAACTATTACTGATCCATTTCTCTTTTTACATTTTTTATAAACGCTCTCACCATCGCCTCACCATCAGGAGTTAATATTGACTCTGGGTGAAATTGAACAGCACTTATATTATATTTTTCGTGCTCAACAGCCATTACTCCTCCATCTTCATCTACGCATGTAATCTTTAATTCTTTTGGCATTTTATCCTGGTTTGCAATCCAAGAATGATAGCGTGCAGCATTAAAAGTCTGTGGCAATTGTTTGAAAATAATTGCGTTATTGTCTACTACTTTCATTTCTGTTGCCACGCCGTGAAACACATCATCCATATTGATAATTTCTCCTCCAAAAACTTCTGTAATTGCTTGTAGACCTAAGCAGACCCCAAAAATAGGCTTCTTACCTGCATACCTAGCTACAACCTCTTTTAGAATTCCTGCCTCGTCAGGAATTCCTGGTCCTGGAGACAACATAATAAGATCATAAGTCCCTACTAGGTCTAATGGAATTTCATCATTTCTAAACACATCTGGTATTTCTCCAGTAATCTCCTCAACCATATGAACCAAATTATAGGTAAAAGAATCGTAGTTATCTAATATTAAAATTTTCATACTTATTTGTATTTGGTAAATAGTAGTTCATAACCCAATGCTCTCCATCAGAGACGAACTACCAAATACGTTGTAACTATATTTTCTCTGCCAACACCAAAGCTTTCTTTAATGCCGCTAACTTATTGTTTACTTCTTGCAATTCTCCCTCTTCCGTAGAACCTGTTACAATTCCTGCTCCAGCTTGATAATATAAAGTGTTGTTTTTACTCACAAAAGAACGAATACCGATGGCTAAGTTTACCTCACCAGTCAATCCAATGACTCCTACTGCTCCGCCATAAAAACCCCTACTCTGCGTTTCATATTTGTCTATCAATTGCATGGCCTTATATTTTGGCGCTCCACTTAGTGTTCCTGCTGGAAAAGTATCTCCTACAATTTTTAATGGACTCCCTTTTATTTTACCCTCTACAGTAGAAACTAAGTGAATTACATGACTAAAATATTGAACTTCTTTAAATACCTCTACCGTCACTTGATCTGCATGTTTACTTAAATCGTTACGAGCCAAATCTACTAACATTACATGTTCTGCTGTTTCTTTTTTATCCTTAGATAATTTTTCTCCTAAAGCATGATCTTCCTTTATACTTCCAGTTCTTCGAAAAGTTCCTGCAATAGGATTGATTGTTGCTTTTCCTTTTTGAACTTTTATTTGGGCTTCGGGAGAAGAGCCCATCAAGCGAAAATTTCCGTAGTCAAAATAAAACAAATAAGGGGAAGGGTTGATGGAACGTAATGCTCTGTACAAATTAAAATCATCCCCCTTGTACTTTTGCTGAAATTGTCTAGACAGTACAATCTGAAACACATCTCCTCGTTTACAATGTGCTTTCCCTTTTCTTACATATTCTTTGAATTCTTCATCTGTACAGCTGGAAGTCTCACCAGCACTATCATATGAAAAACCTTGTGTTTGATAGGTCGGCGTATTGATAATGGTCATGATTTCATCAATATTAGAGACCTGCCCACTAGGAACATTTTCAATAACAGTCATTTCATCATTGAAATGATTGATCGCTATCACATACCTATAAAAGCTATACTGCAACAATGGAATCGCTGACTCTGCTTGCTTTGCGGTCAATTTAATATTTTCAAAATACTGGACAGCATCATAAGTTGTGTACCCGTAAAGACCATTGAAGGCTTTGTACTCCTCTGGGGAATCTGTCTGAATCAAATCACTATAATGCTGAAAAACTTCGTCAAAATTCCTTTGCAAAGAAACACTAGACATTAATTCTCCTTGATAATTCAAATTTAGTGCTTCTTTTTCTATCTTGATGTTAACCAAAGGTTGTATACCCATAAACGAATAACTATCCTCCTTTGAATGATAGTCCGACCCCTCTAATAAAACTGTATTTGCAAAACGATCTCTAAATCGCAAATATAGGGACACCGGTGTTACCGTGTCAGCCATTTGTTCTCTGATAACAGTTTTAAATTGTAATTTTTTCATACTTTATATGCTATAAAAAAAGGCTTATCGTGAGATAAGCCTTCATATATTTGTTTTTTAAATACACAACAATACCCACACTTAATCTTTAAGAGCGTACCACCACCATATATTTTTTGTAATCAATTTCATGTGAACAAATTTAATATAGATTTTTGAATTTTCAAAACTATTTTTCAATAAAAAAACACTGTACCTCCAGTATTTATAGTCTTTTAGATTTTCCAAAACAAACGCCTATTACGCCACACATTAAAGAAGTAGAAACACCTCCAATACCTACATCTATTAACACACTAGTCAAACATGTATCTCTAGAAGAATACATAAAGAAATTCATACTGATCGCATAGAGCAAACCAAGAACAAATCCTAATACCAAACCTGACGTAAAAGTATTTACTTGTGCTTTTGATAAAATATACGTGTAAGCTAGTGCAGTAAACAAACAGCCCGAAGCAATAAAAACCATAGACATTAAGTTTTGCTCCTTAGGATATATATCTGTAAAAAGAAGGCCATAAAACAAAACTCCCAAAATATAATAAACGACAAAACCAGCTAGACTAGTTAAGACAAAAGTTTTAATTTTCATAACCACAGAATTTAAAATAAACCACTTCAATGTAATGAAAATTATTATCTAAAAGATTTCTATCAGTATAAAATTGACACTCTAAACTATAATAATTTAGCAAATGAACCCAAGCCCAAATGCCTTTCCTAATTTATTCTTCATAAATTGCATCAAAATTTAAATCCTGCTTGATGAACCCACTTTTACATAAATTTGATACGTTATACGACACTGCTCCTTTTGAAAAAATCAAGAATGAACATTACCTATCTGCTTTTGAGCAATGTATAAAAGAGGCCCAGCAAGAAATTGACAATATCATCAACAACGATCAAGCTCCGAGCTTTGAGAATACTATTGAAGCCCTTGAATTTTCAGGACAGAGATTAGGTAGAGTTTCATCTATATTTTTTAATTTGAACTCTGCAGAAACGAATGATGAGATGCAAAAAATTGCTCAAGAAGTTTCACCACTATTAACCAAATTTTCTAACGACGTTAGTTTGAACTTAGAGTTATTTATCCGTGTCGAGAAGGTCTATAATCATCGTGAGTCTTTAAATTTAACTCCCGAAGAATTAATGCTTCTAGAAAAAAAGTACAAAGGGTTTTCTAGAAACGGGGCTGGTTTGAATCCAGAAAACAAAGACAAATTAAGAGAAATAGATACTGAATTATCTAAACTCTCTTTAATCTTTGGTGAAAATACGCTAGCCGAAACTCAAAATTACGAGTTACACATTACCCATGAAAAGGATCTCAGAGGTCTACCCGAGGGTGCTATTGAAGACGCCTTACAAACCGCCAAGAACAAAGACAAAGAAGGATGGATATTTACCTTAGATTTCCCAAGCTACATCCCTTTTTTGACCTATTCAGATCATCGCGAACTGAGAAAGGAAATGGCGATTGCAGCAGGTAAAAAAGGATTTCAACAAAACAAAAANAACAATGAAGAAATTGTTTTAAGAATCACACAACTGCGTGCCAGTCGAGCTAAGTTATTGGGNTATGAATCCCATGCCCATTTTGTCCTAGAAGAACGCATGGCAGAATCCGCTGAGAAAGTGACCGAATTTCTAGAAAACCTTTTGGAAAAAGCCAAGCCAAAAGCCGTTGAACAATTCAACGAGCTTAAAGAATTTGCTTTCAAAAAAGACAATCTTACTGATTTTCAAAAATGGGATGGTGCCTATTACAGCGAAAAACTAAAGCATGAATTGTTTGACTTTGATGAAGAAATTCTTAAACCTTACTTTCAGCTAGAAAATGTAATTGAAGGTTCTTTTGAAATTGCCAAGCGTTTATACGATTTGNANTTTNAAGAAATCCACACTATTGAAAAGTATCACAAAGACGTAAAAACGTATAAAGTCACAAACCAAAAGGGTGATTTTATTGCCGTTTATTATGCAGACTTTCATCCAAGACCAGGAAAAAGGAATGGCGCATGGAAAACAGGGTATAAAAATCAATGGATTTTGAATCAAGAAAACTCAAGACCCCATATCTCAATCGTCTGTAATTTTACAAAACCAACAGCGACGAAACCTAGTTTACTAACCTTTAACGAGGTCACAACTTTATTTCACGAATTTGGACACGCACTACATGGAATGTTAGCAAACACCAAGTACCCTAGCTTGTCTGGGACTTCTGTCTCTTGGGACTTTGTAGAGCTGCCTAGCCAAATCATGGAAAATTGGTGTTTTGAGCAGGAGGCCTTAGAATTATTTGCCAAACATTATGAGACAGGAGAAATCATTCCAAACTCCTTGATTCAAAAAATAAAAAAGGCTTCAAATTTTCTTGAGGGACTACAAACATTAAGGCAAATTAGTTTCGGACTTTTAGATATGGCATGGCATTCGCTAAACGAAAATGATTTGACCACAACTAGTGTAAAAGAGTTCGAAATCAAAGCTTTCGAAAACACACTATTATATCCAGACGTCACAGAAAATTGTATGAGTACTGCTTTCTCTCATATCTTCCAAGGTGGATATTCTGCTGGCTATTATTCCTACAAATGGGCAGAAGTTTTAGATGCTGATGCTTTCGAATACTTCAAAGAAACAGGAATATTCAATAAAAAGATAGCTACTAGATTCAAAGATTTCGTTTTGAGTCAAGGGGGCACGAAAAAACCTATGGAATTGTATACACAGTTTAGAGGACAAGAGCCGAGTCCTGACGCACTCTTAAAGAGAGCAGGTCTGTTGTAATTAAAATTATGAAAACAAAAAAAGACTCTATTGGTAATCTACCGTTATTTCTGTTCTTGCTGTATGCAATCTAAAATCTTTGAAAACTCCGTTTAAGTCTAACATCACAATATTAGAATGTGTAGGGACACCCAATAGAAACTTGTTTTTAATCTTTATTTTTTTGGTTTTGTATGCTTCATCCGACAAGAAACAAACCACTTTGGTGTGATGACCAAATTGCTTTAAACTTAGCGTTTTTGGTTTTACCTTGACATCATCAAACTCCCAATCAGTTGTTCTATTGAGATAGTCTTCAAATTCAGCTTTAGTAATTTTATAATGAGCTGGAGTATTGACCGATAAATAGTCGTTAGTATCAAAATCAACTTCAAGCATGATCACATGACCTCTCTCGATGACATGAAAAGTAGCTGTTATGGCATCGTGATCTGTCGCTGAAAAAAAACCATAACAAAGATTGAGGAACAGAACAATTAGATATTTCATTTGACAATAATTTTTTTGGTTCCTAATATTTTACCCTCTCTAATAATACTCGCTAGATATAGTCCTCCTCTTTTTACACTCTCGAACTCTATGACTCCAACACCAGATTTTTCTCTTAGTAATTGTCCCGATATTGAATACAAAATAACGGTATACGAATCCAAACCTGTATAGACAACAGAAATACTTCCCGAGTTTAAGTTTGAACTTATAAAAAACCCCATAGACTCTAAGTCCATTCGACCAACACTTAAATTAGACCCACAACTCTCATCAAATGAAGTCATCGGATCATCAAGGGCAAAAGGATTGATGTTCTCATCGGTATCATTACAATCATAAGCACTGACAAATCCATCCCCATCTCTATCTTCATCACTTAAAGGTCCAGCACTACTTATAAAATCCTCACTAAAATTACCCTTCATACACCTTGAAATCTGAGGAAAGGACTGCGTGACCACATAGTAATATTCAAAAGTTTCTATCCCTTGTGCAGTGGTTAAAGTTACTTCCGCTTGGATTCCGTTACACTCATCTAAATCTCCTTTACCCGCTACATACTCAAAATCATTCGTATATTTTCCGGAATATGGACCACAGGGAGCACTGACACCATCTCCCGGTCTTGTCCCACTTTTAAGCTGAAAACTTGGAAGCATTTCTTTTGTATTTCCTTCTTTATCAGGTCCAAACCTATACAAAATAGGAAATCCATCTGAAGCCCAACCAACTTGTAAAATAGATGAAGGAATTGTATTTGTTGTTGAAATACCAGGTCTTAACTCTTCTACATACTCATACATATTACCATGATAATGATATCCTGAATTAGGATTTACATGGGCAGACGCACAATCTAAACCAACATAATCAGATCCTTGGCCAATATTAGTAGTGGGCTCAAAAACCCAATTCCAATTGTACTGCCCAGTAGCTGTATTTTCAAAAATAAATGGGGTTGCAGGAGCAGGCATCATATAAATTCCATTCAAACCAATCCCAAAATAATTGACTGGCCTACCGTTTGCTCTAGTTAAACTTGTAACCTCATTTGTCAACACTGGATTTACATCAAATTTGTACACCCTGTAATAAGGTTCTGGTATTCTGGTTGAAACGTAACAAAAGTTATGGTTCGGATAATTATTGGAATACACAACCCGCTGATCATCTTCTAGATATTCGTAATAAATACTTGGATTTGAAGGGGTACCACAACAATCAATATTATCGTAACTTAGCACATCAACCACCCCACAAGAACTGTCACAATCATCAATTCCAACCTCGCCTCCATTCTTAATTCCATCTATACACGACCAATCACTTCTGACGGTTTGTGCTTCCTGTTTCAACATGGTTTTGATGGATTCTTGTGCAACAGTCAAATTGCCAATTAAATTATTTTCCTCAAGGATATCATCTGCAATATTATAAAACTCTTCATTCCCTGTTTCATCTTCAATAAGCTTGTAGGCTAATGTCCTAGTTGCCCAAGACGCTACACCACCACTTTCATAATCTGTATAATTTATCTCTCTTGATATTTTATTTTGAAATGACAAAGCTGGCTTTAAGCTCAAGCTATTATGAATACCACCTTGAAGCTGTACTCCCGTCAACTCCAGAATGGTAGCATATAAGTCTGTCGCCTGAACTAAGCCTTGTTCTACTTCATTGATTCGTTCCACAGATTTACCTGTAATGATCATCGGCACCCGAATCCCCCCTTCATATAGTGATGATTTTACATGTCCTTGTGGAAAGTAAGTATTTGCTTTGCCAGGAGTTCCATTGTCTCCAATAAAAATAATCACTGTATTCTCTAGGGTCTCTTCATCCATACTAGCAACCAGCCTACTAATTTCATAATCCATAGACTCAATCATTGCCAAATAAGTTGTTCTCTCATCTATCGGCTCAGTAGTAAACGTTCCCTGTGGAGGAATTTGAAAAGGTACATGAGGTGCTATGTGTGACAGCCACAAAAACCAGGGATTTACCTGGTTATCTATCCAAGAAATAGCCCTGTTTGTAAGGTGTGTTGTGATGTATTCTTGTACTTGTTCCTCTGTACCATCTGAATATAGTTTTATCCAATCAAAATAATCCTCTACTTGAGAAGTAAAAACACCTTCAAAATATGGGACTCCTGAATCTGTGATATGACGATAATTTGTTTTACTACTTCCACCTATGTGCCATTTTCCAATAACAGCCATACTGTAATCGGCGACACTTTGTTCTTTTATTTTCGTAAATATCGAAGTATGATCTGTACCCAAAATCAAAGGAGGCCTCATAACCCCTGTCTTGATCCCATACTTACCACTCATTATCGCAGCTCTGGTCGGCGAACATTGAGGTGCAGCCCAACAATTTGTAAAAGTCAAACCTTTTTCACGAAACGAGTCTATGGTTGGAGTTACTGGCATATCGGTTTCAATACCAAAACCAGGGACAGCATCTATTCCTAAATCATCTGCTATTATTAATAGAATATTAGGAGATTGTTGTTGACCAAATAACGAAATGGAAAAAAACATTAAAAACAAACTATTGTATAAAAAACTCATAAGATTGGACTTTAGTAAATTAGACCCGCAAATCAAAAGAAAGTTTAATTCGTACTATCAAAATTTGCAAACCGGATAATCCTTAAAACTAACTTATAATTCCTTATTCTACAAATAAAACATGATACTCTCGTTGGCCCTGAGTTAAGAACTCTATAATTAGAATTTCTCTGTGACCTTAAAACTTTGTTGCATGATTTTTTTGTCTATCCTCCTATTCTCAAGACTATAGATTGTTCTTTGTTGATCTTTTTAGGATTACAACCGAAAACAGTATCTTTGCTGTGATATAAAAACATCAAGATGAAACTTTGGGATAAAGGTTATGCAACCGATAAAAAAATAGATCTTTTTACAGTAGGAAATGACAGGGAATTGGACTTACAATTAGCCAAGTATGATGTGCTTGGTAACATTGCGCAATCAAGAATGCTAAATGCTATTGGAACCATTACGAATACCGAATTAGATCAATTAATGGTAGAATTGAATCTGATCTTAAAAACAATTGAAGAGGGAAGTTTTACCATTGAAGACAGTTTTGAAGATGTACACTCAAAAGTAGAGTGGCTATTGACAGAAAAACTTGGAGATGCAGGTAAGAAAATTCACACTGCACGTTCTAGAAATGATCAAGTTTTATTAGATGTACATTTATATTCCAAAGACGCTATCCTAGAATTAAAGGATTGGGCAAAAAAATTATTCGATTTGTTAATTAATTTAGCTGATCAATATAAAAACTACCTACTACCGGGATACACCCACTTACAAGTTGCAATGCCCTCCTCCTTTGGAATGTGGTTTTCTGCCTATGCGGAAAGTTTAATTGATGATGTTTACTTTTTGGAAGCTGCCTACAAAGTCGCAGATCAAAATCCATTAGGATCGGCAGCCGGTTATGGTTCTTCTTTCCCTATTGACAGAGAGATGACGACTCAAGAATTGGGCTTCAAAAATTTAAAAGTAAATTCCGTAGCCGCTCAAATGGGTCGTGGAAAACTTGAGAAATCTATTTCTTTTGCAATGGCTAGTTTGTCCGCCACATTATCAAAAATGAGCATGGATATCTGCCTGTACATGTCACAGAATTTTGGATTTATTACTTTTCCAGATGAGTTAACCACTGGCTCTAGTATCATGCCACACAAAAAAAACCCGGATGTTTTTGAATTGATTCGTGGAAAATGCAACAAACTACAAGCATTACCTTACGAACTCACCTTGATTACCAATAATTTACCTAGTGGATATCACAGAGATCTACAATTGGTCAAAGAGGGATTAATTCCTTCTGTCTCTACTCTAAAATCATGCTTAGACATGATGGTTTTCTCTCTAGAAAACATCATTGTTACTGAAAATATTGTGGAAGACGAAAAATACAAGTATATTTTTAGTGTTGAAGAAGTAAATGCCTTAGTGCAAAATGGGACTCCATTTAGAGATGCTTACAAGATTGTAGGAGCTAAGATTCAAAAAGGAGAATTTAAACCTAATCTAGAAGTGAAGCATACACATATAGGTTCAGTTGGTAATTTAGGGCTAGATAAAATTGTAGCCAAAATGGAAGCTAATTTTTAAATTTCCCACAAATCATTCGCCCATCAAGAACAAAATCAATCCATTACAAATTTAAATGCAATATTGACTAGGTTTGACTCAAATGTACTATTCCTGTCGTACCTATAATACTTCAAATCAACACTCTTGAGGCCAAACCTCCAAACCTTTGGTTTTGCAAAAATATCTACATAAGAGACTCCAAAACCAAATTGATTGGAATAAAATGCTGAAAGGTCATAATCTGAAGTGTAAAAATCTTGAGAAGATAAATGCCCTTCATAAGGGGCAAAATAGTTTGCTGCGGTCTGTGTGTAAAACCTATAGGAAGGATACAAAGTAAATTTCTCAGATACCTTCACGGGAACTTCAATACTAGCGGTGTGAGAATTCAATCCCCAATCGTCAAAATAATAACGATAGTAAGTCCTAAGCACAAAAACTTCACTTAGATAATAATTAAAGCGCATTCCTAAAGGAGTTTTAAGTCTACTTTTTGGTAATCTCTCAATGTCATCAGCCAACTGAAAAACATCTTTATTTTGACTTGAAGTATAGCTATCAATATTGTTCTTATTCCCTAAGTAATAATTTGGGATGTCTCCAAAATAAACTCGCTGCAAAGGATTTGCTAACCAACCCTTTTGACTCACAACATCAATAAATAGTGATACTTGTGCATTTTGGTTTAAAATCTGTGAAAAACTAAAAGAAGCCGAATAGGTATTCCTGGAGGTATCGTGTATGATGTCAAAATCTCCTCCCAAAGGCCTCCAATCAGCACTTGCCTCTCCGTTTTGATCTAAGACAGGATCTCCATTATAAAACCCTTCCTGTAGCCCTCTGTTTCTTTGTTTAAATGACTTCAATTCTATNGGATAGATAGGACTCCAATGATCTAAATATATTTTAGTCCCTAAACCTAAGCTTGTNTTTTTATTGTTGAATNGTTTTAGGACTCCTCCTCCAAAACCTAATGAAGTATAATCATACTCCATNGCATAGGAAACATTGGCATTCCAGATAAAATTTCTATCCTCAGAACTGTGTGAATAATCTGCGCTTACGGTACCCCAAACATCACTCTTAGAAGCTCCCGAGGAGGCAACCCACGGACTCCCAGAAGTCTGATCACTACTAGACCCTGAACCTTCTTTATCAAAGGGATTACCATTACTAGACGAAGCAGATGTATAAGCTGAAATACCACTGTCAAGCGTTAAAACGTCATCAGCATTTAAAGGAATACTGATGATAATGGAGGAAGCAGCATCTGTCAAAAACTCATTTCCTATTCCCCCGGTCACAGAGGCGTTATCACCATTTTGAACGTAGTAACTAGCTAAGAAGTCTACTTCTGTTGTTTCTAAAACACGTTTTCTGTAGGAAGCATTGGCATCTTTTTGAGCTACCATATTTTGTGTGAAAAAAAACACCAACAAAACAACAAAGTATTTCATGAAATCATTTTTTATGAGACTAATTACAACCACACCCACCACCAGACTTTCCACCATTTGCTCCTGATGCTCCTTCTCTGTATACTTGAGAAATCGTTTCATACCTATCCACTTTCTTCTGAGCGAGCACCATGTCTGGATCATTAAGTTTTACCTTTTCATAATTCTTAACAGCAATACATGAACTTGTAAAAAGCAACACCACCGTCAGCATTAAGATTGTTCTAATCATTTTTAATTGTTTTTAATGCGATGTTATCAGAAGTTATCAAGTTGTTATCTTTATCTATAATAACACATTCCACTCCCTTCAACTGATTTATTAAATCTACCCCTGTATCAGCTCCCATTACAAAAACTGAGGTAGCAAGTGCGTCTGCTAATTCCGCTGTTTTGGTAAAAACAGTAACACTTAAAATATCTTTGGCAGGATATCCCGTTCTAGGGTCTATGATGTGGGTATATAAAACATCATTAAACTTTACATATTTTTCGTAGTTCCCAGAAGTGACAATAGCACTATCATGAATGGGCATCCACGAAAATATTTTTTCTTTATTCAGTGGATTTTTGATGGCTACGAGCCATTCCTTACCATTGGGTTGTGTTCCCCAAGCATTGATGTCACCTGAGGCATTTATAACCCCCGAACGAACGCCTTTTTTTTTCAACAATGATTTTGCTCTATCTGCCGCATATCCCTTTCCTATCGCACCAAAACCAATTTTCATTCCTTTTTTGTTCAAAAACACCGTTTTATTTTCTTCATCTAAAACAATATTCTGAAAGCCTACTCTTGACACAGATTCAGCTACCGCAGAGACAGATGGGATTTTGGTCATACTACCGTCAAAAAACCAAACTTGATCCATAGACGCATAACTAATATCAAATGCTCCTTCTGTCAGTTTAGAAATTTTTGATGCTCGCTTGATGAGATGAAACAACTCAGCATTAACTTTTACNGGTTTCAATCCAGAAAATCGATTGATCAAAGAGGTCTGAGTATTTTGATCCCAAGAGGAAATTAAACTTTCAATCCTTTTTATTTCTTTAACTGCTGCATCTATATGGCGATTTGCAATCTTTTCATCATTTCCAACAACAGTAATCTCAAAAGAACAGCCCATGAGCATCATTGATTTCTGGTAAGACTGCTGTCCATAACTTAACACAGAAAAAAACAACACAAATGAAAAGGAATTGAGCTTCATTTAAACTAACAATTAAGCCATGATACTTAATATATTTCCCTCTAGAGATGTGGTATAAGTCGTTAAGCCATTTTTACCATCTTTATTCAACCCTTTTCCTTCTAGATCATAACGAGCACCATGCTGAGTACAATAATATTCATTATCTCTAAAAATCACTTTATCTCTAGGCTCATGACTACATCTTACTGTCGCTGCTACATAATCTCCTGACAAGTCTTTTGCAACTACAATTCTATTTTTGATCAAGTATCCTCCATTCTTTTTTAGAGCACTTGACGAATCCTCAGATAGGTCTATGGTCAAAAGCGCACCCGTTATAGGATCTGGATCAAGAGTAATCTCTTCTGGAAATTCATCTCCATTATTATTTGAACATCCCCCTAAACAAGAGAAAGTAACTGCAAAAGCAGCTCCTGCTCCAATTGATTTTAAAAATTCCTTACGTTTCATGATATATTGATTAGTCTTCCTTTATGGTTGAAGAAAGTTGTTTATTTCATTGATGTACTTTTCTACAGTGGTTTTTTTATAACTTTTCTCCCCAAGCAATTCTCCTTGACTATTTAAAATAGCTACGAAAGGAAAAATACCATTACGATTGTAAATTTCAAATAACTTTCCGTTGACCTCTGCTTGTGCTTTTGGCAATGCATTTTTTTTTCTCCTTGGAAAATCTAATTGAACCATCACATAATGTGCTCTTGCATAATTTTTAAAGACATCTGTACTCCATATTTCCCGATCTAGTTTGATACAAGGTGCACACCAATCTGATCCTTGAAAAACCAAAAGAATAGGTTTACCTTCCTTAACTGCAATTGCTTTTGCTTCTTCGAAATTTGTGAACCAATTTTGGCTGTAACCAGAAAAGGCAAACAATGTGAAAACAAAAAAGGATAAGAGTAGCTTCATCAATAACAATTTTACATTCTATCCGTTATGACTTCCATCACAATAAGGCTTATTTTTACTTTTTCCACAACCACAAAGAGCAACGCCACCATCTTCTTCCACTGTAAATAAAATAGGCTTCCCTCCTCCTTTGGTTGCATGAGCACTATCACAAAAAGGCATAGATTTAGAATGCCCACAAGCACAATATTTATATGTTTTCCCTTTCTTAAGCTCTATTACTGGCATATTTTTTTATTTTTAAATTTCTATAAATCTATATAAAATTATAATAAGACACAGTATAAATTACTTTAGTCGTTTCTTTAACTATGCATTTTAATTAAAATTAGAGAACAAAATAGAGCTCTACACACAAAAAACCGCTCCAAAAGCATGGAGCGGTTTTTTGTGTGTAGAGATATAAAATGTTCTAAGCGTGTATAGCTCTGTCTGCAGTCGCTGCCAAACAAGCTTCTTTGATTGCCTCAGTATAAGTTGGATGTGCATGAGACATTCTTGAAACATCTTCAGCAGAAGCTCTAAATTCCATGGCGACAACCGCCTCTGCAATCATATCAGCTGCACGAGCTCCAATCATATGTACTCCTAATATTTCATCTGTAACTGCATCTGCCAAAACCTTTACTTGCCCGTCTGTATCCATAGAGGCTCTTGCTCTTCCTAAAGCTCTCATATTGAAAGAACCTGACTTGTAAGCTACCCCTTCTTTTTTTAATTGTTCCTCTGTTTTACCTACAGCAGCAACCTCAGGCCAAGTGTAAACGACTCCTGGAATCAAATTGTAGTCGATGTGTGGTTTTTCACCAGCAATCAATTCTGCAACCATAGTTCCTTCCTCTTCTGCCTTGTGAGCCAACATGGCTCCTTTCACTACATCTCCAATAGCATAAATATTATCTATGTTAGTCTGCAGGTGACTGTTGGTCTCGATTTGACCTCTTTGTGTGGTTTTGATCCCTACGTTGTTCAATCCTAATCCTTTTGTAAAAGGAACACGACCTACAGAAACCAAAGTATAATCCCCTTCAAAGACAACTTCTTCCCCTTTTTTGTTATCTGCTGTAACTTTTACACCTTCTCCTTTATTGGTTACTGATGTCACTTTGTGATTCACAAAAAACTTTAATCCCTGCTTTTTTAATGATTTTTGTAATTCTTTAGACAACATCGCATCCATTCCTGGAATAATTTTTGGCATGTATTCTATCACAGATACTTGGGCTCCTAAACGTCTATACACTTGACCAAGTTCTAAGCCAATTACACCACCACCAATAATAATCAAATGCTTAGGCACCTCTTTTAGCTTTAAAGCCTCCGTTGAGGTAATCACTCTTTCTTTGTCTATATTTATAAAAGGTAAAGATCCAGGTTTAGATCCTGTAGCGATAATGGTCTTTTTTGATTCTATTTTTTCTACTGAACCATCATTTTTGTGAATGTTAATATGGGTTGCATCAAAAAACTCTCCTCTTCCTTCATAAACATCAATCTTATTTTTATCCATTAAAAAATTGATTCCCGAACAAGTCTGAGCTACTACCTCAGCTTTACGCTCAATCATTTTTGGAAAATCTAATGTAAGATTGTCTACTCCTATTCCGTGCTTGTCAAAATGTGAAACTGCATCGTAATAGTGATGAGAGGAATCCAATAAGGCCTTAGAAGGAATACAACCTACATTTAAACAAGTACCACCCATAGTACTGTATTTTTCAATAATTGCAGTTTTTAATCCTAATTGTGCGCAACGAATAGCTGCTACATATCCTCCTGGCCCAGAACCGATAACGGTCACATCGTACTTGTTCATGAAATTGTTTTTACTTATGTTCAACAAAAGTAAATAAAAGCAAGCAAGTGTTTTAGTCAAATAACATCAAATAACGTTTTTTTGTTTTTTGTTGATTTTTCGTGGCGATATTCAAATCACAACAAGGCTTTTTTAAAAAAAATGCCCCACAAAACTAAATGTTCTCTGGAGCCATCCTTCATATAATATTGAGCTCTTTAGTAGCCTTATTTTATAAATTTTCGACTTACAATCCCATTCGTAGTTTTCAACAAAGCAATATAGATCCCTGAAGGTAAATGTGAAATCTTTACACTTGACCCTAAACCGTCTGCAACTGACTGACCTGTGACACTCATTACAGAAATTTGTTCCACGTTACTTGCTGAGGTCACAACCGACAATTTTGTATTGCTGATCTTTAATTGCAAGACTTCTTTTGAGATCATCTTAGTATCCAAATTTACATCTTCTGTAACCGTTTTAAATCCTGTCCATTGAGCATCTTCATAAGCACCTGACACTCCCTTCGGAATGACTAAGTCTATATTTTCCTTGTTTTGGAAAGCATCCCCTAAAGCAAATGGAGTTAAGCTAGCAATCGTCACAATTGCCAACTCTTCATTATTATGAAAAACTAAATCTCCAATACGCTCTATAGTTGAAGGAATAGTGACACTAGCCAATTTGTTGTTTTTAAAAGCAGAATACTTTACAGTAGTTATCCCTTCTGGGATATCTATACTGGTCAATAAATTATCTTGAAACACGTAAGAATCAATGATTTCTAGATGACTGGGAAAAGTAATACTTTGTATTGCATTAAAAGCAAAAGCAGTTTGTCCAATACTTGTCACACTATCCGGAAGTGTTAGGCTAGTTAAAGAATTAGAATTAAACGAAGAAGATCCTATGCTCGTAATACTATTTGGGAAACTCACACTTGTTAAATTCGAAAATTGAAAAGCATAATCTCCAATACTTGTTACAGCATAAGTGATTCCTTGATTTTCAATCGTTGCACTGATTGCAATATCTGTGGTAGTACCCGAGTAATCTGTAATAGCTACAGTCTGGGCAGATGAGTCTGTCACGGTATACGCTATGCCTTCAACTGTATCAAATGTTTGAGCATAAGTAATCCCTATGGTGAATAGCGCAATCATCAATATTTCTAAATTTCTCATCATTTCTCGTGTTTAATTATACTAATATATAAAATATTTAATATTTTTTATATATTATTTAAAAATATTAAACATATATTGATGATTATTTAAAATTAATAACGGAAATGATAGAGACAAGGAATAGCATCCACACCATTAAAAATGGCTAAGTCATCTTGACAACTGACAAAACAAGAACACTGTGAAAAACACATATCTCATCAATAGAACTCTCTAGCCTCATAAGAATCGAAGTATGATTCTATACTATTTTTGACAACAAATCTATATAGAATTCTACCCCCTGATACACTTCTTCGACATAAATAAATTCATCTGCAGAGTGAGAACGTAGTGAATCTCCTGGACCTATTTTAACAGATTGACAAGTCAACCTACACTGATCAGATAAGGTTGGAGAACCGTATGTTGTTTTTCCCATTGCAACACCCGCTTTGACCAATTCATGATTTGGATCTATAAAGGAGGAATTTAATCTTAACGAGCGAGGAACCACTTCGCAAGAAGTGTTTGTAGAGATGATTTCTGCAATCTCTGCATTGGTATACTGATCTGTTACCCTACAATCTACCACAAAAGTTAACGCTGAGGGCACGACATTATGCTGATGACCAGCATTGATTTGGGAAACCGTCATTTTTACCTCCCCTAAAGATGGAGATGTTTTTGAAAACTGATAAGAATTTAGCCATTCTAAATCTTTCAACGCTTTAAAAATCGGATTTTGGTCATTTGGAATATGAGCGGCGTGACCAGGAGTTCCTGTTACTTTTCCATCAAACACCACCAACCCTTTTTCTGCTATAGCCAAATTCAACAAGGTAGGCTCTCCTACGATTGCCAAATCAATTTGAGGCATGATATCCTGCAAGTATGCAATTCCATTTTCCCCTGAAATTTCTTCTTCAGCAGTAGCTGCCAACACAAAATTATACTTTAAATCTTTTTGATCGTAAAAATATAAAAAGGCTGACATAAGACCCACTAGACATCCTCCAGCATCATTAGCCCCCAACCCATATAATTTATCATCTTCTATCTTTGCCTCAAAGGGATCACGTGTATATGCCTGATTTGGCTTAACTGTATCATGATGCGAATTTAACAAAATAGTTGTTTTGCGATCATCAAAATACTTATTTACGGCCCAAACATTATTTAAGTTGCGCTTTACCTCAACACCCCTATTCACTAACCATTTCGTTAACAAATCGGCTGTGGGCTCTTCTTCTTTTGAAAAAGATTGAGTTTCAATTAAACATTTTAATAATTCAAGCGCTTCTGTTTGTAGTTTCTTCATCATGTTTATTATTGCACCTCAACTAAGCTTGATGCCCTTTTAGATTCATTAATGCTAACCAAAAATATACTTCTATCATTTACAGGAAATCGTATACTTTAAATCATTTACAAGACTAACGTTGTGAACAACTGAGATTTATTGTTAATTACTGTTGGGTTTCCTATAATCACTTCTGATACTCCTTTTTGCAAGGCATCAAAGCAGTTTTCCATTTTTGGCAACATTCCATCTGCAATAATCCCTTCTATTTTTAGCTCATCATATTTCTCCTGATTGATATTTGTGATCACAGAGTTATCATCGTCTACAGAAGTTAACACCCCATTTTTTTCGAAAGTATACACCAATGATACCTCGTACAAATTTGACATCCCCACTGCTATCGAACTGGCAATAGTATCTGCATTCGTATTTAACAGCTGTCCTTTTCCATCGTGAGTAATAGCACAAAAAACAGGCACCATGGCTCCCCCAATAAAGGTAGCTATATTTCTAGCATTGATACCGTCAACATCCCCAACCAAACCGTAATCAACATCAACAACTTCTCGTTTGTGTGCTTGAATTGAATTTCCATCCGCACCAGACAAACCGATAGCATTACAATTTTTACTTTGTAAAGTGGCGACTATATTTTTATTTAACAACCCTGCGTAGACCATCGTCACGACTTCAATAGTTGATTTATCTGTCACCCTTCTTCCATGAATCATGGTGGACTTCAATCCTAAAGATTCCGATAATTGTGTCGCACGTTTTCCTCCTCCATGTACCAAAATCTTATCTCCTTCCAGGGCAGCAAAATCAGATAAAAAATGTGCCAATGCTTCTGCATTGTTAATGACATTACCTCCTACCTTTACAATGGTTAGCTTTTGTTTCATTTTCTATTTTTTAGCTATACGCAAAAACCAAGAGGCAATTGCGAACAACTCTATTTATAAATTTTCTAACATCTTTTTTAGGACTACCTGCGCAGAGAAAGTTCTGTTGTTTGCCTGTTTGATCACAATTGATTGTTCTGAATTTATCACTTCATCTGCAACAACAACATTTCTACGAACCGGTAAACAGTGCATAAATTTGGCTTGATCTGTTACCTCCATTTTGTCAGCAGTAATCATCCATGAACGATCTTCACACGCTACTTGTCCGTAATTCTTATATGAGGACCAATTTTTAGTATAAATAAAATCCGCACCTTCAAACGCCTTCTTTTGGTCATATTCAATCCTTGCCCCTTTTGTTTTTTCAGGATCCAATTCATATCCCTTAGGATGGGTAATCACAACCTCAAAATCATCTTCATGTGCCAAGGCCATCTCAGCAAAAGAATTCCCAACGGCATGAGGTAAAGCTTTTGGATGGGGTGCCCAAGACAACACAACTTTTAATTTTTTCTTAGCGGGCTTGTGTTCTTCAATAGTGATTGCATCTGCCAAAGCCTGCAAAGGATGTCCAACAGAGGACTCCATATTTAAAATAGGAACCGTCGCGTATTTTACAAAAGCAGACAACACCTCTTCTGATTCGTCCTTTGCTTTGTCTTCTAATCCTGCAAAAGCACGAATAGCAATTACATCGCAATATTGAGAAATGACCTCAGCAGCTTCTTTTACATGCTCTGACTTTCCTTGATCCATGATTGTTCCATCTTCAAATTCCAATTGCCAGCCTTCCGCACCAAAATTCATAACGATAGGTTCCATCCCTAAATTCAACGCAGCTTTTTGTGTACTCAAACGAGTTCGCAAACTGTTATTAAAAAACAACAATCCTATCGTTTTATGTTTTCCTAGATGGTTGAATCTTAACGGATCTTTTTTGAGTTCAATCGCCTCATTTACCGTGGCTTTGATGCTTGGTAAGTCGTGAATGGATAAATAGTGTTTCATGGACTTATTAAATTTTGATAATGTTCAAAAATACAAAATACCTTGATGATATTCTTATTTATACTCATCTGTTTCTAATTTTTCAAAACACAGAACGCAGGACAACCAAAAGAACAAACCTCATTAAATTATAATCTAATGAGGTTTTTCGGTTATTAATTTTAATGCTTTATCTCAAAAAGAAGTCTGATCTTTATAGGGTTAAAAACGAAAATTATCTTGGAAACTATTTTTTACAACAAGTCTTTCAAAGCTTTTATAAAGACCTCCAAATCAGATTTTCTCACATTCAATGGGGGTAATATACGTAACAGTTTTTTGTTACTCGATCCACCTGTAAATATCTTATGATCATAAATTAACTTTTTTCTTAGCGCTGCCACTTCAAAATCGAATTCTAAGCCCAACATCAACCCTAAGCCTTTTACCTGCTTGAGCCCTGGCAAACTTTTCACTTGCTCTTTAAAATAAGTATTGATTTCAGAAACATTCTCCATCAATTTCTCTTCTTTCATGACATCTAAAACAGCTATTCCTGCCGCACACGCTAGATGAGAACCTCCAAAAGTAGTTCCCAACATTCCAGACCATGGCTCGATAGATTTATGAACCAACACACCTCCTACAGGAAAACCATTCCCCATTCCTTTGGCCATAGGAATAATATCTGCTTTAACATCGTGATGCTGGTGTGCGAAAAACTTACCAGATCTTCCATACCCAGATTGTACCTCATCAAGAATTAGACATACATTGTTTTCTTGTGTGACTTTTCTCAATTCTTTTAAAAATGCTGTTGTAGGCTGATCTAATCCTCCTACTCCTTGGATAGGTTCAATAATAACGGAAGAGACATCACCTCGAGCAATCTCTTTCTTTACGCACTCAATATCATTCAAAGGCAAAATCGTGACTGGATTGTGCGCATTGATAGGCGCAATAATTTTTGGATTATCTGTGATAGATACCGCACCTGAAGTACGACCATGAAAACCATTTTTAAACGCAATAATTCTAGACTTATTGTTCTCAAAAGAAGCAACTTTAATCGCATTTTCATTGGCCTCAGCTCCTGTAGAACACAGAAACAAAGCATACTCATCCCCACATCCAGAAAGCTCTCCTAGTTTCCTAGCCAACTCCAACTGTAAAGGGTTTTGAATGGCATTGGAATAAAAACCTATTTGACTCAATTGAGTCTCAATGGCAGCTTTATAACTTGGATGCGTATGACCTATGGAAATCACTCCATGACCTCCATATAAATCTAAATACTTATCTCCTTTATCGTCCCAAACATAAGCTCCTTCTGCTTTTACAGGGGTTACGTCATACAATGGGTAAACATCAAATAGTTTCATTTTTTATATCGTATTGTACCGTTTTACTTGTCGGTTTATTTTAAATCCATCCTAAATTAAAATCCTGTTCCTTTCAAATGCAATCCTTCTGTCTCCGCAAATCCAAACATCAAATTCATGTTCTGAACAGCTTGACCCGAAGCCCCTTTTAGTAAATTATCAATAGCTGAATACACCAATAAATGATCTCCGTGCTTTAGGATAGAGATTGCACATTTATTTGTGTTTACAACTTGCTTCATGTTTACGGGCGCATCTGTAAGGTGAACAAAGGGCGCGTCTGCATAAAACGATGCAAATATTTCTCTTGCTTCTTCAATAGTTCCATCAAATTTAGTGTACACTGAAGCAAAAATTCCACGACTAAAATTTCCTCTGTTTGGGATAAAAAACAACTCTCCTACTTGTGCTTCTTGTAATTCTGCTAAAGTCTCTCCTATTTCTCCCAAATGTTGATGAGTAAATGGTTTGTACACAGAAAAGTTATTATCTCTCCAAGGAAAATGAGAAGTTCCTGAAGGAGAAACTCCCGCTCCCGTAGCCCCAGTCGTTGCATTGATATGTATATCACGCTGTAACTTTTTGGCTTTTGCTAATGGCAGTAGAGCAAACTGAACACATGTGGCAAAACACCCTGGATTAGCAATGAAATTTGACTTTTTAATTTCTTCTCTTCTCACTTCTGGCATTCCATAAATAAACTTCTTTCCTTCAAAAAGCATATCCGCATTTAAACGAAAATCGTTGCTTAGATCAATGATTTTTGTACGATCGGAAAATGTATTGTTTTGCAAAAAAGAAGTCGAATTTCCATGACCTAAACACAGAAAGAGCACTTCTACATCTTTGTTTATTGCACTTGTAAAACTTTGTTCAGTATCCCCCAACAAATCTGCGTGCACCGCATACAATTTATTTCCAGCATTGGAAGTACTGTATACAAAATCTAATTCTACCTGAGGATGATTCAGTAAAATTCTAATCAACTCTCCTGCTGTATATCCTGCTCCTCCTACTATTCCTGCTTTTATCATTCTTTATGTTTTGACCATTTGGCAACAAACGGTTCGCTTGCGCCTCATTTTTTTATTAAAAAGACAATTACGCCTCTAACAAATCTTTGTTTACGTGATAGAAAATTTTATTCTGCATCCCATATATTTTTATAAATCCTTTGGCATCTTGAGAGCTCCAAGCATTGTTTTCCTCTCCATAGTCTGCAAATCCTGAAGCCATTAAGTCGTACTTAGAATTCAATCCTGTCACAACAAAATGATAAGGCCTTAGGGTCACATAAACATCACCTGAAACTGTTTTTTGAGAGTCTTCTAAGAACTTTTCAATNTTTCGCATCAGGGGTTCTAAATACTGACCATCATGAAACAATGTTCCATAAGAGGTTGCCAATCCTTCTTTAGCAATTTGCTGTGCTTTGGAAAGCGTATGCTTTTCTAGTAAATGATGTGCTTTTATAATGACGGTAGCTGCCGCAGCTTCAAAACCAACACGCCCTTTGATACCAACAATAGTGTCTCCTACATGAATATCTCTACCAATGGCAAAAGCAGAAGCCACGGCTTCTAACTTTAAAATATTATTCACCGGGGTGTCTTTTTCTCCATTGAAAGCAATCAACTCTCCTTTATCAAAGGTTAAGGTCACTTCTTGTTCATCCTCTCTTTGCAATTGACTCGGATAAGCTTCACTTGGTAGTGCTTTCTGAGATTTCAGAGTCTCTACACCTCCAACTGATGTCCCCCAAATCCCCTTGTTTACTGAATATTTAGATTTCTCCCAATTCATATCAACTCCATGAGATTTTAGATAATCTATTTCCGTTTGACGAGATAATTTTAAGTCTCGAATAGGAGTGAGGATTTCAATTTCTGGAGCTATCGTCTGAAAAATCATATCAAAACGAACTTGGTCATTTCCTGCTCCGGTAGAACCGTGTGCAATGTATTTGGCACCTACAGATTTTGCATATTTTACAACTTCAATAGATTGAAATACACGTTCTGCGGAAACAGACAATGGATAGGTATTGTTTTTTAATACATTCCCATACACCATGTACTTTATTGCTTTGTCGTAGTATTTCTCTAAAATATCTTTGTTCTCATGTGAAGTCACTCCCATTTCATAAGCCTTCTTCTCAACAACAGCCAATTCTTCTTTGGTAAAACCACCCGTATTTACCAAAATAGAATGTACTTCTAGCTTTAACTCGTTAATTAAATATTTTACACAATAAGACGTATCTAAACCTCCGCTGTATGCTAATACTACTTTATCCATGTTCTTTAGTTTGTAAAGTTTTAAACTGCCTATCCGTGACTTTATTCATTTCAAGTTCAGTAAAACTTAATTTACTTATTTTAAATTATTTATCTGCTGTGGAATTGATATTGGAAGATCTTTTAAATTTTTCATCACCTTTACGTTCAACCAATAATTGCACTTGGCAAAAATACGGAATGTGAATGAAACATTAAAAATTAACAAGTGAAAACACTAATCCTGAATGGAATTAGAATTTTTAAACAAAAACTACCCTTTTTTAGTAAAGATTTTATCTTTTAGCTTGGCTAATTTGGTTTTGAATTCCCAGCTTGGCTCTTTGGAGACACTGTGCTGTTTGCGTTTCACTTCTTTCGGATCATGAAGCATCCCTGTACACAAGCACATTTTATGATCGTTGCGCTCTAGGATGTCATAATTTTTACAAGACCTACACCCATTCCAAAACGCTTCATCACTGGTCAGCTCAGAAAAAGTAACTGGCTTATATCCCAATTCATAATTTATTTTCATCACTGCCAAACCGGTTGTGATACCAAATATTTTTGCGTCAGGATATTTCTCTTTTGAGTATTCAAAAATTTTAGACTTGATTCTTTTCGCTAATCCTTGATTTCTATAATCTGGATGGACAATCAACCCTGAATGCACCACGTATGACTTATTTTCCCAAGTTTCTATGTAACAAAAACCTCCAAACTTCAGCCCGTCCAAGGCAATCACCGCATCACCACTTTCTAGTTTTTTCTTGATGTATGCCGGTGTTCTCTTCGCAATACCTGTACCTCTTACCTTGGCAGAAGTTTCAATCGTATCGCAGATGATATCGGCGTATTCAAAGTGTGATTTATTTGCAGTTACAATTTTCATTGTGGTTGTATTTTTTTGGTTTTTTTCGTGTTTGGCAATATTCGTTGTGGGCTTAGATAGTGAAAAACTAACCCCTACATCGTCGCCTAAGAAAAGACACCACAAATGGTTTGTTGAAGTAAACTTCTACAAAATATGAGAAAATTAATAATTTAACTGCTTGCTGCATGATAAAAAAAATAGGTCGCAAAAATACAATTATAAATTAAACTGATGAAAAAAATCAACACAAAGACCAAATATTATCAAATTTCGAAGACTCTTGACAAAAAAATGAAAGCGCGCTAAAATTGATCTTCAATATTTTTTAGTGTGGTTTTGATGGTTTCTGCATCAGTAACATACGCCTGATTGTTTACTTTTTTTTCTGGAAACTGTTCTATCATGAGGGTCTGAGACGGGAATGCAAAATCAACACCAAGTTCTGAAGCCAAATTCAAAATAGCCATATGCAAACGGTGCTTAGAAGATTGTTCAACACCCCATTCCAAAGAAACAAAATAAGTATTGATTAAGATTTCAAGAGCTGAATCTCCAAAACCAGTAAACTCAACATTATACGACTGGGTCAATGTTTCTGGATGAATTTCAATAATTCTTCTCACCCCAGTCACAAAGGCTTCAATCAGAACAGGTGGCGTGTCATATTTTATCCCTAATTTGGTTTGATATCTTCTGTATTGTCTCAAACCCTTATTGTTAATAACGATCTCAGAAAGACGGCTATTGGGTATAGAGAAAATAGAAGTGTCTATAGCTCTAATTCTTGTCGATCTAAATCCAACTTCTTCTACCGTACCTTCTACTCCCCCTCCTTCAATCCAATCTCCAATCTGAAAAGGTTTGTCTAAAAAGATCATAAACGTACCAATCAAATTCTTAACTGTATCTTGTGAAGCTAAAGCTACTGCCAAACCTCCAATAGAAGCTCCTGCGATAACCGTTGTGGTATTGACCCCAAAAACCGTCAACATTTTTAACCCTCCTATAAAAACAACAAGAACTTTTAACAGCCTACTTAAAATAGGAGCCAATTGATCATCCAACTTGCTTTCAGTTTTAGAGGTATAAGAAACAAACACTTCTATAAGAACACTAACGATTTCCAAAAAGACATATATCCATAGAACAATTTGCCCTATTTCTAGTCCTTTGATCAAAAACGAATTGATATCAATTTGAAACTGTAGGGTAGGCACGTATACTTCTACGACATAAAACACAACCAACAAGGCTGAAGGCCTAGATAGCTTGTTCAAATTCTTACTTAAAGAATCATGAGTAAACTTCATGAAAAATGACTCCAACAGCTTTAATAGGTGAAAAAGAATTTTATTCAAAACCCAAGTGAGAAAAGCACCTAGCAGTATAAAAATTAATATCCCTAAATATTGCCACAACTCCACACCTAGAAATGTGATATGACCAAAGCCTGGAACAATACTCTTAATAAAATCTGTGCCCACAGGAAAAACATTGTGATACAGTGTAAAAATCTTATCTGCAGTTTCTTTGCTGTAGTACCATTTTCCGTTTATTTTTTCTAAATAAACTTCTGGCAAACGATCTGGAAACAGTACGTATTGATTTGTTCTTTCAACCCCCGAAAGAGAATCTTTATAATTTTCATTGGATGGCACTTTGTTGAAATCTATTTTGAGACCTTTCCCGTCTAAAACTTGTTTTATTTTTAAAACAATATCGATAGCTTCCTCTTCAGACTTTCCATAAACAACTTTCGCTGCTTTGGCTTGATCATAAGACTCGGGTTGTAAGAAATGTAAGTGCGTATAAATGGTTGTATACGGACTTGAAACATCAACTTTTGGCTCCTCTGCGTTTTGGGCAAATAAAGAAAAAGAGATCAAACTAAGTAAGAGATAACATATTTTCATGATAATAATTCCAATGTTTGATTCAAAAGTACATATTTACCTGTTTACTTTTTTAAAAACATCAATCATATTGATCTAAAAAAGCACAAAAAAACAGGTAGAATGGTTTTTACAGGCCCTAGTGAAATCCCAACAACAGACAAAAAAAGCCAATCAGCTATTTTATCTCCTGCTCCTTTTCGGTTTTCTTTTTTTCTTAAAAGATCGATCTTCCCCTTTGGGCTTAGCCCTGTCCAAAACGCTAACAAACCCATCTTGAGTTTTCTTATCTCTTGCCGTTTTAGATTTTTTATTGATGATTCCTTTGGGTACGGTTACAGCATCATCAAAGGTGTTTTTGGCTTTAAAATCTTTTTTATAACCCGTATTTCCTCCTTTGGGAAGAAGCTTATTTAACAAATCTTTTCTTCCTATTTTGGTTAAAGATTTGCGAATCCAAGCTTGATTTTCTTTTTTATACCAGAAGAAGAATCTATGCTGTTCTTCCTTCTCTTTGGCGGTTTTAGGCGTATCCATTTTTTCTAGGGTATACGGATGATACCCACTGTAATAAATCACTGTCGCTACGGTCATAGGCGTAGGAGTAAAGCCTTGCACTTGCTCCAACTGAAATCCCATGTCCTTAGTTTCTGCTGCCATGTTGGCCATGTCTTCTAAGTCGGACTGAGGATGACTAGATATGAAATAAGGAATCAGTTGTAAATTCAATCTCTTCTTTAAATTGATCCTATCAAAAATCTTTTTAAAATCATGAAAATTAGAAAATGAGGGTTTACGCATCAATCTTAATACTTTGTCCGAAGTGTGCTCTGGTGCAACTTTTAACCTCCCCGAGACATGATTTGTAACCACCTCTTCAGTGTAAGCTTCTAGTTCTTTGGGACAAGCGTTTTTATTAAATTCTGGAACCAACATATCATAACGAATCCCCGAACCAATGAATGATTTTTTAACTTTTGGATGCTTATCTACCGATTGATAAATATCGGTTAAAGGTGCATGTGAAGTATCTAGATTGGAACAAATTACGGGATTGATACAAGAAGGAGCGACACATTTATCACAAATTTCTTGAACTTTTCCTTTCATTTGATACATGTTAGCAGAAGGACCACCAACATCAGACAAGTATCCTTTGAAATCTGGCATGTTTGCTACTTTGTCTACTTCTTTCAAAATAGATGTCTTACTTCTGCTCGCTATAAATTTCCCTTGATGTGCCGATATGGTACAAAAACTACAACCTCCAAAACAACCCCTATGGGTATTGATGGAAAACTTAATCATTTCAAAAGCAGGAATCGGGCCTCTTTTGTTATATTTTGGATGTGGTAATCGTGTATATGGCAAATCAAAAGAGGCATCAATTTCTTTTTCCAACATGGTTGGGTAAGGAGGGTTGATCACCACAACTTCCTCTCCTACATCTTGTAAAATTCTACCTCCATAGGTTTTGTTTGACTCCTGTTCTACTATTTTAAAATTTGCCGCAAAGGTCTTTTTATCTTCCAGGCAATCTTCGTGAGCACTCAACCTTTTTGTAGACCAGTTTTTGTTTTTTTGCAAGGCTTCTCCTTTGGGTTGCAAGTAAGAAGTCTGCTTTATTGTTTTCAATGAACTGAAAGGAACTCCTTTTTTTAACAAAGTTACCATCTCTTTCAAAGGCTGCTCTCCCATTCCATAAATCAATAAATCTGCGCCTGACTCTTTTAAAATACTTGGCTTCAAAGTGTCAGACCAATAATCATAATGAGTAACTCGTCTCAAAGAGGCTTCAATTCCTCCAAGAATAACTGGCGTATCTGGAAATTTATCTTTTAAAATTTTAGTATAAACAGTAGAAGCATAATCTGGTCTAAACCCAATATCTCCATTTGGAGTGTAAGCGTCTTTGTCTCGTTTTCGCTTGCTTGCTGTATAATTACTTACCATTGAATCCATGACTCCTGATGTAACGCCAAAGAACAATCTTGGCTTCCCTAGTTTTTCAAAGTCTTGCAAATTGTCTGTTACGCTAGGTTGTGGCACAATGGCTACTTTCAATCCATAACTTTCTAACAAACGCCCAATCACTGCAGGCCCAAAGGAAGGATGATCTACATAGGCATCTCCACTAAACAAAATGACATCTAATTCTTCCCAACCTCTAATTTTACACTCTTTCTTAGTGGTCGGCAACCAGCTCGATAATCTTAACTCTTGTTCCATGAGACAAAGATACATGGAATAACAAGAATAACCATATGGCTTTTGATAATATAGCGATCTACTGTCTTATTTGTTTTGTCTCCTTTCCTAAAGAAAAACACGTTAGGCCTAAGCTCTTACCTTACGATTATCTTTTTGGTGACTCCTCCTTTATTGGTTTCCACACGTACCAAGTACATGCCTGACTTTACATGAGAAATGTC
>JGI26080J50196_1000064_pt1 | contig 42284 bp, 39 predicted proteins | sample SaaInl0LU_22_DNA_FD_50196 | JGI IMG/M metagenome (IMG submission 50196)
CCGAGTTTTTATTCGCAAACTGAATACGGTCTACTGACGCTAAGTCTATCAGTTGTTCAATAGCTGCTTGATTCCCCATGACATGAACAGCATTTAACCATCTAGACCTTGCTTTTAAAACAATTCCTTGAGAACTTCTAACAGCCGTAACATAACTATGCTCAACAGGAACATCTTGAATATTAACTTCAATATTTTGAAGACTCCTTCTGTCTAAAGCTCTTTGAGTTAACATAGAAATTGGAGCATTAAGATAACTTTCAGCACTAGGTTTGTCTTTAAAATAAACCCATGCGTGTTCTTGAGCTTGAAACAGACTTGAATATAATAACATCAGAAAAACAAACTTTCTCATCTCATGCTTCTTTTGAACCAAGTTAGGAAATTATTCCTGAACCTAAAAGCTCATCATTTGTATGCCAAGCAACAAACTGACCTTCTTGAATAGCGGACTGTGGATGATCAAACTCAACATACATTCCACTGGCAACTTGGTAAAGTGTGGCTTTCTGTAGTGGCTGACGGTAACGGATTCTTGCCATTACCTCCATCGAACCTCCAACTTTTAATGTCAAGTCTTCCCGTATCCAGTGTGTTTCTTGGTTGTTAACAAATAAGACTTTTCTGTACAATCCTGGATGACTTTTACCTTCTCCTGAATAAATCACATTTTCTTTTACATCGGTTTCAATCACAAACAAGGGCTCTTGAGTTCCGCCAACAGCTAATCCTTTACGCTGTCCTTTTGTAAAATAATGGGCTCCTTGGTGCTTTCCAACTTTTTTTCCGTCAGATATAGTATAAGAATATTTTTGACTATAAAAAGCCAACTCTTCCTCCTTGTTTTTAAAAGTAGGGACGCTCCTCGTGTACCCTTCAAACGTATTGGGAATCTGAACAATCTCCCCTTCTTTGGGTTGTAGTTTTTGCTGTAAAAATTCAGGTAAACGGACTTTCCCAATAAAACAAAGACCTTGGGAATCTTTTTTATCTGCGGTGACCAAACCTATTTCCTTGGCCATCTCTCTTACTTCTGGTTTCGTCAATTCACCAATTGGAAACAGAGCTTTGGATAGTTGTTGTTGTGACAATTGACATAGAAAATAGGATTGATCCTTGTTGTTATCAATTCCTGATTTTAACTTATATGTTGATTTACCCTGAGAATCTTGGATAACTCCTTTGCGACAATAATGCCCCGTCGCTACATAATCTGCTCCTAAATCCAATGCGATATTCATAAAAACATCAAATTTAATCTCACGATTACACAATACATCTGGATTTGGTGTTCTTCCCAATTCATATTCCTCAAACATATAATCAACAATACGCTCTTGATACGCTTGGCTCAAATCTACCACCTGAAAAGGTATATCTAACTTTTCTGCAACCAACATGGCATCATTACTATCTTCCAACCAAGGGCATTCATTAGAAATGGTTACAGAATCATCATGCCAGTTTTTCATAAACAAGCCAATTACTTCGTACCCCTGTTGCTTCAATAAATAAGCCGTCACACTACTATCTACTCCGCCTGAAAGTCCAACTACTACACGTTTCATATTCAAATTATTGTGGTTGCAAAGATAATACAAAAATAAGAGTTTAGGTTGCATTTATAAGCTAAGAACTGAAGGAAACTATCTCACATCTCTCACGAACTTATTACTTGTTTTCTTTACTACTTGGTTGATGCTTCTTTTTTATGTTCGCAAGAATTTCTTCATCTGACAACTTGCTTTTATGGACAGTATTTTTTTTTCTTTTCGCATTGATGTTTTTCATGATGGCAACATCGGTAAGTTTTCCTTTTTTCTGTTTGGCTTCTTTTGCTTGTCTACTTTTTAAAGCGTCCGCTTCAGCAAGTTTTTTTACTTCTTTAATCTTCGCTTCCATCTTAAAAGCAATATTTTCTAGTATTTTCTTATCCTTGTCTACGGAATATTCTATTTTCACTAATTCCTTTCCTGATAGGGTATCGCTATTCTCAAGGTCCAAAGCGTATCTCTTTTTCTTAACATTTTCTTTTGTTCCCATATACCTACCCTTGTAATAAAAATCCCAGGGATCTACTTTATGGTCTTTATAGTACAAACCGGTCTCTTTGAGGTTACCATTGACTTCAAAAAACTTAGTACGTCCGTGGAGCAAACCACCTTTATAGGTCATTTCATTTAGCTTAACACCATCTTTAGAAAATCTTGATGTTATTCCCTCCAACGTATTGTTTTTGTAGTTGCTCAATTCTGCTACATGACCATTCTCATAAAAAACTGTACGCTTTCCATTGAGTTGATCATGAAGATACTGTTCTATCAAAATAAGGTTTTCTCGGTGATCGTAGTACTTCCAGACTCCTGTCCTTTTTTTTCCTATCAGGACCCCTTCAGTTTTTATCTTTCCATAGATATCATAGAAAACAACAGATGCTTTGTCGGTCAATTTGTCAAAATTCTTTTTAATGGATGGGAAATTGTTAATGAATTTATTTTGATAGAAAAAAAACACCCCAACTTCTTTTCCATGATCAAAAGTTCCTGTGTACCTAACTCTACCTGAATCATATCTTTTTTCCCAAAAGCCATGTCTGTTGCCCTGGGTATCGAACCTATTAATTTCTTGAGCTCTCACAAAAAATGAAATAAGAAAAAACAAAAAGAACATCTTATTACTACGCATAAAGCTAATTTTAAAAATTATAGAATTTTATTGTTGAGCCCTCTTTTGGATTTCAACGATCCTTAATAAATAGAAAAATACAAAGTTTAAAGAATACAAAAAAACATCTTTTTACTTTTCTTAATTTGATGTACTTTTGTCCCTTAAACATATTTACAAAAACATGAGTTTATCACATTTAAATGCCATCTCTCCCATTGATGGAAGATATAGAGGAAAAGTAGAATCTTTAGCTGCTTATTATTCTGAAGAAGCATTAATCAAATACAGAGTAAAAGTCGAAATTGAGTATTTTATTGTGCTATGTGAAATCCCTTTACCTCAATTAGAAGATTTCAACACTTCATTGTTTGTAGAGTTAAGAAAGATTTATCAAGACTTCTCCCCTGGTGATGCTCAAAAAATTAAAGACATCGAAAAGGTTACCAACCACGATGTCAAAGCTGTTGAGTATTTTATCAAAGAGAAATTTGATAATTTAAACCTAGAGCCTTTTAAGGAATTCATCCATTTTGGTTTGACTTCCCAAGACATCAACAATACTGCTATACCATTATCTATCAAGGATATGTTTGATGAAGTTTACGATAACGAATTGGTGGTCCTAATCAACAAACTGGAAGAATTGGCCACTGAATGGAGTGATGTTTCTATGTTGGCTCGTACTCATGGACAACCTGCTTCTCCTACTCGCTTAGGAAAAGAAATCAGGGTATTTATTGAACGAATCAAACAACAAGTGACTTTACTAAAACAAGTCCCTCATGCTGCTAAATTTGGTGGAGCTACAGGAAATTTCAACGCACATCACGTTGCTTATCCAAATATTGATTGGAAATCCTTTGGAACTGATTTTGTAGAAAACAAATTAGGATTACACCATTCTTTCCCAACCACACAAATTGAGCATTACGATCATATGGCTGCTATTTTCGATGCCGTAAAAAGAATCAATACAATTATTATTGATTTAGACAGAGATATATGGACATATGTTTCTAATGACTACTTCAAACAAAAAATCAAAAAAGGTGAGGTGGGTTCTTCAGCAATGCCTCACAAAGTAAACCCTATTGATTTTGAGAACTCAGAAGGTAACCTTGGAATAGCAAATGCTATTTTTGAACACTTAGCCATAAAACTTCCTGTGTCTAGGTTACAACGTGATCTGACAGACTCCACTGTGTTAAGAAATATAGGAGTTCCATTTGGACACACCTTGATTGGTTTTGCTTCTACCCTAAAAGGGCTGGAAAAATTATTGATCAATCGTGATGCTTTCGCTAGAGACCTAGAAAACAATTGGGCGGTGGTTGCAGAAGCCATTCAAACAATATTAAGAAGAGAAGCGTATCCTAATCCATACGAGGCTCTAAAAGGACTGACACGTGTTAACGAAAAAATAACAGGTAATACGATTGCTAATTTTATTGACACGCTAGAAGTATCCGATGAAATCAAAGCAGAACTAAAAGTAATCACCCCGAGCAACTATACTGGTATCTAAATTGATGAGGTTTATCTCTTACATTATATTCATATCCGTTTTTATTTCTTGCAACTCAGGAAATAAAACGGATGTTTTGTTGTTTAAAGAAGGTCGATTTAAGACCTACTTAGGAGAAAGAAAAGATAGCTCATATTTGTACAGAACCAAAACACTACAGATAGAAACTTACAAAAACAAAGTAGATACTTTTTCTATTTTCTGGAAATCAAATTTTGAGTACGAATTGCGTAAAACAACCCCAAAAAACAAACTAGACAGTATTCCTTTTAAGGTTCGTATCACTAAGATTAAAAAAAATTATTATAAATTTAAGGCAGGCTATTTAGGTAGTCATTTTATACAAACAGGAACTACCTATATTACCAAAGAGTAAAATAACGTCTTAAAACACTGGTATGTACAAGTTCTTGTTGATCTGCACTTTCTGCTACCATATTTCTCTTGCACAAATCTTCACAAAACAAGACACACTTCGAGGAAGTATCACTCCTGAAAGAGCTTGGTGGGATGTCAAAAACTATACTTTAAATCTCCAAGTTTTCCCTAGCACAAAAAGCATCAAAGGGAGCAACACGATTAGATACAAAGTATTAAAATCCTCTAAAATTTTACAAATAGAGTTACAAAATCCAATGGTTATTGACTCTATCCTTCAAGATGAAAAAAAATTAAACTATCAGAAAAAGGGCTATTGCTACTACGTCAATTTAACAAAAAAACAAAGAGTAAAGGCTACTGAAAAAATTGAAGTTTTTTACCATGGAAAACCTAAAGAAGCTGTAAACCCTCCATGGGATGGCGGATTCATATGGAATAAAACTCGTGATGGAAATGAGTTCATCGCTACGGCAAATCAATCTATTGGCGCTAGTATTTGGTGGCCGTGTAAAGATCATCCAGCTGATGAGGCAGAAAGCATGCAAATCACGATCACTTGCCCAGAACACTTGACAGGGGTCTCTAATGGAAAAAAAATCAAAACCCAAAACAACTCAGACCACACAACTTCATTTACTTGGACCGTGACCAATCCAATTAACAACTATGGGGTTTGTATCAATATCGCTAATTACACTAGTTTCAAGGAATCATTTAATGGGATAAATGGAAACTTATCATGTACTTATTATGTACTCCCACAAAACTTAAACAGAGCAAAAAAACACTTCAAAGAAGTTCACAAAATGTTAAAGGCGTTTGAATATTGGTTTGGACCTTATCCATTTTATGAAGACGGTTACAAGTTGGTCGAAACTCCGTATTTGGGGATGGAACATCAAAGCTGTATTGGTTATGGAAATCAATATTTAAAAGGATATATGGGTAGGCCAATGGGTAGTTCTATGTGGGGTAATCATTTTGATTTCATTATCATTCACGAATCTGGGCATGAGTGGTTTGCCAATAGCATTACCTGTAAAGATGTAGCCGATTTATGGATTCATGAAGCTTTTACCTCTTATTCCGAAGCTTTATTTATCGAATATTATTATGGAAAAAAAGCCGGAAATGAATACCTACAAGGACTAAAGACAATTGTTAAAAACGATTCTCCACTCGTAGGCGTTTATGGAGTCAATCATGAAGGAAGCTCAGACATGTATACCAAAGGAAGCTTGATGCTTCACACGCTACGTCAAATTCTCAACAATGATGATCTTTGGAGAAACATACTCAAAGGGATGAACCAAGATTTTTATCACCAAACGGTTACAGGAAAACAAATCCAAAGCTACATCACAAAGAACTCTAAATTAAATTTATCAAAATTCTTTCTTCAATACCTCAACACAACAAAAATCCCTACACTAGCCATCAAATCTAAAAAAGGCTACCTCTATTATCGTTGGGAAAACGTTGTTGATGATTTTAAAATCCCATTGAAAATTTATCTCAATAACAAAGAAAAATGGATAACGCCCAGGAGCCAAAATTGGAAAAAATTAAAAGCTAATATTCAAGACCTAAAGGTTGATAAAAACTTTTATATAAATGTAGAATTCGAATCATTTTAAAATTGACAATAATCAAAAAACACACATACCATAGGTCTTCCTTACAATTCAATCTCTAGTCCATCATAGGCTAAAAACACATTTTTAGGTAAATTTTTACTCACTTCCTCATGAAAACCTAGTCTATGACTGATGTGAGTAAAGTACGCTTTAACAGGCTGAATTTGTTTGACCAAAGCTAAGGCTTCTTCTAAATTTAGATGGGTGGGATGAGTTTCAATTCGTAAAGCATTTAGAACAATTATCCTTACCCCCTTTAACTTTTGTAATTCAGAGGTTTTGATGGTCTTGACATCTGTCAAATAAGCAAAATCATCAATCCTATAACCTAGAATTGGAAGCCCTCCATGATCTACTTGTATAGGGATGACTTTTTTTCCGTAGAATTCAAAAGGCAAATCATCAATTATCGTTGGAATCACAGCAGCCGCGCCAGGATATCTATTCTTTGTCTTAAATATATAAGCATACCTTTCTGACAAACTATCCATCACTCTTGACATAGCATAAAGGGGCATCGGCCCATTTTTGTAACAAAAAGGTCGAATATCATCTAATCCAGCAATATGATCTGCATGCTCGTGGGTAATAAAAACACCATCAATCCTTTTGATTTCATTGTTCAATATTTGAACTCTAAAATCAGCGCCACAGTCTATCAAGCAAGCTCCTTGCTCCCACTGAATATAAATGGAAGAACGCATTCTTTTGTCCTTATTATCTGTTGAAAAGTTTACTGGTTCATCAGACAGCAACATGGGAATGCCTTGAGAAGTCCCGGTACCTAAAAAAGTTATTTTCATATAAAAATTCTTCATCCAAAAATATAAAAAGACAACCATATACAATACAATTTTAGTATATTTGATTGTATCAATTGAACCCTCACTAAATGGCTGTTACACACAAAGGAGATATCCCTGTAGAAAATATTTTAACGAGTAAAACAAAAGCACTCAAGATCAATCTCAACAAGAATATTTACGGAACATTCTCTGAAATTGGTGCAGGACAAGAAACTGTTCGACATTTTTTTAGAGCAGGAGGTTCTTCCGGAACGATAGCAAAAGCGATGAGTGCTTATGACAAAGATTTTTCTGATGCAATTTATGGTGTTGAAAATCACAACAGATATGTTACGGAGAGTCGATTGAAAAAAATGTTGCGACATGAAATTCAATTGATAGAAGATAGGCTGGATAGAAACAAACACCCAGAAAAAATTTATTTCTCCTATGCAAATACAGTTGCAACTATAGATTTTGCAAAGAAATTTAAAGGCCATGGATGGGTAGGAATCCAATTTCAACTGGACTCAAACGAAAGGTATAACGAAATCATACTACATACACGTTTTAAACAAACAGATGCTACCTTACAACAAGAAACATTAGGTCGCTTAGGGGTGAACTTAATTTACGGGGCGTTTTATTACAATGACAACCCCAAAGATCTGATTAAATCATTGTATGACAATATAGATCTTGATGAAATAGAAATTGACATGATCAATTTCTCAGGACCTCGATTTACCTATGTGGACAATAGACTTATGAGTTTGCAATTGGTCAAAAATGGAATGACAAACGCAGTCATGTTTGATTCTCTAGGGAAAAACTTGTTACCAGCTCAAGAACTTTACAAAAAAAACATACTGGCACTGAGAGGTAGATTTAGGCCTGTAACCAAAATCAACATGGATGTATATGAAGGATCCCAAAAACTGTTTTATGAAGATAAAAAAGTAAACCCTGAAAGTACCAAAACCATTTTTGAAATCACACTTTCTAACTTGAAAAACGAAGGAGAAATCAACGAGCGAGATTTTCTAGATAGGACTGACCTTCTTTGCTCTCTTGGACAGATTGTTATGATTACCAACTTTCAAGAATATTATAAATTAGTTGAATATTTTGGGGAATTTACCAACGAACAAATAGGATTTGCTATGGGGTCTGATAGTATTATGAATATTTTTGACATCAAATACTATCGTAACTTAAAAGGAAGTATTCTCGAAGGGATAGGTAAATTATTTTCAAACAACTTGAAAATATACCTTTACCCAATTTTATCAGAGGACGAAACCATCATAGACAGTAACAATTTAAGACTTCACCACAAAGTAAAAGAACTCTACAAATACTTTAAGCAATCCAATAAAATAATAGATATTACTGAGTATGATGTTTCTCACATGAAGATTCAAGGTCAAGATGTTTTTAGAAAAATCAGTATGAATGAAAATGGATGGGAAACAATGCTACCTGAAGGTATAGCAGAGACCATTAAGTTCAAAGGCTTATTTGGGTATAAAAAAAGTAAATAAAGAACTTGTTAAAAAGATTGATAATTAATTTAGAGTTATTGGTAAATGATCACAAACATATATAAAGTTAGTTCGACTGATATAATCAGTAGGATCAAATGATTTTAACTGGATATAATCCCAATAACATCATTTTAAAAACGCTAGTAACTAAGGGTTAAAAAACATAAAAAGTTTTTAGGTAGTAAGCAAGCTGCTCTCATGAATATCTTGAATGGCTATAGACGAGTGTCGTTTTTTTATTTGAGCACAATCACATTTGTACAAAAAATATAAAAAAGAACAACTGCATAATAAGCACAAAAAAAAAGCATCCTAAAATACGGCTTTTATAATATTACTTTTAGCAATTGTTTCTTCCCATTCTTTCAACGCATCACTATGGGCTGTCACCCCTCCTCCTATATATAATTTGGCCTCATCTCCTTTCATCTGAAAACACCTCAAATTGACAAAAAGAGAAGTTTCATCAGACATATTGATCATTCCTAAATACCCACTATAAAAAGACCTATGATGATTTTCATGGTTAAGAATAAATGTTTTACTCAACTGTTTAGGCAACCCACAAACTGCTGGTGTAGGGTGCAACAACTGAACCAAATTAGCCAAATCTTTAGCCTGAAATAAGTGTCCAGAAATATTTGTTTTTAAATGCAATAAACTTCCCGCTCTAACTGTCTCCACAGCTGAAAACCGTAAATCTTTAACTACATGCTTCAAATGTTTCTTGATGAAACTTGATACCATTTGTTGTTCCTCTATTTCTTTAGATCCCCAAGAAGGATTAAGATCACCATTAAAAGACTGAGTGCCGGCTAACGCCATCGTTTTAAACGAGTTACTTTTCACCCTTAATAAAGTTTCTGGAGTGGCCCCCATCCAGAGACCTACTTTTGGATGGTACCAGACATAAACATAAGCATTCGTATATTTATTTAACAACCTATTATATACAGTCATCAAGTCAAATTTGGGAACCAACACGTTTTCACTTCTAGAAATCACAACCTTGGTCAACTTGGTCTCTTTTATGGTTTCAACCGCTTTCTTGACTATTTTTATGTGTGACTTCTGTTCTTGCTTTAGGGGAATCGATTTACTGCCCTCTGATTTGACATCAAAAACCTCTATTTTATCTTTAAAATAGAGATCTGGCTGTATCAAGTAGGCGGTTTCATCACTGTTAAATGGAGCAAACACATATCCTGATTTTGTAAAGTCATTAAATTCTACCAGATCATTGGTCTGTTGAATCATCACGTTTACCATAGATTCATTGGGATTCTTAAAAGCAACAAAAGGTTTTTGAGCTTTAAAAGCAATCTCTATTTGTTCTGAATATTTCAACTTTAATTTTACTTTGAGATGATGATATTGGTTATTTTGCACATTGAAATTAAAGCACCATCCTCATCAGTAACAGCGATTTGCCACAAATGAGTAGTTCTTCCTTTATGCACCAGACTAGCCTTTGCAGTTACTATCCCATCTTTTTTGCTTTTAAGATGATTCGCAGAAATTTCTATTCCCTTAACCGTAAATTTTTCAGTATCAATAAACAAAAAAGAGGCAGCACTTCCAACACTTTCTGCCAAAGCAACGGTAGCACCACCATGTAAAATTCCTATAGGCTGATGGACGGTTGAATTAACTGGCATCGTTGCAACCAAATAGTCACCCCCTATTTCAGTATACTCTATACCTAGAGTTTCCATGAGTGTAGATTTTCTAAACTGATTTAATTGCTCTAATGCTTTTTCAACATCCATTTGTATTTTATTTTAATTCCTGTAAAATTACATATTTATTGAGTTTTATAGCTACTTTTGTAGGGATAAATTAGTAGAAATGATATACAAAATAAGAGTTGTTTTAGATACAAAAGAAGATATTATCAGGACACTACTTGTTGATTCTTCAAACAGTTTGGAAGAACTACACAAGTTAATAGCAAATGTGTTTGGGTTTAATGGTCAAGAAATGGCATCGTTTTATAGATCTGACGACGAATGGAACCAAGGAGAAGAAATCCCTCTATTCGCCATGGATGATACTCCTAATGCTTTGAGCATGACCAACACAACCATTGAACAAAACATTGAAGATCCAGAAGAAAAACTTATCTATGTCTACGACTACATGAATATGTGGACATTCTATTGTGAACTTTTGGAAGTCTCGGAAACAACTACAACAGAAATACCCAAATTAATTCTATCCATCGGTAACACTCCTGATCAAGCTCCTGAAAAAGAATTTAAAGCTGAAAAAGAGAACAAAGAATTTGAGCTTGACCAAGATGAATTTGAAGATAATTTTGACGAGTTCGAAAACTTAGACGATATCGATTTTGATAAATACTAAGACAAGATCAAATCTTGATATGACAGAATGGTTTCATAACCTTTTGCTTCAAAGTATGAAAAAACATACTCTCTTTTTCCAGTAACCAATACAAAATCACCACCCCAAGCGCCCAAACTCTTGATTGATCCTTTAAAATTCTCAAACAACTTTGCTTTGACCGTTTGGGTTTCTAACAATTTAGCAACCAACGCTTCATGCTTGTTGAGCAACTCCGAAAATTCTTTTATTGTTTTGGCATGCACCAATCTACGTGTTAAATCATCAATAACCTCAATGAATGGTTCTTTACTCGTTTCTAGAGATCGATACATATTGATCCCTTCTTTGCTATCTTGTTTTTGATTTAAATAGACAAAAAACAATTCCTCTTTAAACTCAGGACTAAAATCTACCGTAGTAATCACTTTGTGACCCTTTTCTCTTTGGTAAGTAATGGCTTGATTATTTTGTGCACAGGCAATATCATATCCACTACCACCAAAAGAATTTTCTAACAATTCAAAGGCATCTATATTGGCCCATAGTGCAATATTATTAATAAGAGTTGAAGAGGTTCCTAAACCCCAATGATTAGGAAAATCAAGTGAAGTTCTGACTTCTAACCCTTCAGAATCTTTAAGAAAATTAGGGTTAAGATTTTTCGCGGCGATTAAAATTTCTTGGAGTGTGTTTGCTATTCTATTTCCATCATCTTTAAGAGAAGTACAACGAATGATCTCAAAATCCTCAAAACCAAACTCAGCTTGAAACCAACATTCTTTTTCTACAGTATAGCTTTTCCAAAAGATGCTTTTGTTATCAGAGGAAAACACCTCTAATGATTGTCCATATACCGTTGGCAAAGCTAATGAAATGGCACCATCTAAAACCAAATACTCTCCGGAGATCAATAGTTTTCCATTGCTATAATATTTTTGCATTAGGCCCTTAGTGTTTTTAAAGCATCAGCAACACCACTGTAACTTACGGTTTTTCCTGACAATTGTTTTGTTATGTTTTGCTTTTCTTCCTGACTAGCCTCCAATTGATTAAGAATATTCACCAAGTGCATTTTCATATGTCCTTCTTGAATCCCTGTCGTCGTTAATGCTCTTAGTGCCGCAAAATTTTGAGCCAACCCAGCAACAGCAATAATTTGCATTAATTCTTTAGCTGATGGGTTTTGTAACATTTCTAAGGACAATTTGGACAGAGGATGTGTACTTGTCAAACCTCCAACAGTTCCTAATGCTAAGGGTATTTGAATAGAAAAAGTAAATACACCATTCTCTATGTCACACGCTGTCAAACTCTTATATTTACCTGAGCGAGCGGCATAAGCATGTACACCTGCCTCAACAGCTCTAAAGTCATTACCTGTCGCAATCACTACCGCATCTATTCCGTTCATCACCCCCTTATTATGTGTAACAGCCCTATGAGGGTCCACATTCGCAATATCTACAGCTTGCTTCATTTTCTTAGCAAATAGAAGGCCATTGGTAGGATGTAGCTTTTCAACTTCACAGCTAACTTCAGCTTGAACCAAACACTCAGGGATATAATTCGAAAGGATACTCATCACAATTTGAATATCTTCTTTCTCGAAATTTTGAGCCATTGCCTCTAAGCAAGAGTTGATAAAATTAGCTCCCATAGAATCTTTGGTCTCAAAAGTAACATGAAGCTGATAGTAATCTTTAAGCTCATCTGTCTTGTCTCGTAACTCAATTTCCAATATCCCCCCTCCACGCTTTCGCATGTTCTCGGTTATGGTCTCAGTTGACTTTAATAAATCTGTTTTTTTACTCAAAAAATAAGACTCTAAATCTGTCTTACTGCCCCCATACATAAAATGTACTTGACCTACTTTAACAGTACTCAACACAGATGCTCTAAACCCTCCTTTATCAGACCAGAACTTACCGACCAAAGAAGCGGCTGCTACCACAGAACTCTCTTCTATAGCCATCGGAACTACGTAATGTTTTCCATTAATCACGAAATTTGGAGCTATACCGTAAGGCATGTAATAGTTAGAAATCGTATTTTCGATAAAGTCATCGTGTAACTGCTGTAACTTTTCATCAGAATTCCAATACAGACGCAAGATTTGATTTGCATCTTTATTTCCTTTTAAAAAATTTTCAGACAACCATTCTATTTTCTGTTCCTTAGTAAACTTTGAAAAACCTGAGACTAAATTTGACATATTTTATCTTGACTATAATAAATAATAAACAAATATAGCACCCTTAACTTGAAATACTAGAAACAAAACATTTTGTTCCTGTTTTTTTTGAAAAAAAACCACAAGACAGATTTAATTTTCTAATTTTGGAGCAGATTTAACAAATAGTTACTTATGAAAAAATTTGCACAAAAAACAAGAATTCATCTTCTTGTATTAGTAGTCATCAGCTTGAACATCACAAGTTGCTCTGAGTCTTTTGACACCTCCTTTTTTGAAAAAGAAATCGAATCACCAAGTTTAGCACTTGGCCTAAAGATTGGCCATTCTGAATACACTGCATCTGCATTATTTGAAGAGATAGGCGATGATCTGAGTGTTGGTCGCTATGATGACAATGGTAAATCGCTGATAAGCTTCAACTACTCTCAATCCATTAATTCTGATGGCAACACCGACTTTGTTAAGGTAGAAGACCAAACATTTACCGGAGATTTTAATTTATTAGAAAACACAGGGCTTGTAGGAAATGTTGCTTACGTAACAGGTGTCATTACAGATGACAAAGCATCTAAGTCTTTTCAAGAGAATCAAACTTTGGACTTGGAATATGAATTGACTGCAGCTAACTTTTCTGAGGGTACTTTCAAAATCGCTTTGGAAACAACAACTGAAGCTCAAACTGAAATTGAATTTACCATCCCATCTCTGACAAGAAAAAGTGACGGAGGGAGCTACAACAAAAGATTTGTATTAAACAACAACATTGGTACCGATATAACAGAGATTGAAGTTGACTTGATTGATTACAACTTTGATTTTAGCTACGATATTTTTAATCCTAGTTCTCTTAATTTATTCAATACCATTGCAATACAACTCGATGCTGTTATTACATTTGAAGCAGGAGACAATGTGAGTGATGATGACAAATTAAGCTATACCATTGGACTGAACACTCCAAAAGCCAAAACAGCTTATGGAGATTTTAAAGAAGCTAGCTTTAACATAGAGAATGAATCATTTGATTTAGATTTTTTTAATGAACTTGGAGATGGAAATATTTCTTTTGAAAATCCAACTTTAAAAATTACAGCAACTAGCGGTTATGGATTTCCAATTGGGCTAACACTTGAAAGTATTTCTTCTACCGATGGAATAACAACCAATAATTTAGCAATCACAGATGCATCTCCTAATGACGATCAGATTGAACCAATCAATGGGAATACGATGAACCATTATGCTATTATCAATGGTAATACAAACAATGGAGAAACAATTTCTTCTGTGATCACTCTCAACAACGAAAACTCAAACTTAAAGGACTTGTTAAACGCAAAACCAAGTCAATTCAACTTGAACGTGGTTGCGGGTGCAAATCCGAATAGTCCAAACAACAATAGTAATTTCTTTGATGTTGACCATACTTTAGGTCTGGATATCGATGTGGAATTACCGTTGTACGTTACTTTTGATGGACTAACTTTTAACCCTAACCCTTTTGAGTTTGATGCTGAAAGTGTTGACGAATTAGAGGAAAACTTAAACTCTTTAGACTTAATATTGCTAACAAGAAACTCAATTCCATTGTCTGGTGAAATCAATTTGGACTTTTTAGACCAAAATGGAAACATTCTTTTTTCTAAACCTGCTTCACTTATGGAAGGAGCTCCCGTTGATGAAAATGGATTTTCAATCTATCAACTTGATGAAAACGGAGCACTAAAACAAGATTCCAACATTATCGATCCTACCACTACAACGGTCAAATTAGATACTGACAACATAAAAGATTTGAAAAACATAACTCATATACAAGCGGCTATAGAATTTAACACGACAGATGTTGAAGCTGCCAAAATACAAAGCACAGATAAAGTACGATTAGATTTATCTCTTGTGGTAGATCTTAGCATTAATGGAGATGATGACAACAACTAAAAAAAAGACAATGAAAAATTTAATAAGAATTATTACCATAACTGCTTTCACTGTCTTACTTACAAATAGTGCAAAAGCTCAAAGCCAAATCTCTTTTTTTCACCTAGGAGATTATGTTCAACAATCTATCGATGTATCTCCAGTTTACATCCCAAAGAACTCGTTCTCTTTTGGATTGCCTGGAGTGTCTATCTCCTCGAATTTAGGATTTTCACCTTCAGACTTACTTACAGAAATACCTGGCTCAAATAAACTTGAGTTAAATTATGGAAATGTAAAGAACAAAGTTGAAGGAGACGATATCAATACCTCCGTAATAACAAATTTTAACATACTTAACCTAGCTTTTAAACGCAATCACGGTTCCTTATCTTTCTTTGTAAATCTAAAGAACAATACAAATTGGGGAATGAGTAAAAACGGTCTACTAAACCTACTTGATGATGGTTTAGCCAAACCTAACAATACCATATTATTGAATGATGATATTCATACGACTACATATGTAGAAAGTGGGTTTGGATTTACACAACAATTTCTAAATGATAAATTAGCAGTTGGAATTAGGGTTAAATACTTATTGGGAATCAATGATGGAGCGACAAACAAAGATGGTGAAGCACAAGTTGACATCAATAATGACTACTCTTGGACCATAAATACTAATAATGCTTATGCCATGAGCGCTGGCTACAATGGTGAAGATATAGAGCATATATCTTTCAAGAATGCTGGAATTGGATTTGATATTGGTGCTAGTTATGAAATCATTCCTAATTTAGTCATTGAGGCTGCGGTAAACGATATAGGTTCCATAACATGGAAAGATAATCTTAGAGAATATTATTTAGAAGATGTCAGTAATTTAGAATATGTAGGAACTGATTTGAACTCAGACAATGATGTCTTAGAAGAATTAGAAAAACTGACCGAAGAGGGTAACCTAGAGGTTGGTGAAAGAGAGGGAGAAAGCTATAAAACATCATTAGCAACTACCTCCTATGTCTCTGGTAGTTACAAACTATCTAAAATTCATCAATTTAGAGTAACTGTATTTAATAATCACCAATTTACAGATAGAGAATCTGTGGTCGCTCTAGGATACAATGTTGATTTGAAAAACACCACATATGGTCTCGTTGGAATTAAAAATGATCAAGGAAAGATTGATTACGGATTAAACTTAGCGACCAAACTAGGACCATTACAATTTTATTTAGCAACAGACAACTTTAATAAGATATTTGGACCCCTCGAAGATATCAACCAATTGTCATTTAGAACAGGAGTTAACTTTGTGTTTGGTTATAAAAAATAATTTAAAAATAAACTCAATAAAAAAAGCTGCCAATTGGCAGCTTTTTCTTATTTTCAATGATAAACTTATCATATGGAATTTTCTTTTGGAGGTAGTGAAACCAATCAGAGAACTGTGCTTGGACATCCTTCCGGGCTCTTCGTTTTATTCTTTACGGAAATGTGGGAACGTTTTTCTTTTTATGGAATGAGGGTACTCTTGGTCAATTTTTTAACCATGGCTATTACTGGTGTAGACAACCCTGGATGGGGATGGAATGCTGAACAAGCGGGTGCCCTATTTGGNACCTATGCTGGCTTTTTATACCTAACACCACTACTAGGAGGAATCATTGCTGATAAAGTCACCGGCTACAAATGGGCAGTAATCATTGGGGCTACAATTATGACTTTAGGGCATGTATCTATGGCCTTAGAAAATGAAACATCCATGTATCTAGGACTGACTCTACTTGTTTTAGGTACTGGTTTTTTTAAACCCAATATGACTTCTATTATTTCCGAAATGTACACCAAAGCCCCAAAAAAGAAAGACGGTGCATACACCATCTACTATATGGGAGTCAATGCTGGAGCATTTTTTGGTATGATGCTTTGTGGTTATTTAGCAGAAACTAAAGGTTGGGCTTATGGCTTTGGGCTAGCTGGTATATTTATGCTTTTCGGAACGATCCAGTTCTGGTTATCCTCTCCTTTATTTGGTAAGATAGGGGAAGTCCCAAAGAAGCAATCGACAATCGAAAATAAGAAAATCACCAAAGCATCTGTTGGTCAGACAAACCCATTCACAACTATTGATAAAATTTTAATTTTAATCTGCTCTATTGTGGGACTTCTATATTTGTTAGATGACCCCAGTTCGAAAATTGCGAACATTAACCTTTTACCCTCTACTCTATTCGTTGATAGTGTATCTGGTGCAACACAATCTATTCTTTTAGCTTTAGGTGGGTTTCTGTTTTTAATCATCAGTAGAATTTTACGTTATGAAAAAGTAGTTAGAGATAGAATGATCGCTTTAATTGTTTTTGCAATTTTTACAATCTTCTTTTGGATGTCTTTTGAACAAGGAGCCACTTCATTGATTATTTTTGCAAGAGACTATACACAAAGAGAATTGATTGGAAACTATGCCATAGCTTATAACCTAATCAATACACTATTAACTATAATACCATTAGCTATTATTTCTTGGGTCTTGTTTTTACTTTACAAACAAACGCATCAGCTAATCAAGACCTCAAACATTATTTTGATCATTAGTTTTCTTGTAATCTGGACAATTGTGGGAGGTATGATATACGATCAGTTTAGATCTGAAACAACGATTGTCACTGTATCTTGGTTTAGCACGCTAAACTCCTTTTTCATTATTGCCTTTGCTTCTTTATTTTCAAAATGGTGGGAAAGCAAATACAATCCAACATCAGCTCAAAAATATAGNCTAGGGTTAATTTTACTTGGAATTGGTTTTGCATTCTTAGCCTTTGGAGCGCAAACGATACCCTCTGGTACTGTAGCAGGAACATTTAGGGTTAGTATGATTTGGTTAATTTTAGCTTATTTATTTCATACTTTAGGAGAACTTTGTCTTTCACCTGTAGGACTTTCTCAAGTTAGCAAACTAGTCCCCGCAAAAATGATTGGCTTCATGTATGGAATGTGGTTTTTAGCCATTGCCATTGGTAATAAGATAGCAGGGTCTTTGGGTGGAAAAATAGAATCCATCACAAATGAATACAACCTTAGCACCTTCTTTTTAATCTTTACTTTGGTACCTATATTTGCCGGATTAGTTGTCGCTTTACTGAATAAAAAATTAATTAAATTGTCTCACGGCATCGATGCTTGATTTCTTTACACTTTGCCTAAAATAAAAAAACATCACATGAAGTTTATCAAAATCATACTCGTTTTTATTACTTTTTATAGTTATGGAAATCCTCTTATAAATCCTCCAGCTGATCAGATTCATTGGATGAGTTTTGAAAAAGCTATTGAACTTAATAAAACCAATCCAAAACCTATTTTAATAGACGTGTACACTGAATGGTGTGGTTGGTGTCATAAAATGGACGCCAATACTTATTCAGAAAAAATCATTGTAAATTATATAAACACCTATTTTTATGCTGTAAAATTAGATGCTGAACAAAAAGAAAGCATCTTTTACAACGATCATACTTTTAAATTTATTCCAAATGGTAGCAGCGGCACACACGAATTGGCATCCGCTCTTCTAAATGGAAATTTAAGCTACCCTTCAACCGTTTTTTTAAACAAAAATCAAGAGTTAATCCAAGTTGTGCCTGGCTACTTAAAAACACCTATTATGGAAAAACTTCTTCATTACATGGGAGAAGAAATATACCTAACAAAAGATTGGGAAGAGTTTGATAAAGAATTTAACAGTAAAACCTAACCCATTCTGTAAGCTCCTTGATCTGAAATAATATAAAAGGGTATGTTAAATTTCTCACAAGTATCTATCCATTTTACCTGATGGTACTTATAATTAGAATTATCAATAATTATAGTTTTAGGTCTTAAAGAGATTATCATCCTTTCCATGTTTATCTTCGGATTGTTACTAATAATGAATACCATTCCTTTTTTAGATAGCAAGTCGTAAGACTTGGTTTTGTTAACCATCAGATAGGTCACACCTTTAAAAGCAAATACTTCATTAGTATCACATATCAATTCTTCAATATTATTTTGGAATCGATTTTCTTTTAACAGCAATGAATCTTTGTGATTTAGAATTGACTTCCCAAATATTCTTAATTTTTTAGCAGTTTGAACTGTGACCAAACTAGGTCCGTAATTGTTATACAAAAGCAGTTCTTCTTTTGTATATATTGTTTCTACTATGAACATGAGTTGACAAACGATGCACAAACAAAAAAAATGAGTAATTTTTTTATAGGAAATAGAATTGGCCAGATACCAAACACCATAAAGTAAAACATAATAACTTAACACATGAGTGATTCTGATTTCAACATCTTTCAGAATCCATTGAGAAAGAGATGAAAAAAACTGTATAACTTGTAGATAAAAAGAAATAAAATTATCGTACCAAACTTCTAGGTGAACACTCTGCACATTGATGATCACTTTAATCAGCACAAGAATACCACCATATAATACCACGGGTAACAATGAGACCGCAAAGAAATTGGTAAGTAAAAAGTGTAATGGTACTTGATGAAAATAAAATAAGGTAAGACCTAAAACTCCTAATTGTGCAACAAAAGACACCAATAATATATCCACAAAATAAAGGACTACCTTGTTCTTTAGGGTTACATGCTTTGAAAATAAAGGGTAAAAAGTTACAATGGAGATGACAGCAAAATAACTCAATTGAAAACCAATGTCAAAAATGTAATTGGAATCAAATAAGAGTAAAATTAACATTGAGGTCACTAAGGCCTCAAAGACCAATCTGTTCCCCTTTTTTAATTTTGTCAAAGTAAAAAAACTAAACATCAACACTGACCTTACCACTGAACTAGACAAACCTGAAAAAACAGCAAAACTCCACAAACAAATCAAGACCATACAGACGTATACATAGTTGCCATATTTTAAGCGTTTCACAAAACCAAAAGTAAATAGAAGCACAAAGTACAAAATCCCGATATGCATCCCCGAAATCGCAATAATATGAACAACCCCTGAATCTGTAAAAGAAGTTTTTATTTCTTGAGTAACACTACTTTTGTCTCCTAATAACATCGCTTTCATCAACACTACTGTGTTGGTTGATAAATTTGACTCTTCAAGAGTTTTTGAAAGTGATGACCTAAACTTTTGAAGCGTAACCAACAAAGAATTATCCTCACCTAACTTAACATAACGTCCTTCTAATTTTATTTTTGCGTAGACATGCTGTCTTATTAGATATCGTTTATAATCAAAATCATAGGGTGAAACTGGAGCGTTGATACTCCTTAGAGTTGTTTTACAAACAAAAACATCTCCAACTTTTAAATCATTCTCGACAGAAAGTGGAAATTCAATTAGGACCTTACCCTCTACTTGGGTATCATTGATCATATGTAATTTTCCATAAAAACGCTCACTTACCTTCGTACTTTTTAACTGCCTACAAATGGTCAGTTTTGCTGTAATCGACTGATCAATAAATCTAAAATAATGACTCTCCTTTGATAAATCATTATTATACAGCTGAGAAAACCAGCTCATGCACATACCAAACATGCAAATGAGTATAAAGTAAAAGAGGTGCGAAAAATATTTATGCATCATAAAACGATGTAATAAAAACATCAACACGATTATGACCAACAAATAAACAACAAGAAATCTTAAGCTTCCCTGTGGAAATAGAATCCCCAAAAAAATACCCATCAACAACTGAAAAGGTATGTAACTGACCAACAACTTCATAGCATTATGAAGTTAGTCTTTTTTTTTATTTTAAAAGAGCTGATGCTAATTTATCTGAGGCGCCTACTCCCCCTAATTTTTTATGCAAAGCTTCATAATCCAATAGCATATTAGACCTACCATTTCCTTGCAAAATTTTATCTAACGCTAACGTCAAGGATTCTCTATTAAAGTCGTCTTGAAGTAACTCTTTTACAACCTCTCTGCCCATCACCAAATTTACCAAAGAGAAAAACTCCATTTTCACTAACATCATTCCAACTTTGTAGGTCAACCAGCTGGTTTTATAACATACTACTTGGGGAACTTTGAATAAAGCTGTCTCTAAAGTTGCAGTCCCCGAGGCAACTAACGCCGCTTTAGATATAGACAACAAGTCATAGGTTTTATGACATAAAAGTTTAACATTCGAATCTCCAATAAAGGGTCTATAAAACGCAATAGATTTACTAGGGGCACCTGCGATTACAAACTGATAATTTGGGTAAGTATCAACCACAGAAAGCATGATACTTAATATTTTGTTGATCTCCTGTGTTCTACTTCCGGGTAAAAGGGCGATAATAGGCAGCGACCCCAAATAATGTTTTTTTCTGAAACTTTCTTCATCTATCAACTCCCTATCCGCGATAGCATCTAATAAAGGGTTACCAATGTAATTTACAGGGAAACTGTGTTTTTTTTCATAAAATTCAACCTCAAATGGAAAAATGACATGCATTTCGTCAACATTTCTTTTTATTTTATGAATTCTACTCTCCTTCCAAGCCCATATTTTAGGAGAAATATAATAGTGAACTTTGATCCCATTATCTTTTGCAAACTTTGCAATACGCAAATTAAAACCAGGATAATCAATAAGAATAATCATATCTGGCCGATGGTTCAAAATATCTTTTTTACAGGCTTCTATGTTTTTGAATATACTCCTAATGTTTTTCAACACCTCAAGAAGCCCCATAAAAGCCAACTCCTTGTAATGTTTTACCAAAACACCACCAACATTGTTCATGAGATCTCCACCCCAGAATCTAAAATCTGCTTCAGGGTCTTTTTTCAATAATGCTTTCATCAAATTAGACGCATGTAAATCTCCTGAGGCCTCGCCAGCAATTAAGTAATATTTCATTTATAACATTTTTAAAATAGCAAAAAAAACAGCCATTGAGACAACTACGGACAACACTCCTTTGGCAATGTAATCTCTTTTCTTTTTAATTAGCAAATGAAAAACAATCGCATTTGGCAAAGTTCCTAAGGTAATGACCTTGGTCAGCAACCCCCTCTCTACCAAACCAAAGAATAGCTTCTCAAAAGAATATTTTGGTAACAATATCATGACAAATACAAAAGAGCCAATCGCACTTACCATCAATCCTAAAAGAAAACCCGCAAAAACTTGCTTTGCCTTATTATTCATTCAATTTCCAAGTATTTAATTTTTGAATCATGTGATGCGCTGTCAAATCAAACTGTATAGGCACTAATGAAATATAATTTCTATCTAACCAATATTCATCGGTATCTTGCCCGCCATCTAAATTCACAAATTCTCCTGTTAGCCAAAAATATTCTTTCCCTAAAGGGCTAATTCTTTTTTCAAACTTCTCTCTCCAATTTGCTCTTGCTTGCCTGCAAATTTTGATTCCTCGATAAGGTTCTTCTATTGACTTAGGGAAGTTTACATTTAAAACTACCCCATCAGGCAATCCGTTTTGTAGAACCTCATGAGCGATTTTTTGTACATATGGACCTGTCGCTGTAAAATCTGCATCTTTGGCATAGTCACACAAAGAAAATCCAATGGAGGGAATCCCTTCAATACCGGCTTCAATAGCTGCACTCATTGTACCGGAATAAACAATACTTATAGAAGAGTTACTTCCGTGATTGATTCCAGAAACACATAAATCTGGTCTGGTCTCTAAAACCTCATTGATAGCTAGCTTTACACAATCTGCTGGAGTTCCAGAACAAGCCATCTCAACCAAAGAACCATCCTCAACCTTTAGTGGTTTTAGTTCTAGTATAGCATCTAAAGTAATGGCATGTCCTTTTCCACTTTGAGGCTTGTCTGGTGCAACAACATACACGTCTCCTAGCTTACACATCTCTCTAATTAAACTCCTGATTCCCTTGGCAGTTATTCCATCATCGTTGGTAACTAAAATCTTTGGTCTATTTTTTGACATTGTGAATCGAATTAAAACTCAAATTTACTATTAAATTTCAGGAATCAATAAAACAAATGCAGAGTTTATTTATGAACAGAAGATGTTTTCGATTTTATTTTAATTCCCTTTGAAAAAAAACTAAATTAGTACCTCACAATATTGACTTTATATACATTCATGAAAAAACACAGCAAACTCATATACGCATTCATATTAAGCATAGGACTATCAGTCTTTTACGGATTCAACACAGGAAAATCAGATAAAACCCCTGAGAAAGATCGAATTCTCATGGAAGCATTGCGATTTATTCTTGAAAAAGGACATTACGAGCCCAAGCAGATAAATGACGACTTCTCNGAAGCTGTGTTTGACAAATATTTAGAAAGCTTAGATCCCTACAAACGTTACTTTCTTGCTAGTGATGTGGCAGAATTCAAAAAGTACTATCATGATATTGACAATCAAATCATCCGTAGAAAATTTGATTTTTTTAATGAAGTAACCCGTGTGTTTTTGATTAGATTAGAAGAATCTAAAAACCTTTATCAAGAAATATTAACTCATAATTTTGATTTCGATATAAAAGAAAACATCAACTTAGACCCCAAAACGAGTAAGTATCCTAAAGATACAATCGAAAAGAAAAACCTGTGGAGAAAACATCTAAAATTCTCGACCATCAACAAATTAACAGAAGACTTAAAAGATCAAGAAGAAAAAGCTAAAGAAGAAAAAACTTACGAAAAATTAAGTTTTGGTGAACTTGAAAAAAAAGCAAGAGAAAAAACTTTAGACAATATAGAAGATTTATTCTACTATGAAGACAACACTCCTAAAAACGATAGATTTGCTATATTTCTGAACTGTATAACCGCTCAATTTGATCCCCATACTACTTATTTTGCTCCGGACATGAAAAAAAAGTTTGATTCTAGTATGGCCGGATCCATTGAAGGTATTGGAGCTAGATTGTCAGATGAAAGAGGATATACTAAAATCGTTGAACTTATTGCTGGTGGACCTGCCTACAAACAAGGAGAGCTTGAAGTCGGAGATATCATTACAAAAGTAGCTCAAAACTCAGAGGAAGAACCTACTAACATCATTGGTATGCGTTTGACAGATGCTATTGAATTGATTAAAGGAAAAAAAGGTACAACGGTTATTCTGACAGTAAAAAAAGTTGACAACACCTACAAAAAGATAGCGATTGTCAGAGATATTGTTGAGTTTGAAGATACGTTTGCTAAGTCTACAATAACTGTAATAGAAGGTAAAAAATACGGAATTATTGATTTACCTAAATTCTATATTGACTTCACAAAACAAGGAAATCGAAATTCTGCAGCTGATATGCGCAAAGAGATAGAGGCGCTCAAAAAAGACAACATCAATGGTTTAGTGATAGATTTACGTAATAATGGCGGAGGATCTTTGAGTACAGCCATACAGATTGCTGGATTGTTTATCGATAAAGGACCTGTAGTGCAAGTGAAATATAAAGACAACAAACCCAATATAAAGAATGATACCGATAGCGGCTTAGTTTGGGAAGGACCTCTTGTGATTATGGTAAATGAACTTTCAGCATCTGCCTCAGAAATTTTAGCTGCTGCCATGCAGGACTACAAAAGGGCTGTAATCATTGGTAGTAAACAAACTTATGGAAAAGGTACAGTTCAAAACATAATTCCTATCAACCAATATTTAAGCTACAATGAAGACTTGGGTGCGTTAAAATTAACCATACAAAAATTCTATCGAATCAACGGAGGCTCTACACAGCTAAAAGGAGTTAGTTCTGACATTGTAATGCCTGATAGATATAGCTATTTAGATATTGCCGAACGTGAATTAGATGCCCCTCTAGCTTGGGATCATATTGAAAAAGCAAAATATGCTCACATGGACCACTATAGTAATTTTGATGAGGTGGTAACTGAAATGCAAAAAAGCATAGACGCAAACCCCCAGTTTAACAATATAGATTCTTACGCAAAATGGCTTAAAAAAAATCAAGAAGACTTGAAATACACCTTAAGTATAAAACAATATCAGAACAAACAAAAACAACTGAACAAAGAAGCAAAAGCCTACAAAGACGTCTTAGAATTTGATTCTCAATACACGTTTGAATCTCCTAGCTACGAAAGCAATTTAATCGCTAAGGATACAATACTTAGAGACAAAAGAAATATCTGGCATGAGAGCTTACACAACGATATTTATATTAATGAAGCCATCAAAACCCTGAGCAAACTAAAAGTGGCCAACAAATAAAATGATTTTTTTCAAAGACTTGAACTCTAAAAATCTTTTAGCCTACCTATGTGTTGGCTTTATCTGTCTTGGAGCATTTGTTGCTTTGTTTGGTTATCTAATTTCTCCAGACAATACTTCAAACGCAAATACGATGCATGTTACGATTCAAACCAAACCCCCTGGATTTTCAACATATATCCTAAAAGAAGTCAATACTGATACCTATCAAAGTTTTTGGAAAACCATAGCTTTTGGGAATAAGGAATTTCACAAAGAAACTCCAATTGAAAAAGATTTTAAAATTAACAAACACACTATTGAATATCAATTACTAAATCAAGAAGAAACCTTGAGCATCACAAAAAATGAACAGGTCAGTGTGCTCAAAAAAACATTTTGGTTAGGTACAGATAAATACGGAAGGGACTTATTGAGTAGACTAATTATTGGTGCTCGTATTTCATTTTCTATCGGAATTATAGCCGTCAGCATTTCCTTAATCATTGGACTTACATTAGGGGCTTTGGCCGGTTATTTCGGAGGATTTATAGATAGTATAATCATGTGGATGATAAATGTAACATGGTCTATTCCTACCATTTTATTGGTCATAGCCATCACCGTCGGTCTTGGAAAAGGATTGTGGCAAATTTATCTAGCTGTTGGCCTTACGATGTGGGTAGAGGTCGCTAGAGTTGTTCGAGGCCAGATAAAAAGTCTCAAAAACCTACAATATATCGAGGCAACTAAAGTTTTGGGGATCTCAGATTTTAAAATTATTACAAAACATATTCTACCCAACATCATTGGGCCGATAATTGTAATTTCAGCATCTAATTTTGCTGCATCAATTTTAGTAGAAAGTGGATTAAGTTTTTTAGGACTTGGTGCACAGCCCCCTACTCCATCTTGGGGAATTATTATCAAAAATCATTACAATTATATTGTTACGGGCAAAGCATATCTCGCAATCATACCAGGTAGCTTAATCGTTTTATTAGTCTTATCTTTTATGATTATTGGGAATCAACTCAGAGACTACTGGGATGTAAAAAGCAATCGTTAAATCTTATAACACAAAAAAGCTGTTGATGATGTATCAACAGCTTTTTTTATCATTTGTAAATCAAAAAATTACTTTTTGAACTTAGCGTATTTGGTTTTAAACTTATCAATACGACCAGCAGTATCAACTAGTTTAGATTTTCCTGTATAAAAGGGGTGTGAAGTTCTAGAGATTTCCATTTTTACAACTGGATACTCTACACCATCTACTTCTAACGTTTCTTTTGTGTTGGCTGTAGAACGGGTTAAAAATACATCACCATTAGACATATCTTTAAAAGCTACCATTCTATAATTTTCTGGATGTATTCCTTTTTTCATAATTATATATATGTTTTAACTGTGTTTTATTTTCAAGACTGCAAATTTAAGTATATTTTTGATTAATAAAAAAATAAACAGAAATATTTTCGCCAAATTAACTTTATTTTCAATAATCCGATGTCTTTAAACCGAATCATCATCCTATTTTCAATAATGCAATGCATTTATGCTTGTAAAACACAAGTCGATTTTGATCTAAACGCACCTACAAAAACACAAATAGATAACCCCCTAACTGTCTCTGTTTCAAAGCTTACAATTGAAGATCGTGAAATTCGTTATTTTTTAGATGGACAAAAAATAGGTTCTGGTGAAAACATGTCCTTGGACATTAAAAATTACCGTTTGGGAAAACATGTCCTAAAAGTAAGTATTGGTAAAGATGATGACGTTACAAGTAAAGAAAAGGTCGTTGTTTTTTTAGCAGACAAAGCACCTCAAGTTTATAGCTACAAAGTAATCAACACTTATCCTCATGATAGAAACGCTTTTACACAAGGGCTCGAGTTTTATAACAACGAATTGTTTGAAGGAACAGGTCAAAATGGGGCCTCGGTATTAAAAAAAGTTGATCTGAAAACAGGAAAAACACTTCAAGAAAAACCTCTAGCAAACAAATATTTTGGAGAAGGGATTACGATCTTTAACAACAAAATTTATCAGCTCACATGGCAAAGCAATGTCGGCTTTATACACGACGTTAATACCTTTGAAACCGAAGACACATTTAACTATAATAAAAGCGAAGAGGGTTGGGGTTTATCACATAACGAAACTCACCTCATCAAGTCTGATGGAACTGAAAAAATTTGGTTTCTAAACCCTAATAACGGTCAAGAAGAATTTTATATTGAAGCCTACACCAACAAAAGATACGTAAAAGATCTAAATGAATTAGAATATGTAGAGGGAGAAATCTATGCAAATATTTGGATGAAAAATGCCATTACCATCATCAACCCAAAAAACGGTACTGTGAAAGCCATTATCAATTTAAATGGGCTCACAGATTTATTGGACAACAAAACTATCGCACAATCACAAGACAAGGTACTCAATGGAATTGCCTACAACTCCGAAACAAAAAAACTGTACGTAACGGGAAAGCATTGGGATAAATTATTTGAAATAGAAATAGTAAAATAAATGAAAAGCATCCATTTTTTAAAACTAGGATTGTTTATTCTTGCAGCAGCTCATCTCTCATGCCGCAAAGATTTTAGCACTACAAATAATTCAGGAAACCTAAGTTTCTCAAAGGACACTATATTCCTAGACACTGTGTTTAATAATTTAACCACCACTACCCACCTTCTAACAGTTTACAACAAAGGAAATAATGATATCAATATTCCTAAAATAAAACTAAGTAAAGACAATTCTAAATATAGAATCAATGTGGATGGTATTTCGGGTACTGAATTTGATAACGTTCTACTACTAAAAAAAGACAGCCTTTTCATTTTTGTTGAAGTTACCGCAGATATTTTGGACACAGATGAAGAAATGCTTTATAAAGACCTTATCCTTTTTGACTCTGATACGAACCAACAAAAAGTATCTTTAATTACTTTGGTCAAAGACGCTCATTTTTTATTCCCTAACGAAGGGACTGATTATGAAATTAATCAAACTCAATTTACCAATACCAAACCGTATGTCATTTATGGAAATGCCATCGTGCCGGAAAACAGTGAGCTCATAATTGACGCAGGAACAATGGTCTATTTTAACGAAAATGCTAGTCTGTCCATTGCACAAGGAGCAACTTTAAACATCAATGGAACCAAAAAAGACTCTATCATTTTTAGAAGTGACAACCTTAACTATGAATACAATCAAATTCCGGGACAATGGAAAGGTATAAACTTGAACAATACAGGAATTGTAAACATCAATTATCTAAAAATATTGAATCCAATTACAGGTTTTAAAATTACGAACAATACCAATCTTATTTCTTTAAAGAACACTGAGATATATAATGCAGCAGAAGATGCTATCTACACTGAAAATGCTAATATTGACGCAGAAAATATAATTATAGGACAAGCTGGAAAATCGAACCTGTACTTACAAGGGGGGAACTATATTTTTAGACATTGTACTTTTGCTAATTATTGGAACAAAGGATTTAAATCAGAAAGTAATGTTTCTCTGGCTAATTATTATTTAGACGAAAACAACAGCCTGATTTCCTCACCTCTGAACAATGCAAATTTTGTGAACTGTATTATTTCAGGAAACCGAACAAGTGAACTATTTTTAGACAAAAACAAACAAGATGTAAACTTTAACTTTCATCTAAAAAATTGCTTACTGAATCTCGAGAAAAGAGATGGACTTTACGATACAACTGATAGTCTTTTATATACAAATGTCTTGTTAAATAAAAAGTTAGATTTTAGAAATACTTCAATCAATGATTTAAGAATCGGGATAGAAAACGAGGGTATCAATCGTGCTGATCTTGAAAACTCAAAGTTAGTACCTTTTGATATTTTAGAACAAAATAGAATAGAGACACCAGATATTGGTGCCTATCAACATATAGATTTCAAGACTTTAGAACCCCAAGAAAATGAAGAGTAAAACAGTAATTATAACAGGTACTAGCAGAGGTATAGGATTCGAATTGGCTCAGCTCTTTGCCAACAACAATTTTAATGTGATAGCCCTATCCAGAAACACAAAAACCTTAAAGGCTATCAATCATCCAAAAATCAAGACTTTCGGAATTGACTTGAGTAAAGAAAATGAAATAGAAACTGTGATTGACTATATCTCCAAAAACAACATCACATTGACAACCATCATCCATAATGCTGGAAAATTGATCAACAAACCATTTGCTGAAATCTCTCAGCGAGAATTCAAAGAAGTTTATCAAGTCAATGTGTTTTCTGTTGCACTGTTGACCCAAAAAACACTCCCGTATCTAGAAGAAAACAGCCATGTGGTAACCATCAGCAGTATGGGCGGAATCCAAGGAAGTCTTAAATTTCCGGGATTGGCCGCATATAGCTCCTCGAAAGGGGCAGTAATCACTTTGTCTGAGTTACTAGCAGAAGAATATAAGGAACAAAAAATTGCGTTTAATGTTTTGGCATTGGGAGCTGTTCAAACAGAAATGCTACAAGAAGCTTTCCCTGGATATCAAGCACCAATAAAGCCCAATGAAATGGCAAATTACATTTTTGATTTTGCAACCAAAGGGCATCGGTTTTATAATGGTAAAGTTTTAGAGGTTTCTAGCACAACACCATAACATTATGATTGAGAAATTGCTTCCCTATATTCCTATTGCAGCTAAAAAATCATTATCCGAACTATTGAACAACTACCGTTTTCATTTAAAAATCACAAAAGGTAGAAAAACCAAAAGAGGAGATTTCAGGGCAACACTACCAATAGCTACTATCTCAATCAACAATGATTTATCTGAAGCTCAATTTTTAATTACTTTGGTTCATGAAATTGCTCATTTAGAAACCCACATGAATTACCCAAAAGCCAAACCACATGGTAAACAATGGAAACAAAATTTCCAACGTTTGATGTTACCTTTCCTAACCAATGATATTTTTGAAGATGAGATCCTTAGCCCGTTAGCAAAACACCTTGTCAATCCAAAGGCAACAACAGATTCAGATTTAATTTTATCTACGCAACTACAACTGAAAGTCAACTGCTTGGACCTCAATAAAAAATTTATATTTGAATTAAAATCTGGAGATTTGTTTTTGATAAACAATAGAGTTTTTAAAATTCTAAACAAACGAAGAACAAGATATGAATGCCTAGAAACAAAAAACCAAAAAAAATTTTTGATAAAAGGCAATGCGCTTATTACACGAATAGAACCCAAAAAAAATACTCATGGCGACGACTGAAAATAGCCCTAATCTAGAAAACAATAAAAAAGAAGTCAAAGAAGGATTCAAAGGCTTTTTTAACGCAATTAAAACTTTTTTAACAAACCTTTTAGACATAAGAGAAGAGACAAACAAAGAGATAACAATTGAAAAAATTAAAGCTGGAATTCCTGTAAAGAGCCATAATGCTTGGGTACTTATTTTTTCAATATTTATTGCGTCAATCGGACTAAATGTGAGTTCTACCGCTGTTGTCATTGGTGCAATGCTTGTCTCTCCATTAATGGGACCTATCTTAGGACTAGGACTCTCTATCGGAATTAATGATATCGACACCTTAAAAAGATCTCTTATCAATCTGGGGGTCATGGTTGGTTTAAGTATTACTACTTCTTTTTTGTTTTTTAGCATTCCTTTGTTTCAAGAAGCTACACCAGAAATTATTGCTCGTACTGCGCCAGATGTTAGAGATGTTCTTATTGCTCTCGCAGGGGGACTGGCATTAATTATAGCACTGAGTAGAAGAACAGAAATGACCAACACGATCGCTGGTATCGCTATTGCAACAGCTTTAATGCCGCCTTTATGTACTGCAGGATACGGACTGGCTACGTGGAATTTAGAATACTTTTTTGGGGCTATGTTTCTCTTTATTATCAATGCTATTTTCATTGCTATTGCAACTTTTTCGTTGGTCAAATTTTTGCGCTTTCCAATTGTCAAATACATCAACGAAACCAAACGCAAAAGAGTCTCTCAATTTGCAGCAATCATTGCAACGGTGATTATTGGATTTAGCATGTATCAGTTTTATTTACTCTTTAAAGGAAATCAGTATAAATTAAATGCAGAAAAATTTGTCACATCGCTACAGGAAAAGACCAACGCTGGAATTATCAATAGCGTCGTTAATTATGAAAAGAGAAAAATTAAAATTGTGGTTTTAGGAACCAATCTAAACAACACACAAAAAACCATTTGGTCTAATAAACTTGAAGAATATGGACTGCCTAAATCTACTTTAGAAATTCAACAAGATGACAAAAGCTCTTTTCTTGAAGACGAAATTAACATGATCAAAGACTCATACATCAAGAATCAAAACCTAGTAGCAACCAAAGATGAAATCATTCAACAAAAAGAAAGCTTAATTCTTGAAAAGGAAGCACAACTCCAATTATTACTAAAACAACAAATCCCCTTTGTTAAAATTAGCCAGGAAGCAAAAATTATTTATGAGCACCTAGACAGATTGAGTTTTGCTAATAAATTAGAAACCAACTTTATCAAGATAGACACAGTAAGCGTATTTGAAGCTACATGGAAAGTCAATGACACTATTAAACAGCAACAACTAAAAGAATGGTTAGCAATTAGGCTAGACAAATCAAAAATAGAACTCATCAATCATTTCCCCTCTAAACAAACGCTTATAGAGAACCCATAAAAAAGATAAAAGACTATATAAGTTTACATAGACAAAAAGCCTATAAATCTAAGATTTATAGGCTTTTTAATCATTTTGCATTTGTGACCGGGCTGGGGCTCGAACCCAGGACCCTCTCCTTAAAAGGGAGATGCTCTACCAACTGAGCTACCAGGTCATTAGTGGTGAGAGAAGGATTCGAACCTTCGAAGACATAGTCAGCGGATTTACAGTCCGCCCTCGTTGGCCACTTGAGTATCTCACCATGCAATAAATCGTGTTAAAACTGTAATTTGTGACCGGGCTGGGGCTCGAACCCAGGACCCTCTCCTTAAAAGGGAGATGCTCTACCAACTGAGCTACCAGGTCATTAAATACCACTAGTTATTGCGGGTGCAAATATAGGACTTTTATATAGTTACACAAAAGAAAAAGAAAAATTTATTCTTCTAAATAGGCCTTTCTTACTTTCTTAAATAAGTTAGAACTATACACAAAATTTACAACTGCTTCATTATCAGTTTTAAATATATCTTCATTTGTCCCCTCCCATTCTTTTAAGCCTTCTTGAAGAAAAATTATTTTTTCACCAATTTCCATGACAGAGTTCATGTCATGCGTATTGATAACTGTTGTCATTTGATATTCATCTGTAATTTCTTGTATAAGATTGTCTATCACGATTGAGGTTCTGGGATCTAAGCCCGAATTGGGCTCGTCACAAAACAAATATTTAGGATTGGTTACAATCGCACGTGCGATAGCCACACGCTTTTGCATTCCTCCTGATAATTCAGCTGGAAATTTATGATTTGAGTTGATTAAATTGACCCTCTTCAATACAAAATTCACTCGATCTAACATATCAGAATAGACTTGACTCGTGAACATTTTCAACGGAAACATTACATTTTCTTCGACTGTCAAGGAGTCGAAAAGAGCCGAACCTTGAAACACCATCCCTAAATCCTGTTTTAGCTGCCTTTTTTCTTTCAAAGACATAGCGGCTGTCGATTGACCATTATAAGATATGATACCCCGATCAGGAAGGTGTAATCCCAATAGTGTTTTCAAAAAAACGGTTTTTCCTGAACCACTCTTACCAATAATCAAATTGGTTTTTCCAGCCTCAAAAGAAGCATCAACACCTTTAAGCACAGGGGAATCCCCAAAACTCTTATATATTTTTTTAACTTCTATCATAATTTTAGCTTAGCAACATTTGAGTTAAAAAATAATTCGTAAAAATAATCATAACAATGGTCCAAACCACTGCTCTTGTACTTGCACTACCAACTTCTAAAGAACCTCCTTTTACATAATAACCAAAATAAGAAGGTATCGTCGCAATCAAAAAAGCAAAAACTACGGACTTGATAAGGCTGTAGCAAATTAAATACGGTTCGAAATCTAACTGAACACCTACAATATAGTCTTGTTTCTTGAACAATCCCGTCGCGATGGCAGAAACCCAACCTCCTAAAATCCCCAGAAACATGGCCAACAAGACCAAAAAAGGATAAAAGAATACGGTCGCTATGATCTTTGGAAGCACTAGGTAATTTAAAGAGTTTACGCCCATGACCTCTAGAGCATCAATCTGCTCTGATACACGCATTGCTCCTATACTTGAGGTGATGTAAGATCCTACTTTACCTGCCAAAATAACCATAATAAAAGTAGACGAAAACTCTAGAATAACAGATCTCTTGGTTGCAAAACCTATGAGATATTTTGGTATGATGGGATCCTCCAAATTCAATGCCGTTTGTATGGCTACAACACCTCCAATAAAAAAAGCTATGAAAGCTACAATCCCCATGGACTTTACACCTAAATCATCTATTTCTCTAAAAACAGCCTCCCAAAAAATCTTTCGCTTTTGTGGTTTTTTAAAAACACTTTTAAGCATGATGACATAGACGCCAATACTCTTGATATAATTCATTGACCAAAATTTAAGCTAAAATATCAAATACTTCACAAATAATTACTCTAATATGCTTACTTTTAATATTGTTTTAAAATTACTCCCTTTGAAAATGATAAAGATATTTAACTTATTTGTAATGCTTCATGTACTGACTTTAAGTGCACAACAGGTAAAAAAACCAAAACTTGTCATCGGAATTGTTGTTGATCAAATGAGATATGACTATTTACAGAAATTCAAAAAACAATTTGGCTCCAAGGGATTTAATAGAATCATAAAGAACGGAACCACTTATGAAAATGCCCATTTTAATTACATACCAACTTACACCGCTGTTGGCCATGCGTCTATTTACACAGGTACAACGCCAAAAAACCATGGGATTATAGGAAATAATTGGTATGACAAATACAACGATAAAAGTGTTTATGTGGTTCATGACAACAGCTACAAAACCATTGGTAGTTTTAGTAACGAAGGAAAAAGATCACCAAAAAGACTGATCGCCTCTACCGTTAGTGATCAATTAAAATTAGCTCAGCATTTTAAAGGAAAAGTCATTGGTGTTGCAATCAAAGACCGATCAGCTATTTTACCCGTAGGCCATGCCGCTGATATTGCATATTGGTTTGATGGTGGAAAAATTGGAAATTGGGTTTCCAGCTCATACTACACTGAAGTGCTACCTAGTTGGGTAAGTCTTTACAATACAATGAATAAATTAAAACTCAGCGAGTATTTAACTTCCCCGTGGGTTACCCGAAAAAAAATACACAAATACACAGAAAGCAGAGACGATTTTAGTGAATATGAGGGGCGATTTAACGGAGAAGAAAAACCTGTTTTTCCTCATGACCTAGGAGCACTAAAAGATAAAAATGGAACTTATGATCTCTTAAAAAACACTCCTTTTGGTAACACAATGACGTTAGATTTTGCGAAAGAAATAGTAAAAAACGAAACCTTAGGAAAAAGTAAAAAGTACTCCGATTTTTTGGCGATTAGCATTTCATCTACTGATTATATTGGTCATAAATACGGTGCGGGCTCCAAAGAGATTGAAGATGCTTATATAAGACTAAACAATGACTTAAATGACTTCATCAACTACTTAAACAGAAAAGTAGGAAACAAGAACTATGTGATGTTTGTAACCGCAGATCATGGAGTTGTTGAAATCCCAAATTATTTGATGGAACATAAAATACCTGGAGGATACTTTTCTAAAAAAGAATTGTTTATAAAACTAAATCAATTTATGGACAAAANGTATGGCAGCTACAGTTTGATCAAAGATTATTCTAATGAACAAATTTTCTTAGATCATATTGAAATTGATAAACTAGGATTGAAACTTGAAGAAGTCCAAAATCAGCTGATCAATGAAATTGTTACATATCCAAATGTGCATAGAGCAGTTTCTGCCTATGCCATGCAAAATGCAGAATTTACAAAATCTCCCTTGAGTTTGTTACAAGAGGGTTATCACCAAAAAAGATCTGGGGATATTCTTTTAACCCTTGAACCTACTGTAATTAGTGACTACTATACCAAAACAGGAACGACTCATGGTAGTGGTTATAATTATGACACTCACATTCCCATTCTGTTTTACGGTGGAAACATAAAAAAAGGAAAAAAAGTCAAAAGACCTGTAAACATTACACAAATTGCCCCAACACTCTCCAATATTTTACAAATACAAGAACCAAACATGAGTAGCCACGAAATTCTAACAGAAATATTTGAATCCAATTGAAATAAAAAAGCCTGCTATAACTAACAGGCTTTTTTTAATATTTGAAGCATAAANTATCCTATGCCAATTGATCTACGTCCCAGGCTTCTAAAATATCTTTTATTTCTTTAATCAATAANCCTCCTAAAGCACCATTAATCACACGATGATCGTAGGAATGTGANAGATACATTTTATGTCGGATTCCTATAAAATCGCCCTCTGAAGTCTCTATAACTGCTGGAACTTTTCTAATCGCACCAATAGCTAAAATAGCACTCTCTGGCTGATTGATTATTGGAGTTCCAAAGACAGAACCAAAACCTCCTATATTTGTAACAGTGTAAGTGCCGCCTTTGACATCCTCTGGTTTCAATTTATTCTGCTTAGATCGTAGAGCCAAATCATTGACAGATTTGGTCATTCCAATTAAGTTTAAGTGTTCCGCATTTTTAATCACAGGAACAATTAAATTTCCATCCGCTAAAGCAGATGCCATTCCTAAATTTATAGATTTCTTAACTACCACTTGATCCACACCATCAAACACGATATTGACCAATGGGTATTTCTTAATCGCTTGAGCCACTGCCATCATAAAAATAGGGGTATAAGTGAGCTTTTCGCCCTCTCTTTCTAAAAAAGCATCCTTAACTTTGGCTCTCCAATTTACAATGTTCGTTACATCTACCTCTATGAAAGATTGAACATGAGAAGCTTTTCGCTTAGAATGCACCATGTGATCTGAAATCATTTTACCCATCCTCGACAAGGTAATCAACTCGTCGGTGGAATTTACCTCTAACGGTGTTGCTCCCTCAAGATGAATCTCAGGAGTCTCGCTTTTCTTGGCCTCTACTTGATCAACAGACGGCTTAGAAGTGGGTTTAGATCTGTGCTCTAAATAAGTCAACACATCGTCTTTGGTTACTCTTCCATCTAATCCTGTGCCCTTCAAAGCGTCTAATTCCGCTTGAGTAATGCCTTCAGTTTCTGCTATTTTTTTAACCAACGGAGAATAAAAATGATCCTCGTTATTAGCTATCACTGGGGTTGAGGATACAGAAACTTGTGCAATCACTTCATTTACTTCAGCTTCAACCTCAATAATGTTATCTTCAATGTTTTTAGGTTCTTCTATCTTATTTGCTTCTGGTCTAGAGACTTCAGATTCCTCCTTTTGGGTGTCGATGATTGCCAATACCTCTCCTACTTTTACTACATCTCCCTCTTCATATACTCTCTCCACCAAAATACCTGAAACATCACTAGGAACATCAGAATCTACTTTATCGGTGGCAATCTCCAATACAGCATCATCTAACTCAATAAAATCTCCCACCTCTTTCAACCAAGTAGTAATCGTAGCCTCAGCCACACTCTCACCCATTTTAGGTAATTTCAATTCAAATTTAGACATATGTACTTTTGTTTGTTCTGCGAATTTAAGAAATATAGTGTTCGAATAGATAAGTTTCTTCAAATTGACATAAAAAAATATAGGTCCAGCATCATTTGATGTTGAACCTATACTTATGTTGTCAATAAAATATTTCTATTAAAAAAGAATATTTACATTCAATTCAAACTCATCATCAATGGCTTTATCCTTTAAATTATCGAAAAATGAACCTGATCCGTATTTGATTCCAAACTTAGTTCTATCAATCATTACTTTACCACTAATTGTATTGTCTTTGGTAATCAAATCAAATGATTGTTCTTCTGTATGACCTTTAATCGTAAGATCACCCTTTACTATTGATCCCTCAACACTTGTGATCACAAAGGTAGCTTCTGGAAATTTCGCGACTCCAAAAAAATCATCCGACTTTAAGTGACCTTCTAATTTGCCTTTATATTCACCCTCTAAATCTGTAACGTCTATAGTTGTCATGTCAACCACAAAAGTTCCCCCCGCCAGAGCTCCATCTTCTAAAATTACATCCCCAGCTTTTAGGGCAATGGTACCTTCGTGCGCTCCTGTAACCTTCTTACCAATCCAAGTTACCGTGCTTTTCCCTAGTTTTATTGGATTTTTTACGCCTGCAAATACTGACAAGTTAATTGCTAATACTGCTACCAATAGTGATTTCATCATTGTTGTTCTCATTTTGTTTGTTTATTTATTTGTTACTTTATTTATTAATTCTAATAATGTGTTTAGTTCATCTTTTGACAAATTGTGGACTAATTTTTCTTCAAAGTCTATCAAAGATTGATTTATATTTTCTAACAAATCCAAACCTTTGGTGGTAATTACAATCTCTATCTTTCGCCTATTCGATTCACATACTTTGCGTTCTAACAATCCTTTCAACCTCAGCTTTTCAACCAATCTTGTTGTGTTACTACTCTTGTGTATCATGTGAGTAAGCAATTCATATAAATTGATGGGAGTACCGTTCTGTCCCCTCAAAATCCTTAGAATATTGTATTGCTGTACTGTTAAATCATAGCCTTTGAAAAAACTATTGAGAGGTTCCATGACGTAATTTCCTGCTAACATCAAACCTACAACTGCTTTGTATATATGTTCTCCATAGTTGATCATTATTTTGTTGTACAAACAATAAATGTATAGACAACAAATGTATANACAATGTATCTAAACTCCTATTTTTTTATCATTTATCTACACTACGTAAGTAGTAAACTCAGTATGTACGTAAAAAACTGCGAAAAAACAGGTGTACAATACTTGTTTAATACGTATTAATACGTAGATTTGTNAAAACTTAAAAACACAAAATACTTAAGTATGAAAAAAATTATTTTATCAGCAATGATGTTAACGGGAATGTTAACTTTTGCACAAGAAGGAAAATTGACTGTATCTGGAACAGTTGATGTTTATGGAACTGTAAATACAGTTGACGGTGCAGGAGCACCTGGATTATTAGTAGACACTCCAGAAGACGCTACAATGTTTGGTTTAGGGATGGCAAACACAATCTTCGCTTACGAGGCTGGAAAGGCTACAGCGGTTGTGGATTTGGCCTTCGGACCTAGGTCTGCAGATGCTTCAGGATACGGAAGTATTGTAAATCAAATGTATGTGTCTTACAGTGTGAATGATGCATTAACCGTAACTGCTGGTCAGTTCAATACTTTCTTAGGATATGAAGTAATCTCTCCTGCAGCAAACTTCAACTATACGGTATCTTACTTATTCAACGCGGGACCATTTACACATGTTGGAGCGAAGTTAGACTATGCAGCTTCTGAAGACTTATCTTTCATGGTTGCCGTAACCAACCCACATGGTAACTTTGGAACAGCTTATGGTGAAGACTATGCTCAACTAGGTTTCCAAGCAGGTTACAAAGGTCAATACTTAAACATCGCTTATGGTGCTGATGGATTTGGTGCAACTGACCAGTTATACTTAGACTACACCGGAGGATTTGACGTATCTGACGCTTTTTACGTAGGAATTAATGCTGCACATTCATCATCTGCTGACGCAAAGTCTGGATACCAAGGTGCTGCTTTGTACTTACAATATGCAGCTTCAGAAACATTATCTTTAGGATTACGTCCTGAATATTTTGCTTACAATGGAGAGGCTAATAACGATGAGTCCGTAACTGCAATTACCTTGACAGCTAACACAGCATTAACAGACAATTTAAACGTTGTTGCTGATTTAAGAATCGATTCTTCTGAAGATGGATTGATTGAAGGATCAAGCGAAGAAAGCTTTAACCAGTTGACAGTAGCTGCTGTATATTCTTTCTAAGCTTTAGATAAGATTAAAAACAATCTGGCAAGATGTGAATCTTGCCAGATAACTAAAACATTTTAACACAAATAAAATCTTCTAATTATGAAAAAAATCGAAGCGATCATCAGAAAATCAAAATTTTCTGAAGTGAAAGAAGCCTTACACGAAATAGATGTAAACTTCTTCTCTTACTGGGATGTAACTGGTCTAGGAAATGAAAAAGTAGGAAAAGTATACCGTGGAGTATCTTTCAGCACCAACGACATTCAAAGGCGTCAATTGGCAATTATCGTAAACGATGATTTTGAACAAATCACAATTGATACTTTGTTAAAATCGGCTTCTACAGGAGAAGTTGGAGATGGAAAAATATTTGTCTCAGACGTATCAGAGACATATCGTATACGTACTGGAGAAAAGGGTGCAGACACATTAAAATAAAAATAAATAAAAAAATTTAAAATTTAGATTATGGATACAAGTGCAATCATGGGAGCTTTGTGGATTATTATATCAGGAATTCTGGTATTCTTCATGCAGGCAGGATTTACCCTAGTAGAAGTTGGGTTTACACGTTCAAAGAACGCAGGAAATATTATTATGAAAAACTTAATGGACTTGATCGTAGGTTCTTTAGGATTTTGGGCCATAGGTTATACCGTTATGTACGGAGAAACTATTGGGGGCTGGGTTGGAACTCCTTCTCTATTCTATAACGAAGGGGTCGACATGTACAATTTGTTCTTCCAAACGGTTTTTGCCGCAACTGCTGCAACTATTGTTTCTGGAGCAGTCGCTGGTAGAACTAAGTTTACAACCTACATTCTTTTTTCTTTCATTATGACAGTTGTCATTTATCCGATTGCAGGTCACTGGCAATGGCAAGGTGATGGATGGTTGACTCAAATGGGTTTCATTGACTTTGCTGGATCTTCAATTGTTCACTCTGTAGGGGGATGGGCCGCATTGATTGGTGCAATGATGGTTGGACCAAGAATAGGAAAATACAAAAATGGAGTTTCTCAAGCAATTCCAGGTCATAATATCGTATTTGGTGCTTTAGGAGTTTTAATCTTATGGTTAGGATGGTTCGGATTTAACGGAGGTTCACAATTGGCTTTTGGTTCTGAAGAAGACGTGATAGCTGTTGGTACTATTTTGATCAATACTAACCTTGCTGCTGCTGCAGGGGCTGCCGCTGCATTGTTTTATACTTGGTTTCGATACGGACAGCCTGATATCTCTATGACACTAAATGGTGCATTAGCTGGGTTGGTAACAATCACTGCTGGTTGTGCAAACGTTTCTCCTGGTTCTGCTGCCATTATGGGATTAATTGGAGGAGTAGTAGTCGTTATTGCAATAACTTTCATNGATGAAAAATTAAAAATTGATGATCCTGTTGGAGCTGTCTCTGTACACGGAGTATGTGGTACTTTAGGTACGATCCTTGTGGGAGTTTTCTCTCCAGATGCAGACTTTGGAGTACAGGTAATTGGAGCTTTATCTTATGCAGGATGGGCATTAGTAACAGCAACAATTGTATTCTTTATCTTAAAGAAAACCATTGGAATAAGAGTTTCTGAAAAAGAAGAAATCGAAGGATTAGACAAAGCTGAACACGGAATTGGTGTATACAATGATTAAGAATTTGTTTTTAGTTTAGAGGAAAGCGGCCTAAATCTTTTAAAAGAATTAGGTCGCTTTTTTTGAATACTATTGTTGTATCTTTAGATAAATCTAAATCCAAAAAAATGAAAAAAATTGAAGCTATTATCAGAAAATCAAAGTTCTCAGAAGTCAAAAACGCTTTACACCTGGCTGGAATTAATTTTTTTTCGTTTTGGGATGTTACTGCTTTAGGAAATGAAAGAGTAGGAAAAGTTTACCGTGGTATTTCTTTTAGCACTGCAGATATACAAAGAAGATATTTATCAATCATCGTTAATGACGATTACGAAGAAGTAGCCATCAGTACAATTTTAAAATCTGGCGCAACGGGTGAAGTGGGTGATGGTAAAATTTTTGTATATGACATCAAAGAAAGCTACAGGATAAGGACCGGTGAAAAAGGGGAACAAACGCTACGATAAAATACTTAGATTTCATTTCTTTTTTTTAAAAAAATACGTAGAATTTTAAAATTCTACGTATTTTTTTTGCTTTAAAACTTCAATTCATTTCATATTACATATATTTGCGCTCGAATATAAATTATAACTCGATGAAAAAAATAGAAGCAATCATCAGAAAATCTAAATTTTCTGACGTAAAAAATGCCCTTCACGATGTAGGGGTTAACTTTTTTTCTTACTGGGATGTTACCGCTTTAGGAAACGAAAGAGTAGGAAAAGTTTACCGTGGTATTTCTTTTAGTACCGCAGATATTCAGAGACGCTTTCTAACTATTGTTGTAAATGATGACTTTGAACAAGTAACAATCGACACGATTTTGAAATTTGGAAGTACAGGTGATGTAGGTGATGGTAAAATTTTTGTGTACGACGTACAAGAATCATACAGAATAAGAACTGGTGAAAAAGGAGAAGAAACATTAAGATAAACATATGGAAACTACATTAAACTTTACAATTAACAACCTATGGATGATGGTATCCATCGCTTTGGTTTTTATCATGCATTTAGGTTTTTCTGCTCTAGAGGTAGGATTAGCGAGATCAAAAAACGCTATTAATATTTTATTCAAAAACTTTATGATTGTGGCCATAGGTCTAATCACCTATACCATTTGTGGATTTAACTTGATGTACCCAGGGGAATTTAACGGTGTATTTGGTTTTTCGGGTTGGGGCCTTTCTTTACCTGAGGGTGGATTAAGCGCTGCATATGCTGATGGTTACACTTACTGGACAGACTTTTTATTCCAAGGAATGTTTGCTGCAACGGCTGCTACAATTGTATCAGGTGCCGTAGCTGAAAGAATCAAATTAAACTCATTTTTAATCTTTTCACTTGTTTATGTTGGAATTATATATCC
>JGI26080J50196_1000090_pt1 | contig 37323 bp, 38 predicted proteins | sample SaaInl0LU_22_DNA_FD_50196 | JGI IMG/M metagenome (IMG submission 50196)
TCCAATTTTAGTTTGTTGTAAGGAATTAGACAAAAATGTAATTAGTTGTGTTTCTTTAAAATGATGTAAAAATAGTGTCGCTAAAATCACATCAAATTGTCTTTTTTGAAAGGTCTCTGAAAAAATATCTTCTGTTTTAAAATGTACTTCTGGATATTCGGCAGACAATTCTATAGCATATTGGATTGCTGTTGGATTTGCGTCTACACCCAATAAATTCATACGATATCCATTTTTTCGACCAAACTTGGCTACATCACGCAAAATATCTCCATGCCCACAACCAATATCTACAATAGATACTTCTTGTTCTTTTGGATGATTTTTAAGGAGTTTTTTTAACCCATTTAAGGTCACTTTATTTCCTCCCAGCCATCGGGTTTATGTTTTCTAACTTGTCTAAAGTGTCACGTAATAAATCGCCTCCTATAGAAAAATCGTCCATCAACTCTTCTTTGTCTGTTCTTTGTTTTGTGCTGATAAAAAAATCCATTAATTGTCTATTGGTTTTCCATGTGTATGTTTAATTATTATCGTTAGCAAAGAAGGGAACTTCTTTAGAAGTTGCAACATCATTGCGGCTATTTTATCTTTTCGAAACAGTAGCGCGATAAAATGCCCTGCTTTTAGCCTCCATTTAAATTGTTTATTCCATTGCCTAATATAACTTTTTTCAAGTTGATGACGGGTTGTCTGGGTTCCTTTTAGATAATTTAGAATCAATTTAGACGCAATTTGTGCAGACTGAATGGCCATACTCATTCCATTACCGCAAAGTGGATGAATCATTCCTGCGGAATCTCCGCACATAATCATGTGGTTTTCAACTGGCTTTTTTGTTTCAAAAGAAATCTGACTAATGGAGAGTGGGTTCTCAAAAATAGGAGAGGTCTGTTTAAAAATTTGTTTTAGGAATTTGTTTTTAAAAACAACATTCTCCTGAAAATCATTAATATTTTTATGTTTTTTAAACGCTGCATAACTGGTAATGTAGCATAAATTGATTGCGTTATTTTCTACTTTGGAAACCCCGCAATAACCACCTTTAAAATTATGTAGCGCCACTAAATCTTCAGGGAAATTTCCTTTTACATGAATTTTTACCCCCAAATAAGGGGCTTTTTTTTGAATAAAATCTCGATCCATTTTGATGTCTAACAGAGAGCGTTTTCCAAAAGAGCCGATACATATTTTAGCACTGAAAACGTTGTTGTTTTTTGTTGTCACCAAAAAAAGATCTTCTTTAAAAAGAGTGTTTACAACAGCGTCTTGCAAAATGTTAACGCCATTTTTCTTTGCTTTTTCTGATAATACAAAATCTAATTGAAAGCGAGAAATTCCGAATCCTCCCAATGGAAGTTTGGCTTCAATGCGTTTATTTTTTGTGGTAGAGAGTTCAAAATTATCAATTTTAACGGCACCAAAATCGAAGGGATTAATCTCTAGGAAATTTAAATAGGGCAACACTTCATTTGAGATATATTCGCCGCAAACTTTGTGTTTTGGGTACTCGTTTTTTTCAATTAATAGCACTTTTGTGCCAAATTTTGACAAGTGAATTGCATTGCACAACCCCGCCAAACCTCCACCAATAATAATCACATCAAAAACATCTAAAGTGCCTTCCTGGGGTATTGTTGTATTTGCTCTCATGAATCGATCAATTGTGCTAATTCTTTACCAACCAAACTTCCTATTGCAACCCCCATTCCTCCCAAACGAATTCCGCAAAAAACATTGTTGGACAGTTGTTTTACAATCGCGTTTTTTTGATTTCCTACTCCCATGATTCCACTCCATCGATGGGCAATTTCAAAGGGGGTCTTTGGTAAAATTGTTTCTTTTAAGATTTTTTCCAACTCATTTTGAATGCGCTTAGTTTGCCCAAAATTAGTGGTTTCTTCTGTTTTAAAGTCGAGGTTTCTACCACCTCCAAATAAAATTCTATCATCAATGTTTCTAAAATAATAATAACCTTTGTCTAAATGAAACGTTCCTTTAATGGGTAAATTTTTTATGGGTTTTGTAATCAACACTTGTGCTCTTGCNGGCTGTACGTTTTCGGCTAAAATTTCTTTAGAAAATCCATTTGTAGCAAAAAATATTTTCTTGGTTTTGAAGATAAGTTGGTTTGTTTTTACAGCGACTTCTGTACCGTTTTCAGCAAAGCTTTCAACGGTAATTCCATTTACTATTTTTACTCCCAATTGCTGTACTTTGTAAAGGAGTTGTGCCGCCATTTTTCCCGTATCTATTTGGCCTTCAAAATTATTAGTTATGTATGTATTGTGTACTTTTTGAAACCCAAAGGTATTGTCAGAAGTAGAAAAAACATCGGCATTAAAAATTGGTTTTAACAATCGATTTACTTCTTCTTTTTTGGAAATACACTCTTCAAAGAATGCTTCGTCTTCACACAATTCAAATCCTTTATGTTGTTGAAAATCAATATTTTTATCTCCTAAATTCGTTCGTAATAACTGCAATCCTTGCCAGCGCTTATCTACCAAATCAAAAACTTCTTCTGGTGTGTGAGTATTTAAATCATCGATGAGTTCTGAAAGGCTTCCAAAACAAGCAAACCCTGCGTTTTTGGTGCTTGCTCCTTGTGGTAATATTCCTTTTTCAAGAATTAATATTGTTGCTTTTGGGTAGGTTTTTTTTAATTGTAATGCACAATTAAGCCCCACAATACCACTTCCAACAATAGTAAAATCGATGTTGGTAAACCACGCTTTTAATTCCCAATAACTGTAATTCATTTATAGATATTTTTCAAAACAAATACTGTTTTGCATTCCTTTGTATTGTCCATAATTCTCAATCATTTTATAGTTGCATTTGTAGTAAAAATGTACCGCTTCTCCCTGTCTTTTCCAATACAGTTTCTAGAATGCATTTTTCATAATTTAATTCTCTGGCCCAATCTTCCAACTCTTGCATTATTTTTTGAGCTATTCCGGTGCCTCTTTTTTCGGGAGAAACATAAATTCTTTTTATTTCTACGGTTTTTTGATCAAACTTTTTCATGGCAGCACAGCCTATCGCGAAGGGTTTTGAACTTGTTTTTATGTCTTCGTAAACGACCACAACCTCGCTTAAAACATCAATGTTGTTAAATTGATTGTAAAAATCATGCTCGTCTTCATCTGTAATTTTTAAATAGGCATCCAGAGCTATTATCAAACGTACAAAATCTTTATTTTCTGAATTGGTTCTTCGTATTTTCATGGAAGTTCTATTTCAAATAAACTCACCGTTGCATTTTGGTAATGGTTGGGCAATCCTTTTGTTTCTTTTAATTTGTAAAGCCCTAAAAATTGAAATCCGCATTTTCTATAATGATTTATCAACCCCGTATTGTCTCCTACAGTATCTAAACGAATGTATTTGTAATTGTTTTTTAAGGAGTGCTTTACAGCCCAAGTTACTATATTTTTCACATAATGGTGTCCTCTGTACTTTTTATTCGTTGCAATTCTGTGAATGTAAATCGCTGCATCTTTGTTTTTTTCTTCCCAAATGAGTGGGTCCGAAAAAGCAACCGCCCACACACACACAACCTCATTGTTTATGACACCTTTGAATTGCCTTTTTTCTAAAATCTCTTGAAGAATCATCTCTTTGGAGAAGGTTGGCCAAACCACCATTTTTAATTGTGTTTGAAGCGCTCTGGCTTGTTCGTACAAATTTAGAATCTCTTCAAAATCTTCAATTGTGCAATTGGCTATCTTCATTATCTCTTTTTTAATTTCTAGGTTGCTAAAAGGAAACTCTAGAGGGTATAAGCTGATTTCTTAAAGATCCTTCTTTCTCTTGAACGGTTAGAGTCTCTTAAAACTCAAATTTAAGTTGAACCCAAATGGGTGCTGTTTTTTCTGTGTTTAAATTTCCAAAAGAAATACCTAGTAGTCTTACTGAATTTGTAAATTCATCTTGAAAAAACAATTCTTTTACCACGGGAAAAAATTCGCTTTTCGACTGCATAAAATGCGCTTTTGTTTTACTTCTTGTTTGTTGTGTGAAATCTGAATATTTAATTTTTAAGGTAATTGTTTTTCCTTTGGTTTTATTTTTCACCATCCGTCTTTCCAGCTCTTCGGCAATTTGTTCTAAGCGTTCCAGCATAAAAATTTCAGAGGAAATATTTTCATTAAAGGTTCTCTCAGAAGCAACCGATTTTCGAATTCTATTGGGCACTACTGGACTGTTGTGAATGCCGCGGACAATGTTATAATAATGGGCGCCTGACTTTCCAAATAATGCCACCAATTCTTCTTGGGTTTTTTTCTTTAAATCATTTCCAATAAAGATCCCTAAATTATACATTTTAGCAGCGGTTACTTTACCAACTCCGTAAAATTTATTCACAGGTAGTTCTTCTAAAAATGAAATCACCTCGTCGGGATGTACTGTTTTTTGTCCGTTGGGTTTATTGATGTCCGAAGCTACTTTTGCAATGAATTTATTAATTGAAATCCCTGCCGAAGCACGCAAACCAGTGCTCTCAAAAATTTTCTGACGGATTTCTTTGGCTATACTATTTGCAGATGGATTTCCTTTCTTGTTTTCAGTAACATCTAAATAGGCTTCGTCCAAGGAGAGCGGTTCTACCAAATCGGTGTATTCATAAAAAATTGCTCTGATTTGAGTAGATAGTTCTTTGTAGCGTGGAAAATCTGATTTTACAAAAATAATATGTGGACATTTCTGTTTGGCTAAAAAACCACTCATTGCCGATTTTACTCCAAATTTTCGGGCTTCATAGCTTGCCGCAGAAACAACTCCTCTCACTTCGCTTCCCCCGACTGCAATTGCTTTTCCTCTTAGCTCGGGATGATCTAACTCTGCTACAGAGGCGTAAAAAGCGTCCATGTCTACATGAATTATTTTCCGATATGGAGGCTTTAATTCCACGGTTATTTTTGAGCTAAATTTGTTAAGATTTCAAGTGCTTTATGAGCCTCTTTTGTAGCTACAAAAATATGATCATGATAATATCCAGCAACCACATTGCACGGTATTTGGTGCGTTGTTAATGCAGTAGAAAAGGCTGCAGTTAAACCAACAGCTTCTAAAGAGGAATGAATTTTTAAAGTAATCCAAGCACTTTCAAATTGATAGGGTAATTTCAATGCTTGGGCTTTGTTTTTTTCTAAAACAACCGTAATTCCTTCCGCTTCTTTAAACTCAAATAAGGTGTCTTTTCTTCCAATTTTTTCAAAATCTGAAACAGTTGCGAAAACATACTCTCCAGTATTTAAAACTGGTTGAAGTTCTTTTAGTAAATTGTTTAAATTCTTTTCGCCACTCATGAACATCTTTTTTAGTTCTTCAAAAATACAAAAACAAAAAGCGTTTACTGACTTAAAAAATCGATACAAATTTTGATTGTCTTTTCAAATGCCTCGGAGCACTTTTTTTCAGTCCAAGGATGGGAAACGTTAAAAACGTGGTTGGCATTTTCAATGATTTTTAGAACACTTTTTGGGTTCCATGCATGGAGCTTTTCTGCTTCTGTTACTGAAATAGAGGTGTCTTTGTCGCCATGAATTATTAAATGGGGAATGGTTATTTTTTTGGCAGCAAATTGAATGTTTAAACGCTCTTTATTTTGAACAAAATCTTCATGAAACTGATAAAAATGAGGCATCTGTTGTTTGGTTCTTCCGTTTAATACATACTTTACGCCTGTTTTTTTCCATGCAGATAAATCACTATTTGTTGACGATCTTGAGGCAAAATCACACACGGATGCTAAAGAAATAATGTTTTTTACTCGAGAGTCTTCGGCCGCTTTTAAGGTTACAATTCCGCCCCCTCTGCTGTGTCCAATAATCGAAATTTGATTTGAATCAACGGTGTTTTTAAATTGAGAATTGTTAGAAATCCAGTCAAGAACACTTTGTAAATCGTCTAATTCTTTGGTGTAATTATTATTTCCAAATGCTTCTAAATCTGGAAAATCAATGGGCTGTTCTAAAGTTCCTCCATTGTGTGAGAAATTAAACTTTATAAAGAAATATCCTGCATTTGCAAACCTTTCTGCCATTAAGTTCCAAGCACCCCAATCTTTAAATCCTTTATAACCATGGCAAAAAATTATTACTTTTTTGGATTGTTGTGTTTCATTGTAAAAAACATCGGTTACAATTGGTTTTTGGTGTTTTCCTTGAATCACAAAATTCTTTAAAATCTTCATATGACAATTAGTTTATACGCAATTTTCAGGAGGGATAGAAGCGCCAGAAAAGCGGTTAGAATACTCAAAACAAGATTGATATCTTTTGTAAGTTTTCCTGTCTTTTCTTGGATTTTAGGTGCATATTTTACATAGAAAAAGAGGATGCTAAAGGTTCCGGCCCCAGTACCGACAACAAAGGAAACTACAAAAGAAATATCGAAACGAAAGCAATTAAAAACATCTAAAAAAGCAACAACTCCACAATAAAAGGGAATGGCAAACATGTTTAAAGAGGAAAGTATGAGGCCTGTTAAAAAAAAGAGGGTTTTAGAATTCTTTTGGTTCGATACAACTCTTTTTTGTTTTTTCGATTCTTTGTAAAAATAGATTGACAATAGTATAAAAATAACGATTCCAAATTGCGAAATTACATCCAATATTGTTGGGTTTTCTAGTATGTATTTAGACAAAACTACCGCAATATAGGCTTGTAATAATACCACTACAGAAACGCCTAAAACGTATTTGTGTGCCGACTTTACATTCTTTTGTAACCTTATTTTTAACGCTGTCATGTTCAGCATACTTGGTGTTATAGAGCCTATAAAAGCGACTAAAAAACCAATTATAAAATGCGTCATCAAATTCATTAAAGTATATTTTAGGTAAAGAAACCTTTTAAAAATAAGTTGTACAAAAAAACGCATCAAAAAAATTGATGCGCCTCTATTTTTATATTAAAATTCTATTTATACAACCCCTTGGGCCAACATAGCATCTGCAACTTTTACAAAACCAGCTATGTTTGCTCCTTTGATATAATCAATAGAACCATCTTCATTTTTTCCATATTGTACACATGAATCATGAATGTCTTCCATAATCACTTTCAATTTATCATCTACTTCTTTACGCGACCAACTTAAACGCAATGAGTTTTGACTCATTTCTAAGCCTGATGTTGCAACTCCTCCTGCATTACTTGCTTTCCCTGGTGCGAATAAAATTTTTCCTTTTTGGAATTCCTGAATTGCTTCTGGTGTAGAAGGCATGTTTGCTCCTTCAGAAATACACATACATCCGTTTTCAACCAATGTTTTTGCTTCTNCTCCATTCAACTCATTTTGAGTTGCACANGGTAGAGCAATATCACATTTTATAGACCATGGTCTTTCACCTGGAATGTATTTGGCGTTCGGATACTTTTCTATATAGGAGCCGATTCTTCCTCTTTTTTCATTTTTAATATACATCACGTGCTTCAACTTTTCGGTGTTGATGCCTTCTGAGTCATAAATATACCCTCCAGAATCTGATAAGGTTAAAACTGTTGCGCCCAATTCGATTGCTTTTTCTGCTGCATATTGAGCAACGTTTCCAGCTCCTGAAATAACTACTTTTTTTCCTTCAAAAGAATCGTTTTTACGCTGTAACATGTTTTGTGCAAAATACACGGTTCCATAACCAGTTGCTTCAGGTCTTATTAATGATCCTCCCCAAGAAGCCCCTTTACCAGTTAAAACTCCTGTAAATTCATTGTTTAGCTTTTTATACATTCCAAACATAAATCCAATTTCACGTCCGCCAACACCAATATCTCCTGCGGGCACATCTGTGTTTGGACCAATATGTCTAAATAACTCTCCCATAAAAGCATGACAGAAACGCATGATTTCGTTGTCTGATTTTCCTTTAGGATCAAAGTCAGAACCTCCTTTTCCACCACCCATTGGGAGTGTTGTTAATGAGTTTTTAAAGACTTGCTCAAAAGCTAAAAATTTTAAAATACTTGCGTTTACTGTTGGATGAAAACGCAACCCACCTTTATAGGGTCCAATGGCAGAATTCATCTGTATTCTGTACCCTCTGTTTACTTGTATCTCTCCACTATCATCTACCCAAGAAACTCGGAAAGAAATCAATCTTTCTGGTTCTACCATTCTTAATAAGATATTTTTCCCGTGATAAATATCGTGTTGAACGATATAAGGGATTACGGTTTCTGCCACCTCTTGAACGGCTTGCAAAAATTCTGGCTCATGATTATTTCTCTTAATCACCAAGTCCATAAACTCTTTAACTTTTAATTCCATAATTTTTAGTGTTCTTTTTTGCGAATTTTATAAAATTTACTGCGCACAAATATAATAAATTTCTGAATCCACAAATAATAAATTATTTATAATTTAAACATAATACTTCCTTATTTCAATCGATTTCGAAAGCTGTTTTTCTTTTGTGACAAAAAGCATTCCAAAACTCTATAAAAAACACTAAATTTGTGCTTTAATTTCAGCCGAAAATGTTAGATAAAGTAAAAGAATTAATTGGTGATGTAAGTGCGTTTAAAGCGACTTCTAAAGAAGATATTGAGTCTTTTAGAATTCAATATTTAGGAAGTAAAGGGCTTTTAAAAGAGTTGTTTGCTGAATTTAAAAATGTGGACGCTGCTTTGCGAAAAGATTGTGGACAGGCTTTAAATAATTTAAAGAAAGCCGCCGAAAATAAAGTTGCTGAGCTAAACGACACTTTAGAAAACTCAATAGAACAAAAAAGCTTTTTCGGAGATTTAACACGCCCTTCTGAACCCATTGAATTAGGATCTCGTCATCCAATATCTTTGGTGAAAAATAAAATTATTGATGTTTTTAACCGAATTGGTTTTACTGTTTCTGAAGGTCCAGAAATAGAGGATGATTGGCATAACTTTACGGCTTTGAATTTGCCTGAATACCATCCTGCAAGAGACATGCAAGACACTTTTTTTATTGAACAAGACCCAGATATTTTACTAAGAACACATACCTCTTCTGTGCAAGTTCGTTATATGGAAGAAAACACACCGCCCATTCGAACGATTTCTCCGGGACGCGTTTTTAGAAATGAAGATATTTCTGCGCGTTCGCATTGTATTTTTCATCAAGTAGAAGGTTTGTATATCGATACCGATGTTTCTTTTGCAGATTTAAAACAAACCCTTTTGTACTTTACAAAAGAAATGTTTGGGAAATCTAAAATCCGTTTACGCCCTTCTTATTTTCCGTTTACGGAACCAAGTGCTGAGGTTGATATTTATTGGGGTTTGGAAACAGAAACCGATTATAAGATTACTAAAGGAACAGGGTGGTTAGAAATAATGGGATGTGGTATGGTAGATCCAAACGTCTTAGAAAACGCAAATATTGATCCTACAAAATACTCTGGCTATGCCTTTGGGATGGGGATTGAGCGGATTGCCATGTTGTTGTATCAAATTCCAGATATTAGAATGTTTTATGAAAACGACAAACGTTTCCTAGAGCAGTTCAAATCGGTGATCTAATTTTGTAGCATCCCTTAAAAATTAATTTTGAAGAAAGACATCCAAATTCCTGAAGTATCTGGTGTAGAGATTGCTGTTGTTTATGAGTACAACGCCCTTTATAAAACAGATGATTGGAACATTTACATCATCAATAATAAAAACGTAGATTTAGAAATGATTGTCATTGTTTCTCAAGGGTTTTCTGAAACAAAAACAACTTCTTTACTTCGAAAAAAATTGGAGACATTGCCTGCAAATTCTTTTGCAAAGGTAGAGTACATTCAACCTGAGTTGTTTGTATTGAACAATCGTTTTCAAGTTTCTTTTTTTGAAAACAATCAACTGAAAGACAAAACGTTTCTCTTTGAAAAAAACTCCATTAAAGAAGGGGGATTGCGCATGATTTCTGAAATTAAAAAAAGAGGGATACTCGCTAAATAAGTCTTTAAAATAACGTTGCTTTTAAAGGTCTTGTATTTTTAAACTCTTTCAAAGAAACGCTATAAAATCCGTTGGTTGGAATTTGATCAAATTCACTAGATAAATACCCTCCAGAAATGTACAATTTGTCTTTATAAAAGTGCATCGTAGCCCCAAAAAGGTTTAAATCTATAGCATAACTTCGCAATTCATTTGATGTGGTATTATACATAAGGAGTTGTTGGTTTTCAAACAAATAAATAATGTCTTTATGAGTTGTTATTGCTGGCTTACGCATTCCTTTAAACAAATGACCAACCGCTTTCCAAGTGTTTGTTTTTAGATCAAATACTTCTATTTCCGTTAGCTCTTTTTCACGATAACCACCAAACAAATAAAGGTTATTCTCTAAAACAATTCCTTGAGATTCTTTGCCTTTGGTCATTTTTGAAAACAAGTACCAATACCCTGTTTTTAAATCATATACATGTATTTGATCTGAATATTTTTTGATGCCTTGCTTATTTTCTTTAATAGATCCTCCCATTAAAATAATATTATCTTGGTACAGAAGTGCAAGTGAATTTACTGCTTGATGCGGATTGGTATCGTCAATTTCTAGGGTTTCATTAGAGAGGTTATAAACTTCAATTTTGTCTTCTAAATAATCTCTCTTTTTGGTTCTTGAGAGTCTTTTTCCTCCTAGCAAATAGAGTTTATTTTCAAAAGAAATGACATTGTGATTTGCCTTCTTTCTAAACACATTCTCTTTCAATATCCATTGATTTGATTCAAAATCGTATACTTGTAAATCTCCCAAATAGGAAAAGAAGTCTTGAAATTTTGGTTTGGTTATTAACTTCATTATTTCTTGCTCACTACTTCCTCTTAATTCACTGATACCTCTTCTTAACTCATCTCTTACGTTTGAGGCGTCACCTCCTATAACATATAATTGATTGTTTTTTATAACTGCTGCAAAAGAGTGCGTTGATTTTGGAAGTACTGGTAGTATTGTGAAATCTATTTTATACTTCAAGTTCTTTTTAGAAACAAGTGTAATTTCTGACAACGCTTCTTGTTTCTGAAATAGGAGAATTGTCAGAGTGTTCTCGCTGGTATTAAAGGTTACTTTTTGGTCTTTGTATTTTATATGAGAAACACTGAATCGGATTTGTTTTCCTTTTTTAAAATTAAAAGAAAACTTCCCTTTTTTATTGGTAACAAGCACTTTTTTTGTGATGAAAATATGCGCATTTTCAATAGGATCTTTTGTGACAGCATCGAGAATAATTCCTGAAATTCGTTGTGAATAAAGGGTGTTGAGAAAGATAAAAAAGAGTATTGTTATTATTTTTTTCATTATCGATTGGTTTATTCTACCTCACTTTCATGCGCTTTCAAATGCTCCTAACTCGTTGGGTGCGATTATAAAAGTTTCTAATTGAAATTAAATTTAATGGAGCGTGTGAAATTATTACTTTATTCTATAAGAAGAACAATATATACGTTTAAAACTTCACAAAAGATTAGAAAACATAATTTTATAAAAAAATACATTAAAGTATGTTAATATTTGTAAATTATTATTATTGTTAAAAATTTAAATTATGAAAAAGTTACTCTTTCCTTTTATTGTTTGGTTTTCCCTTTTATCTGCATTGGCACAAGAAAAAAGTAAAAATAACGGATTTGAAAACGAAGATATTTATGTAAGTGGAACGTTCAGTTATTTAAGTAAAGATTATGATGATGAGGAAATAAGTTCATTTACGTTTGCACCTGCTATTGGTTATTTTGTGAATAATAAGACTTCAATAGAATTAGGTCTTCTATTTGGCTCTAGCGAGAATAAATATTTTGATATTTATAATATAGAAAATATTTATAATGTAGAAAGTAAAACAACTAATTTTGGTGCAAGGTTAGGATTTGTTCATTTTTTAAATCCTGAAAAAAATTCTCTTTCACTTTTGGTGGAGCAATCACTTACAATAGTTTAAAATCAGAGTATTATTCCTGGTGGGGGGAAGCTGTTACTTATAAAATAACTGTTTTTGAAGCAAGTTTATCTCCAGGAGTCAATTACTTTATTTCAAAAAACATAGCCCTAAGAGCATCTCTTGGTACTATTACCTATTTACATGAAAAAGCAGATGATGCTGATGCAGAAGCAATACAAACTTTTAATATTAATTTAAACCTTTCGAATATTAATTTTGGAATCTTATATCGATTTCAATAAAACTGAGCTAATCCTCTTTCTCATGCGCTTCCAAATCTTTTGTTAAATCCAACTTTCGTAAAGTTGGGTTTACAAGTCCTGTGGTAACAACCGTGATTAGGGTCATTGTTCCCCCAAAAACAACTGCAGTAACGGTTCCCATTAGTTTGGCTGTAAGCCCGCTTTCAAATGCTCCTAACTCATTGGATGAGCCAACAAACATGGAGTTGACAGAAGAAACCCTACCTCGCATCTGATCAGGGGTTTTTAATTGTAGTATGGTTTGTCGAATTACCATAGAAACGCCGTCTGTAACCCCACTAAAAAATAAGGCTAACACAGAAACCCAAAAGATGGAAGAAAGGCCGAAAACAATGATGCAAATCCCAAATCCAAAAATAGCAACAAGGAGTTTCATACCAGCATTTTTACTAATTGGAATGTAGGCAGTTACCAACATGGTTAAAAAAGAACCCACAGAAGGTGCGGCCACCAATATACCAAAACCTTGAGGGCCTACTTTTAAAATATCTTCTGCAAAAACAGCCAATAAAGCAATGGCGCCTCCAAATAAAACAGAAAACATATCTAAAGTTAACGCGCCAAGAATGGCTTTTGTTTTAAACACAAAGTTGACACCTTCTTTTAAACTTTGTAAAACAGGCTCTCCAATTTTAGGGTTTAAAATTGGTTTTCTTTTAATTTTAAATAAGACGAAAAATGAAATAGAGACTAAGATAAAAATGATGCTTAAAGACCAATGTACACCAATCCAATTGATAGAAAACCCTGCAAAAGCAACCCCCAAAACACGTGCCATTTGCCACAATGAACTATTCCAAGTTGCGGCATTTGGATAGATTTTCTTAGGCACGATTAAAGCAACCAAAGAAAAAATGATCGGACCAAAAAAGGCGCGTAAAAAACCACCAAAAAAAACCAAGGCATAAATGATATACAACAGGGTTTGTGTGGATAGAGATTGACTCACGCTATCAGAAGTAATCCAGAATAATCCAAAACTAATCAAAGAAAAGGCTGCAATACAAAGGGCTAGTAGATTTCTTTTTTCTTGCTGATCTACAATGTGCCCTGCGAATAAGGCCATCGATAAGGCTGGAATAATTTCCATTAACCCAATTAAACCTAAATACAAAGGATCTCCTGTAAGTTCATACACTTTCCATTCAATAACAATGAACTGCATGGACCATCCAAAAATTAATGCAAAACGAACAATTAAAAAAATATTGAATTCTCTAATTCTTAACGCTGCGTATGGGTCTTTCTTAGACATGTGTGGATTGGGCTGTTAGGCAGATTTTAAATTCATAAGAATTCCAAAAGTTTCATTAATATCTTTTTCTTTTACAACAATCGTCATTTCATTTGTAGTAGAAATTACCTCTTGCAAAGCGATGTCTGCCCAAGCCAATTGTTTTAGAATAAAATAATAAATCCCAGATTGTTCTAGGTTATTTAAGGGAAGTTTAATGGTAATCGATGCTAAATCCAACACGCTGTTGATACAGGTTTCTTTTTCAAAAATAGTTTCTATATATTTCTGAAGGCTTTTACTGGCAACAATATTTGTTTCAAAAATACCTTGAGAGATGGTTAAAAAAGCATCGTTTTTGTCTGCCGTTTTAGTTAAAATTTTTGCAATTTCCTTTAATAGTGTAGCAGTATTTTTAAAAGTAAAATCACAGAGATCTGAACGCACAATAAAATCACCTAAGTTGGAGGAAATTTTTTTAATATTCTTTCGAATTCTAAGTTCATTTACTGGCGACAATCGATTGATTGCCATCATTACTGCGCCTACTTTAATATCTTTTTTTAAGGTTTTAGAAACCTCTGGTAAAATAATTCTTGCTAAGGAAGAAACATTGATTAATTTTTCGTGTAAAGCTTCTTCAATAAAAGGTGTTTTTCTAACCGTACTTTCTACAACTTCTTGGATCGTTTTCATTTTAAAAGTTTAATACATGATATAATTGTTCAAAATTAAACAATTAATCCAAGGTATCTGTCAACTTTTTAAATTCTTTTTTAGCGTCTTTGTGGTTGTACAAAATATTATAAACCGCGTCGATAATTGGTGTATCTGTTCCTTTATCTTGATTAATTTTATAGGCACTTTTAGTTGCATAATACCCTTCTGCGATCATACTCATTTCCATTTGTGCAGATTTCACGGTGTATCCCTTGCCTATCATGTTCCCAAATGTTCTATTCCTACTAAAGAGAGAATATCCCGTAACTAATAAGTCACCTAAATAGGCAGAATTATTAATGTCTCGCTTCATGTTGTGCACTTTTTTAATGTAACGGTTCATTTCGCGAATTGCGTTACTCATTAAAACAGACTGAAAATTATCTCCATAACCTAAACCATGCGCAATTCCGGCAGCTATTGCATAAATATTTTTCAACATCGCAGCATATTCAGTACCAATAATATCGTCGGAAAGCTTCGTTTTTATATACCTACTTTTTAAGCATTTACTAATCATTTCTGCCTTTTCTGAATCACTACATGCAATGGTTAAATACGACAAACGCTCCATGGCTACTTCTTCTGCATGACAAGGCCCTGTTACTACACCAATATTTTCAACCGGAATCCCATAGGTTTCCATAAAGTGTTCTCCAACAATTAAACCTGTTTCTGGAACGATTCCTTTAATCGCTGAAAAAATAATTTTTCCTTCAAAAGAAACTAACACCTTCGAAAGTTCTTCTGTTAAAAAAGCGGAGGGTATTGCAAAAATTAAAAAATCGTAAGTATCTATTATTTTATTAATATCATTCGATAGCTCTAATTGTTCTGGATGTAATTCTGCTGAGCTTAAATAATTTGGATTGTGTTTATTTTCAAGTATATGTTCTTTCGCAGAAGCACTCCTCATATACCACCCAATAGTATCTAGGTTTTCGCACAACATTTTTACAATGGCTGTTGCCCAGCTTCCACCGCCGATAACCGCAATTTTAGGATGTGAATTCATAAATTCTTTTATTTGGAACGTCAAAAATAAGAAAAGTATTAAGTTTTATAAGATAGTTCGTTGTTTTATTATATTTGTTGAACAACATACTTATTTAAAATGAACGTACAAATCATCAACAAATCGAAACATGCAACTCCAAACTACGAAACCCAAGGTGCTGCTGGTATGGATTTACGTGCAAATATTGAAAAAGAAATCACACTAAAACCTTTAGAAAGAGCCATTGTAAAAACAGGGTTATTTATTGCACTACCTGTTGGTTTTGAAGCACAGGTGCGTCCAAGAAGTGGTCTTGCCGCTAAAAAAGGGATTACGGTCTTAAATTCTCCAGGAACTGTTGATGCAGATTATAGAGGTGAAATTGGCGTTATTTTAGTGAATTTATCCAATGATGATTTTATAATCAATGATGGGGAGAGAATTGCGCAATTAATCATTGCAAAACACGAAAGAGTAAACTGGGTAGAAGTGACTGTTCTGGACGAAACAGCTCGTGGTGCAGGTGGTTTTGGAAGCACTGGAATGTAATTTTAGTTATTCCAAAACTTTATAAAATTGATTCATTTTTCTGAAAGGAACATGCATTAAATCAAAATCTAAAAAAATATGTGCATGATATTTGTACCCTCTTTTTTTGTAAAATTGAAATGCTTGTTCTTGTTTGTCCATAGCATCTAACCAAATAACTTCATAGTTTTTAAAAATTGCTTGTGCTTCCAACCAAGAAACAATTGTTTTTCCTACTCCTTTGTTTTGGGTTTTAGGATGTAAATAAAGACGATGTAATTTTACCTGTTTTTCTTGAAGTAATCCAGTAAGTTTTTCATTCCATACCACACGAAAGTTCCCGATGATTTCATTGTTAAAAACAACAAAATAATACTGAGCGTTTTCTTGGGATAATTCTATTAAAATATTCTCTTTTGAGTATTGATTATTGACATAAAAAGCACCGTCATCTTCCCAAAAATGGCTGTAAGCAGGAGGATAAATATCCCACATTAATTTTTGTAAATGCGTTATATCTGTTGGTAGTATTGGTTGTAATTGTATCTTTTTATGTATGGTAATCATCTTCTAAAAATAAAAAACTCTCAAAAAAATTGAATCTTTTTTTGAGAGTTAAATTAATTATAATTTAAGCTTTAATCCTTATTCTTGATTATCAATCGCAGCTTTTATTTTTCCTTCAAGTTCCTCTGCAAGTTCTGGATTGTCTTTAATTAAACCTTTTACAGCATCTCTACCTTGGCCTAATTTTGTCTCTCCGTAACTAAACCAAGAACCACTCTTCTTAACAATTCCTAATTCTACACCAATGTCTAAAATTTCTCCAACTTTTGAAATTCCTTCTCCATACATGATGTCAAATTCTGCAATTTGAAAAGGCGGTGCCACTTTATTTTTTACAACTTTCACCTTGGTACTGTTTCCAATCACACGGTCTCCGTCTTTAATTTGTGTTCTTCTTCGAATATCTAAACGAACAGAAGCATAAAATTTTAATGCATTTCCTCCTGTTGTTGTTTCTGGATTTCCAAACATAACCCCAATCTTTTCTCTTAATTGGTTAATAAAAATAACCGTACAATTGGTTTTAGAAATTGTTCCTGTTAGTTTTCTTAATGCTTGTGACATTAAACGTGCATGAAGTCCCATTTTAGAATCTCCCATTTCTCCTTCAATCTCAGATTTTGGAGTCAATGCTGCTACTGAATCAATAACAATAATGTCTATGGCACCTGAACGGATTAGATTTTCTGTAATTTCTAAAGCTTGTTCACCATGATCGGGTTGAGAAATAATTAAATTATCAATATCAACCCCTAAGTTTTCAGCATAAAATTTATCGAAAGCGTGTTCTGCATCAATAAACGCAGCGATTCCACCTACTTTTTGTGCTTCTGCAATTGCATGTAATGTTAAAGTTGTTTTTCCTGAAGATTCTGGTCCATAGATTTCGATGACCCTTCCTCTTGGATATCCACCAACTCCTAATGCTAAGTCCAATCCTAAAGATCCTGACGAAATTGCATCTATTTCTTCGGTAACTACATCTCCTAACTTCATAACAGATCCTTTACCGTAAGTCTTATCTAACTTATCTAAAGTAAGTTGAAGTGCTTTTAATTTTGCTGTTTTTTCTTTATCTGCTGCCATAAATTCTGTTAAAATATTGTTTTTTTAAAGTGAGACAAGTTACAAAAAACAACGTTTAATTTCCTAATAAATAAGTTGCATTTTTGCAGCTCTGTTTTTATAAAACGAATTTATGGAAAAACACCAACATTTTATCCTTCACAAACCATGGGGAACCATTTCTCAATTTGTAAATCCTGCAAAAAGAAAGAAAAAATTATTAGGAGAACTTCACAACTTTCCTAAAGGAACCATGGCTATTGGCCGATTGGATGTTGCTTCTGAAGGTTTGTTATTACTCACTACAGATGGAAAGATTTCTGAAGAAATTAGAAGTAATAAGTTTGAAAAAGAATATTATGTTCAAGTAGATGGAATAATGACTCAGGAAGCTGTTGAAAAACTTAAAAAAGGGGTTGAGATTGGTTTTGATGGAAAAAAATATCAAACAAAACCTGGGAAATCTTTTTTAATTGATCCTCCTAAATTTCCATTGAGAAGTCAAAAAATTAGAGATGATCGGCATGGACCTACAAGTTGGGTTGCGATTGTAATTATAGAAGGAAAATTTAGACAAGTACGTAAAATGACTGCAGCGGTTGGATTTCCTACCTTACGTTTAATTCGAGTTCGAATTGGAACTATTTTATTAGATGATTTAGCGGTTGGAGATGTAAAAGAAGTAGCTTCACTTCTTTAATTTTTTAACATTTCTATGTGTGGAATTCCGTCTTCTAAATAGTCTTTTCCTATTTGATGAAATCCGTGAGATTCATAGAAATTTTTTAAATATACTTGTGCGGAAATTGTAATTTTATCCTCTTTAAAATAATTTTTAATGGCGAGAATAGAAGCTTTCATTAGATCGTGTCCTAAACCGTATTTTCTTTCTAAAGCAACTACAACAACACGTCCAATACTTGCATTTTTAAAATAATCACCTGGTTTAAAAATTCGAGTATAAGCAACTATTTTATTGTTTTTAGTTCCATAAACATGCAATGAATTTTGGTCTTTTCCATCTACATCTTGATACACACAATCTTGTTCTACTACAAAAACTTCTGCGCGTAGTTGAAGAATTTGATACAACTCAATTGTATTTAGTTCTGAAAAAGATTTGATATAAAAATCCATAAAAAAGTATGATCTTAGGCTTGAAAGATTATTTTAATAAGAAATTTTATCAACTCGATTACCATGTCTTCCTCCTTCAAATTCAGTATTTAAAAATATTTCAACAAAACCTAAAGCCTGTTGTATAGAAACAAAACGTGCAGGAATGGTTAAAACATTTGAATTATTATGTTGTCTTGTTAACGCTACTAATTCATTATTCCAACACAATGCAGCCCGGATTCCTTGATGTTTGTTTGCGGTCATTTGTGCACCATTTCCGCTTCCACAAAGAATAATACCAAAAGTTGCTTTTCCAGACTCTACAGCAGTTGCAGTTGGATGAATTGCATCTGGATAATCCATCGAAGCATTCGTGTCTGTTCCAAAATTTAAAACAGTATGTCCTTTTGATTCTAAATATTTTATAATTTCGAACTTATATTCTGTCCCTGCATGATCGTTCCCAATAGCAATTGTCATAATAAATTGATTTTTAATGAAGTCGTATTCTACAAAAATACAGAAACTATGGGTTTTTTAAGGTTATTAACAACTTGTTTTTTACCCTTTTTAATAACAGTTTCGTTTTTAATAGATTAAGGGTATTTTATAAATGTTAAGAAGTATCTGTAAATTTTAAAAACTTTTTTTGTGAGGTTTAAAAATTATTACAATACAAGGAGCTTGACTGAATACACAAATTTTTTTATTGTTTTTTCATAATAGTTTATCAACATAAAAAAGAATGGTTATCTACATCTGTTTCGTTATTAACTATTAATAATTATTGGTTAATTACAGTTTATAAGTATTGTTAACAACCTATTTTTTTAGTTGATTTTAAACCTTTTAAATAATTTATAAGATGTGGATGTTTTTTAATAACTCATATAAAAAAATAAAAAGAACTTTTTTTATAGTCACTATTCACAGACTATTATAAACATCATTGTTTTTTAAAAATTTATAAAAGAAAAATTATAATACTATAGAATGTTGATAACTCTGAAATCAAAAAAAAAGTTAAAATAAGAATGCTTGCAAAAAATAAATCTTAATCTGAAGCAATCACAAAATGAATTCCTTTTTCAATGAGAGAGAAAGTAGCTGTTCCAGTTCCGATCAATTCCCCGTCTGCTTGAATAAAAGGTTTTGAATTTTGTGGATCTACTATAATTTTATTTGTTTTATAAGTAGCTACTTTTGGGTGAGCTACAATTTTTCCGTTGTATAATTTTTTAATATTTAAAATTAAATCAAGTAGCGTAATATTTTTAACGATCGTAATATCAAACAATCCATCAATAGGGTCTCCTTTTTTAGAAAACTGCATTCCTCCACCAGAAAATTTACAAATTGAAACCATTGTCATTAAACAAGTGGTTTCAATTATTGTTTGATTCATTGCAATTTTAAAGATCGATTTTTTATAAAATAAGAACCCATAAATTCCAGCAATTAAATAAGATATAGAGCCCAATCTTTTTAATTCCTGTAGTTTTTTAGCAATATAACCGTCATATCCCAAACCTGCTACATTATTAAAGTAAGAAATTTTACCTGTTGCTATTTCTATTTGACCAATATCCTGTAAAATTGTTTTTCTTTCTGAAATAATATCGATCGCTTTTTTTATGTTATTAGGAATGTTATAGGTTTTAATCCAATCGTTACCAGTTCCTATTGGAAGTACTGCAATAGTTATATCAGAAGATTTTACATACCTTTGCATCATTACTCCGTTAACTATATTATGTAGTGTACCATCTCCACCTACAGAAATAATATTTCTAAAACCTTGCTGAATTGCATTTTGCACCAATTCAATTTCGTGTTTAGAAAATTGTGTAAAAACAAAAGAATAGTCTATATTCTTACTGTTAAGTAATTGTTGAATTTCTTTCCATTGTTTAGAAAATTTTTGATTTCCTGCAATAGGGTTTGCAATTATAAACCAAGATTTAGACATAAATAATAATTTAAAAGGCAAAGTACAATAATAGTTTGATAACTATTTTTTAATATATAAACAGTGAAATTAATCGTACTTTACAATAGTTGTTTATTTAAGTAAAAAAGAACTTAAAATCAACGTATTAATAGCTCATAAAATGACTAGAAAAAAGAAAAAAATATATAAAAAGAAAGGGAATGTTGTAAAAGACTTAACCAAGAATATTTTTAGAATTTTAAACGAAGACACTTCAAAATCGTATAATTATAAACAAATTTCCAGTAAATTAAGTATTTCTGATACCGATGGAAAAACACAAATTATAAAGAGATTNGCCGAATTAACGGGAACTCAGAAAATTGTAGAAGTAGATCGAGGAAAATTTAAAATGAATCAAGATCGAAAATATACTACAGGTACTTTAGACATTACCTCTAATGGAAATGGATATTTTATTTCCGATGATTACGAAGATGATATTTTTATTCCAAATTCAAACCTTGGAAAAGGATTGCATAATGACAAGGTCAAAGCATATGTATTTAAAAAACGAAATGGCAAAAAATACGAAGCTGATGTTGTTGAAGTTTTAGAACGTGCAAAAACACAGTTTGTAGGGGTTTTACAAAAGAACAAAAATTTTGGTTTTGTAGTTCCGGACAACAATAAAATGTATGCAGATATTTTTATTTCAGAAAATAAAATGAATGGTGCAGAAGATGGTGATAAAGTACAAGCTACGATTTCTGATTGGCCAGCGAAATCTAAAAATCCGTTTGGAGAAATAACTGCAGTCTTAGGAAAACCAGGAGAGCACAATACAGAAATGCATTCTATTTTATTAGAATACGATTTACCGTATGAATTTCCAACAGAAGTAGAACAAGAAGCGGACAATCTTTCCATTGAAATAACCAAAGAAGAGATTGGCAAACGTAGAGATATGCGTAAAGATCTCACCTTTACTATAGATCCAAAAGATGCAAAAGATTTTGATGATGCATTGTCTTTTACAAAATTAGAGAACGGAAATTTTGAAATCGGAATTCACATTGCAGATGTTTCTCACTATTTAACACCAAAAACAATTTTAGATGATGAAGCTTTTGAAAGAGCTACTTCGGTGTATTTAGTAGATAGAGTGGTGCCAATGCTCCCAGAAAAATTAAGTAATGGTGTTTGTTCTTTAAGACCCCATGAAGAAAAACTTACCTTTTCAGCTGTATTTGAAATCAATCCTAAAGCACAACTTGTAAACGAATGGTTTGGACGAACAGTCACCTATTCCGACCAACGTTTTGCGTATGAAGAAGCACAGTCAATTATCGATAATTGTACATTATCACCAGTTGTAAAACCATACACAATGCCTTTAGAAGTTTCGATTCTTGACAAAGAATACGAAGTAACTCCAGAAATTGTAGAAGCCACTTTAAAATTAGATGAATTGGCAAAAATTCTTCGTAAAAAAAGAATGCAACAAGGTGCCATTTCTTTTGATCGAGTAGAAGTAAAATTCAATTTAGATGAAGCAGCAAACCCAATCGGAGTTTTCTTTAAAACCTCACAAGACGCGAATAAATTAATTGAAGAATTTATGTTATTAGCGAATCGTAAAGTTGCCGAATTTATTGGTTTTTCTAAAGGAAAAGCAACAAATAAAACCTTTATTTATAGAGTTCATGATGAACCAGATATTGAGAAATTAGCAGCATTACAAAACATTATTAGTAAGTTTGGATATAAAATAAATACAGAAACAAAAGAAAGTACCTCAGAATCTTTAAATCAATTATTAAGTGATGTTAGTGGAAAAGCAGAATCTAACATGATTGAAACGCTTACGATTCGTACTATGAGTAAAGCTGTTTATACTACTCAAAACATCGGGCATTATGGATTGGCTTTTAATTACTACAGCCATTTTACATCCCCTATTAGACGTTATCCAGATGTAATGACACATCGATTGCTGCAACATTATTTAGATGGAGGAGACACTCCAAAAGCAATTAAATACGAAGAAAATTGTAAACACTCCTCAAAAAGAGAAGAATTGGCAAGTAAAGCTGAGCGCGCTTCTATAAAGTATATGCAAATTAAATACATGCAAAATCATAATGATGAAGTATTTGAAGGGGTAATTACTGGAGTTACAGAATGGGGTATTTATGTAGAAATTTCTTCTAATAAATGTGAAGGTATGGTAAGAATTAGAGACATAAAAAGTGATTTTTATTCCTTTGATGAACAGCAATTTGCAATTGTTGGTCAAGCGACCAAACAAATTTATCAATTAGGAGATGATGTAAAAGTACAAGTAAAAAATNCTGACTTAGAACGCAAGCACTTAGATTTTAATCTTATTGAAAATTAAACTACTTTAATAAAAAAAAATCAATATAAAACAGAAAAACTCATTATATTAGTACCTTATATTAAAAGAAATCTTTTAATTAAATTTTAAAATAATGAAAAAAATAATTTTTATTGGAGTATTATTATTTGTGATTTCAATTCACGGACAATCAAAAGTTACTAGAAATTTAGGAGACTATACCATACTCAAAGTCTACAATGGCATTGAAGTAGAACTCATAAAATCTACAGAAAACAAATTAGAAATTACTGGAGAGAAATCTGAAATAGTCAAAGTTAAAACGGTAAATAATACCTTAAAGCTATCTTTACCTTTTTCTTTAAAACCTTCAGACAACGCTGCAGAGGGCGAGGTATTTATTCAACTTTTTTACAAAGATACACTTACGCTTATTGATGCCAATCAAGGAGCAACCATTACTGCAAAAGATTTTCAACAAGACGAAGTAGAAATTAGCGCACAAGAACGTGCTTATATCAATTTGGTTTTAAAATCTAAAAATATAATTGTAAAAGCCATTTCTGGCGGAATTGTAAAATTAACAGGAACTGCAGACAACCAAGATGTAGATGTAGATTTGTACGGAGTATATCATGGTTATGGTTTAAAAGTAACCAATAGTGCTATGGTAAAAGCTAAAACTGGAGCAAAAGCAGAAATTTTTGCTGGCAAAGTATTAAACGCAAAGGTTCGTTTTGGAGGCTCTATTTTTTATAAAGGAACCCCGGATTTAATAAGGGATGAAAAATTAATCGGAGGAATCATTCAGAAAAAGGATTAACAATTTCTTTTATCAAGTATAAAAACGTTTTTGTATATTTGTCCCTTAAAATTGAAACACATGATCTCTTTAAATATTTTTTTATTAGGAATGCCAAGTCCACTTTCGATGGCACTTATTGTAGGGGCACTTTTACTATTATTTGGTGGTAAAAAGATTCCAGAATTAATGAAAGGTATTGGTGGTGGTATTAAAGAATTTAAAAAAGCCACGAAAGACGAGGAGAAAGAAGCAAAGAAAGACGAAAAATTAGAAGAAGGAAACTAATTTTTTAACATACAAATAAAAAAAGCTCCGTTTGAAATATCATACGGAGCTTTTTATTTTATAAAAAGTGTTTTTAGCTTTCTAATTTTTTTGGTTTTGGGTTTTTCATTGCCTCACCAATTTGATTGCTTGCCGTAAAACTAGCGACCATATCGTTCAACATTTGGCTTCCCGCTTGCGGAGAATTCGGTAACAATATTAAGTTACTATTGGTTTGTTGCCCAATTGATTGTAGNGTATCATAATGTTGTGTAACTACAATTAAAGCTGAAGCTTCTTGTGAGTTGATACCTACTTTATTTAAAACCTCTACAGACTCTTCCAATCCACGAGCAATTTCTCTACGTTGATCTGCAATACCTTGTCCTTGTAAACGCTTGCTTTCTGCTTCTGCTTTTGCACGTTCTACAATTAAAATACGTTGTGCATCTCCTTCATATTGTGCCGCAGTTTTTTCTCTATCAGCAGCATTAATTCGGTTCATTGCTTCTTTTACTTGTGCATCTGGATCAATGTCCGTTACCAAAGTTTTAATAATATCATATCCATAGGTCATCATCGCTTCGTTTAATTCAGATTTTACTGCAATGGCAATGTCATCTTTCCGTAAGAAAACATCGTCCAAAATCATCTTAGGAACCTCTGCTCTTACTACATCAAAAACATAGGAAGTAATTTGATCGTGTGGATAATCTAATTTATAGAAAGCATCTTCTACTTTGTTTTTAATTACTTTGTATTGTACTGAAACTTTTAATTTTACAAAAACATCATCCTTTGTTTTCGTTTCAANAATAACATCTAATTGTTGAATTTTTAAACTCAATCTTCCTGCAATTCTTTGAANGCCAGGTATTTTTAATTGAAATCCAGATTGACGAATACTACTAAATTTTCCGAAAGTTTCTATCACTGCTGCTGTTTGTTGTTTGACAGTAAAAATAGCTGAGAACAGAAAAAGGACAATCGAGCCGATTATAATAATTGGAATTAAATTCATAGTTTTTTTTTAAGGTGAATAATTAACTTCTTGTAAAGATACCGATTTAAGTACCTAATTACAAGACGAATTTTTTATAGAATGTTACACTTTTAGACATAAAAAAACCACTAACAGCGTGTAGTGGTCTTTTTATAAGAATCTAAATTTCTTTTTTATTGATGAAAATCGATGGCGTTTTCAATTCTTTGAATACTGGCTTCTTTACCAATCATTTCAATAATATCAAACAAATGAGGGCCTTTTAAAGCGCCTACCAAACTCAATCGAAGCGGTTGCATTACTTTTCCAAAACCAATTTCTTTGGCCGTAATCCACTCTTTAATCAGTGTTTCAGTATTTGCAGAAGTAAATAATTGAATACCTTTTAAAACAACCAGCAATTCATTCATTAAATCAGCCGTACCCTCTTTCCAATTTTTCTTAGACGCTTTTGCATCGTATGTTGTTGGATCCAGAAAATAGAAATCAGACAATGCCCAAAAGTCTTCCACAAAAACAGCACGTTCTTTAATGGCGGTTACTACTTTCTGAACATATTCTTTCTCAGAAGAAATTCCTTTTGCGGTTAATATCGGAAGAAACAATGCTGTTAAAGAGGCATCGTCTTTCGTTTGCATGTATTGTTGGTTGAACCAATTGGTTTTTTCTGGGCTAAATTTTGCCCCCGATTTACTCACTCTTTTCAAGTCAAATTCTTGGACCAATTGTTCCAAAGAAAAAATTTCTTGTTCGGTACCTGGGTTCCATCCCAATAAAGCCAACATGTTTACAAACGCATCTGCAAAGTAGCCGTCCTCTTTATAACCTCGAGAAATGTCTCCCGTTTGTTCATTGGTATATTCTAATGGAAATACTGGAAATCCTAATTTATCTCCGTCCCGTTTGCTTAATTTTCCTTTACCAACCGGTTTTAAAATCAAAGGCAAGTGAGCAAATTTTGGTGCGCTCCAATTGAAAGCGCGGTACAATAAAACATGTAATGCCATAGACGGCAACCATTCTTCACCTCTAATAACGTGAGAGATTTCCATAAAATGATCGTCTACAATATTTGCCAAATGATAGGTAGGCATCCCGTCCGATTTAAACAAAATTTTGTCATCCAACACATTGGTGTCAATTTTAATTTCACCGCGAATCTCATCTTGCATAACAAGGGTTTCGTTTTGTGGAGATTTGAAACGAACGACATATTTGTCACCGTTTTCAATTCGTTTTTGTACTTCTTCGTCTGTCAATACCAAGGAGTTTACCAAACGTCCTTTTTCTCGGTTGTGCCAGTTATAAATAAAGGTTTTTCCCTTTTCTTCATGTCCTTTTCTTTCTGCATCCAATTGTTCTGCAGTGTCAAAAGCATAGTATGCCCACCCCGATTGTAACAACAGTGTGGCGTGTTTTTTATAGAGCTCTTTTCGTTCAGATTGTCGATAAGGTCCAAACTTCTCGTTTTTTCCAGGAGCTTCATCAAAAGGAATGTTACACCAATCCATTGCATCTATAATGTACTGTTCTGCATTGGCCACATAACGGGTCTGGTCTGTGTCTTCAATCCGTAAGATAAAAGTACCGTTGTGCTTTTTAGCAAATAAATAATTAAATAGCGCAGTTCTTACACCACCAATATGCAAAGGCCCTGTGGGACTTGGTGCAAAACGAACACGAACATTAGATTCCATTTTTTTGGTTTTTGGATGCCGCAAAGATACTTTTTTATTGGAAGAGGAGTGAGGTTCCCACAAAGAAAAAATAGGACTTTTAAGCGTTTTTAAGAATAGAAAATGAAACAGATTAGTTTTAGATGGTAAAGCAGTGTTATTCTCAAACCCAGCAAGAGAAACGGCATATATCAACCTCAATCAGCTTACAGAGGATNAAAAAGAATTTAATTTTCATATAAAACTGTTTGACTTTAAAGGAAGTTTAGTCTTTGAAAAACAAACAAATCGAATTTTTGAGCAAATCAATGTAAGTTCAATGAACAGCGGAATCTATATTTTACATCTTTCAAATGGAGTGAAAAACATAACTAAAAAACTTGTGATACAGTATTGAAAATAAGGGAGAGAAACAGTGTGATGTCTCGCTCGTAACCCTGCCCATAGGAATAAAAAAGAGATCGCATAGAAAACGATTTTAGCAATTGAGGTTTAAGAAACCTAGGGGTCCATTTCAATTTATTTAACAGCACAAGCGAACAGACTAAATGTTCGCTCTTGCTTCAAAATCAACCCACCACTTTAAGCCTTCAGTCATTTCCCACCAAGAACTTACGGGCCTTTTATCAATTATTATGAGGTTCATTTCCTTAAAAGCAGTATTTTTATTCGTTCATTATGGAAGGCTATCAGATAATAACGGAGAAATTACGGCATTTTACACGTAAATATTACAGAAACGAATTGCTAAAAGGAGGCATCTTATTTTTCTCTTTAGGATGCATTTACTTTTTTGTAACCCTATTTATCGAGTCTTTTTTGTGGCTGCAACCCTTTGCAAGAACTGTCTTGTTTTGGATTTTTATTTTGGGAGAAGGATATTTGTTGGTGCAACTTATTTTAAAACCGATGTTAAAATTGATCGGCTTGCAAAAAGGAATTTCTTTCCAAGAATCTTCCAGAATTATTGGAAATCATTTTCCAGAAATTCAAGACAAACTCCTCAATATTTTACAACTGAAAGAAAACCCGAATCCCTCGGATTTATTATTGGCAAGCATCGCACAAAAAGCAGCCGAAATTCAGCCCATCCCTTTTATAAAAGCCGTTGATTTTACTAAAAATAAAAAGTATTTAAAGTATGCGATTGTTCCGCTTATAATAGGAATTATGGCCTTCTTTTCAGGGAAGACTGCCGCACTAACCCAAAGTTTCGATCGTGTTGTAAACCACAGAAAAGCCTTTATGCCTCCCGCGCCCTTTGCTTTCTACATTGCAAACGATTCCTTAAAAGGAATACAAGGAAAACCATTTACCGTTCGCGTAAAAACAAAAGGAAGTGTTCGCCCAGAAGAAGTTAAAATTGTGTTTCAAGAACAAGAATACACGCTTCAAAAACAAGACGCAGCTACGTTTATACACACTTTTTCACAAGTAGAAACCCTTCTTACTTTTTATCTAACAGCCAACGGAGTGCAATCTTTAAACTACACCTTAGAAGTGGTGAAAACCCCAACGATTTTAAACGTGTTTATGGAGCTAACCTATCCAAATTACTTGGGGAGAAAAAACGAAACCATTCAAAATACCGGAAATCATATTTTACCAGAAGGCACCCAAGTACAATGGAATGTAAAAGCAGCAGCAACAGATACCGTTTCTTTTATTACAGCAGAAAAAAGACGTTTTTTTACGGCCATTTCAGAAGCGGATTTTGTGTTTAAAAAACAAATTGTAAAACCGATTTCTTATGCAATTACTTCTTCCAACAGTCCATTAAAAGATTACGAGCAATTGCAGTTTTCGCTCGATGTTGTCAAAGATGAATTTCCTGCAATTCAAGTGGTTACCAATATTGATAGTATCTCTCGCGGAACTGCTCAATTTGCAGGACAAATTTCCGATGATTATGGGTTGCGAAAATTACAATTGGTGTATTACGACAAAGAAAATTCAGAAAACAAACAAAGTCTCGATTTTACAATTGGCAAAGAAAACATACAGTCCTTTTACTATCAATTCCCAGAAGGCTTAAACCTACAAACAGGGGTGAATTATGAGCTCTTCTTTCAGGTTTTTGACAATGATGGTTTTAATGGAAGTAAAAAAACCAAATCGGAAACGTTTCAATACCGACAAAAAACTGCCACTGAAATAGAAGAAGAATTGTTGTCGGAACAAAAAAACACGATTAACAATCTTGAAAAGAATATTTCAGAAAATCAAAATCAACAAAAGGAGTTTGAGAAAATTCAGCAAGAAATTCAACGCAAGAAAAAAGGAAGTTGGAGCGATCAAAAAAAAGTACAATCTTTTATAAAGCGCCAACAAGAATATAAAAAACGACTCCAACGTCAAACCGAAAAGCTGCAAGAAAACTTAGGAGAAAAGAAAGCACAAAGTGAAGGGCTTCAGGAGAAAAAAGAAGCATTAAAAAAGCGCGTTGAAGAATTAAAGAAATTAGAGAAACAACAAAAACTCCTTGATGAAATTGCAAAAATTGCTGAGAAATTAAACAAAGAAGATTTTCTCAAAAAAGCAAAAGAATTGGCGGAGCAAAACAAACAGCAAGAACGAAGTTTAGAAAGAACATTAGAACTTGTAAAGCGTTTCTATGTAGAACAAAAAGCCATGCAAATTGCCAACCAATTGGAAGCATTGTCAAAAGAACAAGAAGCTCTAGCGAAAAAGAATGACAGCACTTTAGGAAAACAAAAAGAAATTAAAAAAGCCTTTGAAGCGCTCCAAAAAGAATTAGAAACTCTAGCAAAAGACAATGACAAACTAAAAGAACCTTTGGGCCTTCCAGATACCGAAGATGAAAAAGAAGCGGTCAAAGAAGCGCTCCAAAAATCAGAAGAAAAACTTTCTAAAAAAGTACCCGCTGCAGCAAAGAAAAGCCAACAGAAAGCCGCTCAAAAAATGAAAGAAATGAGCGCTAAAATGCAACAAGCAATGATGCAGATGGAAATGGATTCTATGGAGGAAAACTTGGATGATTTGCGTAAAATTTTAGAAAACTTGGTGACTTTTTCATTCAAACAAGAGCATTTAATGAATCGGTTTGATGAAATTTCAACAGCCCATCCGAATTTTGGGACCTCACTTAAAAAACAAAATGAGCTGAGAACCTATTTTGAGCATATTGACGATAGCTTGTATGTATTGTCGATGCGGCTTCCAAAAATTTCCACTAAAATTCAAGACGATCTCTCAACTGCACACTATAATTTAGCGCAAACCTTAGAAAATTTCAGTGAAAACAGGTTTCCAGATGGAGTCTCCAATCAACGTTATGTGATGACTGCCACAAATAACTTAGCAGATTATTTAAGCAATATCCTTACAAATATGAAAAAGTCGATGTCTATGAAATTGGGCAAAGGCAAAGGAAAGCGTTCTGGTTTTAGTTTGCCCGACATCATAAAAAAACAAGGAGCGCTTTCAGAAAAGATGAAAGATGGCATGAAAAGTGGGTCCAAGCCCGGAGAAAAGAAAGGGAAAGAAGGCGCCAAAAAACCGGGTGAAAAAGGAGCGCCAGGTAAAAAAGGGCAAAAGGGAAAAACAGGAGAAAACGGGACAAAAGGAAACACCGGTTCCTCAGGGTCACAGAACGAAGATTTAGATGGAGCGTTGTATCAAATATTTAAAGAACAACAGCTGCTTCGACAACAATTACAGGATGCGATAAAAGACAATGAAGGAAATGCACCCAATGGAAACCTCCCTGCCAAAAAAGTATTGAAAACCATGAAGGAGCTAGAGAATGAAATTTTAGCAAAAGGTTTTAATTCTCAGACCATCCAAAAAATGCAGCAGTTAGACTATGAGTTGTTAAAACTAGACAAGGCCGCCTTAGAGCAAGGCCGAGAAAACAAAAGGAAATCTACAGCCAATCGAGTGCAAATGCAATCAAACAAGAAGAAGGAACTGGAGTTTAAGAAGTTGTTTTACAATCAAACAGAGATTTTAAACAGACAATCCTTACCTTTGCAACAAAATTTTAAAAAGAAGGTTCGTGAGTACTTTACAGAACCCAAGCAAAAGCAGTAGGATAAAAACAAGTTGTTTTTTGGAAGACTGTTTTTGTTTACGATGCCTATGAAAAAGGGACGTTTTTTTAAAACAAACAAATAGCATTGAATGATCACTTTTAATTATGAAACTCCTTTTGTCTTGGAAGCGGAGACAACNTATGAAAAATGGGTTGAAACAGTAATTTCAAACCACGGTTTTACCTTAGGGGAAATCAACTATATTTTTTGTGATGATGTATATTTGCATAAATTAAATGTTGATTTTTTACAGCATGACACCCTAACGGATGTGATTAGTTTTGACAACAGCATCGGTAAAATTATAAATGGAGATATTTATATTTCCATTGAAAGGGTTGCCGATAATGCTGAAGATTTTAAGGTTTCGTTTCTTGAAGAATTACATCGAGTTATGATTCATGGTGTATTGCATTATCTAGGTTTTAAAGACAAAGACCCAGCAGATAAAAAAGCAATGACACACGAAGAAGATGCAGCAATTTCTATACTAAGTATTTGATTGTCAGTTATTTAAATAATAAGTTCCACGTGAAACAATAAAATGAGTTTATTTTCAACAGTATTTGATGTTATTGTAGTTGGTGGTGGTCACGCAGGAAGCGAGGCAGCAGCAGCAAGTGCCAATATGGGTGCGCATACTTTGCTAATTACCATGAATTTACAGAACATTGCACAGATGAGTTGCAATCCTGCGATGGGTGGAATTGCGAAAGGGCAAATTGTTCGAGAAATTGATGCCTTAGGAGGTTATAGCGCAATTGTTACCGACAAGACGGCTATACAGTTTAAAATGCTAAACAAGTCGAAAGGACCCGCAATGTGGAGTCCAAGAGCACAGTCTGATCGAATGCAGTTTGCAGAGTGTTGGAGAACGATGTTAGAGCAAACCAACAATTTAGATTTTTATCAAGATTCTGTAAATGGATTGTTGTTTGATGGAGATACAATTATTGGAGTGAAAACTGCTTTAGGTTTAGAGATCAAAGCAAAAACAGTCATCATTACCGCAGGNACTTTTTTAAATGGTTTGATTCATATTGGTGAAAAAACATTTGGAGGAGGAAGAGCAGGTGAAGGTGCTTCTACAGGAATCACAGAAGATTTGATCGCAAAAGGATTTGAGTCGGGAAGAATGAAAACCGGAACTCCGCCAAGAGTAGATAGTCGTTCGTTGGATTTTTCTAAAATGATTGAACAACCAGGAGATGATTCTCCGGAAAAATTCTCGTATTTACCAACCACAAAACCGTTGGTTAAACAACGTTCTTGTTATTTAACGTATACCAATTCGAAAGTGCATGATTTGTTGCGTGAAGGCTTTGATCGTTCACCCATGTTCAATGGAAGAATTCAATCTACAGGGCCAAGATATTGTCCATCTGTAGAGGATAAAATAGATCGTTTTGCCACTAAAGAACGACACCAAGTTTTTGTAGAACCCGAAGGTTGGACCACGGTAGAAATTTATGTGAATGGATTTTCAACCTCTTTACCAGAAGATATTCAAGACAAAGCAATTCGTTCGATTGCAGGTTTTGAGAAGGTGAAATTTTTAAGATATGGATATGCTATTGAATACGATTATTTTCCACCAACACAATTGACACATTCTTTGGAAACAAAGCTAGTGAAGAACTTATTCTTTGCAGGTCAAATTAATGGGACAACAGGTTATGAAGAAGCAGCTGCTCAAGGATTAATGGCGGGTGTTAATGCAGCGCACAAAGTGCAAGGAAAAACACCTTTTATCCTAAAAAGAAATGAAGCTTATATCGGTGTTTTAATCGATGATTTAATTACAAAAGGTACCGAAGAGCCGTATCGAATGTTTACTTCTCGTGCTGAATACAGAACACTTTTACGTCAAGATAATGCGGATTTAAGACTGACGCCGATTGCACATGCATTAGGTTTAGCTTCTCAGGAACGCCTAGATCTTGTTATCGAAAAAAGAGAAAAAACAGCCTTATTGATTAAGTTTTTAGAGGTAACCAGTGTCAAGGAATCAGAAGTGAATCCTATTTTAGAAGCAAAAGGATTGGCGCTCGTAAATCAGTCTATGAAGCTTTTTAAAATAGCAGCAAGACCCCAATTGTCTTTTTCAGATTTCATGGTTATTGATAAGTTAAATGATTTTGTTACGACACATGCTATAGGTGCTGATGCGATAGAGCAGGTTGAGATTCATTTAAAGTATGCAGGGTATATTGAGAAAGAAAAAAACAATGCAGACAAATTAAATCGTTTGGAAAACGTAATGATTCCAGCTACATTTAATTACCAAAAAGTACAATCTATTTCTTTTGAAGCACGAGAGAAATTAATGAAAATACAACCTACATCCATTTCACAAGCAAGTAGAATTAGTGGTGTTTCGCCAAGTGACATTTCTGTGTTGTTGGTTTATATGGGGAGGTAAAAACAATAAAAAACACGGAATGTTCCCCGTGGAACATCTATGATAATTTTACGATTATGTTGAAAAAAAGTCGTCTTAAAAAAAACTTAAAACCTTTTTTAAACTGCAAAGATCACACCGTTTCTGGAGAGCGATACGAAGTAATGAAAAACCAAGAATTCGACCTTTTGGTAACCTCTCCCGTGCCTTCAAATTTAGAAAAATATTATCAAAGTGAAGATTATATTTCACACACCGATGCTAAAAAGTCTCTTTTCGACAAGGTATATCAAATTGTAAAAAGACACACTTTAAAGAGAAAGGTGATGCTGTTAGATTCTTTTTTAACAGAAGAAAAAACCGTTTTAGATATTGGTGCAGGAACGGGCGATTTTCTTCAAGCATGTAAAAAAAATCATTGGAAAGTTGCGGGTGTAGAGCCTAGTTTTAAGGCGCGTGAAATTGCGAAAAATAAAACTATTTCATTAGAAAAAGACCTCTCTTTTTTTAAAGGACAAAAGTTTGATGTTATTACTCTTTGGCATGTTTTAGAGCATGTTGAAAATTTAGAAGCGTACACGCAAAGTTTAAAAGATTTGTTGAAAGAAAACGGAACACTTTTAATTGCGGTTCCAAACTATAAAAGTTTTGATGCAACCTATTATGGTGCTTTTTGGGCTGCTTTTGATGTGCCAAGACATTTGTGGCATTTCTCTCAAACAAGCATACAAAAAATATTTGCGCTTGTTTCTTTGAATTTAATTAGAGAAATTCCAATGAAATTTGACGCGTACTATGTTTCCCTTTTAAGTGAAAAATATAAAAACGGAAAAATGAATATTTTAAAATCGTTTTGGATCGGATTTCAATCCAATAGGAAAGCAAAAAAGAGCTCAGAGTATTCTTCTCTAATTTATGTACTTAAAAACAACTAAAATTGAATTCAATAGGCTTTTAAGTCGCTTTTATTTCTTTTAGAAGAAAGTAATATAGATAAAAATAAAACACCCTTAAAACGCCTGTTTTGAGGGTGTTTTTTAATAGATATAAGTGATAGATATTTTTTAAGTATCAATTTTACTTATTTAGTAGATATAGCCCAAAGAGGCAGATGATAAAGTAGACCGCTAAGGTCATCGCTCCTGCATAATCTTTTGCAAGACGCTGTCCGATTAAAAGAAAGATTAAACTCACAGCAGAAAGTGCGACCCCTAAAGCTGCCATCTCTTTTAATTCTGAGGTGTATAATTGATAAACCCCAATAAGCATAAAAATACTTGCCGCTATTTCCACTATTAGAATAATTGCAAGTAAAAGAGGCACCGTATTTTTTAAAGGAGAATTTTTAAAATGTCCTTTTATAAAAGACAAATTTCCATTCCAATCTGTTAATTTGTCAATTCCGGATTGTAAAAAAGTAACAATTAAAAAAAGTAGGGTTAATACTTCTACTGGGTAATTAGAAAAAATTTTCATGAATCGTGATTTTAAAACCAAGTTTTTTTGTTTACTTGGTGGGTGTAAATAAATGCTTCATCAGGTTTCGAGCGATATATAATTCCCTCAATCTAGCTAATTATACTTGTTTCAATTTCACAAGTACTAATGTTAATTCCTAGAAAAATGAAGCCCTCAATGGTATGCTTAAAACTCGTTTACTTTCTTTTTTGGGTATTGTACTCCTGTTTTTATCTATTATTTCTCTCGTTATTAATTTTATAAATCTACAAAAAAGCACTGTCAATTGGTTCCCAAAGTTCAATTTTATTGCCCTCATTGTCTAAGATCCACGCAAACTTTCCATAATCGAATTCTTGCATTTCTCCGACAATTGTAACTCCTTCTGTTTTTAAAACAGCAAGCAGTTCTATCAGATTTTCAACCCGATAATTAAACATAAAGTCTTTTTTAGAAGGTTCAAAATAATCGGTCTTTTTTGCAAAAGGGCTCCACTGTGTTGAGGCATCTTTTCCTTCCTTGTCTTTCCACCAAAACGTAGCTCCGTATTCATCAGTAGTAAAACCAAGATGTTTTTGATACCATTCTTTGGATGCTTTTGGATCTTCACTTTTAAAGAATAATCCCCCAATTCCAGTCACTCTTTTTTTCATATTATTTCTTTTTTATAGCTGATTCATAGGTGTTTACCCATTCTTTGACCGTCATTTTTTGACACAACTCACCAATTAATTCAAAAGGGATGTCGTCCATTTTTTTAAATCGAACACAACTTTTCCCAATGTCTAATTTTCTTTTCGTGTGCTTTGGGTATTCCGCTACAAACCAATCAAATAATTCTTTTTTCGCGTAGATTCCTGAATGATAAATCGCTACAAAGTTCTTCTGTGAAGCAACATTCATAAAAGGCAGTGGGGTTTTTGGGTTGCAATGATATCCATCTTTACCATAATCTGCTTCGTATTTCATCGTTTTCTATTTTGATGATGGTTAGAAGTATAAATTTAATAAAATTTTTCTTTAATTTTATTAACAATCGTTTGCGCTAGTTTCTCGTAGCTTTCCGAAGTCCACCCTGCAACATGAGGGCTGAGTAGCACGTTTTTTGCATCGATTAAATATTGAAATGCTTCAGGCACTTGCTCTGAAAATAATTGTTCAAATGATGATTTTTCATATTCCAATACGTCTAAACCAGCACCGAGTATTTTATGGGACTTTAAACCTTCCACGAGATCCTTTGTGACAACAGCAGATCCGCGTGCTGTATTTATAAGCCAGAAATTTTTTTTCATCTGTGCTATAAAAGAAGTATTTATCATTTGATTTGTGAGTGCTGTATGTGGAGTGTGCAAACTCAAAACATCGCTTTTTTCTTGGAGTTCTTCCAAAGAAACTTGGGTACAATTTTCATCAGAAACATTTTCTTTGATATCATAACAAAGCACTTCAACATCAAAACCTCGAAGTTTTTTAGCGAATGATTTTCCCATGTTTCCATAGCCAATGAGTCCAATTGTTTTTCCATCCAATTCGATGCCACGATTTTCTTCACGCAACCATTTTTTGGTTTTCACTTCATTATTGGCTTTGTGTAATTTATTAAAAAGCGTCAATAACATCCCCAAACAATGTTCGCCAACAGCATTTCTATTTCCTTCTGGAGCTGCAATTAGTGCAATTCCTTTCCTGGAAGCAAGTTCACAATCGATATTTTCTAAACCAGCTCCTACCCTTCCAATAAACTTTAAGCGCGTTGTTTTTTCCAGAAATAAGGCATCTATTTTAAACCGACTTCGAATAATAAGCCCGTCGTACAGATGAATTTTAGCCATCACTTCTTCTTTTGAAGCGGTATAATCTTCATCGTTCTCAAATCCCAAATCATTCAATTGATTGTAAAGCAATGGATGATTTTTGTCTAGGTGTAGAATTTTCAAAAGGAACTTTTTTAATATTGTTCTTTTTCGTTCGGGAAATCACCACTTTTTACATCGGTAATGTAGTTTTCAAAAGCACCTGTCATTTCTGCATATAAATCTAAATAGCGTCTTAAAAAACGCGGGTGAAATTCATGGGTCATTCCAATCATATCATGGGTTACGAGCACCTGCCCATCAACACCGTTTCCTGCACCAATTCCGATTACTGGTATGGTGAGTGCATCTGCAACTCTTTTCGCTAGTTTTGCGGGTACTTTTTCGAGTACCAATGAAAAACAACCGATACGCTCTAACATTAATGCATCTTCCAATAATTTTTCAGCTTCTTCTTCTTCTTTGGCTCTTACAGTATATGTGCCAAATTTATAGATAGATTGAGGTGTTAAACCCAAATGTCCCATCACCGGGATTCCAGCGTTTAAGATTCGTTTGATCGATTCTTTGATTTCTTTTCCTCCTTCCATTTTTATCGAGTGTCCGCCAGATTCTTTCATGATACGAATTGCTGAACGCAATGCCTCTTTAGGATCTGATTGATAGCTTCCAAAGGGTAAATCTACTACCACCAAACAACGGTCAATTGCTCTGACAACAGAACTTGCATGGTAGATCATTTGATCTAAGGTGATTGGTAAAGTCGTTTCATGACCCGCCATTACATTAGAGGCTGAGTCTCCGACAAGAATTACATCAATTCCAGCGCCATCAACAATTTTTGCCATGGTATAATCATATGCGGTTAACATTGAAATTTTCTCACCATTCGCTTTCATGTCAATCAAAGATTTCACGGTAACTCTCTTATACTGCTTTTTTGCTACAGACATATTTTTTAGTATATATTTTATGAGGTAAAAGTACTAAATAAACTACGATAATAGTAGCGTTATTTTTTTTGTCAAAAGAAGGTATTTATTTTTTATTTCTTTCTTTTTATGTAATTTTAGCAAACAAAATACTAAAATCAATGCTGAAATTATTGACATCCTGTTTTATGTTCTTTTTTGTCTTTACAATTACTG
>JGI26080J50196_1000123_pt1 | contig 33465 bp, 30 predicted proteins | sample SaaInl0LU_22_DNA_FD_50196 | JGI IMG/M metagenome (IMG submission 50196)
AAAAAAAAACCAGTATACAAATTGTATACTGGTTTTTTTGTTTGCACTGTTAGCGATGCGATATGACGATGGATGCTTTTTGTTAGACCTATTGCTTTGAGTCTAATAAATCAAAAAACTGATCCAATTTCGGCATGATAATGATTTTTGTTCTTCTGTTTTTCGCCATGTTCTCAGGAGTGTCATTTTCTACCAAAGGAACATATGAACTTCTTCCTGCTGCAATGAGTCTTGCAGGAGCTACCTCAAATTCGTTTTGTAGAATTCTTACTATCGAAGTAGATCGCTTTACAGACAAATCCCAATTGTCATCTAAAACATCTGTTTTGATAGTTTTGGAATCGGTATGTCCTTCTATCATTACGTCCATTTCTGGTTGTGCATTGATCACTTCTGCTACTTTTTTCAGGATATTTGTTGCTCTATTGGAAACTTTATAGGAGCCACTTTTGAATAACAACTTGTCTGCGATGGATATGTATACGATTGTTTTTTCAATATTTACCTGAATATCATCATCGTTAAGTCCATTGTTCAATACTTTTTTCAAGTTAAAGGCAACTGCTAAATTGATAGAGTCTCTTCTAGAATTTACTGCTTGAATGTGCCTGATGTATTCGTCTTTTTTGTTCAGCTGCGTCAATGTTGCTTTGACATTTTCAGAAGCAGATTTCGAGAGTACTGTTAAATTGTCTACAAACTCTAAGGTCTTTTCATTTCCTTTTAAGAGGTACTTGATTTTGTCTTCCAAGGAAACAATTTTGTTTTGCTCTTTGTCTAATTCCGACGAAGTGTCAGACAATTGCTTTTTTACAATCGCCAGTTGTTGTAAGTTTTTTGAGTTTTGATTTTGCAACTCAGTAAATTGCTTCTTAGAGACACAAGAGCTCAACAATAAAGAAGTGACTGTAAATAATAGAATGACTTTTTTCATGGTGCTGTTAAAAAATGAATTAATTTTACACAAATATATTAAATAAAAACTTCACTTTTCGCTCAATAGTGAAAGGAATGTTGGTTTAATAATATCTTAAAACCATTCGAAAAGCTTATGTTATTCAAACTTAAATTTCATTTTATTTGTGGGTTGTTTATCGGTATGCTTTTTGCTTGTTCAAAAGCAAAGCCAAAAACAACCTACCTGGAGGGGAATGTCTTTGGGACCACGTTTCATATTTCTTATTTGTCAGACGATTCGTTGAATTGTGAGAAACAAGTAGACAGTTTGTTTCATTTGCTGAACAAATCTTTGTCTACCTATCATGCAACTTCTGATATTTCGAGAATTAATAGCAATGACACAGATGTTGTTGTGGATGCCTTTTTTTTAGAGGTTTACGAAAAATCAAAGAGAATTTTTAAAGAGTCAAAAGGCGTATTCGATCCCACAGTAGGGATATTGGTAAATGCATGGGGTTTTGGCCCTGAGAAAGCAGTAGAAAGGTTGGATTCGACCAAAGTAGAGGAATTGTTGCGGTATGTGAATTTTGACAAGGTAATTGTTCAGGATGGTAAAGTGAAAAAAGAGCACCCCAACATGTATTTTGATTTCAATGCAATAGCCAAAGGATATGGGGTAGACATCGTTGCGCGTTATTTAGAATCGAAGTCTGTCAACAATTATCTTGTCGAAATCGGTGGAGAATTGAAAGCAAGAGGGAAAAATGAGTCTGGAAATTTTTGGAGAATCGGTATTGAGAAACCAAATTTTGATGGAACGCGAGGAATTCAAAAAGTATTGTCATTGGAAAACAAGGCATTGGCGACTTCTGGGAATTATAGAAAATTCAGAGTAGATCCAAGAACAGGAGAGAAATTTGTGCATACGATAGATACCAAAACGGGTTTTACAGCAAGGCGAGATTTATTGAGCGTCACGGTTATTGCAGATACCGATTGTGCCGATGTAGATGGGTACGCTACCACTTTTATGGCGATGGGCTATGAGAAAACACTGGAATTTTTAGAGGAACACCCAGAATTAAAAGTGTTTTTGATTGCGGCGAATCAAAAAGGGGGGCTGCTAGAATATGCTTCTGAAGGACTTTGATTTTTTAACAAGGCTCTTTGTTCAAAGGTCTTTTTCGAAGGTCAAACAGGTTTTCTGCAAACTGGAAGAATCTCATTTTTAGTCAAACGATAGTTGTTTACTTCATCTTTTGTGGCAATATCGCTGCATTTTATTTCAGCAACCTCAAATCCTATGTCACGTAATTTTTCAAAATAATCTCGCCCATAAATTCGTACATGATCGTATTGTCCAAAATGTTTTTGACGTTCCTTTGGTGAGGTGATGTTAGCATCTTCGTAAGTTTTATTTCGATTCAATTCTTGAGGAACTTGAAAAACACCAATACCTCCTGGTTTTAGTACGCGAAATAGTTCTTGCATCGCTTTTTTATCGTCATTGATATGTTCGAGTACATGATTGCAAAAAACAACATCGAAAGCATTGCTTTTCATGGGTAAGTTACAGATATCTGCTTTTATGTCCGCTAGTGGAGAGTATAAGTCACATGTCAAGTACGACAAGTTTTTCTGTTTTTTGAATCGCTTCAGAAAACATTGTTCAGGAGCGATGTGCAGTACTTTTTGAGTACTTGAGAAAAAAGAGGTTTTTCGCTCCAGATACAACCACAAAAACCGATGTCTTTCCAAAGAAAGTGTTGAGGGGGCGAGCACATTTTTGCGTACGTTTTCGTATCCGTAAGGAAGAAATTTCCGAAATGTTTTTCCGTCAATCGGGTCTGTATAGTTCGGACCTCTTAATAAAAAGCTTACTACCGGTCTGGCAAGATAGCTCGCTTTGATAAGAAGAGGTCGTGGAATTGTGTTTAAAAGAAACTTAAAAACAGACATATTTGATGGTTGTTTGAAAGGAATTATTTCAAATTACGGAATTCGTCTTCCGCATCGGTTTTTATTCCTAATGCTTCGTCAATGTATTTAAAAGTAGACAATAATTCTGGTTTCCCGTTGACCATCGCAACGTCGTGTTCGAAGTGAGCAGATGGTTTTCCGTCTTTGGTTAAAATGGTCCAGCCGTCATTCAATTGTTTGATGCTTTTGGTGCCAAGATTGATCATGGGTTCAATGGCCACGACCATTCCTTCAACAAATTTCTTCCCTCTACCACGTTTCCCGTAGTTGGGCATTTCTGGATCTTCATGCATGACTTTTCCCAAACCATGTCCTACCAATTCTCTAACGACTCCGTATCCAAAGTTTTCTGCGTAATTCTGAATTGCATAGCCGACATCACCAACTCTATTTCCTATTTTGAATTGACGGATTCCTTCGTAGAGACTTTGTTTGGTGACTTCCAATAGTTTTTTTGTTTCCGCTGCAACCTCTCCTACTTCAAAAGTATAGGCATGATCTCCGTAAAAGCCATTTTTCAAAGCACCACAATCAATGGAGATAATATCCCCTTCTACCAAAACATCTTTGTTGGGAATTCCATGAACTACTTGTGCGTTTGGACTCATACATAAGGTGTTGGGGAAATCATACAAGCCTAAGAAACCAGGCTCAGCACCATGATCTCTGATGTGTTCTTCAGCCAATTTATCGAGATATAATGTAGTGACGCCAGGTTGTACCTCTCGAGCTAACATGCCCAAGGTTTTTGAAACAATCAATGCACTTTCTCGCATCAGCTCAATTTCTTCTGGTGTTTTTATTGTAATCATGAAAATATGTTTATGGGTTCAAAGATACTTTTATTTCCTTCAATTTAAAAAGAAAGAAAAGCGCTGTTTTAAGGAAGTTTTTGAAATAAAAAACACCAGCAAAAACAAAGTTTTTGTTGGTGTTTTTTTTATGAAATGATCTCAATATTACAACAAAGCATGTCTTGTCATTTCCTTTGGCTGAGCGACTCCCATCAGCTTTAAAATAGTAGGCGCAACGTCTCCTAATACACCGTCTTCAATGTTTTTCAAATCATTGTCAATTAAAATCATTGGAACCGGATTGGTCGTATGTGCAGTATGAGGACTTCCATCTGGGTTCATCATTGTTTCACAATTTCCATGATCCGCAATAAGCAAGGTAGAGTATCCATTTTCGAGTCCTGTTTCAATCACTGCTTTGGCACAGGCATCTACGGCCTCACAAGCTTTGATTGCAGCATCCATCATTCCCGTATGACCTACCATATCACCGTTAGCAAAATTCAAACAGACAAAATCAGCTTCTCCTTTTTTCAAGTCTTCGCACAAAGCGTCTTTCAATTCGTAGGCACTCATTTCTGGCTTTAAGTCGTATGTAGCTACTTTTGGGGAGTTTCTTAAAATACGAGATTCACCTTCAAAGGGTTCTTCTTGTCCTCCAGAGAAAAAGAAGGTAACATGTGGGTATTTTTCAGTTTCAGCAATTCGTATTTGTTTTTTACCGGCTGCAGACAGTACTTCTCCCAAGGTGTTTTTGATATTGTCGTTGTTATAGATGACATTGATTCCTTCAAAGCTTTCGTCATACAAGGTGATGGTTGTGAAATACAAATCCAATTTTTTCATTCCGTATTCTGGGAAATCATTTTGTGAAAGTGCATTGGTCAATTCTCTACCACGATCTGTTCTGTAATTGAAGAACAAAACAACATCTCCTTCTTTGATTTGTGCTTTTGGATTCCCCTCTGAATCCGTTACAATAAGTGGTTTGATGAACTCATCGGTAATGTCATTCTCGTAATTTTCTTTCAAAGCAGCAACTGCATCTGTGGTTTTTGTACCTTCTGCTTTTACTACAGCATTGTAAGCTTCTTGAACACGTTCCCATCTATTGTCTCTGTCCATAGCGTAATACCTTCCTGTTACAGAAGCCAATTCACCGGTACTTTCCTTCATGTATTCTTGAATGTCATTGATGAAATAACTGCCCGATTTTGGGTCGCAATCTCTACCATCTGTGAATGCGTGCAAGTATACGTTGTCTAAATCATTTTCTTTGGCAACATCCAGAAGTCCTTTCAGGTGGTCTATATGTGCATGAATTCCACCGTTAGACACCAATCCCAACAAGTGGACATTTTTATTATTTTCTTTGGCGTACTTATACGTGTCTAGCAAGGTTTTTTCTTTCCCTAAACTTTTGTCTTTGACAGCCTTATTGATTCGTGCCAAGTTTTGGTATACAATTCTTCCTGCTCCCAGGTTCATGTGTCCCACTTCTGAATTCCCCATTTGTCCTTCAGGAAGCCCTACATGTTCTCCATCTGTGCGAAGTGTCGCATTTGGGTATTGGTTGTACAATGCGTCTATGTAAGAAGTTTGGGCATTGAAAACGGCAGATACTTTGGGGTCTTGTGTTACGCCCCAGCCGTCTAAGATCATTAAGATGACTTTCTTGTTCATTCTGAAAAATTTTAAGTACCGCAAAGATATAAATCATTTACACAATTTATCTTATGATAGAGGGCTTATTCACGAATTCGTTTGCGTATGAAGTTGTTGAGAAATTTTAAGAAGATTCTAGTTTGACTTTTCGAGATTATGTCTAATTTTGTTGTCCAACACAATATACAATAGCATGGCAAATTTCGACAACGATAAAATTCAGGAATTTTTAAAAAATGGGGCAGTGGTTTTGGATGTAAGAACAAATGCTGAGTACGAAGAAGGACATGTTCCTGGCTCAGAGCATATTGTTTTGGATCGAATTCCAGGAAATGTTGCAACGATAAAAGGATACAACAAACAAGTAATCGCGGTATGTAGAAGTGGGGCTCGCAGCGGACAAGCAACCGATTTCTTAAAACAACAAGGAGTTGATATCATCAATGGAGGTCCTTGGGAAAATGTCAACCAATATCTTTAAACTTTTCTAAAATTCAATTTTTAATTTTTTTTTGAGTAGGTTTTTTTTACTCTCAAGATTTTTGAGGAATTTTAGGTATTCGGGGGATTCTTCTTGAAAGGGTTTGTGCAACAGTCCCTTTTGAATACTCTCTATAATCTTGAAGTGTTCCTTTGAAACTTCTGAAATCCAGTTTTTTGAAAATTGTTCCCAAATATAATCTATGGCAACGGCATTGGGGTGGAGCATGTCTTTTTTGTAAAAACGATAGTCTCTCAGGTCGTCCATCACAATTTCATAAGCCGGGAAATAAAAACAGTTTTCAGCTTTGCATATTTGGTGAATGGCTGCGTTTAAATGAGATTTGCTTAAGGTGTTCTCTGTAAACCCATCTTTAAGGTGACGCACTGGACTCAATGTAAATATGATTTTCAAAGAAGGATTGAATGCAGTCACTCTCTTTTGAATTCGATGCAAGCACTCTTCTATTTCATTTGTGCTCAAGAGAACTTTTTCAAACGCTTTTTGTGGGATTTTGTGACAGTTGGCTACAATATTACCTGTTTTCTTATGCCTGTAAGCCCATGCAGTTCCTAGCGTAATTACGAGATGTGATGCTTTTTTTAAAAAAAAAGTTGTGTTCTGTATTGCGTTGTTGATTTTGTAAAGTACTTTTTCTTCAGAAGAATTTGAAAAAGAGGAATGGTGGTGGTAACTATGAAATAAATCGTTGAAAGAAAACAAATCGCTTCCAAGGTATTGCTTTTCGTCAATACAGTCGTTGACAAGGGTTTCAATCGCTTTGGGATGAAACAATACACCGTAAGGATTTGTTTGTTGTTTGAATTTAAAAAACGCTAATTTGTTCCCAATATTTTCAGAAAAACATGAGCCCAAAAGTAGGATTTTCGATTCATGATTGATGGTTGGGTAGGATTCTGTTATTTTTATTTCAGTTCTAAAATTCAATGTAGACGCCTTTTGAGTTGTAAAGATACAAAATAGCCCCATTTGAAAATCGAATGGGGCTATTTTGAAATGTCAGAAAAAGTTAAAGAATGTACTCTTTGGCTTTTTCAATGGCTGTTGGAATACCTGCAGGGTTTTTTCCTCCTGCTGTCGCAAAGAATTTTTGACCACCACCACCACCTTGGATGAGTTTTCCCAATTCTCTTACAATTTTACCAGCATCGAGTTCTTTATTTGCGACGAGGTTTTTAGAGATGTAACAGGTTAAGAGTGCTTTTCCGTTCGTTTCTGTTCCAGCAAAGAAAAACAGGTCGTTGGTTTCATTTCCCAATTCATGAGCCAAATCTTTCAAGGCAGCTGCCTCTAAGTCAATTTGTGTAGCAATATAATTGATACCGTTTACTTTTCGAATCTCATTTTTCAATTGTGACTTGATCGTTTTGGCTTTTTCTTTCGTTAAAAGTTCAATTTGCTTTTTAAGAGCAATATTTTCGTCTTGTAAATTTTCAATCGCCTTTAGCGGATCTTTTGTGTTTTTGAGAATAGTTTTGACGTTTTCAAAAGCCTGTGACTGTTTGGAAAAGTATTCTTTAGCCGCGTTGCTCGTTATGGCTTCAATTCTCCGTATTCCCGCAGCAACAGCAGTTTCATTAGTGATTTTAAAATGCCAGATGTCTGCTGTGTTTTTTACATGAATCCCACCGCACAATTCCATCGATTCACCAAAACGAATGGATCGAACCTTGTCACCGTATTTTTCGCCAAACAAAGCGATGGCTCCTTCAGAGATTGCTTGCTCGTATTGGTTTTCTCGATTTTCTTCGAGGGTAAACTTGTCAAGTATTCTACCGTTGACAAAATTTTCAATTGCCTGGAGTTCTTCCTCACTAAGTTTGGTGTAGTGAGAAAAATCAAAACGCAACCCTTTGCTCTGAACCAAAGAGCCTTTTTGTTCTACATGCGTTCCTAAAACACTTCGCAGGGCCTGATGCAATAAATGCGTTGCTGTGTGGTTTGCCGCGGAGTCATCGCGATGCGAAGCATCTACAAACGCAGTAAACGTTGCCTCCGGGTCTGCGGGTAATTTTTTTACGAGGTGGATGATTTGATTGTTTTCTTTTTTGGTATCAAAAACAGAAATTGTGTCGCCATTCGCTGTTTTTAGAAATCCCTTATCACCTACTTGTCCACCCCCTTCAGGGTAAAAGGGAGTTTGATTGAAGACAAGTTGGAACAATCCTCCGTCTTTTTTACTAGCGACCTTCCTAAAACGTGTGATTTTGACTTCAGAAGTCAAGGTGTCATATCCTATAAAATTTTGTTCCGTTTGTGCTGCGAGTATGTTCCAATCTCCTGCAGACACTTGAGCGGCAGCGCGAGATCTGTCTTTTTGTTTCTGCAATTCTAAATTGAACTCTTGTTCGTTCAGTGAAAATCCTTTTTCGCTCAAAATCAAAGCGGTCAAGTCAATTGGAAACCCAAAGGTATCGTACAATTCAAATGCTTTTTTTCCTGAGATGCTATTTCCTTGGCTTTGGTCAATTACTTCATCCAAAAGCAATAGTCCCTGCTCTAAGGTTTTTAAGAATGAAATCTCTTCCTCCTTGATAACATTTACAATCAAGGTTTTTTGGGATTCTAATTCAGGAAAAGCTGCTCCAAGTTGTTTGCTTAAAACATGGACCAATTGATAAATAAAAGGTTCTTTGGTTTGCAAAAATGTAAACCCATAACGAATCGCTCTTCGTAGGATTCTTCGAATGACGTACCCTGCACCGTTGTTGGATGGCAATTGTCCATCGGCGATGGCGAAAGCAACTGCTCTTATGTGGTCTGCAATGACCCTAATAGCAACACTTGTTTTTCCGTTTTCTTCAGTAGGAATACTGTTTTTGTCATAGGCAGTATTGGTGATGCGTTCTATTTCTTGAATCAAAGGTGTAAACACATCCGTATCGTAGTTGGATTGCACATTTTGCATTACCATGCACAAACGTTCAAAGCCCATTCCTGTATCAACATGTTGTGAAGGAAGATTTTCTAAGGAACCGTCTGCTTTGCGATTGAATTGCATGAATACCAAGTTCCAGATTTCTACAACTTGAGGATGGTCCATGTTAACGAGCTCGCGTCCTGAGACTTTTGCTTTTTCTTCCTTGGAACGAATGTCAACATGAATTTCTGAACATGGGCCACATGGTCCTTGTGCTCCCATTTCCCAAAAATTGTCTTTTTTATTTCCCAAGATGATTTTTTCTTCTGGAACAATTGCTTTCCAGAAATCATAGGCTTCTTGGTCCATTGCAAGATTTTCAGATTTGTCTCCTTCAAAAATACTTACATACAAGGAATCTTTGTCAACCTTGAGGCGTTCTGTTAAGAACTCCCAAGCCCAAGCAATGGCTTCTTTTTTAAAATACCCTTCTGATTGTCCCGAGGGGTCACCAAAGCTCCAGTTTCCAAGCATCTCAAACATGGTATGGTGGTAGGTATCCATCCCCACTTCTTCCAAATCATTGTGCTTTCCCGAAACACGCAAACACTTTTGAGTGTCGGTAATTCTTGAATGAGTGATGGCTTTTTGTCCTAAAAAATATTCTTTGAATTGATTCATACCAGCATTGGTAAACATCAATGTAGGGTCGTCTTTTAAAACAATCGGTGAAGAAGCAACAATTTTGTGTTTCTTTTCCTGGAAGAAAGCTAAAAATTGTTGTCTAATTTCTTGTGATTTCATGCGGTGTTTTTATAATTTTCAATTACTTAAAAGAGATCTTTTCAAGTAGTTTTAAAACATTTTGTAAATTTGCTCATCAAAACACATCTCCATTGTGGATTTGCTTGTTCAAATGAGCTTACAAAAGTACTATATTTAGCATTATGGCGAAAGTAAAATTTTATTACGATTCTGAAACGCTTTCTTACAAGAAGATCACCGTAAAGAAAAGTACCAAAATTAAGAAGTCAGTTTATTTTTTGTTGGCGACCTTATTGATCGGTTTTTTGGGTTTTATTGGTTTTAGTTACTTGATCAAGTCTCCCAGTCAAATCCAGCTTGAAAGTGAATTAGAGAATCTGAAATTACATTACGAGCTACTTTCGAAAAGAGTTGATGAAGGGGCAGAAGTGCTGAAAGGAATTCAAGAGAGAGATGACAACATTTATCGGGTATACTTTGAAGCGGAACCTATTTCCAAAGAACAGCGCATGGCTGGTTTTGGAGGGGTAAATCGTTACAAGTCATTGGACGGATTTGAAAATTCCACAATGATCAAAGAGGTAACGAAAAAAATCGATGTGCTTTCCAAACAGCTTGTGGTGCAATCCAAATCCTTGGATGAGATTGTAAAAATGGCAAAAAACAAAAAAGAAATGTTGGCATCCATACCGGCTATTCAACCTGTTGCTAATAAAGATTTGAAACGCATGGCGTCAGGATACGGTTATCGTATACATCCGATATACAAGACTAGAAAATATCATTGGGGAATGGATTTTTCGGCACCTAAAGGAACTCCAGTTTACGCTACAGGAAATGGAAAAGTAGAAAAAGTAAAGCGTTCTCGACGCGGCTATGGAAACCAAGTCAAGATTGATCACGGTTTTGGATACAAAACCTTTTATGCGCATTTGCAAAAATATACAGTGCGAAAAAACCAAAAAGTAAAAAGAGGTGATGTGATTGGATATGTAGGAACTTCTGGAACCTCGACAGCTCCCCATTTGCATTATGAAGTGATCAAAGGAAAGCGAAAGGTGAACCCGGTCTATTACTATTTCAATGACTTGACGCCCGAAGAATACGATAAAATGTTGGAAATGTCATCACAAGAAAACCAATCACTAGATTAAATGATTTTCAATTTACCTGAGAAAAGATATTATAGAATAGGAGAGGTGTCCAAAGCTTTTGGGGTGAATGCTTCTTTGATTCGCTTTTGGGAAAAAGAATTTTCGATCATCAGACCTAAAAAAAATGCGAAAGGGGATCGCATGTTCACGCAGGAAGATGTTAAAAATTTTCAGTTGATTTTTCATTTGGTCAAAGAAAAAGGTTTTACCCTTGAAGGGGCGAAGAATAAATTGAAAACACAACCTAAAGACACTGTCGACAATCATGAAATCATTGCACGATTGGAATTGGTTAAGGCAGAGTTGTTGAAAATCAAGAATGAATTGTAGAGGATACGGTTGTTTTTGATTGATTTGTGGGAGCGCTAAGTGAAATCGGATCTAAGGATTTTCAAAAAAAATAAAAACTCAAAACAGACAGAACGTCATTTTACTGACAAAAAATGTAGAATGGAAACAATGGTATGCCTATTGCTGTTGTAGTGATCAATAGTAGCAAAACTTAAAAGTAAAAAAAATGAACATTAAAAAATGGTTGCCACTTATAATTCTTGTATTTGTACTTGTATTGGGGTATTCAAGAATTAAAAACTTCAACAATACCGCAGTAGTGTATGAAGAGGATGCAAAAACAAGTTGGTCTAATGTGGAGAGTTCTTACCAGCGTAGAGCAGATTTGATTCCAAATTTGGTCAGCACGGTGAAAGGATATGCGGCCCATGAAAAAGAAACATTGGAAGCCGTTATCAAAGCAAGGGCCTCTGCGACAAGTGCTACAATTGATGCCAATAATCTGACGCCAGAAAAGATGGCACAGTTTCAAAAAGCACAGCAAGGATTGGCAGGTGCATTAGGAAAATTAATGGTTGTTGCCGAGCGGTACCCAGAGTTAAAAGCAAACCAAAATTTTCTGGAGTTGCAAAGTCAATTAGAGGGTACGGAAAACCGAATCAATGTGGAGAGAAACCGTTTCAATGGATTTGTGAACACTTACAATAAATTTGTTAAGATATTTCCAAATTCGATTTTTGCAGGTTGGTTTGGTTTTGAAGAAATGAATAGATTTCAATCTTCAGAAGGAAGTGAAAAGGCTCCAGAGGTAAAGTTTTAGACATGAGTTCACCAGACTATCATTTATCAGAAAAGGAAGAGCAAGAGGTTGTAAAAGCTATTCAAATGGCTGAAAAAGAAACCTCAGGAGAGATCCGCGTGCACATTGAGAAAACAACTGACAAAGCGCCTTTAGAGCGTGCCAAAGAAGTTTTTTTTCATTTGAAAATGAACGAAACGAAAGCTCAAAATGGGGTCTTGTTTTATTTGGCTGCGAAAGACCATACTTTTGTAATTCTAGGCGATCAGGGAGTAGATAGCGTCGTCCCCGATAATTTTTGGAATTCCACAAGAGATTTGGTGATTGCAGAATTTAAAAAAGCAGCTTTTGCAAAGGGGCTTATTGCCGGTATTGAAGAAGCTGGAAAAAAATTAAAAGAATTCTTTCCTTACTTGCCTGATGACACCAATGAGTTGTCAGATGAAATTTCTAAATCGTAAGCACAGCGAATTTGGAATAGGCGACAACAAGGCGTGGACATGGAATTGAAATCACCACAACAATACTTTAAAAAAGAATAAAAATGGACAACAATTTAACTTTACAAGAACAAATAGTACAAGTGCAAGCAGCCTTTATATCCAAGGTGTATGGCTGGATGAGTTGTGCGCTGGTCGTTACAGGAATTGTCGCGATGTGGGCGGCGTCTACCCCGGCGGTTTTGGCGTTTATTTTTCCTGCTTCGGGAAGTATGATGACTTTTTACTTGTTGATCGCTGCCGAAATAGGAGCTGTTATTTATTTGACAGCTCGCATAGATAAGATGTCAGCTGAAACAGCAGGAACTGTATTTCTCTTGTATTCCGTTTTGAACGGCTTGACGCTTTCTATCGTTTTTCTGCTTTACACAAGTTCTTCCATAGCTTCTACCTTTTTAGTGACAGCCGTTACTTTTGGATTTATGAGTATTTATGGATATACAACTAAAAAAGACTTGACCTCGATAGGAAACCTTGCTTTTATGGCTTTGATTGGTCTTGTGATTGCTTCGGTTGTAAATATGTTCATGCGCAGTGAATTGATGTATTGGATAATTACCTACGCGGGGGTTTTGATTTTTGTTGGATTGACAGCCTATGACACGCAAAAAATCAAGCGTATGGCGGCCGCTGATGATGGCGTTGAAGTTTATCAAAAGAAAGCAATTTATGGAGCGTTGACTTTGTATTTAGATTTCGTCAATTTGTTTTTGTATTTGTTGCGTCTGTTAGGAGATCGAAAATAATTGAGAATACAAGAAAATACTGCCGAAAGATGTGCGCGCAGTTTGCAAGAAAACATAAAAAATTACAACTTGAAAAAGCACTTTTTTAAAACATTTCTCTTTGTTTTGTTTCTTCTCTTGGGAAGTTCAATGAAAGTAACTGCACAATATAAAATTCCTGAAAAACCCAGGTTTGTTCCATCTTTGATTGACAGCACAAGAACCTTGTCGGGTAAAGAGTTTTACAACTTGAAAACAAAGTTGGAAAAATACCAAAGACAAACTTCGACGGAAATTTTGGTTGTTATCATTCCTAGTTTGCAAGGAGAAGAGGTGAAATTTCTTGCCGCCCAGTGGGCACACAAATGGGGTTTGGGACAAAAAGGAAAAGACAACGGCGTTTTTGTACTTCTTGCCAAAAACGATCGAAAAATTGCCATTAGTACAGGATATGGAACAGAACATTTGTTAACCGATCAATTGTCGAAAAGGATCATAGAAGCCGTGATTTTACCGAGATTTAAGAGCGAGGATTTTTACGGAGGGCTCGATGCGGGGACTGCGGCCATCATGTCTGTTTTACAAGGAGAATTCCAAGCAGATAAAAAACGACAGAAACAAGGTTCTTCTCGTTACAAAGGATTGCTAATTGTACTGATTGTTGTGGGATTTTTTATGTTTAGCAATCGAACTAAAGGAGGAAAAGGAGGAAAAGGAGGAGGAAGACGGAGTGCTGCCTCTGATGTTTTTACGGCAATTCTATTGAGTAATATGGGAAGAAGCTCTGGGTTTGGAGGTGGATCCAGCAGCTTTGGAGGCGGCTTTGGCGGTTTCGGAGGTGGCGGTGGCTTCGGTGGAGGAGGCGCCAGTGGAAGCTGGTAATGTGTCCCAGAAGAACGAACTGTAGCGCGAGGTAAAAAAAACAACAAAAGAGGTGATGAAATCACCTCTTTTGTTGTTTTGAATGAGAGTTGTTTAATTCACTAAGGATTTCAAGTTGGCAATCGTTTCCATCGGGTTTTCAGCTCCAAAGACATAGCTCCCAGCTACCAAAACATCCGCCCCAGCTTCGATGAGTTGGTTGGCATTTTTATTCGTAACCCCGCCATCTATTTCAATCAATGTATCGGCTTCGGAAAAAGCAATCAGATTTTTCAGTTGTTGTACTTTTTTGTAAGTGTTTTCTATGAAAGATTGACCTCCAAAACCAGGGTTTACACTCATTAAACAAACCATGTCGACATCCTTGATAACATCTTCTAAAACAGAAATAGGGGTGTGTGGATTTAAAGCTACCCCTGCTTTCATGCCTTCTGCCTTAATGGCTTGCAATGTTCTGTGTAGATGTGTGCAGGCTTCGTAGTGAACCGTTAAAATGTCGGCTCCAATTTTTTTAAATGTGGAAATGTATTGGTCTGGGTTGACAATCATCAAATGGACATCAAGTGTCTTTTTTGCATGTTTTTTTATGGCACTAATGACGGGCATTCCAAAAGAGATGTTTGGGACAAAAACACCGTCCATCACGTCGATATGAAACCAATCTGCATCACTACTGTTAACCATTTCAATATCTCTTTGCAGGTTGGCAAAGTCAGCAGCAAGCACTGAAGGGGCAATTAATTTGCTCATTTTTATCGTTTGTATTGTTTATTAACCAAGGTAGGTCATCAGAATTTTAGATCTTGAGGTGTGTTTTAACCTTCGGATGGCTTTCTCTTTGATTTGTCGTACTCTTTCACGTGTCAAGTCAAAAGTTTCTCCAATTTCTTCTAGCGTCATTGGTTGGTGTTCACCCAAGCCGAAGTAAAGTTTCACTACATCTGCTTCTCGCGGAGTAAGCGTCTCTAGCGCTCTTTCAATTTCAACTCTCAACGATTCGTGGAGCAAGTTTTTGTCAGGGTTTGGAGATTCTCCAGAGTTCAAAACATCGTAGAGGTTTGAATCTTCACCTTCAATTAATGGCGCGTCCATAGAAACGTGACGTCCTGAATTTTTCATAGACTCTTTTACATCATTTACAGTCATGTCTAATTTCTTAGCAATTTCTTCTGCAGAAGGAGGTCGTTCGTTTTCTTGTTCTAAGAAAGCATACATTTTGTTGATTTTATTGATCGATCCAATTTTATTCAAAGGCAAACGGACAATACGAGATTGTTCTGCAAGTGCTTGCAAAATAGATTGACGAATCCACCATACGGCGTACGAAATAAATTTAAAACCACGCGTTTCATCAAAACGTTTGGCTGCTTTGATCAATCCAAGATTGCCCTCGTTGATAAGATCAGGCAAAGTAAGTCCTTGGTTTTGGTATTGTTTGGCAACGGAAACTACAAAACGAAGATTCGCTTTTGTAAGTTTTTCTAGGGCTACTTGGTCGCCTGCTTTGATGCGTTGCGCCAATTCAACTTCCATGTCAGCAGTAATCAAATCTACTTTTCCAATTTCTTGTAAATACTTGTCTAAGGACGCAGTTTCTCTATTTGTTACCTGCTTGGTGATTTTTAGTTGTCTCATGTACTTATTGGGGTATTAGGGCGAAATTTTTTATTTCGTGAGTCTTTGTTCCTATATATACGTTTGAACCATTACTTTTGTTACAAGAAAAGGAACATTTTTTCATTTTTTTTTTGGAATTTCTTTAGAACGATGTCTAAAAGTTTCTAAATCTTGGAATCAATAGGTTTCCCCATGTAGACGAATTTAAAACCGGATTTGATAGTTTCAGTTTTTAAATTTCGTGAAGAGATGATATGGAGCGTTCCCTTCTTGTCTTTGATAAAAAGCGGAATGATGTCGAGATCTTTTTTTGCAATTTCAATGAGATCCTCGTAATGTGTTTTATCCTTCAAATCGACTTCGTGGATCGAAGGATGTCGAAAAGTCAATTCTAAAATAGAATTGTAATTGTCGGTATCAAAGAGCAGTCCTTCTTTTGGATTTTTTTTGTTTTTATTGAACTCTTCTGCGGTGACCAACCGGAACGAACCATTTTCGCCAAATTGTTTTTTGAATTTTTTGATGGCGTATTGGTTGATGTCTGAATTGCCTGTCAATGCCATCAAGAAGCCAATGTCATTGAGCTCAATATTGTCCATCAAGTCATCAGAGTAAATATCGGTATGCATTGCTTCTAGGTCTAATTTTTTTGCTTCTTCTATATTGGTTTGATTGCTATCGATGAGTACAACGTGCCGATTGTTCTTTTTTAGATATGTAGCCAGCAATCTAGAAATATTTGAAGCGCCAACGATAAGAATACCTTCAGATTTTTGTAAAAAGACTCCGGCTATTTTAGCGAAAAACCTTGCAGTCGTGGCATTCAATAATACGGTTCCTAAAACGACCATAAATACCAGAGGTGTGATATACTCAGCCCCTTCGATGCCTTTTTTAATAAGTTTACTCCCAAAGAGGGAAGCAATTCCTGCCGCTACGATTCCACGCGGACCTACCCAGCTGATAAATAATTTTTCATTGAATTTTAGGGTAGAATTTGCGGTACAAATGAATACTCCAAGAGGTCTTATTACAAAAACAATTGTTGCAAAAAGAAGGATTGTTTTCCATGTATAGATCAATAGCAAGTCTTCAATATTGATATTTGCAGCCAATAAGATGAAAAGTATCGAAATTAACAAGACACTTAAAGATTCTTTGAAATATAACAATTCTTTGATGTTTTCTAATTTACTGTTTCCTAAAACCATTCCCATAACCACAACGGCTAACAAGCCAGATTCATGAGCAAAAAAATCGGCGGCCACAAAAACCAGTAATACAACAGATAACGAAACAACATTCAATAGGTAATGAGGGACGAGTTTTTTATTTACACAAATAGCCAAAGCTTTTGCGAATGAAAACCCAAAGAGGGTTCCGAAAATTATGATTTTTGCAAATTCTATAAAAGCAGTTTTGGTAAATCCACTGGCACCTTCCACACTGATAAACTCGAAAACCAAAACGGCAATCAATGCTCCAATCGGATCAATCAGAATGCCTTCCCATTTTAACACGGTAGAAATGTCTTTCTTTAAAGGAATGTTTCTCAGTATTGGGTTAATCACAGTAGGACCGGTTACAATGATCAATCCAGAAAATAAAAAAGACATCTCCCAGCTGAGTTTGAAAATAGCATGGGCTATGACACCCGCCCCCAAAAAGGTGATTGCAGAACCAATGGTGATCAATTTTGTGATGATAGTACCTACCGTTTTTATTTCTGATCGTTTCAATGTAAGTCCTCCTTCAAAAAGAATGATACTGATGGCAAGTGAAACAAAATAATACAAGCCATCTCCAGGAAATAGTCCTTTTTCTCCATTCCAAATGGGTTCAATCCATTTGCTTCCATTTTCACTCAGAAATTCAGCAGCGACTGGGCCAACAAGAAGGCCTGTCAAAATCAGTGGTAAAATTGCGGGGATCTTAACCCGCCAGGCAACCCATTGTGCTAGCATTCCCAAAATTATGATTCCTGCAAGTTCGAACATGGTGTCGTTTCAATTAAAAGGTGTTTCTTTCTATTCTTTTGGTTTTCTTATTTGTTTCATGATGATGGTACTTGACAAGATTTATGCTTGACAATTTAGGGTGCCACCTGAAACAAACTTGAAATGTAAAGATGCTATTTTTTTTCTAATATTTCAGCAATGATCAGTTGCAAAATGAAATTTTCTTATTGAAACTGATGCAAGGACATGCCACATTTTTGGGTTCACAATTGTTGAAGTAAGAAAAAAAGCCCTTACCAAAATAGAGGTAAGGGCTTTTTTACATTATTTCAAATTCTAATTAAGAATCAGACCTTTCTTCTCTAGGTTTTCTGTCGTCTCTGCGATTGTCACGTCCTCGATTGTCGCGTCCTCTGTTGTCACGTCCTCTGTTATTGTCTCTCGGAGGTCTCGCTACATAACCTTCTGGTTTTTCGAGCAAAGCTTTACGGGAAACTTTTTCTTTCCTTGTTTTTGGGTCAACTCCAAAGTATTTCACTTCAAATTCATCTCCCATATTTACAACGTCAGAAACATTTTCTGTGCGCTCCCAAGCCAATTCACTTACATGCAATAAGACTTCGTTTCCAGGTGCATCTAAATATTCAACAACAGCTCCAAAGTCTAACATTTTGATTACTTTGACTTGGTACGTTTCTCCCTTGGTAGGTTTGAAAAGTAAGGAGTCAATTTTAGCCATTACGGTATCAATTCCTTCGGATCCCGTTCCTAATATTTCTACGATACCTTCTTCCGTAACAGGGTCTTCATTGATGACAATGGTGCATCCTGTTTCTTTTTGCATTTCTTGTATTACTTTTCCTCCAGGTCCAATCAAAGCTCCAATAAATTCATTTGGAATTCTTCGGGTTACCATTTTAGGAGAATGCGATTTTACATCTGTGTTAGGAGTCGCAATCGTATCTGTAATTTTCCCTAAAATATGCAAACGTCCATCTCTAGCTTGTTTCAATGCGTTCACTAATATTTCGTAGGAAAGACCTTTTACTTTGATGTCCATTTGACATGCTGTAATTCCATCTTCTGTACCCGTTACTTTGAAGTCCATATCACCAAGGTGATCTTCGTCTCCTAGAATATCAGACAATACAGCGTAACGATCACCATCTGAAATCAATCCCATTGCGATTCCAGAAACGGGTTTGGTCATTTGAACTCCTGCATCCATAAGTGCCATTGTTCCAGCACAAACGGTTGCCATCGATGAAGAACCGTTGGATTCCAATACTTCAGAGACAACTCTTACGGTATACGGACAATCGTCAGGAACCATTCCTTTCAAAGCGCGTTGTGCCAAGTTTCCGTGGCCTACTTCTCTTCGGGATGTCCCTCTTAAAGGTCTTGCTTCTCCAGTACAAAAAGGAGGGAAGTTGTAGTGTAGGTAAAAACGTTCTTCTCCTTCTTTTGTTGGTGAGTCAATGATGTTGGCATCTCTTGATGTACCTAATGTTACCGTGGCCAATGCTTGCGTTTCTCCTCTTGTAAAAATAGAAGACCCATGTGTAGAAGGTAGGTAATCTACTTCACACCAAATTGGACGAATGTCTGTTGTTTTTCTCCCATCCAATCGCAAGCCTTCGCTCAATGTCAATTCACGGACAGCATTTTTTTGAGATTTGTTGAAATACTTGCCAATCAAACCGCCAAATTCTTCGCTTTCTTCCTCTGAGAAGGTAGCGATTAATTCGTCTTTAACAGCGGCAAATGCTTCTGATCTTTCTGCTTTTGATGTTCCTTTTTTTGCAATGTCGTAACATTTTTGGTAAACAACATCGTTGATACGCGCAGCCAATTCTTCATTTTCCTCCGCATTTGCGTACTCTCGTGTTTCTTTTTTACCGAATGCTTCGGCTAGCTTTACTTGAGCAGCACATTGTAATTTGATGGCTTCATGCGCAAATTTAATGGCATCTGCCATTTCTTCTTCAGAGATTTCATCCATTTCCCCTTCAACCATCATCACAGAGTCTGCAGAAGCTCCAATCATCATATCGATGTCTGATTCTGCCAATTGTGCTTGGTTTGGATTGATGATAAATTCACCATTTAATCGAGCAACACGCGCTTCCGAAATAGGTGTTTCAAAAGGNATGTCACTTAATTGAATCGCAGCTGAAGCAGCCAACCCAGCCAAAGCGTCTGGCATTACATCTTCGTCATGAGACATCAACTGAATCATCACTTGTGTTTCTGCATGGTAGTCTTTCGGGAATAATGGTCGCAACACGCGGTCCACTAAACGCATGGTCAATACCTCTGCATCGCTTGGTCTGGCTTCTCTTTTGAAAAATCCTCCTGGGTATTTCCCTGCAGAAGCAAATTTCTCTCTATAATCTACAGTCAACGGCAAGAAATCGACGTCGCTCTGTTTGTAATTGGAAACTACGGTACAAAGCAACATGGTTTTTCCCATTTGCACAACCACACTACCGTGCGCTTGTTTTGCTAATTTCCCTGTTTCTAATGAGATGGTTCTTCCATCTCCGAGGTCGATGACCTCATTGAATACTTTTGGCATCATAATTTTACTCTAATTTTATATGAATAAATCTGTGTGTTGTGTTGTTCGGGTTTGTTGAGTTCCCTGTGGAGTAAAGATGATCAGTTTCAAATAAAAAAAGAGGCAAACTGCTTTGCCTCTTTTTTGGAAAGATTTATTTTCTCAAACTTAATTCTTTGATTATTGCACGGTATCTTACGATATCTGTTTTGATCAAATAATCAAGTAAGCTTCTTCTTTTACCTACCAATTTTACCAATGAGCGTTCTGTGTTGTAATCTTTACGGTTTGATTTTAGATGCTCTGTAAGATGGTTGATTCTGTGCGTAAACAAAGCGATTTGGCCTTCCGTAGACCCTGTGTTTGCTTCCGCTCCTCCGTGCTTTTTAAAAATGTCTTTTTTTACTTCTTTTGTTAAATACATGCTAACATTAAATTTTGTTATTAATAATTTTTATGTATTGATATGTCTTGTAATATCAAGGCTGCAAAGATACCATTATTTTTCGATTTCGCAACTTAACTTTTGTAGAAGATTGTAAACGAAACTTTGGTCAAAATTGATGGCGTTGTATTCGCATTGTAAAACGCGCAAGGTGAGAATCGTAAAGCGAAGTCTGGTTGCTCAAATTATTGCAATTCCTATACTTCGCTTTGAACGAGCGTTTCTTAGGATCTGATTTTTTGGTTCAAGATCAAGTCGATGTATAGATTGATTTGTTTTTTCAGGTCTTTTCTTTCATAGATAGCGTCAAGAAACCCATGTTCCAGAAGGAACTCAGAGCGCTGGAAACCTTCGGGTAAATCTTGTCCTGTCGTATCTTTTACCACTCTTGGCCCTGCAAAAGCAATCAAGGCATTGGGTTCTGCGATGTTGATATCACCTAACATTGCAAAAGAAGCTGTAATTCCTCCGGTAGTAGGATCGGTACACAAGGAAATATAAGGAACTTTTGCTGCGGCTAATTGAGCGAGCTTTGCAGATGTTTTTACCATTTGCATAAGAGAAAGAGGTGCTTCTTGCATTCTTGCACCACCCGATTTTGAAATCATCAAAAAAGGTATTTTATGTTGGATGGAATGATCGATAGCACGTGCTATTTTTTCTCCAACCACACTTCCCATAGATCCTCCAATAAAAGCGAAATCCATTGCTGCAATCACAATGTCTTGTCCGAATGATTTCCCTACAGCTGTTCGAACAGCGTCCTTTAGTTTTGTTTTCTTTTGTGCCTCTGTTAGACGGTCTGGGTATTTTTTTGTGTCTTCAAATTGCAAGGGATCGCCTGCTTCTAGAGAGGCGTTTAGTTCTTTGAATTTGTTTTCGTCAAATAGAATTTCAAAGTATTCTGCACTTCCTATTCGCACATGATAGCCGTCTTCACGACTTACGTAAAGATTCTGTTTTAGGTCTTCAGTATCTACAATTTTACCGCTGGGTGTTTTGTACCAAAGTCCTTTAGGAACGTCTTTTTTTGCTTCTGTAGGGGTTTGGATCCCTTTATCGATTCTTTTAAACCAAGATGACATATGATTCTGTTTTTGTGGGGGCTAATTTACTAAAAAAATAAAGAGAAACTGAAAAATTATTCAGTTTCTCTTTGGGAAAAAATATCAAAGATGTTTGATTGATTTACAAAGTATTGATGTTGTTAAGGTCTTCAAAGGCCTTGATCAATCTTGCTTTTAAAGTAGCTTCTCCTTTACGCAGCCAAACTCTTGGGTCGTAGTATTTTTTGTTTGGAGCATCTGCTCCTGATGGATTTCCGATTTGAGATTGCAAATAGTCTTGGTTTTCTGACATGTAATCACGAATTCCTTCCATGAACGCATATTGCAAATCTGTATCGATGTTCATTTTGATCGCACCGTAACCAATAGATTCTCTTATTTCTTCTACTGAAGACCCTGATCCACCATGGAAAACAAAATCAATTGGGTTGTGCTCCAATCCGTGTTTTTCTTCGATGAATTTTTGAGAGTTGTCTAAAATTTTTGGGGTCAATTTTACATTTCCTGGTTTGTATACACCGTGTACATTTCCAAAAGCAGCAGCAACTGTAAATCGAGAAGAAACTTCTGACAATTGTTCGTAAGAGTAATTTACTTCTTCTGGTTGGGTGTATAATTTTGACTCATCTACGTCAGAATTGTCTACACCATCTTCTTCACCTCCGGTAATTCCTAATTCAATTTCCAACGTCATGCCCATTTTGTCCATACGCTTTAAATATTCTTTACAAATAGCGATGTTTTCTTCCAAAGGTTCTTCCGACAAGTCAATCATGTGAGAGGAGAACAAAGGAGCTCCGGTTTCTTCAAAATGCTTTTCAGAGGCATCTAACAATCCATCAATCCAAGGCAATAATTTTTTTGCAGCATGATCTGTGTGTAAGATTACAGGAACACCATAGGCAACTGCCAGTTCATGTACGTGTTTTGCTCCTGCAACAGCTCCCGCAATCGCACCTTTTTGATCGGTATTGTCCAATCCTTTCCCGGCATTGAAAATCGCTCCTCCGTTAGAGAATTGAATGATAACAGGTGCATTCAATTCTTTGGCAGTTTCTAAAACTGTATTGATTGTGTTGTTTCCTGTTACGTTTACAGCAGGCAGTGCAAATTTTTTCGCTTTTGCTAATTTGAAGATTTCTTGAACTGCATCTCCTGTAGCAACTCCTGGTTTTATGTTGTGATTCATGTTTGTTGGTTTAATGAATTTTGAGACAAAAATAGGGATTAATATCTTTTTTTTAAAACTTGCTCTACTAGTTTGTACGAAAACGTTGTAGGTTTAACTTTCGTTCTATGAAATAGTTAAATATGGATGTTTTCGCGGATCTATTGTGGAAAAGGACGTGTATAACTAGTCTGTGGTTTTGTGCAGCGAATCTCTAAAAAGGATAGTTGATACCAATATTCAATACAGCATTTTCAAAGTTGTAATTTTGGAGCCATCGATCGTCTTCTAAATAAGGTTCGTAGGTTTTGAAGCCCAAATCCAGACGCAATACGAGGAAGTTGAAATCGTAACGAATTCCAAATCCAGTACCGACAGCTATGTTTTTTAAAGATTTGAGTCCTATGAATTTTTCGTCTACTGTGGTCAAATCTGAATTGGTGATGTCCCAAATATTTCCGGCGTCTATGAAGAGCGCTCCTTTGAAGCTTCGGTTGATGTCAAAGCGGTACTCCAGGCTATTGATGAATTTAAAGTTAGACACATTGAATTCGAGTCCTGTATTGCTCGATCCAGGTCCAAGATCGTAAGTTTTCCATGCTCGAATGTCGCTTGATCCACCAATAAAATAACTGTTGCTAAACGGGATTTCATCAGAGTTTCCGTAAGGAACGGCAACACCGAGAAAAGATCGAAAAGCAAAAACACTGGCGGATTTAGTTTTCCAGAATTTTTTAAATTCCACGTCGGCTCGTGTGAATTGTGCTATTGGAATGTCTAAAAATGTTTTTACACCGTCATTTTCTTTTTTCGCAAGCATGGAAGCAATGTTTCCAGAAGTGGCCACTTTGGCTTTGAATAAGAAATAGTCATTGTCTTTGAAATCGAATTGTGTGTTGTAAGTGAACGCATAAGAGATTGAAGGACTTAGGTTGTTCAGAGTCAAGATGTCGTATCTTTTTTGAATGTTTTTTGCTGTTTGGTAGTCTTCCGGATGATTGTTTTGAAAGGCGGTGTTTATTTCATTTGAAACAAACGTCAATGCGTTGCTTGTTGAAAGCGTGTTGTTCGGAAAATGTTCCTCTTGAATTGTTTTTAATTTGTCGAATTCTGAGGAATAAATTGAAAAATAAGAATTGGTATTTAGGTTTTTTACAAATTGCGCATTGAGCATTTCGATAGAGTGTGTTTTTCGAGGATTCGATTTCCAAGACAATTTAATAATGCCTGTAAATTTTTGTTTGTCCAATCCGATGTTTTTTTGAAAGCTCGTACCTACGGAGAAGACGGTTTTCGGACCCATGTTTTTTGGGATAATTTTATTTTTTAAAAAAGGGAATACAAATCGAGGTATCTCTAAGGAGGCGTCTGTACCAACTTCCCATGAGTTGAATGGTGTATCGTCGGATCCGGTATTGTTTGAGATGTCAAAAATGGATCCTTGAAAGGAGAGTTTGAAAATTTCAGCTCCTTTAAAAGTGTTTCTGTTTAAGAAAGAAAATCCGCCGGAAAATCCAAGTTGCTTGATATTGGAATGAATGGCTTCAGTATTCAAACGGATAGAGTACTTTTTTAGGGGTGTCAGAAGAATGGACGCCGAAAGTTCATCGCTATTGAGTTCTTTGTATTTCAATTTCACCAGTTTGAAATTCTTGAGAGATTTCAAATGATTTCTTGTCAAGTTTCGCGTGCTGTCTTGGTAAATTTGATGCGGTTCTAAAAAAACCGAGTTCAACAGAGTTTTGGGGCGGTATTTTATTTTGTCGTGTGCATAGAATTGAAATCCGTTGTAGGTTGCGGAGTCTTGGTATACTTGTCCCTTTTTTTGATAGCTGTAATCCGTATAAATTTTAATGTTTTTTAAGGTTTGAATTTGCAACGGGTGACTCATAAGTTGCCCTTCTTTTTCAGACAATCTGTCGGTTATTTTTAACAAAACATCGGTTTTGTGATTGTTGCTTAGCGTATCGATATTGTAGAATCCAATGAGGTTTTCTGTAAAGTGATAGATGCCGGAGTTTCTAAAAAGAGTCGTGAGTCGTTTCGCTTCTTTTCTGAAATTTTGATCGATATAACGATCGCCCTTTTTCAGAAAGGAGGCTTTGGTGTTTTTTTTGAAAATGGAGTCTATGGTTGTGGATTCAATAGAAGCTTGTATGTTTCCCAAATGGTAAGGTTTCATTTTTTCAACATAATAGTGAACGGATGATTTTTTGAAGTTTAGGGTGACTTCTTTTTTGACAAGTGCATCAAAATAACCTTGGTTGAAATAATAAGTTCTAATTTTCTTTGCGCTTGCAATTGTCTTGTTGATATCGTGTACCACGGGGGCTTCTCCCTTCGATAAAAACCATTTGTTGCGTGCCTTGTAATTTTCTTCTTTTTTTCGAACTTGTTTTTCAGAAAATACAGCTGCTAAGAACTTGAAATATTTTGGATTTTTTTCTTTCTTTTTCTTGTAAGCGTTTTCATAATCAAGGTTTCCTAAATTGTAAAAATACAAAGGGAGTGGAAGTCCCAAGGATTTTTGATTGGGCCTTTGAATGATCAAATCTGTGACTTCTGTGTTGTGGATTGTTTTTTTCTGAACGGTCGTTTCTTCCGATTTCTTTGCTTTTTTTGTTTCAAAGATCCTGTTTTCGGTCAGTAGATAATCTCCTTTTGGTACGTATTTCGTAGAATTGCACGAATGGAACAGAAACAGACCTAAGGTTAAAAGGGAAAAAGATATGTGCGTGTTGCTTTTCAACAAAGAATAATTTATGGTGCCAAAAATAATACTTTTGAATGGTTCTATAACTACTTGCCTACAGCGATTGAATGTATTTTTAAAATTCCTTGCTAAAAAATGTATTTTTGCTTCATGTTAAAGAACCGAATCGAGTGTTATTTAGAAAAAAACGATCTATGAGTTTGTCAAAAAATGAAATCAAAGTAATTCAATCGCTTCAGCGAAAAAAGGGAAGAATACAGCACCGTATGTTTTTTGCAGAAGGCATCAAAGTCGTGCAGGAATTGATTGCTTCTTCTTTTGAGTTGTCGTCTTTGTATGTGACAAAAGAGTGTCAAGATTGTTTTGATTCTGAACAGCACACGTTGATTACGGAGGGTGCATTGAAAAAAATAAGTGCATTGAAAACACCGAGCGGAGTACTCGCTGTTTTTCGCATAGCAGATGTGCAGGAATTGCAATTGGATGGATTGGTATTGGCTCTGGACAACATCAATGATCCGGGAAATTTAGGTACTATCATACGACTGTGTGATTGGTTTGGTGTACAGCAATTGTTATGTTCGAAGGATACGGTGGACTGTTACAACTCAAAAGTGGTTCAAGCTACCATGGGGTCTTTGTCAAGGGTTCAGATCAACTATGTCAACTTGAAAGAAGTGTTGGAGGCGTCGCCCAGTCCAATATTGGTTGCAGATCTGGACGGAGAAAACTTGTATCAGACCTCATTGCCTGAAAAAGCTGTTCTGGTATTGGGCAATGAATCCAATGGAATCAGTGCTGAATTAAAGGGGTTGAAAGATAGATTGTTGACAATTCCGCGATTTGGTTCTGATACAGAAAGCCTGAACGTAGCCACCGCAGCTGCCGTGATTTTGAGTGAGTTTCGGAGAAATCAATAATTTTTTTGGCGATGGGTTTGTGATAGAAACAGAGCAAAATTTGCACAACTTGTTTATTCAAAAGCAAACTTCAGAAATACGGCACTTGTCCCTAAGAAGTCGATTGGGTCGGTGTATGGGCTTGTTGGATTTGTTGGGTTTGTATCGTCGTAAAAAAGCTCATTTGTAATGGCAAACTGTCCCCGGATAGATGGGGAAAATTTAAAGNAAGGGAAATAAATATCTATTCCCAATCCCATTTCGTACATCAAATTGTGCGTTCGCATTCGAAAAATATTTGTGCGATTGTCGTCTTTGTTTTTTTGTTTGCTTGAAAAGTTCAAATCGTATGACAGTCCCCCAATCAAATAGGGTCTGATGTTGTTGAGACGGTTCGTGCTCCATTTCAACAAAACTGGAAAATGGAGGTATGTAGAGCTTATTTCAGCATTTTCATATGCGAAATCTGTGGTTGCTTTTGTTCCGTCAATAAAATTTTGATCTCGAAAATGAATGGTACTTGTGTTGCTCCACAAACCGGGTTCCAGACGTAGATTTAGATTGTGAAGAAGTCGCATATCTCCTATCAATCCCACGTTAAACCCCGTTTCATTCTCAAAAGAAACATGGGTATTTTGAAAATCACTCTCTTTGTAGGCTACTTTAAAATCTCTTGAATTCAGTCCCAAATAGAATCCCCAATGGTATTTTTTCTTGTCGAAATTTGGCAATTGGTGCAGTATTCTTCGCTGGGAAGAAAGTGTCTGTAGTACCAAAAAAAAGAGGACAAAGAAGAAACAGTGTTTTTTCATTTTTAACGTCAGTTTACTTACTCGCTGTATAAATGGAAGCCACTCCAAATGTCACAGGAATATCGTTTGCATCTATAAACCCATTTTTTTCTAAAATATTGTTGAAAGCTTTTCCAAAAGGGAAGGCATTGGCAGATTCGGACAAGTACGAGTAGGCGATTTTGTCTTTGGAAAATAATTTCCCAATCAAAGGCAATACGTATTTGGAATGGATGGCATAACCAAATTTATAGACTGGATGGGTTGGGACTGCTGTTTCTAAAACAACAAAAACACCTCCGGGTTTCAGTACTCTGGCGATTTCCTGAAGTCCTTTGTCTAAGTTTTCAAAATTTCGAACTCCAAATGAAACTGTGATGGCATCGAAATAATTGTCTTCGAAGGGAATGTTTTCAGAGTCGCCATGTACCATGTCAATCTTGTGGCTCAATTCTTGGGCAGCAATCTTTTGTTTTCCTACTTCTAGCATGCCTTGAGAGATGTCCAGTCCTACAATTTTATCGGCGTTTAGATCCGACATCATGATGGCCAAGTCTCCCGTTCCAGTCGCAATGTCTAGTATTTTTTTGGGTTTGTTGGCTCCGATCAGTTGGATTACTTTTTTTCGCCATTTTACATCGATTCCAAAAGAAATAACGCGGTTTAAGCCGTCGTAGTTCTCTGAAATGTTGTCGAACATTTGAGCAACTTGTTCTTTCTTTCCAAGATTGGAATTTTTATAGGGAGTAATTTTTTTTGACATAAAGGAGGAATTAACCGTTGATAGCGATAACGCTACTGACTTTGTTAGGAAGCATTTCTTTGAGCATGGTTTCAATACCATTTTTCAGTGTCACCGTAGAGGAGGGACATCCGCTGCAGGCTCCTTGTAAAATAACATTGACAACCTTTGTTTCTTCGTCATAAGACTGAAATGTGATGTTTCCACCATCTGAAGCAACTGCAGGTTTTACATACTCCTCCAAAATGCCAGCAATATCTAAAGAGGTGCCTTCTAAGGTGTTGATGTCTACATTAGGCGTCTCTATTTTTGGCATGGCTTTGGTTTCGTCTACAATCAATTGATTGCTTTCGATGTAATTTTTGATGAAAGACCGAATGTCGTTTACGATGTCCGCAGTCCATTCTATTGAATCGTTTTTTGTGATGGAAACATAGTTTTCAGCAAGATAGACTTCTCTCACATACACATATCCAAAAAGATCTTTTGCGAGGGGGGAGTTGGTGGTTTCTTCTATTTTTTTGTATTCGTAGTCTTTTTCAGAGAGCAAACGATTGCTGCCAAATTTCATTACGGATGGATTTGGCGTGCTTTCTGCGTAAATTTCCACAACAATTTTTTTAGGAGTTGCTGCGTCTGTAATTACCGAGTTCCCTTGGTTCAGATACATTTCAATCAATTCTCGAATGTCTTCTTGTATGTCTGTCCATTCCACAAGGTCAAACTTTTCTATGGCCACAAAATTGGCGCTTATGAAAACTTTGCTCACAAATGGTAAGTGGAACAATTGTTGCGATAATTGCGATTCTTTGGCTTCGTCAATATTGTTGAACTGATAGCTTCCTCCTTTTGTCAAAAGTTGGTTGCTGTTGAATTTCACAATACTTGGATTGTTGGTCTCTTCAACGGTAATTTTGTGAGTTGTCATAGATGCTCATAATTTTTTACAAAAATAGACTAATTCGACGGAAAGGAAAAGCCAGAAACTTCCAAACTTTAAAAGCGGTCAAAGAAATGTTTTTTATGAGATGTGTTCATAGCAAAAAGGACAGGGTCAATCCTATTTTTGAATTGTTAAAATTTAAGGTAGCAGGGTCTATTTGATCGTATTGTGGGTAAAAATCGTACAATTCTTTTTGGTTGCTTGTTTCATAGGAAAGATCAACTTTGGTGTTTTTGAATTGGAAGCCGAGCCCTAAGGAATATTTTTTGAGGGCAAAACTGTGGGGTTGATGGGCAAGGGTGTTTTCTTGCTGTACATATCCACCTCTCAAACGCCATTGTTTCACCCTCCACTCAGAACCTATTCGCAACGTGCTCAATTGTTCGTTTGCAATGGTGCTGATAAGATCGTTGTTTTCTTTGAAGGTGTTGCCTCTGTCGTCTAGATGTGTTTTTTTAAAGTTTTGCAAAGAGTAATCGATGCTTATCAGACCGCTTTTGTTGAACAGAAAAGCCGTACTAAAAGTGGTTTTTGAGGGAGTCCTAAGTGTGTAATTGTAGCTATTGTATATGGGGTTGTTTTGATAAACGGTTGCGATGGTATTGGTTTCAATTCTAGTGTCTCCTAGAAAGCCATCCGCGTCATTGATATTGGATTCTTCTTGAATGTCATAATACCAAACAGGGGTTTGGTAGGAAAGTCCTAAGCGAATGTTTTGGATCGGTTTGGCTATCACCCCAATGCCTGCTGAGATGCCATTTCCTGTTTGGGATTGGTATTGAATGAAATCTGCAAAAAGTTCGTTTCCATTGCCATCTGTGTTGTCCTCGTATAAAAATGCTTCTTGTGTAAAGTCGAATGCATAGGTGTTGATGCTAGCTCCAATGTACAACGTGTTTTCGTAGGCAGTTGAAATGGAAAAAGTGTATACTTCGTTTTGGCCTCTGGTATCGTTTGTAAAAGATTGGTTTTCGGAATACAAATACGCTATTTGTGGGTCGTTGTTGTCATTGGGGTGGTTGATAAATGTTGCAAAATTAGTTGAGTTTTTTCCGTTGCCACTGTAATTGTTGTTGAAATCTTGTTCTAGGCTGTAATTGATGCTTATTGCGAATTTGTTCCATGGAGATTGTCGGTTGGTATTGTCGAAAATGAAAACCGCACCCCACTGTGGGACATCGACTTTGGTGAATTCGTTGTAGGTGTTGGTTTGGTAGTAAGCAGCTTTGGTTTTCGTAGTGCTGCTGTGCAAGCTTCCTGAAAATTCATTGTGATTGAAAACGGCTCCACTAGCAGGGTTGCTATAAGAAGCACTGACATCACCTCCTAGGGCTCCGAAGGCACCGCCCATGGCATTGAACCTTGCCGTTCCATGGGGGGTTTGACGAGATATTAAAAGGCCAATGCCTTCATAATTCAAAGCTTGCGCGTGGGATAAGAAACCACTGAAGATCAAAAGAGCAAAAGAAATGAAATGTTTCATGTTAAATCTATATATGGGTTTGAATTATCTTCTTCTCGATGATGCTGCGCTTCTACCGGAGGACGAGGACCTTCTCATGCTACTGTTGGAAGAGCTTCTGCGAGAAGGAGCGTAGCTGGATGATTTGTAATTCGAATTGGAAGAAGAACGATATGCTTTTGAATTTTCGCTTCTTTTTTGTCTGTTGGAAGTGTTGTTATTTGTAGAAGAACTGCTTCTTCTGTAAGTTGTGTTTTGGTCATTTGTCGTTCTCTTGTTGTTGTAAGAACTTGACGTGTTCGATGCGGCTCTTCTCCCAAAAGTTGCAATGCGGTTGTTGCTTCTTCTGTTGCTGTTTGAGTAAGCCTTGTTTTGATTTGTGTAGGCAATTCTTCGGTTGTTTCTTTTTCCGTAGTATCTAGGGTTTGGTGTAAATAGCCATCGCTGTCGCTGATAACGTGGAGCGATAAACCCATTGTTCCAACCCCAATAATTTCCGAACAGGAAATTGTTGTAATAAGGCCCGTTCCAAGGGTTGTTGAATCCAAAAGGTCTTGCATATCCAAAATTCCAGCTCCAATAAGGGTCTTGGTAGGGGTTCCAAAAAGGGTCCCAATAATTGTAGCCAGCGCCAATATTTATGGAAACGTTGCCATTGCGACCTTCTTGAATGGCATGCTCTTGGTTGTTTTCTGCATTTTCAAAATACATTTCGTCTTCCAAAGTCCCGTTCAAATCCAAATTAGCAATCCCATTCGAAAATATTCGTCCGTTATTTTGGTAGGATTCTTTGTTTCTTATAGCGGGGTTTGAAGAATAGATACCGTCCGAATTTTCGGCGTAGTATTGATAGCTTCCGCAAGATTGCAAAGTACTCACTAAAATCAACAAAAGAGCAAAAGTGCTTGCGGATTGAAAATAAGAGGGACAAACTTTCATAATCGTTGTATTTTTTATTGTTGAAGAATTGAAAATTAAGTAGTTTTGTGGAATAATTCACAGAACTATATTGTTGAATTTACAATATTTATGCCAAACTTTTTTAGATGAGTAAAAAATTAACAAAACGAAGCGAGGATTATTCAAAATGGTACAACGAATTGGTGGTCAAAGCCGATTTGGCGGAGAATTCTTCGGTGCGAGGTTGTATGGTGATCAAGCCTTATGGATATGCTATTTGGGAAAAGATGCAGAAAGCCTTGGATGAAATGTTCAAAGAAACGGGGCATGAGAACGCCTATTTTCCTTTGTTAGTGCCCAAAAGTTTGTTTGAAGCAGAAGAGAAAAATGCAGAGGGTTTTGCCAAAGAATGTGCTGTGGTTACACATTATCGATTGAAAAACAACCCGGACAAAGAAGGGAAGTTGATGGTGGATCCTAATGCCAAATTGGAGGAGGAATTGGTAATTCGTCCGACGAGTGAAGCCATTATATGGAATACTTACAAAGGATGGATTCAATCGTATCGTGATTTGCCTTTGTTGGTCAATCAATGGGCAAATGTGATGCGCTGGGAAATGCGAACACGTTTGTTTTTGAGAACTGCGGAGTTTTTGTGGCAAGAGGGACATACGGCGCACGCAACGGAACAAGAAGCAATAGAGGAAACAACAAAGATGCAAGGAGTGTATGCTGATTTTGCAGAAAATTTCATGGCCATGCCAGTGGTCAAAGGAGTCAAAACAGAGAGCGAACGTTTTGCAGGTGCAAAAGACACCTATACTATTGAGGCTTTGATGCAAGACGGAAAAGCTTTGCAAGCAGGGACGTCTCACTTTTTGGGACAGAATTTTTCCAAAGCTTTTGATGTGAAGTTTACCAGCAAACAAGGAAAACAAGAATATGTTTGGGCATCTTCTTGGGGTGTTTCAACACGTTTGATCGGTGGTTTGATCATGACGCATTCGGATGATTTTGGATTGGTCTTGCCTCCAAAATTGGCACCGATTCAAGTAGTCATTGTTCCAATATATAGGAATGAGGAGCAGTTGGGTGCCATTTCTGAAAAAGCAAATGAAATTGTGAAAAATTTGAAAGCTAAAGGAATATCAGTGAAGTTTGATGCCAGAGACACACATAAGCCAGGGTGGAAATTTGCAGAGTACGAATTGAAAGGAGTGCCCTTGAGAATTGCTATGGGGCCCAGAGATCTGGAAAATGGGACCTTGGAATTGGCAAGAAGGGATACCTTAGAGAAGGAAAGTGTTCCGCAAGAAGGGATTGCTGTTCGAATAGAAGGTTTGTTAATTGAAATTCAAAAGAGTTTGTACAAAAAAGCACTTGACTATAGAAATGAACATATTACGGAAGTAGAAAATTTTGAGGATTTTCAAGAAGTTTTAGAGAACAAAGGAGGTTTTGTTTCCGCACATTGGGATGGCACTGCAGCAACGGAAGATAAGATCAAAGAATTGACCAAAGCAACCATTCGATGCATTGCATTGGATGCTAAAAATGAAGCTGGAAAATGTGTGTATTCAGGAGCGGTTTCGAACAAGAGGGTTCTTTTTGCAAAAGCCTATTAAGAATTTGAAAAAAAAGTAAAATTTGTTTGCAGAAGTTGAAATGTAGTGTATCTTTGCAACCGCAATTCGAAAGAGCTGCAGGCGTTTTTTTAAATAGTGAATAAGACAGAGTAGAAAACTTTAAATAATTGCGAAAATTATTTTGTCAGTTGTAAAAAAGATTCTATTTTTGCCTCGCTTTAAAAAGCAAAAAACGGTCCGTTCGTCTAGGGGTTAGGACGCCAGGTTTTCATCCTGGTAACAGGGGTTCGATTCCCCTACGGACTACGAAAAATTAAGTTTTTAAAAACAGTTTATTATGGCAAACCATAAGTCAGCATTGAAAAGAATTAGAAGCGACCGCGAAAAGCAGTTGAGAAACAAATACCAGCACAAAACAACTAGAAATGCTGTTAGGAGTTTGAGAGCACTTACCGACAGAAAAGAAGCAGAAAAATTGCTTCCATCTGTTGTTGCAAAATTGCAAAAGCTTGCGAAGAACAATATCATTCACAAGAACAAGGCTGCCAATTTACAGGCAAAGCTGACCAAGCATGTAGCAGCATTGTAGATTTTTGTTTGAAAAAATTGAAAAAAGCCTCAAAATTTATTTTGAGGCTTTTTTTTTGGTAAAGATTGTTTTTGTGTCAAGCCTTCGGTTGTTCGTAGTTTCTTATTGTTGCCTCTTTTAAGACACACACACACACGCACATCCAACTTCTGTAAAGTGAGGCATCTGCTTGTCGGTATGACAGGATTTAGAGAATCTTTTTACATCG
>JGI26080J50196_1000124_pt1 | contig 33317 bp, 34 predicted proteins | sample SaaInl0LU_22_DNA_FD_50196 | JGI IMG/M metagenome (IMG submission 50196)
ATGAATATGTAAAATTAGTTCTCTTGTCATATTATTTTGGTTTTGTTAGGGTTGCCTGATTGCTAACGTTGTTGTATATGGTTTGTTGCGTGTTTTAAGTATCTAATTTAGTAAATAATTACCGACTAAGAAAGTCCGCGAGGACTTTCGTAAGTAGGCGAGAAGCCAGCAATAAATTATATACGGTGTTGCCATTTCGTTGTTTTTATTCCGATTATTAATTCAGAATTCTTTTTACATTTAAAATTGTATTCCTAATCTTATTGGAAAAATAAATGATTGTTGAGTAATTAATATTCCAGATTGCAAATAGAGATTCAACTTTTCAGTCATTTCATATTTTATTCCACCACCTAATTCTAATAGTACGCTACTAGTCCCATTTTCATACTGATTCCAAATATGATTATATCCAATTCTCAAATTAGCAATTGGACTCAGTTTTTTTTTAAATGGTATATATTCAAAATCTGTAAAAATTGATAAACCATTTATTTTTTCAAAATTCACATACCCAATTCCAATTCCTGTAAAAAATTTATTATTACTAAAACTAATACCATTGATAACATTTAAATCAATTCCATTTTGTTCTTCATTCAGGTTGTATCCTTTCCAGTTTGGACCTGGGTCAACATCAATTATTGTGGATTTAAAATTCAAATACCCAGCATCAATTTTTACTGAATAATCTGTTTGTGCATAGATTTTTATCCCAAATGCAATAAATATTAAAGCTGATAATATTATTTTTTTCATTTATTTCCTCTTTTTTCAGTTTTTTTTAGTCAATGAATGGCAACTCGTTATATGGAGAATAAACTTCCTGTTTATAGGTTTCTTTTTCCGGATAACAGGAGCTTTTATAAATTTTATTGGTAAGCATCTATGACTTTTTAACCAACGTTTTATTTTTAAAGGCTATCCTTTTTTTTTAGTAAAAATAAAAAATTATAATAAGCAAGTCAATCCCTATAAATGATGAAATTTTTTCCTCCCTGTTTTTGAGGATATACTTCCTAACCATTGAAGAATAAAATCAAAAATAGTTATTTAGACTTCAACTTTTTATTTACTGACATTAATAATTTTTAAATTTAATTGAAATAAAACACTTAATCTTCGGAAAACCGAAATTTTCAATGTGGTTTTCCGCAATTAAATGAAAGTCTTAACATCATTTAATAAGAAATTTACTATCAGTTAAGTTGTAAAAAATTTTCTATAATAATTTTTATTTATGCTTTAATTCCGTTAATAGGGTTATTAATTCTATCAATAAATATGGTTTTTATTATAATATAAATATGCTATCAAATTATGAATCGAATATTTAGTTTATAATTTGTATGTTTGCTAAACTGTACTATAATTTATATTATGTTAAATAAGATTTATAAAGTAATACCACCCATCCTATTGTAAACATATATGAGAAATTATAAGATATAGAGAAGATTCTGAAAATAAATAAACTATTTTTGAAACTTGAAAATTACACAAAAATCAGAATCGGAGTTTATCATCGTTATGGCATCTTTAATGGCTCTTGTAGCATTGTCTATTGATGCCTTATTACCAGCAATATCTGAAATTAATAAGGAGTTACAAATTACAAATCCAACAAACAGTCAGTTATTCATAACAATGATTTTCTTAGGATTAGGATTCGGCCAACTTATTTCAGGACCTTTATCTGACGGCCTAGGAAGAAAACCCATCATTTATTCAGGGTTTATTGTTTTTGTTTGTGCAAGTTTGATCTGTGTTTTCGCTACTAATTTAGAAATGATGATTCTTGGAAGGTTTTTACAAGGTATCGGACTTTCAGCACCTAGAACTGTAAGCATAGCAATGGTTAGAGATCGCTTTAGTGGTAATTATATGGCCAAAATAATGTCTTTTATTGTGGTCATTTTTATTCTTGTTCCTGTAATTGCTCCGGCTTTAGGAAAACTAATGTTAGACTTATATGGATGGAAATCTATTTTCTACAGTCAGTTACTATTTGGGTTTTTTACGATGATTTGGGTTTGGAAACGTCAACCAGAAACCTTAAAAATAGCAAATAGAAAAAAAATCAAATTTTCACTTTTTATTGAAGGCGTACAGGAGTTTACAAAACATAGGACTGCAATTATTTTTACTTTATTTTCTGGGTTTATTACAGGTTCTTTTATGGTTTATTTGAGTGCAAGTCAACAAATATTTGAAGAACAATATCATTTAAAAAATGAGTTTCCGCTTATTTTTGCAGGATTGGCAATTAGTATCGGTTTTGCAACTTTTTTAAATGGAAAACTAGTCATAAAACACGGCATGTTTAAATTGGTATCCATATCCACCATCAGCTTTACTTTAATTCCTATTATATACATATTCCTTTTTTCAGGAGAGAATAATCCTAATATTACTGTTCTAATTTTATTTTTTGGGTTGCAATTTTTTTCCATAGGATTTCTTTTTGGAAATACAAGAGCGTTAGCAATGGAACCAATAGGTCATATTGCTGGAATTGGAGCAGCAATTAATGGGTTTACTTCTACAATAATGGCGGTACCAATTGCTACATGTATAGGAGCATATATCACCAATACAGCTTTACCTCTATTTGTGGGTTTTTTTATCTGTGGTATCATCTCGTTACTACTAATTGGCTTTTTATATTTNACAAACAACAAAGAAATGGCTCGTTTGAATTCGAAATGATGACATCAAATTATATTTAATTATACCATATGAGTTTGATTACAATTTTTGAAGATGATTATTTAATTTGTGTGCACAAGCCAAACAACATGTTAGTTCATCACGCACACCATTCTAGAAATATTTCTGACGAAACTTCTTTATTACAGCTAATTTTTAAAGAAAAAGGCTTAAAAGTGTATCCTATTCACAGGCTTGATAGGAAAACTTCTGGAATTATTTTGTTAGCAAAAGAAACAAAATATGTTTCAAAATTTCAAGATGTATTCATAAAACATGAAATTCAAAAAATATATTTTGGAGTGGTTCGAGGATTTTCGCCAGAAATAAAAATAATTAATTCTCCGGTAAAAGGCAGAGACGCTGCTGTTCATAAAGCAGCTGAAACACATTTAAAAACAATCTCTCAAATAACTCTTGATATTCCAGTAAAACCCTATGATTCCTCAAGGTATAGTATGGTTCAATTATTTCCTAAGACAGGAAGAATGCATCAATTACGTATTCATTCAAACAAAATTAGCCACCCGTTAGTTGGTGACACTAAATATGGTGATAAAAATCATGATGAAATGTTTGATCAAAATTTTGGTTGGAAAAACATGTTTTTACATGCNGGAATATTAGAGTTTACTCACCCTTTCACTGAAGAAAAACTGNTATTAAAAGCTCCTTTTCCTAAAGATTGGATTTCTTTATTTGAGAAGTTTAAATGGGCAAACCCTCTAATTTAATAAGGAGTACTAATGAATTTACTGTTCAATTGATTCTGAATAGAAACCAATTAGTTCTCCTTCTTCAAAAGTTGATGTAATTTGAATAGGATTACAACAAACTTCACAGTCCTCTATATAACTCTGTTGACGAACACTTGCATCTAAAATCATGGATATTTTTTCCCAACAATGCGGGCATTGGAAAAAATGTTCCAACTCCACTACTCTACTACTTTTAAAATTAACTTTCCATTTTTATTCCCAGAAAATAATCGATGATACGTTTCTTGAAAGTTTTCTATTCCTTCATAAATATCTTCTCTTGACTTTAGTTTTCCTTCTTTCAACCAGATAGACATTTGTCTCGCTGCTTTTCCAAAATCTTTGGTGTAATCCATTACAACCATTCCTTTCATAGTCGAACGCGTTACTAGTAAAGATAAATAATTACTTGGACCATTTATTTTTGTTTTATTGTTATACTGAGAAATTGCTCCACAAATAACAACCGTTGCATGCATTCTAAGCTTACTCAATGCAGCGTCTAAAATGACGCCTCCAACATTATCAAAATACACATCAACACCCTGTGGACATTTCTTTTTTAGAGCCGTATAGATATTTTCTGTTTTGTAATCTATAGCATCATCAAAGCCTAATTCATTGATAATGTAATCACATTTATCTTTTCCTCCAGCGATACCGATAACCTTACAACCTTTTATTTTTGCAATTTGACCAACGATACTTCCAACTGCACCAGCAGCTCCTGAAACGAGTACAATATCTCCTTCTTTGATTTTGGCTACTTCTAAAATGCCAAAATAAGCAGTCATTCCTGGCATTCCTAAAACACTTAAAAAAGTAGGCATCGAAGCCGCTTTTTCATCTACTTTAAAACATCCTTCTCCGTCAGAAACGCAATATTGTTGAACACCTCCCCAGCTAGAAACACAGTCTCCAACTTGAAAATTTGGATTGTTATTGTTTTGAATAACTTTCCCTACAGATCCAGCTCTCATTACACCGTTTATTTCCACAGGAGGAATGTATGATTTCGTGTCATTCATCCAGCCTCGCATTGCAGGATCTAATGATAAATAGTGATGTTCTATTAAAATTTCTCCCTCTTGCAGTTCAGGAACTGATTGTACTTCTAATTTCCATGTATGTTCATCAGGTGTTCCCTGAGGACGGTTTTTTAAAATGATTTGTTTGTTGTTCATAAATGTGATTTAAAACNTAAAAATAAGAATTTTAATAGCGAATTAGCTCTAAAATATTTTTTTCTATTTTATTTTTTCCAAGGTATTGATTCTCAAGACCTTTATTAAAAGGGATGGGAGTTTCTATACTAGCCACACGTTTTACAGGAGCATCTAAAAATTCAAAACAATTTTCACTGATTAGTGCAGAAATATCACTTGCAATTCCTCCAAAGAGTGAATCTTCTTGAACAATGATAGCCTTTCCTGTTTTTTTAACAGATGTATAAATTGTTTCTGAATCTAAAGGTTGTAATGTATTTAAATCAATTACATCTACAGAAATTTCTTTGTGGTTCTTTAATACGTCTAAAACCCAATGGATAGCTGCTCCAAAACTAATTATAGTAAGTTGATTTCCTTCTTTTATAAGCCTTGCTTTTCCAATTTCTAANGGGAAATAATTTTCTGAAACATCCTGATAAACAGATCGGTATAAAGCTTTGTGTTCAAAAAAAAGTATTGGATTTGGATCGTTAATTGCAGCTATTAATAAGCCTTTTGCATCNTGAGGAAATGCAGGATATATCACTTTTAAACCAGGAGTTTTAGTAAACCAAGCTTCGTTAGTCTGACTATGAAAAGGGCCTGCACTAACTCCTCCTCCACAAGGCATTCTGATTACTACATCCGCTTTTTGAGACCATCTATAATGAGATTTAGCTAATAAATTTACAATGGGGTTAAAACCAGAAGACACAAAATCTGAAAATTGCATTTCTACAATAGATTTTATTCCATTTATAGACAAACCGTAAGCAGTAGAAACAATAGACGATTCACAAATTGGTGTATTTCTAATTCTGTCTTTTCCAAATTTNTCTATGAATCCATCTGTTACCTTAAAAGCACCACCATATTCAGCGATATCTTGCCCCATAATCACCAAATCGTCATGTGCTTCCATGGATTGGTACAAACCCTCTGAGATAGCATCTATAAAACGTTTATTTTTCTTTTTGAGTCCCGGTTGGATTGCTTTAAAATCAGAAAATTCGTGGTAAACATCTTTTAACTCAGTCTCTAAATCTGGGATTATGGAAGGTTCCTTAAATGAGATTTGAAGGTGCTTTTTGTATTTCAAGGTTTATTGCTGTTCTTAAAGAAGAATCAATCGCTTCTGTAAGAATACCCTCCTCCATCAAAAATTCTTGGTAATTTTTTATTGGATCTTTGCTGATCCAAGAATCCAATACATCTTGTGATACGTAATTGGTTCCACTTGCTTCTTCATGACCGCGAACTCTAAAAGTTTTAAACTCTAACAATACAGGTCTTGGATTTAAACGAATACTTTTGGCTATTTCATCAACTTTCGAATAAACTTCTAAGATATTATTTCCATCAATGATATGACTTTCCATTCCGTAACCAATTCCCTTATCTGCAATATCTGAGCATTTAAACTGTTCAGTTATTGGGGTAGATAATCCATAACCATTATTTTCAATACAAAATAAAACAGGTAAGCTCCAAACTGCAGCAACATTGAGCGATTCGTGAAAATCTCCTTCACTTGTTCCTCCTTCACCCGAAAAAACAGCACAAACATTTTTAGTGTTTTTTAATTTATTCGCTAAAGCAATTCCATCTGCTACACCAAGCTGAGGGCCCAAGTGAGAAATCATACCAACAATTTTGAATTCTTGTGTGCCAAAATGAAAACTTCTATCTCTTCCTTTCGTAAAACCATTCATTTTTCCCTGCCATTGAGAAAACAATCTATACAAAGGAATTTTTCTAGTGGTAAACACTCCCAAGTTTCTATGCATTGGCAAAATATATTCATGTGTTTCCAAAGCAGAAGCGACCCCTACTGAAATTGCTTCTTGTCCAATACCAGAAAACCATTTAGAGATTTTACCTTGCCTTAAAAGAATGAGCATTTTTTCCTCGATTAAACGAGGTTTCAACATGTTTTCATACAATTTCAATAACATCTCGTCATTGAAAGAATTTTTATTAAAATTAATTTTAGAAGGCATACATTATAAATATCATAATTATATACACAAACATAACAATAAAGATATTAAATCAATAAAAAAATCCTTATCATTTTAATGATAAGGATTTTTATAATATGGTGGAAAAAGTGACTACAAATCTTTAAAAATTGCATGCATCATTCTCTTTTTATCATTGATACTTTCTTCTAAAGCAATCATAGTTTCTGTTCTATTAACTCCAGGAATATCATCAATTCTGTAAATGATGTCTTTGGCATCGTTGGTACCTTTTGCTCTTACTTTACAAAAAATATTATACTTACCAGCAGTTACGTAGGCTACAGTTACATTGGGTATATTTCTTAAATCGGAGATTACATTTTGAGTCATGGATGTTTTTTCTAGATAGATTCCTACATGTGCTATGAAGGAATACCCCATTTTCTCATAATCTAGAGTCAGCGTTGATCCTTGAATAATACCTTCGTCTTCCATTTTTTTGACACGAACATGGATGGTTCCGGCAGAAACTAATAATTGTTTTGCAATATCAGTAAAAGGAGTTCTAGCATTTTCGATTAAAATATCTAATATTTGATGATCGATTTCGTCTAATGTAAATTTTTTCATTTTTGCGTAATATTCAAATTATTCTACAAATTTATGAATTAAATTTAACTAAAACAATAAGTAGTTAATAGATACTTAATTTTTTATCGATCTATAACGATTTCGGAGTGACCAATTTTAAGATTTAAACGATTTTCATCTGTTTTGTTTAATTTTGAAACAAACTTTCCATCTATAATTTTCTCTTCATATTGAAAGGAAACATCATTGCTTGAATTTGGGTATCTGTGAATTACATCAAAGAATATTTTATCGTTATTCGGAATAGTGAAATAATCCTTGTAATTGTCAAAATTTGAAGTATTTGCTATGTGATAAACGCCCTGAAGTATCGAAAAGAAAGTATATTTTCTTGATTCCTCTCTGTGATAATCCTGCGGGTAATGACCTGACTCAATTAGAATGGTATTATAACCTAACTTTTGAAAATTATCTCCAGTTGCTGTTGGGTAAAACTCGTCTGAATACCTACCCACGAAATTTGGAATTACATTTTGTAACATCTTATTCATAGCCACAATAACATTCATTGTTTCTTTTCTTCCCTTGGTTAGCGATCTAGTAACCTCTTCTGAGGGAGCTAAAAAAGAAATAGTTGCAGGGTTTTTAGTTCCCTCTACTCCAAAAATAGATCTTTGATCGTGAAGGTTAAAGCAAAAATGCGGAGTAAAGGCTTCTAATACTGCACGTAAAATTTTGCTTTCCTTAGCAGCTCTCTCTACTGCATCCCTATTTAGATCTATATTGTTCGCATTAACCCTTGTATAGACTTGAGATCCATCGGGATTTAACATGGGAATAAATACCAATGTACATTCTTTTAATATCTTCTTAAAAATTGTATCTGATACTCCTTCAATACAATTAAAAAAATCGAACAATCCTTTTGTACCTGTGCTTTCATTTCCATGCATTTGAGACCAAAACAATATTTTTTTAGCCCCATTACCAATTTTCAATTGCATAATTGGTCTTTTTTCTTCTGAAAGTCCAATTTGAGTTACATTAAACTTAGCTTCATATTTAGAAAATAAATTTTCAATGTCATTATAAGTAATCCATTTTCCGTGAAGAGAACTTTCTTTTTGTGCTAAAAAAAGATTTTCTAGATAATTAATTTCAATTGTATTCATTATGATCTAAATATATAATTTTCAAAATTACACCATTTTGAATTGTCATCAAACTAAAAAATTACAAATGTAAAGTCAACTTAAATTACAATTGTAAACAACAAAAAGCACAGAAAGATTACTTTTGTAAATTGAAAAAAGGATTGAAATACAAATGTGAATGCAATTTTTTTAAATTACATTTTAAATTACGATTAAATTAATTAATTATATCTAAATCAGATATTTAAATATAATTAACTAAAGCTTAACTTTATAATTAAAAAAGACCTAAAATTATTTACAAGCATATTCTTTGATAGTTGTGTCGGAATATTTACATTTGTAAANCACAATTTTATTACAATGGTAAACATAACAGAATTTACTTCTAGACTAAAAAAAGTCATCGATTTTCATCAGTTAACTGCTTCAATGTTTGCAGATAAAATTGGTGTACAACGCTCTAGTATTTCACACATCCTCTCTGGAAGAAACAAACCTAGTTTAGATTTTATTTTAAAAGTAATAGCTGAATTTGATGAAGTAGATATGTATTGGCTTCTTAACGGAAAAGGTACTTTTCCTAAAAACACGAATACACCTACCCCATCTTTACATAATATAGAAACGAAATCCAATGAAAAAAATATTGAAAGAATTGTTGTTTTTTATAATGATGGAACTTTCGCAGAGTTTAAAAAGTAGTAACATCTGGAGAAATAAACAATAAGTTAAGCTACAACAACTTGNCCATTGCCTCTTTTATGAGCTGAATACTCCTATTTTTATTGGTTGCATTCTTTCTTTTTTGATCTTGCACCATTGAACGCATTAAGTTTATCACTACTTTATCAAAGTTAAATGATTTGTACTGATTTCCTTTTACAACCATATCCTCTATTAAATTTTCAATAGCTCGCAAATTATTACTTTCTGAAACTTGCTTAAATGCTTTTCTATACAATGCTTTTGTAGCATCATCTCCCGTTAAAAACATCCCTGAAAGTATATTTTTAGCTATAAATGGCAACTCTTTTTCATCTTTTTCTTCAATATAAATTCGGGTCAAAGGAGTCGCTAATATTTTTCTAATTTCATCAGGTAGTTTTTTAGACCTATCAACAGCTAACTGTTTGTCTATATAATATAAAGCAACCAAAGCTTTACCCAATACTGAATAAGACCTACTTTCCAATGCTTTTATAAAAATTGATTTTAATTTTGGATCTGTTAATTTCCCCAAAGTTTCCAGAGCAACAGCTTGTACCAGTGTTTTCTCATCAGTACTTGCTATTTCCTTAATTTTTTGAATGGTATTTTTTTTAGAAAACTTATTGATCAAATCTATCTTTTCTAGCGCAAGAATTCTAATTTTATATGAAGGATCATTCATTGCATTTGACACTGCATTAAATACCTTTTTTTCATTTTGCTTATTAGATATCGCTAAGAGTGCCTCTCTCCTATGGGAGTAATTTTGAGCATTCTTAAGCTGAAATATATAATCACTTAAAACTTTATTCTCATTGATCTCACACAGTAAAACACCATCAGCATTTACCTGAATTAAAGTAGGTAGTTTTGAATACGTAAATGTAAAAGAAGCATCTTTCCCTTTGACAAAAACGTTGTGTCTTATTCTTTTTCCTTCTTCAAAAATATCAATAGCGATCGGAAAAGCAAACGCATTAGAATTTAATTGTAATAAATTTACAGTGACCTTTCTTTGAATAGTATTGTAATCATAGGAAACATCTATTTTTGGGTGACCAGAACCATAATACCACTGATTAAAAAACCAATTCAAGTCTTTACCTGTAATTTTCTCAAAAATCAATCGTAATTGATGCACTTCCGCAGAACCATATTGATATGTGGTTAAATACTCTTTTAACCCTTCAAAAAAAGCACTATCTCCCAAATAGTTTCGCAACATATGCAAAATAGTTCCTCCTTTATTATAGCTTACAGCATCAAACATATCTTCTTTATCATCGTAGGTAAACCGAACCAAATGCTTNTGCTCATTTTGGCCATTTAAATACGCTTGGTTTGCCTCAAATAAATGCATATTCGCATCTAATTGTCCATATTTATACTCCCTCCATAAGTACTCACTATAATTGGCAAAAGATTCGTTTAAAGTGAGGTTAGACCAACTTTCTGAGGTAACTAAATTACCAAACCAATGATGAAATAGCTCATGTGCAATTGTGTTTTCTTGGATATTTTCATCAATTAATTGACCTGGAGTTTGATAAGCTTGTTCACCATGAATTACAGCCGTTGTATTCTCCATTGCTCCTGAAACATAATCTCTACCTACAATTTGACTGTATTTATTCCAAGGAAAAGCGACTCCTAAAATTCTAGAAAAGAATTCCATCATTTCTGGAGTGTTTCCAAAAATATCTTTTGCATAGGGTGCATATTTTTTTTCTACATAATAATCTATCGGGATGTTGTTATAAGAATCTTTAATAATTTCATACTCACCNACTCCCATAAAAAACAAATAAGGAGCATGTTTTTTATCCATTTTCCAGTAATCTGTCCTATTAGAACCATTAACTACTTGATCAACAAGCTTTCCATTAGACAATGTTACAAATCTCTTAGGAACAGTAATATAAATTTCTTGGGTAGTTTTCTGATTTGGAGTATCTATCGTTGGGAACCAACAACTACTCGCTTCTGTCTCACCTTGAGTCCAAATTTGAGTTGGCTTATTTTTGTCATAACCATCGGCATTAATAAAGTACAATCCTTTTGCACTCGTAATAGCAGCACTTCCTTTCTGAGCTACCTTTTCTGGCCGTGCAGTGTATTTAATATAAATTGTAAACTCTTCCCCTTTACGGAACTCTTTTGGCAAGTCTATATTAATTTTGTAATCATCGTAAGAATACTCCAATATTTCGTTATTGAAAGAAACTTGATGGATAATCATTGCTTTGGCATCTAACGAAAAGTGATCAGTTGCATAAAAATGAGGCTTTGCAGTAACCCAGGCCTCTCCATTCAATTCTTTTTTATTAAAATTAAAATCAACTTTTAATTTAGTATGAACTAAATCGTGAATCTTATCTCTTTCCGGCTTGTAGGAATCATAGGTTTGAGAAAAACTTACCAAACTAAATATTAAGAAAATAAAAAACAGCCACTTTTTACTCATCATAAAGAACATACCTACTCGTTTAACTAAGTTTCAAATTTAATAAATATTAACAGTTCAGTTGTTAATGAGCAGTTAAATTCAAGAGCCGTTTAAAAAAACGCCTCTTAAAGGGAATTTGCATTCGATTCAAACGTAAGAAAACACTGGAGTTACTTACTAAAAATAGCACTAAATTGCTCTAAGTTTAAGTTATTAGTATCTATTTTTAACTTGTTTAACATTGTAATGATATTAGCAGGATTCATGTTTTTTCCTAACAATCTTGCAACACCCACTCCGAGTCCATCTCTATAACCAAATGCAATTACCTCATTTAAAGAGGTTATTTTTCCAGTAAAATAGACATNTACATTCATTTCTTGAAGCTTCATAGACATGAGNATTTTGTACTTTTTATTTTTTTTAAAAATACTTTTTAACTTTACCCTCTCAATTTTGCAAGCCTCTTGATTCTCTTTTGCAGGCAGAGCAACAACATTTATCTTATAGATACTTTCTAATGTAGCTTTTACTTCATCTGAAACATCCTCTGATTTTAATTGTAAAAAACTAGTAGGAATATCAATCGTTATAAATCCATTTTTCTCTTGACTTTCAACCAAATATTCCTGTAACGAAGTGTTCTTTTGACAAGAACCTGCAGTTAATATAAGTGATATAAATAGTATAATTTTAATGTAATGTGTCATTATTTTTTATGATTAATGATGTAAAAAATTACGATTTAAAGCGGACGACTTTGAACTTTTTTTATTTTTTACTAAAAAGTATCTGCCAATTCTGATATTTTATTAATATCTATCGAACCTATTAAGGAAACAATAACAGCCTCTGAAACTTTATTCGTCTTTTTACCCAACCCTTTAACAAACATTAAAACTTCACTAACAAAATCTTTGTTTTTAGTTGTTTTTACATAAATTTTTACACGAGAAGTATCATCTTTGATTCTCATTAACTCAGTCAAGTTTTGGTTTTTTATAGAAGCATTCACCAACTCACCCATTAGTTGCAACTTTAGCATCATTGGTAGAAAACATTTTAAATTCTTTTAAATCTTGAATCATTTCAAAGACTTTCATTCCTTCGTTATCCTCTATTTTTATGTTTTTAAATTTAGAGATTAAATCAAAAGCATCCTTGGTTACCACCACCATATCAACACCGTTTAGATCTTCTAAAGAATCGAATAGTGATTGAGCAGTCAAAACTATCGGAGTGGTTACAAACAGTAATAGTAGTATTGTTTTTTTCATTGTTTTGATGATTTATAATTTTTAACTTTAATTATTTTGGTTTGAATAGACATTGGCTAGAGCTGTTTCTCCTTTTTTAAGTTGAATTGAGAGCAACTTTAAACCTTTAGTTATCTGTGNAAATTGTTTTTTTGCCTGATACCTATCATTCTCTTTTTTTATAAAAAACACACTCGTTAATAGCAATACTATAGAGGCNGCTACAGACAGAAATTTTCTGTTTTTATTGCTAGGTTTCTCGATCTTTAATTGAACGTTTTTATCAAATGACTCCTTTTTAATGAACGTAAAATAAGTAAACATAGGAACATATTCCTGAAGGTGAGCTGCGACAGATTCACCTGTAAAATAATTTCTTAAANTGCTTTCTTCCTCTAAAGAAGTAGTTCCATTTTTATATTTAATTACTAATTTTTCTATGTTAGCTAACTCCATAGTTCTGTTGTTTTGTTAATGCGTTTCTTACTGTTTTTCTNGCTCTAGATAAGGCTACTCTTACCGCAATTGGTTTCATTGAAACCATATCACATATTTCTTCAAATTCATATTGCTCAACATCTCTTAATTGAATAATTATTTTTTGCATTTCTGGTAATTGTTCAATTAATGAGTGAACTATATTTACAGCATCTTTATATTCAATACTTTTCTCTAAAGGGGTTTCCTTTCCTTTATAATTCGTATGAACCAAGGTCAAATTACCTGCTTGTTTAGACTTTAAACGGTCGTAACAGAAATTTTTGGTCATGGTCATCGCAAAAGCTTCAATATTCTTATAATCAGAAATTTTTTCTTTATTTTTCCACAATTTAAAGAATACTTCTTGGGTAGCATCTTCAGCTTCTTCAATAGAAACTAAAAGTCTTTTTGCCAATCTAAAAACCTTATCTTTAAAAGGTGAAATGACTTTTAAAAAGTCTGATTCATTCATTGTTTTAATTAATTTATCTTTGTCGAGCTTGGTTTGTTTTATCTAACCTTTTTTTTTAAGACGATTTAAAAAATATCTTGTTACAAGATACTCAAAATAATAATCATTTTAATCAAACTAATTTCATTAANCTTGATACTACAATTTCTATGAAAAAATATTTAAGAGTNTTCCTTTTTATCGCAGTCCTTCCTTTATTNCACAATTGCTCTAAAGNTGAANACCCGATTTCAAAAGACATNGAAATTCAAAATTTTGTATGGAAAGGAATGAATTCATATTACTTTTGGCAAAGTAATATCCCAAACTTATCAGATACACGTTTTACTTCTCAGTCTCAACTAAATGAATTTTTAAAAGGGTATAATTCTCCTGAGGAAATATTTGAAGCACTNCGATTTCAACCCGGCATTGTAGATCGATTTTCATGGATAGTAGACGATTACATTGAATTAGAAAATTCTTTTCAAGGAATTAATACAACCACCGGAATGGATTTTGGCTTGAAACGTTACAAAGATAATTCTACCAATGTATACGGATATGTTAGATATATTTTACCGAATTCAAGTGCAGCTTCTAAAGATATAAAACGGGGAATGATTTTTAACACGATTAACGGAACCCAACTTACAGATAGCAATTATCGAAATTTATTATTTAGCAACAGTACGAACCTAAATGTTGGTTTTGCAAATTACAATAATGAAAANCCCATATCAAATGATGTCTTCACGACATTATCTAAAGAAGAAATTGCCGAAAACCCTATTGCTATCTCAAAAATCATAAGAGAGGGGAATAAAAAAATAGGCTATTTATTATACAACCAATTTTCGAGTTCTTATGACGAACAATTAAATACCGTTTTTAATTCGTTTAAAACTGAAAATATAGATGATTTAATTATTGACTTAAGATATAATGGGGGTGGTTCGGTAAATACAGCTACTTATTTGGGTAGTATGATTACTGGCCAATTTACAGGAGAATTGTATTCAAAAGAAGTTTGGAATAGCAAAATACAAAAGGCATACAGTGCAGATAATTTTTATAATTACTTTACAGATGAAATCAAGAGAACTGATGAAAATGGAAACGTTGTTATTCAAGAATCTATTCATAGTTTAAATCTTTCTAAGGTGTATTTTATTGTTTCTGCTAGTACAGCCTCTGCATCAGAACTGGTCATTAATTCTTTGAGATCATACATAGAGGTAAAAATAGTTGGAACAACTACTGTTGGAAAACAAGTAGGTTCTGTTACATTATACGATTCTGATAATTTGAGAAGAAATGGAGCCAATTTAAACACGACACACAGCTATGCAATACAACCTATAGTTTTAGAAATTTCGAATAAAGACAACCAAAATGAACCTGATGGATTTACTCCAGCCGTCACCCTACCAGGAATACAAATTGCAGAAAATGAAGGTAATTTAGGTGTTTTAGGGGAACGTTCAGACCCGTTGTTAGATAGAACGATCACCTACATAACAACAGGTTCAAAAGAGGTTTTAAAAATCAATAAACTAAAGTCTTCTGATTTTTACAATTCGAGATTAGCAAATCCTGCTAGTAATAACATGTATTCAAATCATCGGTAACCATTAAAGAGAAGGCTATTGTACGTCAATCCCTATAACTTAAAATAAACGATCTAAAAATTAGCTGTTTTTTTTGATTGTTCCCTCTAGTTCTTTATCAGTCAATACATCTGGACGAAAATCACTCATTAATTTATTTTTTTTGGATTTTGCATACTGATATCCAGATTCCCACCACTTAGCCATTAATATTTTATCAAAAACCAAAGAATTTGTGGTTAGAACCGTCGGTGTATAATATAGATTTAACTTGACGCCTTTGTTATTCGCAGCCAATTTTCCAATAGTAATATTGTGTCTTTCCACGTTTGTTAACATAAAATCGAACACATCAAATAATAATGAAAAAGGATTATTCGCAGCCAACCTATTGAATTGACTTACTTCTGTTTCTAAAATAATCGCATCGATCTCTGTGGCACCCCTTAAAATAGCTTCTCGGATAGGAACCAAAGATCCAAAACCTCCATCGGCATATTGACAATTGTTTTTTTCTAGCAAACTCATAAATGGAACATAGTTACAGGAACCCCATATCCAATCACAAAAATCGTCATAAGTACAATCATTTATTGATTTATATTCTATTTGATTTGTTGTTAGATTAGATACTGTAACAACAACTTCTTTTTGATTCGCTATAATTTGATGGTACATTTCTCTAGTAATATTCTTTTTAATTAAACGTCTTAGATTTCTACTTTCTCCAAAAGTTTTTCTTCCATTTAAAAAATTCCAAAGCGTATTTAANTGACGAATGCTAATGACCTTCTCTCCAGNAACTTTTTTTATTTTAAAAGGGTTATTACTAAAAATAGTTTTTTGATTTACATTTGTATATAACTTTTTTAATTCATCCAACTTACCCAAAGCTAAGTGAGATATCATTAAACTTCCTGTGGAAGTCCCTATGAATAAATCGTAATTTTTGTGCTCTTTGTTCATTAAATATTGAGAAACTCCTCCAGCAAACGCTCCTTTACTCCCACCTCCAGAAATTACCAATGCTTTTTTCATTATATAAAAATGATTTGTTTATTTTAGTGTCATAAATATATCAAAATGAAAAGGATAATCCTATTTATATCTACCTTTCTACTCGTTCTCGCTTGTCAAGAAAAATCGCCGTCAAGAAAGATTGATTCTGTTTCAATTCAGGAATTTAAAATGGATAGTATTAGCATTCGTGCAATCCAAATTATAACAAAAAATANAATAGCCTATGNGGGCTCTAATGGTCATGTAGGTTTGTTTTCTGATAAAGAAAAAGACATTTCTTCAAAACTTAAAATAAAATATCAAGATTCTATAATTCCAAATTTTAGAAGTATCGCCTACAATGGAAACGATTACTTTGCGCTCTCAATTGGAAATCCTGCCTTATTGTATAAAATTTCAAAGAATACAGCAACACTCGTTTATAAAGAAATTCATCAAAAAATATTTTACGACTCCATGCATTTTTTTGAGGACAATTTACACGGAATCGCAATAGGAGATCCAACAGAAAATTGCGCGTCTATTATCGTTACCTCTGATGGAGGCGAAACTTGGAATAAAATTCCATGTACAAAACTGCCAGTATTTGAAGAAAATGAAGCGTTTTTTGCAGCTAGCAATACAAATATTAAAACAATTGGAAGTACCGTTTGGATTGCATCTGGAGGTAAAAAAGCACGTGTCTTAAAATCTCAAGACTATGGAGTTACATGGCAAATTTTCAATACCCCTTTTATTCAGGGAAATGGACCACAAGGAATTTATTCAATAGATTTTGCAAATAAAAATAATGGAATTATAATTGGTGGAGATTATTCGAAACCTTTAGAGAATACAGCAAATAAAGCCATTACGAATGATGGTGGAAAGACTTGGAAGTTAATTGCCAACCGACAGAACCCTAATTATAAAAGCTGTGTCCAATATGTTCCAAACACCAATGGAAAAGAAATTTTTGCAGTAGGAAAAACAGGAATTTCATTCTCGAACGATGGTGGATTTTCTTGGAAAAAAATCTCTAATGAGTCCTATTATGCAATTCAGTTTCTAGATAAAAACACCGCATGGCTGTCAGGTAACAATAAAATTGGGAAATTAATTTTAAAGTAACATGAACAAGTATGTATCCATTTTAATTTTACTCTTATTCCTCTCCTGCTCTCATCAAAATGAAATTCACAAAGATTTTAATTGTAAAATAACCCGTTATAAAAATTTAGAAAAACTGCAGGATATTAAGAATAAATTTTCTGTTGAATTGCCTAAATCATGGAAAACAAATTTCTTTTTTGACACCCTGCAATCTTCAATTTATACAGCGGATACCACAAAACAATTAACAGAAACATTCCTTTTAGATATTACTATCATCAACCAAAGTATTAAATTTGATCGTATTTTTAAATTAAAACAGAAACAAGAAAGTATCGCTAAAAACTTAACAAACATCGCATCAGGAGAAACAATACTCATTAACAAACCCGCATACTATTCTTTTTCTAAAGGAATTAAAAGAAGTTATTCGTACCAAGTTTGTCATTATTTTATAAACACAAATGCCCAAAACTTTATACATGTGAAAGCAGAAGTTTATGGCGACTCTCTTGTAAATAATAGATTATGTAAAGCTTTTACCCTTTTAGAAAAAATAAAATTAATAAAATGATTGAAAAACAACACATTATAAATAGGTTTATCAAATACGTAACGACAGACACTGAATCAGACCCAAATAATACTGCATTTCCAAGTACAGCTAAACAATGGGATCTTGCAAATATTCTAATTGAAGAACTGAAAGAAATTGGAATGAAAGAAATCGAATTGGATCAAAATTGTTACATCATGGCAACTTTACCTAGTAATATAGATTATGAAGTACCTACAATTGGTTTTATAGCGCATATAGATACAAGTCCCGATTTTACAGGAGCAAACGTAAAGCCCCAAATTATTGAGAATTATCAAGGAAATGATATTGTTTTAAACAAGGAGAAAAATATTATTTTATCTCCCGATTATTTTAATGATTTACTACTCTACAAGGGGCAAACAATTATTACTACCGATGGAACAACACTTCTTGGAGCCGATGACAAGGCAGGTGTTACAGAAATAGTCTCTGCTATGGAGTACCTAATTCAACATCCAGAAATTAAACATGGTAAGATAAGAATTTGCTTTACTCCAGATGAAGAAGTTGGCAAAGGAGCTCATTTATTTGATGTAGCCAAATTTGGAGCAGCTTGGGCCTATACAATGGATGGAAGTCAAATTGGTGAATTAGAATATGAAAATTTTAACGCTGCTGGAGCGAAAATTACAATTGCAGGAAAAATGGTACATCCAGGATACGCAAAGGGTAAAATGATTAATTCTATGCTGATCGCGAATGAATTTATTACTGCGCTACCCTCTAAAGAAGTGCCAGAAAGAACCTCAGGTTATGAAGGTTTTTTTCATTTACATGATATCAAGGGAGATGTTGAAACAACTGTATTAGAATATATTGTTAGAGACCACGATTTGGACTTATTTGAAAATCGAAAAAAATTAATTCAAAAAATTTCTTCTGATTTAAATAAAAAATATGGCCAAGATCTTATAAAAGTATCAATTAAAAACCAATACTTTAATATGAAAACAAAAATAACCCCTGTGATGCATATCGTAGATATTGCAGAAGAGGCTATCAGAGAATTAGGGATTACCCCAATGATAAAGCCAATAAGAGGAGGTACAGATGGTTCTCAATTATCGTACAAAGGGTTGCCCTGTCCTAATATTTTTGCAGGAGGTCACAATTTCCATGGTCGTTTTGAATATGTCCCTGTAGAATCTATGATAAAGGCTACTGAAGTAATTGTTTCTATTGCAGAAAAGGTTTCAAAAAATAAAAGTCTTCAGTAAACTGAAGACTTATTATTAATAGCATAAGCTATTAGGTAAACATTTTTGTAATAGAGCCCCTAATCTCTATTAGAAAAGTTGTAGTTTACATTACAAATTTAAACATTTTTTATCATACTTTAAAATAAAAATTAAGATAATTCCGGTTTTTTTCCGCGGACACCCTCAAAAAAAGCATGGAACGTATCAAAATCTTTATCAATATCGGAAGTTATATAATGGGGTTTAGAAATTTTTACTTTCTTTTGACCGAAATCAAGGGTAGCCATTACAATAGGAACATTTGCTCCTTTAGCAATATAATAAAAACCTGTTTTCCATTTTTTAACTTTTTTTCGAGTTCCTTCGGGAGATAACGCAAGTACAAATTGGTCTCTAGAATTAAAAACAGCTATAACTGTATCCACTAAATGACTGCTTTTTCCTCTGTTTACTGGAATTCCACCAAGCGCTCTAAAAACAACTCCAAAAGGAAAACTAAATAAAGAACTTTTTCCTATGAAATGAATCATCGTTCCGGAAGCTACTCTAGATAATATTGCAATAGGGAAATCCAACCAACTTGTATGTGGTGCCGCAATTACAACATATTTTTTCAACTCTTTCGGAAAATCATTTTCCAATTTCCAGCCCAAAATCTTACATAAAATAAACCTCGCGATGCTTTTCATAAAAATATAAAAGTTAGTTGTTTATAAAATCCTTGTTTAAAGGTTTTATGTTATCATTTAAAGTGATAAATTTAGGAACTTAAATTGACATGATGAACGAATTAATTATTTACTTCTTGATTGCTTTTGTTTTTGCTCCAATTGGTTTTTATATTGGGAAAATATTGACCAAATTGTCTTCAGAAAAAGAGAAAGCAAGTCTTGAAGAACGTGCTTCTTTAATAAGCCAAGCAAAAGAAATTGTAGATTCAAATATTATTGAGCTGCAAAAAGAATTACGTCAAGTTAGGCATCAGAAAGAAGAGCTAAGTACTTTAAATATCAGACAAGACTCTGAATTAATAAATTTACACCAAAAATTAACTGAACAAAAAAAAGAAACAGAAAAATTACAGGATAAGTTTACGAAAGAATTTGAAAATTTAGCAAATAAAATATTGGAAGAGAAATCCTCTAAATTCACAAAACAGAATAAAGAAAACATTCAAACAATTCTTAATCCTTTAAAAGAAAAGATCGCTAGTTTTGAAAAGAAAGTGTCTGAAAATCAAGAAAAAAGTACGGGCATGCATTCCGCTTTAAAAGAACAGTTAACTCATTTAAAAGATTTGAATAAACAAATGAGTAAAGAAGCTGTAAATCTAACAAATGCTCTTAAGGGTGATAATAAAACACAGGGTGACTGGGGAGAAGCACAACTAGAAATTTTATTAGAAAAAGCAAATTTAGTTAAAGGAATCCATTTTTCTACTCAGGGAGGATATAGAGATGACGATGGGCGCTTAAAAAAACCAGATTTCGTTATCAATCTTCCAGACAATCGACATTTAATTATCGATTCAAAGGTATCACTAACGGGGTATGAAAATTATTTTAGTGCTACGAATGAGGATGAAAAAGAAGTGTATTTAAAAAAACATCTAGACAGTATTCGCAAACACTTTAAAGAGTTAGGTGATAAAAAATACGATACGCTATATGAAATTAATTCACCAGACTATGTATTGATGTTCATTCCAATAGAACCTGCATTGTTAATTGCTTTAAATAAAGTAAATACTCTATATCTTGAAGCCTTAGACAAAAATGTTGTATTGGTTTCTACCTCAACTTTATTAGCAACATTAAGTACCGTTTCTTCTATCTGGAGACAAGAAAATCAGAAAAAAAATGTCATCGAAATTGCAAAGCAAGCAGGAGCTTTGTATGACCAATTTGTCAATTTAACGGACGATTTGATAAAAGTTGGGAACCAATTAAAAACCGTACAAGGGAGCTATGATAGTTCTATGAAAAAACTTACCGGAAGAGGAAACTTAATTACGAAAGTAGATAGAATAAAAAAACTAGGAGCGACTACTTCTAAAAACCTCAACCAAAACCTTCTAGACAGAGCTACTGAAGAGGAGTAAACAAACCCTAATTCTAAGGAAACTTGGTTTCCTGTGGAGAATAACAATTGAAACAAAAAAAACATCAAGAAATATCTTGATGTTTTTTGTTTTTGAAAAAAGTTTCATCTCAGATAAAACGTGATTTTGTTACATTACAAACAATCTTCTATGCGACATCATATCCGACACTCGCTCCCCAATCTCATGTAATGCTTGGTCATCATTAGCATTCTGTATTGCTTCGTCAATAAAACTAACAACAGCTTCCATGTCTGACTGCTTTAATCCTCGTGTAGTTATTGCTGGAGTTCCAACACGAATTCCAGAAGTTACAAAAGGNCTTTTATCGTCAAAAGGGACCATNTTTTTATTCACAGTTATNTCTGCTTTTCCTAATGCAATTTCAGCATCTTTTCCTGATATGTTTTTATTTCTTAAATCAATCAACATCATGTGATTGTCTGTACCACCAGAAATTAGATCATATCCTTTATCTACAAATACTTTGGCCATGGCTGCAGCATTTTCTTTGACTTGAATTTGATATTCTAAAAACTCATCTGTCAATGCTTCNCCAAAGGCAATNGCTTTTGCTGCGATCACATGCTCCAAAGGCCCTCCTTGATTTCCAGGAAAAACAGCCGATTGAAGTAATGAAGACATNTTTTTTAATTTTCCACTTTTTAAAGTTTCTCCAAAAGGATTATCGAAGTCTTTCCCCATCANAATCATTCCTCCTCTTGGCCCTCGTAGTGTTTTGTGTGTAGTTGTCGTTACAATGTGACAATGTGGTAAAGGATCGTTCAAAATACCTTTAGCAATCATCCCTGATGGATGAGAAATATCAGCTAATAAAACAGCACCAACACTGTCTGCTATTTGTCTAAAACGTTTAAAATCTATGTCTCTAGAATATGCAGAAGCCCCTGCAATAATTAAATTTGGTTGTTCTTTTGTCGCAGTTGCTTGAATTTTATCATAATCCAATACTCCTGTTTCTTTTTCTACTCCGTAAAAAGACGTTTTNTATAATTTACCNGAAAAATTTACTGGAGAACCATGAGTTAAATGCCCACCATGTGATAAATCAAAACCTAATATCTTATCTCCTGGCTTTAAACAAACCGAAAAAACAGCTGTATTTGCTTGAGATCCTGAGTGAGGCTGTACGTTAACATATTCAGCACCAAAGAGCTCTTTGGCTCTATCGATGGCTATTTCCTCGACAATATCAACAATTTCACAACCCCCATAATAACGCTTTCCAGGATATCCTTCTGCATATTTATTTGTTAATACAGAACCTTGAGCTCTCATTACTTGGTCACTTACAAAGTTTTCTGAGGCAATTAATTCAATTCCGTTTAATTGTCTTTCTTTTTCCTCCTCTATGAGGTCAAAAATTAAATTATCTTGTTGCATTGATATATGTTTTAAAGAGTTACAAAAATAATAAAAATGAATATTGAATTTCATACCTTTTACATATTATTTTTTATTTCTATCAACAATTGTAAAATAGTGACAAAAAGAGTGTTAAAAATACGTTATTGATGATTATTCAATAAAAAATAAAGAAAAAATTGCATAGATTTGATTAAAAATAAAACATGATAATAACTGCAAATAATCCAAAAAGAAAATCTTGGCTGGAGGTCGCTAAAGAATCAGATTTTCCAATACAAAATATTCCTTTTGGAGTTTTCATCACAAAAGATGATATCATTACTATTGGAAGTAGAATTGGAGATTATGCAATAGATCTAGGAGCACTNCATCAATTAGGTTATTTTGAAGGAATCCCACTGACAGAAGATATTTTTTTACAAGACAACTTGAATGATTTTATTGCAGATGGAAGGAAGACATGGCGTTTAGTGCGTAATAAAATTGCAGCTATTTTTGATGTAAGTAATGGAAATTTACGAGACAACGTTCATCACAAAGAAAAAGTGATTTTCAGAATAGATGCGATAGAAATGTTACTTCCTGTGGCTGTTGGAGATTATACAGATTTTTATGCTAGCAAAGAACATGCAACAAATGTGGGATCTTTATTTAGAGATCCAAAAAATGCATTGTTACCAAATTGGCTCCATGTTCCAATAGGTTATCATGGTAGAAGTTCTTCTATCATTCCTTCTGGAACAAGTATCCGAAGACCCTACGGACAAACAAAGCCGATCGAAGGAAGTAATACCCCTGGTTTTGGACCCACAAAATTATTAGATTTTGAACTAGAAATGGCTTTTATTACAACAGATGCTAATTCTTTAGGAGAAAGAATTCCTATTGATGAAACTGAAGAACATATTTTTGGACTGGTTCAATTTAACGATTGGTCTGCAAGAGATATTCAGGCTTGGGAATATGTTCCTTTAGGTCCTTTTTTAGGCAAAAATTTTGCGTCAACAATTTCTCCTTGGATTGTAACATTGGATGCTTTAGAACCTTTTAGAGTTAACAACCCTGAACAAGTTCACGAACCACTTCCCTACTTGAAACAAAAGAAAAAAGGGAGTTATGATATTCATTTACAAGTAGGTATTCAACCAGAAAACGGAGAGGAAACGGTTGTTGCTAACTCAAATTTCAAATACATGTATTGGACGATGTCTCAGCAATTAGCGCACCATACTGTAAATGGATGCCCTGTTGAAGCTGGAGACATGATGGGATCTGGAACAATCTCAGGACCTACAAAAGACAGTTATGGCTCTATGTTAGAATTAACTTGGAGAGGTCAAAATCCGATCACACTAAAAGATGGCACTACCCGTAAGTTTATAAATGATCACGATACTGTTATTATGCGTGCTCATTGTAAAAATGACGAAGTTCGCATTGGTTTTGGTGAATGTACCGGTAAAATACTTCCTGCAAAAGAGTAATTCTTGATTCCATGACAACTATAATTGATGGATAAATTATTTACAATAGATTAATCTTATATCGTATTAAATTGATGTTAATTAAGTGTTTAACTACATTGATTTTTTGGATAAAATGCCTTAAATTTGTTACTTCTAATATTTTATTAGATTGAATCTGTTATGAATCATTAAAAAAGTGACAAACCTAATGACTGATAGGCTACAATACATAGAAAAAGAGATTTCTCAATTAAGAAATCAACTACAACACCACAAACTTTATAAAAGTTTAAATACGATTGATGACATCAAAACCTTCATGGAAAACCATGTGTTTGCCGTATGGGATTTTATGTCTCTTTTAAAAAACCTTCAATTAAACCTGACCACAGTTCAGACACCTTGGACCCCTCCAAAAAATTCAAATTTAGCAAGGTTTATAAATGAAATTGTTCATGGAGAGGAAAGCGATATCAATGAATTGGGAGTCCCTAAGAGTCATTTTGAAATGTATTTGGATGCCATGATTCAAGTCAATGCGACAACCCATGAAATTGATTCTTTTATTCAACTAATAGAATCTGGTAATAGCGTTGAATATTCTTTAAGTCAAATAAATATTGATCAAAAGGTAGCAGATTTTGTGAAGTTCTCATTTTCAATAATAGAAACTAATAAGCCTCATCTTGTAGCTTCTGCATTTACATTTGGTAGAGAAGATGTGATTCCAGACATGTTCATTGAAATTCTAAAAAGTGCTGATTCTGAAAATGTAATTTACAACAAGCTTACATACTACTTAGAGCGTCACATTGAGCTTGATGGAGATGAACACGGCCCTTTGTCGCTTCAAATGATCTCTGAATTGTGTGGAGATGATGACCAAAAATGGAGAGAAACCCTCGCTGTTGCAAAACAATGTCTTGAAAAAAGAATCGCTCTTTGGGATGCAATTAACGACGTTATTTCAAAAGAGAATATCAAAAAAAGGGAATTCGAAAAAAACTAATAGAATTGACTGAAAAAAAACAGTACCCTAACCATGCATAAACAGGTTAATAGTATCATTAAAAAACAAAAAGCTCAAGTTTAAACTTGAGCTTTTTTGTTTCTATAGTATTTATAAATAAAAACTTATGGTCTAAATGAAATCTTACGCATACGTAAGCTTTCTGGAGTCACTTCTAAATATTCATCTACTTTTATGTATTCCATACATTCTTCTAGAGAGAAATCTGTTTTAGGAGCGATCTTCATTGCATCATCTGTCCCAGATTTTCGCATGTTGGTTAATTGCTTTCCTTTGATTAAGTTCACACCCATGTCAGAATCCTTACTATTTTCACCAACAACCTGCCCGATATATATTTCTTCATTGATATCAATGAAAAAACGTCCTCTGTCTTGCAATCTGTCAATAGCATAAGCCGTCGCCTTTCCTGCTGCTGAGGAAACAATAGCTCCTTTGATATCTTCAGAGAATTCACCTTTAAAAGGCCCATATTCACTAAATCTATGATTGATGATTGCAGTACCTGCAGTTGCTGTTAAAATCTTATTACGCAAACCTATTAATCCTCTGGATGGTATTGTAAACTCTAGATGTTGTAAATCTCCCTTAGGCTCCATTACTAATAGATCTCCCTTTCGCAAAGAAACTAAATTGATTGCCTTTGAAGCTACATCTTCTGGTACATCTATCGACAACGTTTCGTAGGGTTCAGATTTAACACCATCAATATCCTTTATAATTACTTGAGGTCTTCCTACCTGTAATTCATAGCCTTCTCTTCGCATGGTTTCAATTAATACTGATAAATGTAATACTCCACGTCCAAAAACATTAAACTTATCTTCACTGTCTGTAGTGTCTACACGTAAAGCTAGATTCTTTTCCATTTCTTTGAACAATCTATCACGCAAATGACGAGAGGTTACAAATTTACCTTCTTTACCAAAGAAAGGAGAATTATTAATCGTAAACAACATACTCATTGTTGGCTGATCTACTTCAATTCTAGGCAATGCTTCCGGTGCTTCTAGATCTGCAATTGTATCTCCAATTTCGAAACCTTCCAAACCGGTAATTGCACAAATATCTCCACTTCTAACTTTATCCGTTTTGGCTTTCCCCATTCCTTCAAAAACATGTAATTCTTTAATTCTTACTTTTTTAGTAGAACCATCAGCTTTACATAACATGTAATCTTTACCAACCTCTAAATCTCCTCTAAAAACACGGCCAATAGCAATACGTCCTGTAAATGCAGAAAAATCTAATGATGTAATTTGCATTTGTGGAGAACCCTCTCTGTATGGTGCTTCAGGAATAGAGGCTACAACAGCGTCTAATAAATCAAGGATATTATCTTTAGGATCTTGCCAATCAGTAGACATCCACCCATTTTTTGCTGATCCATAAATAGTTGCAAAATCTAATTGATCTTCTGTTGCCTCTAGAGCAAACATTAAATCAAATACTTTTTCATGAACTAAATCTGGAGTACAGTTTTCTTTATCTACTTTATTTACAACTACAATTGGAGTTAATCCTAGTTCTAATGCCTTACCAAGAACAAAACGAGTTTGAGGCATTGGTCCTTCGAAAGCATCTACCAATAATAAAACACCATCAGCCATTTTTAATACACGTTCTACCTCTCCACCAAAATCGGCGTGACCAGGAGTATCAATTACATTAATTTTTACACCTTTATAGTTGATAGAAACATTTTTTGAAAGAATCGTAATTCCTCTTTCTCTTTCTAAATCGTTATTATCTAACAATAAATCTGTACGTTCTTTACGATCGTCTAAGATTTTTGCTTGATCTATAATTTTATCTACTAAGGTAGTTTTACCGTGATCTACGTGGGCAATAATTGCGATGTTTCTTATTGATTGCATTTGTAATTTCTTAAATTTCGTGCAAAAATAGTTGTTTATATGTGATTTATAGCAATTCTGTTATTTTTTTTTAGTTGGATCTCTAATATTAGTGATGAAAAAAGAATAAAATTAGTAGTTACTTCATAAAATTGAGAACTTAAATTGTCAAAATTACTTTTAATTAATGAACTATTTTGTTCGGTTTAGAAAATTGCAGAAGATTTTCAGCAATCAAAATTTTAGAGGAAAGAATAGATAGAAGAGGTATTATTCTTCAATATCATCTTGAAATGCAGAGGGTAAAATATCAGGTATTAACTTTATTAAAAGTGGTAAAAGAAGAGCACCTCCAGGCAATAAAAACACTGCTAAGGCAGGAATTGCTTTACAAATATCTAACAATTGTATTTTAATTTTATCTTTCTCTTCATCAGATAAATTTGAATGGGTTCCTTTTTTTATAAGAAAGATCGCTTCTTTACTTTGCTCCAACTCTAGCGCAAGTCGTTGTTTATTTTTCTGAAGTAATATTTTTATTTCATCAATACTATTCATTATATTTTTCTTCTTTTTCTTTCTGTTTTTAATAGATTTAATTCTCTACTTGTTTGTCCTGCCACTGAAGTATTTTCTTCGGCTCTTCGAATTAAATAGGGCATGACATCTCTTACAGGACCAAAAGGAAGGTATTTTGCTACGTTATATCCTTTACTTGATAAATTATAGCTGATATGATCACTCATTCCAAATAATTGACCAAACCAAAGACGCTTGTCATGCGCATCAATAGTATATTTTTTTGCTAATTCCATCACTAAGTAGGAGCTTTCTTCATTATGAGTACCTGCAAATAATGCCATTTTAGGGTATTTCATCATGTACCTAATCGCTTCGTTATAATTATCATCTGTCGCTTGTTTATCTTTACAAATGGGTGAAGGATATCCTTTTTTCTCAGCTCTTTCTCGTTCTTTTTCCATGTAGGCACCTCTAACAACTTTTATTCCAATATGGAACGATTTAGTTTTCGCTTTCTCGTGCAAGGCTTTTAAGTAGTCCATTCGATCATGTCGGTACATCTGTAAAGTATTAAAAACGATGGGTTTTTCTTTATTGTAGACCTCCATTAATTCTTCAATTAATTCATCAGCGGATCGTTGCATCCAACTTTCTTCTGCATCAATTAATAAAGGAACCTCTTTTTTTACAGCAAGTTTACAAACAGTATGAAAACGAGCGACCACTCTACTCCATTCTTTTTGTTCTGTATTATTTAATGTTTTTCCTTCGGACAACTTTTGATACAAACCAAAACGTCCAAAGCCCGTCGGTTTAAAAACTGCGTATGGAATGGAATTTCTTTCCTCACAAAAATCAATAATTCTTATAATTTTTTTTAAGGCTTCATCAAAACTAATTTCTTCATCTTTTCCCTCTACTGAATAGTCTAAAACACTATGAACATTGCCTTTTTNATACATGTGATCAATGACAGGTATACAATCATCCTCTGTGACACCTCCACAAAAGTGATCAAAAACTGTAGAACGGATTAANCCTTCAATAGGCAAATTTGCTTTTAATGCAAAATTTGTAACAGCACTCCCAATTCTTACCATTGGTTGATTTTGAATCATTTTAAACAAAAAATAGGCACGTTCTAGTTGAGAATCAGATTTTAAGGAAAAGGCTACTTTAGTATTATCAAAAAGGTTCATAATGTAGAGGTATTTTATATTAACAAATATAGGTATTGAATGTCAATAATTAAATAATTTATTTTTAATTTGCAGCATTAATAAATTATAAATGAAATCGATACAAGCAGCTACCTATTCTATAAGTTTTCAAGACAAAGGATACAGTGAACTCTCTTATTTAATCGAAAGCAATGAGTACTCTTCGCTCTTTATTTTAGTTGATGAAAACACCTTAGAGCATTGTTATCCAAAATTTATCGAAAATTTGGAGACCACGAAATCTATTGAAATTATAAAAATCAGATCTGGTGAAATTCATAAAAACCTAGAAACCTGTATCAGCGTTTGGAATTCAATTACCAAATTGGGTGGAGATAGAAAAAGCTTACTTATTACTCTAGGTGGTGGAGTCATTACTGATTTGGGAGGTTTTGTTGCTTCTTGTTTTAAACGTGGTATTGACTTTGTAAATATACCAACTACACTATTGTCTATGGTGGATGCTTCTGTTGGAGGAAAAACAGGTGTAGATCTAGGAGTTTTAAAAAATCAAATTGGATTATTTGCAAATCCTGAAATGGTTTTAATTGATACTGATTATTTAACAACCGTTACAGATAGAGAAATTAAATCTGGAATTGCAGAAATCATTAAATATGGACTCACTTATGATGTTAAACTATTCAATAAGATAAAACAAGATAAAAACAACAATATCAATGATTTAATATATAAATCTATTGACATAAAAAACAAAGTTGTTCAACAGGACCCAAAAGAACAAAACATACGTAAAATTTTAAATTTTGGTCACACCTTAGGGCATGCAATTGAGTCTTTTTACTTAGAATCTGAAGATAAAAACAACCTCACGCATGGAGAAGCTATTGCTATTGGGATGGTTTGCGAAAGCTACCTATCTTGTAAGTTACTAGGATTTTCTTTTGAAAAAGTCAACGAAGTAAAAGAAGTCATTTTATCAATTTACGATAAAGTAGATCTTTCAAAAGAAGATTTTCCTGGGATTATGGAGTTGTTAAAACACGATAAGAAAAATGTAAACGGTCAAGTAAACTTTGTGTTACTGAATGATTACGAGAATTATCAACTCGATTGTAAAGTTTCTAATGAACTTATTATAAATAGTATGGAATTTTATAATTTATAAAAGTATCAACTTTTTTAAAATTTAGAAATATGTGTAATTATATAGCGAGTACTATATATATATTTTAATTGATTCTAGAGAAAAACAAAAAAATCCTTCAATTTGAAGGATTTTTTTTTGGCAGGTAATTGCCTATTATATTTTCTTAACTTTTACAGCGTTCATTCCACGCATACCTCTTTCCAATTCAAAAGAAACCTTGTCATTTTCAGCAATTTCGTCAATTAAACCACTAACATGCGTAAAATATTTTTCATTATTTTCAGTATCTATTATAAAACCAAAACCTTTTGAGGTATCAAAGAATGAAACCTTTCCTTTTCTAACAGGATCTTCTTCTGGTAAATCTTCTTTTTTGGTTACAGAAATTTGAATGTCTTCCAATTCATATTCAACTTTTAGATCTGGATCTGGNGGAGTATCCGTTAAATTTCCATTATGATCTACATAGGCAAACTGAATACCTGCTGATCCATTCTCTTCTTTTTCGGCCTTTCTAGCCTCCATTTTTTTCTGTTTATCCAAACGTTTTTTTAAACGTTTTTTTTCTTTTTCACTTTTACTAAATGTTTGTTGCGATTTGGCCATTAAAAATAAAGAGTTTTAAAGTTATTGTTTCTGATAAGATAAATACCTAACTAAAAAATTAAAAATCAAACTAGGNATAACTAGAGCAATGACTAGAGTGTATTCTGTCTTATAAAGCAAAGATAGTATTTATTCAGGAATTATACTTCATTGAAATAGTGTAGATTTAAAAAAGTAATAAAAGTTTCATATGCTTTTCATTTTTGCATACTTTTATTCAAAAAAAGCAGCTATAAATTCTGCTACACACGCAGGTTTCTCTTGTCCTTTAATTTCAATAACACAAGAAAAGGTAACTTTCACTCCCTTGTTAGAAATATCATCTATCTCTTTAACAACTGCAATCATTCTTAACGCACTATTTACAGGAACCGGATTCGGAAAACGAACCTTATTCAATCCGTAGTTTAAACCCATGGTCAAACTTTTTATTAAAAAAGTTGCTTCTAATAACTTAGAAATCATTGACACAGACATAAAACCGTGAGCAATAGTACTATTGAAGGGACTCTCCTTCTTTGCTCTCTTTTCATCTACATGAATCCATTGTTTATCTAGGGTAGCATTTGCAAAATCGTTGATCATTTCCTGAGTAATCGCATACCATTCTCCTAATGGTAATTGTTTACCAAGCATTGATCTAAACTCTTGAATATTTGTAAATTCTAATGGTTTCATATCTTAGTTTTTATTAAACAAATCATCTTTAATTTTAGGGAGTTGCAACTTAAATTTCACAGCAATCACTCTAATAATCACAATTATAGAGGCTGAAAAAACAAATATAACATTTTCAGTCATGTTAAAATAAGTCAATAATAAATAGGAAATTCCACCTATCAAACAAGCTGAAGCATATATTTCTTTTTCAAAAATTAGCGGTATTTTATTCGTTAAAACATCGCGCAATACGCCACCAAAAACTGCGGATATCATTCCCATTATAAGTGCTATAATTGGATTTAAATTAAATGACAACCCTTTTTCTAAGCCCAATAATGTAAAAACACTCAAACCAACCGTATCAAATAAAAACATGGTTTTACTTAAATGAGCAATTTTACTCTTGAAAAGAAAAGTAAATATAACAGCTAAAAAAATTGTGTACATATAGTTTAAATCTCCAATCCAATTTATTGGATGGGCATCAATTAGAAGATCTCGCAACATTCCTCCTCCAACAGCGGTAACAAAAGCGATGATAACCACTCCAAATAAATCAAATTTTTTGTCTGAGGCTACCAAAGCCCCACTAATTGCAAAGGCAAAAGTTCCTATAATGTCTAAAACATAAATAAATTCCATTTACACGGTAACTTCTGAAAACTTAATATTTAAATCTTTCTGTATTTGATGGATTTTCTCTAGTTCAGAAGGAAGAATAAAAGCAATGGAAACCCCTGTTTTACCTGCTCTAGCAGTTCTTCCACTTCTGTGAGTATAATATTCTAATTGCTCTGGTAACTGATGATGAATTACGAACTCTAACCCTCTTACATCAATACCTCGAGCAGACACATCGGTAGATACTAAATATTGTAAATTCTCTTTCTTAAAAGCACGCATCACTTTATCACGTTCTTTTTGTTGCATATCTCCTTCTAAAGCTGCGGTAGAAAATCCTTCTTCAATTAAATACGTTGCTAAATTCTGAGCACCTGCTTTTGTTCTACAAAAAATAATTCCTCTTTGTGCTTGTCTTTTTTCTAAGAAAGAAACAATGTCTTGAAACTTCTCTTTAATGGTTGTTTTAACAAAATGATGACGAATATTGGCGTTTACCAATGAATTGCTGTTGATTTCTACCCTCGGGGCATTGGAATCCATATATGTTTTTACAATTCTTTTGATCTCTTCTGGCATTGTTGCTGAGAACAACCAAGTTTTTCTATCTGTTTTCGTTGTAAACTTTAAAATTCGATTTAAATCTTGTTTAAAACCCATNCTAAGCATCTCATCTGCTTCATCTAAAATAANAGTTTTAACGTGACTAATATCGACACTTCCACGTTCAATTAAATCGATTAACCTCCCCGGGGTTGCCACAACGATNTGCGTGGTTCTTTTGAGGTTATTCATTTGACGGTCTATCTTCTCGCCACCAAAAACAGCCTCAACAAAAACTTTTTGCTCATTAAACTTTGTGAATTTGAATAATTGCTTTTTTATTTGTTGTACCAATTCTCTTGTTGGTGATAAAATCAATGCTTGTATATCGTCAGAACTTGTATCAATATGATGCAATACAGGCAAGCCAAATGCTGCTGTTTTCCCTGTACCAGTTTGCGCTAACCCAATAAAATCGGTAGCAGATTTCAATAAAACAGGAATTGTTTTCTCTTGAATCTCTGAAGGTGAAGAGATTCCTAATTCTTTGATTGCTTTTATATAATTTTTTTGAACTCCTAAGGAAGAAAAAGTTGCCATTTTGTATCTAAATTTTGTACAAAGATACTTTTATTTAGGAGCTTGTAATACTTTTAAAACATTTTCTCTAATTCTTGAAGGCTTAAAGGTTATTGCGTCTAGCATAGCCCAAGTTGTTTTTGCTTTTACTAACAAAATATCATTTTTATAAAACTCCATAAAACGAACAGAGGTAACCCCTTTGGTCTCTCCTACCCATGTTTTTACAGTTATTTCATCTCCTAAACTAGCTTGTTTTAGATAGTCAATTTCATGCCTTACCACTACCCAAATATATTGTAAAAGAGGAGTGTCTTTTGTTAAATGAGCCCAATGTGATGTCGCAATTTTATCCATCCA
>JGI26080J50196_1000148_pt1 | contig 30885 bp, 32 predicted proteins | sample SaaInl0LU_22_DNA_FD_50196 | JGI IMG/M metagenome (IMG submission 50196)
ATCAAAACAATAGAAAAGGGCAGTGCGAAGGAGATTAAGCCTTCTAAATTTAAGACGTCTCCACCAAAATACTCTTCAAATTTATAAGCAGAACCTTGTGGATCTACTAATTTTACAAAACCAGAAAACACAAACAAAATACCTGTAATTCCTCTGAAAAATTGAAGGATGATAGTATGCATGATCAAGATAGAGTCAAGTGAATCAGAGCAAAAACAGCATAGTTGATCATGTCTTGATAATTGGCNTCAATACCTTCTGATACTAATGTTTTTCCGTTNTTGTTTTCAATTTGTTTTACTCTCAATAATTTTTGTAGAATCAAATCGGTTAGGGAACTCACGCGCATATCTCTCCAAGCTTCTCCATAGTCATGATTTTTATCGAGCATTAACATTTTGGTTATTTTAATATGTTTCTCATATAAAACCACTGCAGCTTTTGTGTCAAGATCTGGTTGAGTAGCAATTCCTTTTTCAATTTGAATTAAGGACATCACACAGTAATTGATGATGCCAATAAATTCAGAAACCTCACCTTCATCTACTTTTCTGACGTCGTTTTCTTGAAGTTGTCTGATGCGTTGAGCTTTGATAAAAATCTGGTCAGTTAAGCTTGGCAATCTTAAAATCCTCCAGGCACTACCATAATCACTCATTTTTTTAGTGAATAGATGTTGGCAAGTTTCAATTATTTTATCGTATTCTTTATGAGTATTAGACATTGTAGATTTTTTTTGAGTATTTTCGATATTGAAAACGAATTTAATAAAGAATTACCAAACGTATCCCTAAACCTAAAAGTATTTTGAAAATCAACCCAACAATGCGCTGCAAAGGAACCCTTATTGATTTGACCACACCAAAAGTAATGGGGATTTTAAATATCACACCAGATTCTTTTTACGATGGAGGTAAATACAAAGATGAGCAAGCTATTTTGTTACAGGTAGATAAGATGCTAAAAGAAGGGGCAACGTTTATTGATGTAGGAGCCTATTCTTCAAAACCTGGAGCAGAAGATGTGTCAGAAGAAGAAGAATTAAGGCGAATTGTTCCTGTCATCAAACTTTTGGTCGCAAATTTTTCAAATCTATTGATTTCAGTGGATACATTTAGAAGTCAAGTGGCTGAAAAATGTATCGAAGCTGGAGCAGCTATCATCAATGATATTTCTGGTGGAGATTTAGATCCAAATATGTTTGCTACAGTGGCAAGTTTGCAAGTGCCTTACATTATGATGCATATGCAGGGGACACCCCAGACCATGCAACAAACACCAACTTATAAAAACGTAGTGACAGAGGTGTTTTTCGAATTGTCAAAAAAAGCGGAAAGATTACAACGTTTACATGTTCATGACATTGTTTTAGATGTAGGTTTTGGTTTTGGGAAGACCATAGCACATAATTATGAATTGCTACAGAATTTAGATTATTTTCAGGAAATGGGACTACCTGTTTTGACGGGGATTTCAAGAAAGTCTATGTTGTATAAACCCTTGGGAGTAACTCCACAAGAGGCATTAAATGCAACCACAGTTGCCCATACGATTGCGCTGCAAAAAGGTACTCAAATTCTGAGGGCACATGATGTAAAGCAGGCCGTAGAAGCGGTTAAGATTTTTGGTCTCCTGAGCAAGAAATAAACACCTATGGTAAAATATGATCAGTGGCTTTTTATTTTAAATTTTGTTTGTTGTCCCTCTTTTGTGATTCTTCTACTTAAAGGTGCTGATGGTTATCCGTTCTCTCAATGATCTAAAGGCATCGAAAGTTTTCAGAAGTTTAGATCCAAAGCTATTAAACATTCCGGCATCTATGTAAACAGCACTTGCGTGGTGTGTGTATCTTCCCATTTCAAAAATATGCTTGTCTTTGAACATAAAGGGTTTGGAGACAAAAAACACAACATCAGGATCTCCCTCAAGTCTGATTTTTTTGGCTTGAATAATGGGGTGACTTTCAGGTTTGTTCTGATAAATATTTTCATATTTGTTTAAGTCCATTAGGGAGTTGATTAAGGGATCATTTCCTACAGCCATCCATGGATTGTACCAGACCATACAGGCAGCCTTTTTAACTTCGAACTCTTTGATGTACAATTTAAATTCGTTAAGCTTTAATTTGATCTTGTGATTGATCAGTTGCGCGTCAACCCTACGATTAAGCATCAATCCTATTTTTTCGATCAAACGGATCGTATCCTCAATACTTGTGATTACAATCGTGTATACTTGAGTGAACTCTTGTAGTTTTTTTATGTTTTCTCTACTGTTTTGGTCTTTATAGCAAAAAACAAGATCTGGTTTGAGTTCCTTTATCTTGTCTATATTGAGTTCCTTAGCATCTCCGAGAATGGGTTTGGTGTGTTTAAAGTGTATAGGGTTTGTACAAAGACTAGTGATTCCAATAATATTGTCTTCTAGATTTAAATCATAGAGTGTTTCGGTCATCTCAGGCACTAAAGAAATAATTTTTCTAGGGGTTTTCTCAAACGTAATTTCGTTGCCTAGGTCATCAAAAAAAGTCATTATATGATTTTGTGATTCGTTAGGATTTTAGCCATTTGATCTTGTAGGTTTTGGGCTTCTTTTTGGGCAACATTAGCAAAGTCTTCCCCATGGCTAGCATAAATAATTCCCCTAGAAGAATTGACTAGAAGTCCAATATTTTTTTTGTTGAGCCCATGTTTACAGACCCCTTCCAAACTTCCCCCTTGGGCACCGACACCAGGAACCAATAAAAAGTTATTTGGTGCGATGTCTCTAATTCCTTTGAAATGCTCTGCTTTGGTAGCTCCCACAACAAACATTAAGTTTTCAGAACCCTTCCAGGACAAAGAGGTTTTGATGACTTCTTTGTACAGAGGTTCATTGTTGTCTAAGTTTTTACCTTGAAAGTCTAGTCCTCCTTTGTTAGAAGTTAACGCCAACATGATAGTGTATTTGTCTTTAAAAGCTAAGAATGGCTCAACAGAATCACTTCCCATGTAGGGAGCAACAGTTACTGAATCAAAATTTAGATCTTCAAAAAAAGCTTTTGCATACCTCGTAGAGGTGTTTCCAATATCTCCACGTTTGGCATCGGCAATGGTAAAAATTTCAGGATAATGATGATTGATATAATTGATGGTTTTATCCAAGGCTTGCCATCCTTTTATCCCATAAGCTTCATAAAAAGCGGTGTTAGGTTTATAGGCAACAGTCAGATGATGAGTGGCCTCTATGATTTGTTTGTTAAATTCAAAGATAGGATCTTCTTTAGCTAACAAATGCTTTGGGATTTTATCCAAATCCACATCCAAACCAATACATAAAAAAGATTGTTTCTTTTTTATTTCTCTAACCAACTCTTTAATTGTCATCTGATTAATTTTATGTTTTTTTTCAGTGCTGTAAAAATACAGATATCTTTAGACATAAGCAGTATTTATTAAAGCTCGTATTTTTTCGTAGCATCAAGTTTGATAAAGATGAAGAGCAATAAGGTGAAACCCCATAGCGAAGAACCTCCATAACTAAAGAACGGGAGAGGAATTCCTATGGTTGGAAACAACCCTATGACCATCGCAATATTAATCAATACATGGAAAAAGAAAATACAAGCCACACCATAGCCGTAAATCCTGCTGAATTTTGATTTTTGTTGTTCTGCCAAATGAATAATTCTAAGGATAAAACTAACAAACAGTACGATGACTATTGTTGTGCCCCAAAATCCCCATTCTTCTCCAATGGTACTAAAAATATAATCCGTGTCTTGCTCAGGAACAAATTTACCCTCTGTTCGCTCTCCTTGTAAATAACCTTTTCCCCAAAAACCCCCTGATGAAATGGTTTTGATAGATTGTGAGGTGTTGTAACCAATATCGTTGGTGTCATCACTCAACCCTAGTAGAATATTAAAACGGTCTTTATGTCTTTGTTGAAACACATAGGTGAAAATATAATGAACACTAGCAATATAGGTGCTAATAACGATTAAAATACCAATAATTTTAGCCCATACAAATCCAAGCAATCTCCTGTTTGCATATGCTAGGTAGATAAGGGTTAGAGCACTAAGGACACAAGCGCCAATAATGACATATATATAACCAAAGACGAGGGTAGTTAGAAATAGAACAATAGCTAAAACCCCAATGATGAGTATGTTAGAGTGTAATCCCTCTCTGTAAAACAATAAGATGAAAGATATGTAGACCAGTGCAGAACCAGGATCGGGCTGTAGCGTAATTAGTACAGCAGGAATGGTAATGATGATGAATACGATTGCTTTATTCTTAAAGGGTTTGAAACTGAATTGTCTGTTGTCTAAAATTTTTGCTAAGGCTAGTATTGTCCCTGTTTTGGCAAATTCTGTAGGTTGAATGCTAAAATTACCTATCGCATACCAGGAGGTTGCTCCGTTAATGTTTTTTCCAAAAGCGAAAAGTCCAACAAGCAAAAGCATGCAAAATAGATATAGATAGGGAGCCATTTTTTCGTAAAAACTACTGTCGATAAACATCAGGAAAATTGCCATGAGAAAGGAGAAGCCGATCCAAATGATTTGCTTTCCATATCGCGTACTAAAATCGAAAAACTCGTGATGACTTTCAGAACTGGAAGCTGCATATATATTCATCCATCCAAAACAAATGAATATTAAGTATATACAGACCAAAAGCCAATCTATATGCTGTAGTAAGTTAATTCTTTGAGTTCTCAATGGTTTGAATTGCTAGTTGTTTTTTATATTCTGCTGCTAAGGAAGTGTTGATTATTTTATCTTCCCACCATTCTAGTGAATTGGCGTGTCCTTTTAGGTATTTAGAAATCATTAAACTGGCAATCGGTGCTGCTATAGTAGAGCCAAACCCACCGTTTTCTACATAGATAGCCAATGCAATTTTTGGATTTTCTCTAGGGGCAAAAGCTACAAATATAGAATGATCTGCCAATTCATATTTGATTCCGTTTTTACGAATATATACCTGTGTTGTTCCTGTTTTACCACAAATTTCGATGTCTTTTATTTTCACGTGTTTTGCGGTCCCCGTTTGATAAACATCATGCATTCCATCAATTACAGGTTTGAAGTTTTTAGCATCAATAGTAGTCTGTTTTTTTGTGGTGTATTTTTTATTTTCAATGGGTTTGCCATTTATTTTTTTTAGCACATGTGGAGTGTAATAATACCCTCTATTGGCAATAGCAGCGGTTATGTTGGCCAATTGAATGGGAGTTGTTAAGATTTCACCTTGTCCAATAGCATTGGATATGATTGTGGAGTATCTCCAAGTTTTTCTTGGGTAAATCCTGTCATAATAGTCAGAAGATGGGATGTTTCCTTTTTGTCCAATGGGTAGGTCATACCCTAAATAGTTACCCAATCCAAAACTTAGCAAATGACTTCTCCAATGGGTTAAGCTTTCTTGCGAAGAGTCGTATTTTTCGAGTAGTAGTTTGTAGACGTTAGAAAAATAGCTATTACAAGATTTAGAGATGCCTAGCCTAAGATCAATTGCACGGTCTGTAATTCCACAGTGACAGCCCATAAAATTGTTTTTTTTATTTCCATATTTAAATCCGTGATGGCAGTAAAAACGAGTTCTTGGGTTGATTACTTTTTCTTGTAATCCAATTAGTCCTTGCAAAAGTTTAAATGGAGATCCAGGGGCATAGACAGCTTGTAGACTTCGATCAAACATGGGTTTGTTTATGCTATCATTAAAAAGAATTACAGAGTTTTTCGATTTTTTTCTACCGACCATCAAGTTTGGGTCGTAATTTGGAGCTGTCACTAGCGCAAGAATTTCACCGCTACTGGGTTCGATGGCAACTATACCTCCTCTTTTGTTGCTCATCAACAATTCTCCATAGGCTTGTAAATCGATATCAATTGTAAGTGATAAATCGTTACCTGGTTTAGGAAGGGTGTCATACAAACCTTCTTTGTAGGCACCAGTGATTTTGTTTAGTCTATTTCGTAGCTTATACGAAACTCCTTTGGTTCCTCTGAGAATGTCTTCATATTCTTTTTCGATCCCTTGCACGCCCACGAGCTCTCCTTGTTCGTAATAAGGGTTTTTTTGGGCGAGGTATTCGTTAACTTCATTGATGTATCCTAAGACATTTGCAGCATGAGGATAAGGATAATTTCTCAACGACTTTGTTTGAATGAAAAAACCTTTGTATTTGTGTATTTTTTCTTGCAAGTAGGCATAGTCCTTTTTAGAAAGTTGACTTAGAAGTACTGAAGGTAGCCATGGAGCATAATTTCTTGCTCTTGAGAGTTGGCGTATTAGGTGTTTTTTGTCAATTTTTAATAGACTACAAAATTCAAGGGTGTCAAAAGGTTTGATTTCATTTGGAATGACTTTGACATCATACGTTTGTTCATTTGCTATCAATAATTTTTCGTTTCTATCGTAAACAAATCCTCGCTCAGGATAGGTGTAGATGCGTTTGATGGCTGAGTTGTTGAGCGTTATTTTATCGTTGTCACTAGAGATAACCTGTAAGAAAAAAAGCCTCGCCACAAAAGTGACCCCTGTCAAGATAACTAACAAAGGGAGTAGCACGTTTCTTTTTTTCATTTCTTTTTGTTTACGGTGAACATCGATAGAAAGATCACGATCACAAATGTAGTAAATAAACTATTGTTCAAAGTTTTATACAGGATCGTTCCTAGGGAATTAAAACTAAAGTATTCTAGTAAATAAATGGCAAATTGATGGACAAAAGCGAGACTAAAAATTAAAATTATTTTTTGTAGAGTACTGTAGTTTTGGTATTTAAATAGTTTTAAGTCAAGGTCCTTGTCGTTGAAAACAAATTTAATAATGGGTAGTCTAATATAGCAGATCAGTAAAAGTGCTGCTGTATTTACACCTCCAGAATTACTAAAAGTGTCTAGTAGCATTCCAAAAAAGAACGCTGTAACCAATAGATCTGTAATGTTCTTTTTAAGAGGATACCACAATATAAAAAGTAGATATACCTGAGGGTTTATGTATCCAAAAATACGCATGTGGTTAGCGATGAGAACCTGGAGCGGAATCAACAATAAAAAACGACCAGCTATTTTGATTAGATCACTATTCATCTCTCATTTTTTCTAGGTTGTCAATTTCAATTTTATGAAAGTTCTTAATGATAGAAACGTTTGTAACATTTTTGATATCATTGAACAATTCTATATTGATTTCTTTTACTCTATCCTCTCTATAAGTAATGTCTGAGATGCTACCTATTGGTATTCCAGCAGGAAAAATACTAGATCGACCACCTGTGATAATTGTGTCTCCTATGCTTAGCACTGCTTGTCTTGGAATGTCTTTCAATTGAGCTTTAGTGGTCGATTTACCATTCCATGTGAGGGTCCCAAAATAATCTGCGTTTTTTAATTTCGCGTTTACTTTGAAGTTTGAGTTTAACACAGATATCGCAGAAGTATAATTTTTTGACACGTTAGAAGTAATGCCAATGATTCCTTTTGTGTTAACAACAGCCATGTCAATATCTACATGATCTCCTAAGCCCTTATCTATAGTGATATAGTTATTGAGTTTGTGAAAATCATTATTGATGATTTTTGCGGGTATGTACTTGAATTTCTGATGGTGTTCTCTGTTAACACTATCTAAAAAAACAATTTGTTTTTGTTGATTGGCTAAAAAATAGTTAAGGAGTTTTGTGTTTTCCTTTGCCAATAACTCATTTTCTTTTTTTAATTGTAAATATTCTCTAAAAGAAGTAATACTGTTGTATACACCACCAGTTATCTGGTTGGCAGAATTGATAAACTTACTTCTTTGGTAGGAATGAAATTGGATCGTTAAAAATAGAGCAATAAATTCTAAAACAAAAAACAATAGGAAGTTCCTGTTTTTTTGAATTAAATATAAAATGAATTGCATGTCTTTAACTTAATAATACGGATTTATATTTGTCTAATTCTTTTAAAGCTACTCCCGTACCTCTTACAACCGATCTTAATGGATCTTCTGCAATATAAACCGGTAAATCCGTTTTTCTAGACAGTCGCTTATCCAATCCTCTTAGCATAGATCCTCCTCCAGCTAAATAAATTCCAGTATTGTATATATCAGCAGCCAACTCTGGAGGTGTGGATGACAGACACTCCATAACAGCATCTTCTATTCTTAGAATAGACTTGTCTAGAGCCTTGGCGATTTCCCTGTAGGATACTTGTACTTGTTTGGGTTTACCGCTAAGTAAATCACGACCTTGTACCAGCATGTCTTCTGGAGGTGTTTCAAGATCTTCAGTAGCAGCTCCAATTTGAATTTTAATCTTTTCACCGGTAGTTTCTCCAACATATAAATTGTGTTGGGTACGCATATAGTACATGATGTCATTGGTAAACAAATCTCCCGCAACTTTTACAGATTTGTCGCAAACAATACCAGCTAGAGCAATAACAGCGATTTCAGTGGTTCCCCCACCGATATCGATGATCATGTTTCCTCTAGGTTCCATAATATCTATACCTACACCAATGGCAGCAGCCATTGGTTCGAAGATAAGGTATATTTCTTTCGCATTCATATGGATTGCAGAATCTCTCACGGCTCTTTTTTCTACTTCTGTGATTCCAGAAGGAATACAAATAACCATTCGAAGTGATGGAGAGAAAATTCTTTTTCTGATTGATGGAATGCTTTTGATAAACTCTTTGATCATCTCTTCAGATGCTTGAAAATCTGCGATCACTCCATCTTTTAGTGGACGAATGGTCTTGATGTTTTCATGTGTCTTTCCTTGCATCAAACGAGCATTTTTACCCGTAGCGATAATTTTTCCTGACGATCTGTCTCTGGCCACAATAGAGGGAGAGTCAATGACTACTTTACCATCGTGGATGATCAGTGTATTGGCTGTTCCTAAATCTATTGCAATGTCCTCGGTCCAAAAGTCAAAAAAATCCATATTTCAGTTTGTGTTGTTTATCTTTTACAGAATGTCATAAACAAATGTAATCAAATTAATGTTTAAAATGACGAGTTCCTGTCATTACCATTCCTATTCCGTTCTTGTTACAGTAATCAATGGATAGCTGGTCTTTAATAGATCCACCTGGTTGAATTACAGCTTCAATACCTGCTTGGTGAGCAATTTCTACGCAATCAGGAAATGGAAAGAAAGCATCACTAGCCATTACTGCTCCTTCTAAGTCGAACTTAAAGTGATTGGCTTTAGCTATCGCTTGTTCTAAGGCATCTACTCGAGAAGTTTGACCTGTACCTCCTGCACACAACGTTTTGTCTTTGACCAAAATGATTGTGTTTGATTTTGTGTGTTTACAAATTTTTGAAGCGAACAAAAGGTCATCAATTTGACTATCCGTTACGATTTTCTCTGTTACATTTTTCAAATCTTCTCTTTGGTCTGTAATCAAGTTAGCATCTTGAAACAAAACGCCGTTCAACGCGGTACGGTAAGATACTTTTGGCAACTCTACATCTTTCAAAATCAGTAGAACTCTATTTTTCTTACCTTTTAAAATTTCTAAAGCCTCCTGGTCATAAGCAGGAGCAATGACTACTTCGCAGAACAATTTGTGGATTTCTGTTGCAGTTTCGACATCAATAGTTTTGTTGGCAATAAGAACTCCTCCAAAAGCAGATGTAGGATCACCAGCAAGCGCGTCAACATAGGCTTGGGCTAATGTTTTTCTTTGAGCAAAACCACATGCGTTATTATGTTTTAGGATGGCAAATGTAGGATCCTCTCCTTTGAATTCATTGATTAAGTTCACTGCTGCATCTACATCTAACAAGTTGTTGAAAGACAACTCTTTTCCGTGTAATTTGTCAAACATAGCTTCCAAATCACCATAGAATGCCCCTTTTTGATGAGGGTTTTCTCCATAGCGTAAGGGAGTTACTTTGTCAAAAGATTGACGGAAGTTGGTTTCTGCTTCATTCATGTAGTTGTATATTGCTGCATCATAATGGCTTGAAACAGCAAAGGCTTTGGCAGAAAAACGTTTGCGGTCTTGAATTGAGGTTGTTCCATTATGGTCTGATATGATGCTTAAAAATTCGTCGTATTGTTCCATAGAAGACACACAGATGACATCTTTAAAATTTTTAGCAGCAGCTCTGATGAGTGAAATACCACCAATATCTATTTTTTCAATAATATCTTGTTCTGGGGCACCACTTGCAACTGTTTTTTCAAAAGGGTAAAGATCAACAATAACAATATCCATTTCAGGAATCTCAAATTCTGCCAATTGGGCTTTGTCATTTTCGTTGTCTCTACGACTTAAAATACCTCCAAATACTTTTGGATGTAAAGTTTTAACTCGTCCCCCTAAAATTGAAGGATAGGAAGTGATATCTTCAACAGCTACACAATCGATACCTAAATCTCTAATGAATTTTTCAGTTCCACCAGTCGTGTAAATAGTTATTCCTAATTCGTTAAATTTTCTAACAATAGGTTCTAAACCATCTTTGTGGAAAACTGAAATCAAAGCTGATTTAGCTTGTTTAGTAGTACTCATTTTTATGAATTTCGATTAAAAACACAAAACTACTAAAAGTCACTCAAAAGCTAAACTATTGACCTGTTTAATTCCTAAACTTTTATTTATTTTTTAGGTATTCTTTTTTTTAAATTTTAAATTTGATTTTGAAAAGTGATTGGCAATGCGAAATAAAAAAATATGGGGATTTCTTATGCGATTTTTTGCTACCTATTTTTTTATGTTTTTAGGGTATTCATTATGGCTTCTCTCTGCAGAAACTAAGGTTCCTTTTTTTGAGACAGATTTGATTACACGGCAGGTGGCAAAAAGTACTGATTATTTGTTAAAATCTTTTGGAACAAATGTTTATGTGGATCAACATCCTTCAGAGTTGTCTTTGAGGCTTTACATAAATGATACCTACGTAGCAAGAGTTGTCGAGGGGTGTAATGGGATAAGTATTATGATTCTTTTTATTGCTTTTCTTATGGCATTCAAAGGGAGTTGGAAACGGACCACTTTGTTTGGTTTTATCGGTTGTGTTTCTATATATCTGGTAAATGTTCTTAGAATAGCTTTGTTAGCTTTCATGTTGTTCCATTTTAATTCGTATGAATTTTTTCTTCACGATTTTTTGTTCCCTGCCCTTTTATATGGATACGTTTTTCTTTTGTGGTTGCTCTGGGTAAATCGCTTATCGAGCTTTAAAAGTTAAGAAGATATGAAAAGAAACTTAAGGGTTGTGTTGGTTGTGTTTTTGTTCTTCTGCCTAATTATGGTGAGGGCATTACAAGCGGAATTGTTTTACGATCCTCTCCAAGACTATTTTCAAAATGATTATTTATATCTTCCTATTCCTAACATTGAAAATAAAAAGTTGTTTTTTTCTTACTTTTCAAGGTATTCAATCAATACAATCCTTTCGATGATCATCCTAAGGGTAGCTTTTGGAAATGATTCCTTTAGCAGAACTGTACTTCTATTTTACGTATTCGCCTTCGTCTTGTTGTCTTCTGTCTTTTTTGGTTTGATCTTTTTTCAAATAGATCTAGGCCATTTATTTCTATTTTACCTAAGGAGGTTTATCATTTACCCGGTATTTGTTTTGGTATTGTTACCATATCTTTATGTGATCCACAATAGAGAAAATTTTGTTTTGTAAATAAATGAATATTTGTTGTTCAAATTCATTATTTACCAAAGATCATATTGTATTTTTGCCGCCTAATTTATTGTTATGTGGGTTTATTACGGGTTAATCACAGCTTTTTTTCTAAGTATCAATGCGCTTTGTAGAAAGAGAAGTGTTAAAGGGAATGCTGTTTTTCCTGTGTTATTGGTTAGCAATGGAATTAGTGCTTTACTATTGGCTCCCGTTTTTATTGGCTCTTTTATTTGCCCAGCGTACATGAAAGAATTAGACTTCTATATTCCAAGCATTGCCTTAGAAGATCACTTCTACATTGGGGTCAAGTCTTTGATTATGTCTTGCTCTTGGGTGTTGGCTTTTTACGCTTTAAAATACTTACCGATTACTATTGTTACCCCCATTAGGTCAGCGGGTCCTTTTTTTACTTTTTTAGGAGCCATCATGATTTATAGAGAAAGTCCAACGGCCCTACAGTGGTTAGGTTTTTGTTTGATTGTTTTATCGATGTTGGCGTATTCAAAGATTGGTAAAAAAGAGGGTATTGTGTTTAAAAACAACAAAGCCATTTCAGCAATTGTTGCAGCTACTTTTTTAGGTGCGTGTAGTGGTTTGTATGATAAGTTTTTATTTCAATACCAACAATACAATGTCGTAACGGTCCAGTGGTGGTTCTTTTTTTACGTCACCTTGATCATGTCTCTATTGGTCTATTTTGTTTATCTACCAAGGAAAAAAGAGATGGGACGTTTCACTTGGCATTGGTCAATATTGGTTATTGGACTTTTTATACTACTGGCCGATTATTTTTACTTTAAAGGGTTGCAGGATCCTGAAGTGTTAATTATGCTTATGTCTGCAATCAAGCGAAGTCAAATCATTTTTACCGTTTTAATTGGAGGTATACTTTTTAAAGAAAAAAACAAAAAGCAGAAAATGATACCTTTGGTAGGAGTTGTTATAGGTGTGTTGTGTATAATGTACAATGCTTAGATAGAAACTAGGACAACAGCGATGAATCCTAAAACAATTCCTATCACTTTTATTAAGGTTAGTTTTTCTGCAAGGAAAATGACTCCAAGCGCAATGGTAACGAGCAGGGCTAGATTTCTAATCGGTACAACAGTACTTAATTTTCCATGTTTCAAAGCTAAAAACCAACATACTTGTGCTAGACCTCCTAAAACACCGCCAATAACTAAGTGTTTGATGCTCTTTAAGTCATATTTAGTTTTTTCAAGCAATGCGAGTACAGTTAAGATAATCATGTGGCTCATGATAAATACAGAGGCCCCCAGACCTGTAGAAAAAAAAGGAGTTCCTTGTTTGTAGAAAAACACACAAGACCCAAAAAGGATCATAGCCAGAATGGCGTATACTGTTGACATAGTTTTAAATCGGTAAAATTATTTTAGCCATTGTGAAATAGATGAAAATGCCCAAAATATCATTGCTTGTTGTGATAAAAGGTCCTGTGGCTAAGGCGGGATCAATACCTCTTTTGTCTAATATCAATGGCACGAAAGTACCAATAAGTGCAGCGATAATAATCACAAGGATTAATGAGGATGCAATGGTAATACTCAATAAAAGATCAGAGTTTTGAACTACTCCATAGCCGATGACAAGAAAACCCAAAACAACGCCATTGATAAGACTCAAACCTATTTCTTTAAACAATCGATTCCATAGACTTCCCTTGATGTTGTTATTAGCCAATCCCTGTACAATAATACCTGAAGATTGAACACCTACATTACCTCCCATAGCCGCAATCAATGGCGTAAAAAAGAAAAGTTCAGAGTAATTTCTTAACAAATCACTGTCAAAACTACTCATAATGGCAGCTGCACACAAGCTACCAAACAATCCTAAAATTAACCAGGGCAATCGAGCTCTTGTTAATTCTATGATAGAGGCATCAGCTTCTACATCATCAGTCAGACCTGAGGCCAGTTGGTAATCTTTCTCAGCTTCATCTTTGATGATGTCAATAATATCATCCACTGAGATTTGACCAACCAATCTACCCATTTCATCAACTACCGCCACTACAACCAAATCATACTTCTGCATAATTCTAGCAACTTGTTCTGCCTCTTCGTTTGCTTTTACGGAAGTTATAGAAGGACTGTAAACCTCTCTTACAGGAGTTCTTGTTGAGGTTGTTAGTAAGCTTTTTAGAGACAACCTACCTTTTAAAACATCATCGTCATCAACCACATAGACAGTGTAAACTTTTTCAAATTCTTCTGCTTGCAGACGCATTTCCTTGATGCTTTGCATACATGTCCATTTCTCATTTACTTTGATCAACTCCTTTCCCATGAGTCCTCCTGCTGTATTCTCATCATAGCGTAAGAGATCTACAATATCTTTGGCATGTTTGATGTCTTCTATCTGAGATATTACCTCATGCATTTGCTCGTCAGAAAGTTCAGAAATCATATCTGCAGCATCGTCAGATTCTAATTCGTTCACCTCATTAGCAATTTCTTTTGTTGACATACCCTTTAAGATTTCCTCTCGAATATCTTCACTTAGTTCAACAATTGCATCAGCAGTCTTTTCGGTGTTAACAATTTTAATGATTGCAATTGCCAATTCAGCCTCAATTTCCTCAAATAATTCGGCTAAATCAGCATAATGGACATCTTTAAAAACTTCAATAATTTTTGCATGGTTGTTGTCTGAGATGAGCTCAGTTATATGGCTAATAAATTCTTTATTGATTTGAAATTCCATCTTTTTCAATTAAAGTAGTTAATTCAATAAATCCGTTTACAGATAGCTGTTCAGGTCTTTTGTTAAAAATTTCTTGAGCTCTTAATTCATCAGAAATATTAAGACTTTTAAGACTACTTCGCATCATTTTTCTGCGTTGTCCAAAAGCTGTTTTGACAATTCGTTTGAATAGTTTGTCTGAAACAGGAAGATGTAAGTTTTTCTTACGTTTCATGATCATAACACCAGAGTCTACCTTTGGGGGAGGATTAAAAACAGTTGGAGGGACAGTAAATAAATATGTTGTGTCAAAATAAGCTTGGGTCAATACTGAAATGATTCCATAGGTTTTACTCCCTGGATCTGCGCATATTCTTTTTGCTACTTCCATTTGAAACATACCTCCAAATTCAGGTATAAATGCTCGATATTCTATAGTTCTAAAGACAATTTGGCTAGAAATATTGTATGGAAAGTTTCCGATAATGGCAAACTGTTCTTGCTTGAAAATATCTTGTAGATTGATTTTTAAAAAATCTTTATTGTGTATTCTAGAAGCCAAATGTAAATAGTGTGCCTGTAAGTATTCTACTGATTCATCATCTATTTCAATAGCATGTGTGGTGTATTTTTTTTGCAATAGATACTTAGTCATCATCCCCATTCCTGGACCAATTTCTAACACATTGTCATAGGTTTCCTCGGATAATATATTTGCTATTTGCTCTGCAATACTTTCATCTGTCAAAAAGTGTTGGCCTAAATGTTTTTTTGCTTTGACTGACATACTATTTGTTTTTTATGTAATACTTATAAATGATATAAGCAACAATGGCCACTAATATATAAGGGATAACCATTAATGTTACAATTCCATCATTCAATCCTTTTGCATAAGAACTATCCCCACTTTCTACAACTGCTTTACACATCGCGCACTGGCTGTAATTGAGGATTGGTTTTGCGAAAAGTATCAAAAATAATATGAATTGTACTTTCTTCATTTTAGTAGTATGGTTTGATCATTACATATACAATAACACCTGTAACAGCTACATAAAGCCATATTGGAAAGGTGATTTTGGCTATTTTTTTATGTCTTTCTACCTCTCTATTGATTCCTCTGACAAAAGTAGTCAATACCAATGGTATGACTGTGATAGACAATATAATATGAGAAACCAAGATGAAGAAATAAACCAGTCTAATGGTTCCTGTTCCTCTAAACTCTGTGGAGTCACTTGTCATATGGTAAAGGACATACATTACTAAAAATAAGGCAGAACAAACCATTGCTGTTTTGATAAGAACTTCATGGATTCTGATTTTTTTGTTTTTAATAGCGATGACAGCTCCTACCAACAAAACTGCTGTTATTGCGTTAATAGTTGCATAGATAGGAGGTAAGAATACAGGTAATGTGATGTCTAATTTCACACCAAATAGAATAGCAACCGCAACGGGAATTACAATAGATAATATTGTAATTAATTTTTTGTAATTTTTGTTTTCCATGTTATTCGTTTAATAATAGATTAATATCCTCGCTTAGTAATTTAATTTCTTCCTTTGCAGTACCTTGATAAAATATTTTGGGATTTCCATACGGATCTACTCTTGATCTTAGGTAGCCATTCTTATCGATCAGCGCAAAAAAACCTTGATGTTCAAATCCTCCAGCTACTTCGGGGTTTATTCCAGCAAATATATTTAGTCCTTTATTTGCCATTTCATAAATCAACTCTTGTTTACCGGTAAGAAAATGCCAATTCAAACTACTTACGCCGTAGTTCTCTGCATATTGCTTTAATACCATTGGTGTATCGTAGCTAGGGTTGATAGTAAACGATGCAATTCCAAAGTCATCCCGAACACCAAACTCCTTTTCTAAGGTTAACATGTTTCTATTCATCACAGGGCAGATGGTTGGGCAACTGGTAAAAAAGAATTCAACAACATATACCTTATTTGCATAATCTATATTAGAGATGATAAGGTTATTCTGATTTGTAAAAGTAAAATCAGGCATTTTTCGGGCTTTATTGTTGATTACCAAATAACTCAAGCCACTAGCATCTGGTAAGTTTATCTTTTGATAGTTTAAACTTGTGCTTTTCGTGTTTTTATGATGATTCCAGTTACGAATCACGTAAATGGAAAACAACAGTACAACAATTGTGAATCCGATATATGAATATTTATTCTTCATTTTTACCTAACCTTTCTTTTCTCGAGGTTGTTGATACTTCTTGTTCATAGAAAACATTTTCGGTATCGACCAATAATTTGTTTTTTAGATCGTTGATAGAGGACAAGTCGTAAGCAAATACCTCTTCTCCTATTTTATCATCGTCTGTTCTACCACGTTGGTTTCTATTTTTATCAATAATAAATGCTTGATTTGATGCCAAACGGTCATCTAGTGGAGCGAGTGTTTTTAAAGATTGATAAAGTTTTGTGATTTCTAAAGAGTCAAGATAGATGAATTTCCATTTGAAAAATTTATCATCAGTTGTTTTGGCTAGTTTTTCTTGAATACTTTTAATCTTGAGACTGTCTAAATCGCTGTGAACAGAGATCATTTGAAACCTTTTGTATTTTTTTAATTTCTTAAAAACCACCTGATTGATGTTAAATAGCTGCACCTCTTTTGCTTCTGGTTTATTTCCTAAGAAAGTAATGATATTGATATGATTTTCAAAAGAAGTAGTGTCTTTTTTAAAAGTTGCAATTTCNACAATATTTGTGTTNAAAATTTCACAAGGTTTAAAGTTGACATCACCCAAAGATAGGAATATAAAAAACCCTAAGGGTCCAATGAATAGTAGGGCTAGAATAATTTTTTTCTTCATTATTAGTATGTTTTAAATACTAAAAAAGGCGGATTAAATCCACCTTTTTATAAATTAATATTTAGCTGAAAATTAGTATTTCCAGTTAACGTAAGGTGTTAATGTGTCGTATAAATAAGTTCCTTCAACCAATAGCAAAGCTACCAAGTAGGGAATTAATATAATCAAAGGTAATACAATTGAATTTACAAAGTTTTTACGTTCATGATTCATATGCATAAAGTACCACATGATTCCTGCAGCCTTTACCAGTGTTAAGATAATAAAGATCCAGTTCAATAATGATGTCCCTAAAAAATTATTAAAGTGTAAACTGTGTGGCTTTATAATTCCTAAGATTACTTCAATGATGGTTACTAATGATAAAAATCCGAATACTTGCCAGATTAGTTTAGTGTTTGATTCGTGTTGTGCCATGATATATTATATAAATGCTGTCGTCTTTTTTTTAAATTACACAAGGTAGAAGAATGTAAATACAAATACCCATACCAAATCTACGAAGTGCCAGTATAATCCTACTTTTTCTACCATTTCGTAATGTCCTCTCTTTTCATAAGTACCCAAGAGCACATTTGCAAAAATGATGATGTTAAGGAGGATACCCGTTGTTACGTGAAAACCGTGAAAACCAGTGATAAAGAAGAAAAAATCTGCAAATTGGCTAGATCCATATTCATTGACCTCTAGATTTGCTCCTTCTACAACTCTTTTTGACTTTTCTAGGAACTTTACCGCTTCAGTTTTATCAAGTATGACAATCTTTTGCTTGGTTTCTGGATTTATTTTTTCAATTCGAATTCCAATTTCTGGATGGTGCTTGAAAGCTTCAAGGATTCCTTCAGTTGTATATTCCGAAATAGTTGGTCCTTCTTCGTTCCACAAACCATTCCAACGTGTGTGTTGTATAGCTTTGTTGTCTTTAGTGGCAAAGTCTGCTAAGGCTATTTGTTTCCCTTCCTGGTTTACGAATTGGACAATCTTTCCATCTTGCAATTGGACTGCTCCGTATTCACCATTGATGAAATTTTTCCATTCCCAAGCCTGAGAACCGACAAAAACGATACCACCAATGATGGTTAAAAACATATAAAGAATAACTTTTTTTCGTTTCATTTGGTGTCCTGCATCAACTGCTAACACCATAGTTACAGAAGAAAAAATCAGTATAAAAGTCATCAATGCAACGTAATACATAGGGTAGGTTCCGTGGATTCCAGGGAAATGAGTAAATACCTCATCTGCAATTGGCCAGACATCAATAAATTTAAAACGAGTTAATCCGTAAGCGGCTAGGAAACCTGCAAATGTTAAAGCATCTGATAAGATGAAGAACCACATCATCATTTTACCATAACTTGCCCCTAGTGGTCTGGTATTTCCACCTTCCCATACATTCGTACTTTGATTAGCAGTTGTTGCTTTCATAAGTGTTCTAATTGTTTGTTTTGTTCAATTTTTGTTCGTGTTGCAAATTTATAAATTTACATTAATTATTAAAATAAAAGAATGAAAATAGTGCTATCCATAGTAAATCTAAAAAGTGCCAAAAAATAGCCCCTAGTTCTAGACCTAAGATATTGCCATTACTATACTTTCCAAGTAGTTGTTTGATGTTCATCACAACCAATGCAATCAAAGCCACTAGGACATGAGCCAGATGCGTAAACACGATGACCATAATCATCGAAGATGAAATCAAACTTTTAGGACCTGTAAAAAACAAACCTGACGCTCTTAGCTGGTTGAAACCATTGATTTGCGAGAGTACAAATCCGATTCCTAAGACGAGGGTGACTCCCAGTAGTAACGAAGTCATTTTTTTCTTTTGTTTTTTTGCGGCGATAACAGCAGCGTGTACGGTAACACTACTCAATAAAATAAATAGGGTACTATTTACAAGCGCTGGTGGTAGGTCAAAACTTACCCAGTCCTCACGTTGGCTACTGATCACATATGAACTTACTAGGCCGGCGAAAACCATAGTCATACTGATGATTGAAACCCATAGCATTGGTTTAGCTGTTTTTTTTCGCCCAATGCTTAATTCGTCTTCTAAAGATATTGTCTTTTTCATTTTAGTGGAGGAATTTATCGATGATATAAATAATTTGAATAGCCGTGATGTAAAATACACTAGCTAGCATTAGTCTTTTTGCTGTTTTCTTTGTCAGGTCTTTGTAAAGTTGAATCCCATAATATAGGATTACTGCTCCGCTCATGAAGATAAGAATTGCTGTAATAGGATAAATATAAAATTGCCCCGTTATCTTAAATATAGGAATTATAGAAACAAAAATCAACAGTAGGGTATATAGTAATATTTGCACAACTGTTTTTCTGTCTCTTTTTCCAGTTGGTAGTAAGTTGTAACCTGCTTTTAAGTATTCGTCGTGGCCTAGCCATCCGATGGCCCAGAAATGAGGGAATTGCCAGAAGAATTGAATCATAAAAAACACTCCTGCTTCAATTCCAAATCTATTTGTAGCGGCTACCCATCCGAGCAAAAACGGGATTGCTCCAGGAAAAGCACCAACAAATACAGCAAGAGGCGTGATCCCTTTTAAGGGGGTGTAAGCACATGTGTATAAAAAAATAGAAACAGCCCCTAAGAGAGCACTTTTTTCATTTATGCAGTATAATAGATATAGGCCAAGAATTGAAAATGTGACCGCGATTATCATTGCTGTCTTAGTTGTGTATCTTCCTGTAGGCAGAGGTCTGTCCATGGTCCTTTGCATCAGTTTGTCTGCATCAATCTCTATGATTTGGTTAAACGCATTAGAAGCGCCAACCATTAGATAACCACCAACAGCTAAAAGAGTTATGGTAGTGAAATCTATAGTAGTTGCAGCTAGTAAATAACCAGCAATTGCCGAAAAAACAACGCTTAGCGAAAGTCCAAATTTCGTAAGTTGTTTGAAGTCACCAAGGAAAGTATTTTCATTGATCTCCATATTTTTTTCTTTGTTAGGCATTAGATTTTTAAGCTTCTAAAGTTTGTGCAAAGATAGAGATATTATTTTCTAAAGAATTGAACTTGTACATTTTTTAGCCATAATTTTAAGGACCTAAAAAAAAACAAAAAAAAGAAGGTGTTATTTTTTCACGAATAGAATTATGTCCTATATTTGCACTCGCATTTGTAGAAATGCGTATGTTCTGAAACATTGTACAACTTACCAAAATATTTTAGTGTAAACTAAATGCTCAAGTGGTGGAATTGGTAGACACGCTGGACTTAAAATCCAGTGGGCAGAAATGCCCGTATGGGTTCAAGTCCCATCTTGAGTACAAAGTTTTAAAATATATGTTTACACCTGCTCAAGTGGTGGAATTGGTAGACACGCTGGACTTAAAATCCAGTGGGCAGAAATGCCCGTATGGGTTCAAGTCCCATCTTGAGTACACATAAAAAGCCGAAACGAAAGTTTCGGCTTTTTTTGTTTTCAAGAGTTCATAAAGTGCGTTCAACTTAGCATGCATAGATTTATTTTTTTGTTAAAAAAATAATATCTTTAAAATATAAAACTTTGCAATTTAATGTTTAACGGAGCCCAGAAACCACTCAAATGAAACCTTATCCGAAAAGCTTAGTTAGATTGAAAAAAAATATTTATTATGAAAAAATTACTTTTAGCAGCATTTTTAACTTCAAGCTTATCAATTTTTGCTCAAACTGAAAAGGGTACTTGGATGATTGAGGGAGACACCAAATTTTCGCTCACAGGAGCAACATCAGAATTTAAATATAACAGTGAGTATACCAATNTTGAGACATCAGTAGGGACTTTTGAATTCAAACCAGCTGTTAATTATTTTGTTGAAGATAATCTTGCCATTGGTTTAGGTCTTGAGCTTTCATCTAAAGCTACTGAGTCAGAAGTTAATTATGAAAAGTTGCAGACGATTTCAGCAAAATCATTTGCTTTAATGCCACAATTAACATACTTTTTTGGATCTTCCAGCCCTCGTCCATATTTAGGAGTAGAGCTGGGTCATGTGACTACTGTAACTGATGATGGTGAGAATGAAGCAACTCAAAGTGGTTTCGGATTTGGCTTTAATGGAGGTGCTGCTATTTTTTTAAGTGACAACGTAGCCTTAAATCTTGGATTAGGATTTGCTGGTACTAACTTAACAGATAGAGATGATGATAATTACAAAGTGAACAAGGTCGGATTTGGTATGACTATTGGGTTCGGTATTTTCTTGTGATTCGTTGTTTACAATATAAAAAAGGGTGATGCATTACCCTTTTTTTTATATCCTTTATTTAAGATTTTGTTTGTTTTTTTGGTTAGGTGTTGTTTTGATTTTCTTCTGTCTTCTTTTTTCTTAGCTAACTATTACAAAAACATTTTTTATTACCTATATTTGTTCGGCTAAACTGAGAGAATAAGATTTAAAACATGAGACTCACAGTGAGTTTAAAAGTCTTTTTTTAATTGACTTTTGACTTAACCCGAAAAAGTTTTAATAAGTAAATTGAGGCAAACAAATTAAATTTTAGAAGATTAAAATGAATTTACAAGATCACAAAGTCATCACGTTTGGTGAAATTTTAGGGAGATTGTCTCCGCCAAATAATTTAAGGTTTAGTCAGGCAACCAACCTTGAGGTTATTTACGGAGGAGGAGAATTTAATGTTGCTGCTTCATTGGCAAATTATGGCGTAAGAACTCAGTTTGTAACTGCTATACCCGACAATGCAATTGGAGATTGTGTGGTGCAGAGTATAAGAGGGAGAAATGTAGGGGCAAAACATATTTTGAGACAAGGCAAAAGATTAGGGCTGTACTTTTTAGAAAACGGAGCCTCCGGTCGTAACAGTACCGTTGTTTACGATAGAGAAAATTCTGCGATCTCTCAGGTGAAAATGGGTCAATTCAATTGGGATGCTATCTTCGAAGGTGCCACTGTTTTTCATTGGAGCGGTATCACTCCTGCTTTGTCACAAACTGCAGCAGATGTTTGTTTAGAAGCGATTAAGGCAGCTTCGGAAAGAGGATTAACCATATCCACAGATTTAAATTACAGAAGTAAGTTATGGAAATATGGTAAGGAACCCAAAGAGGTTATGCCTGCATTGTTAAAATATAGTAATATCGTTTTGGCTGATATAGACACAGCAATGTTTATGTTAGGAAAACAAAAAATCAATCCTGATTATAGTGAAGAAGAAAAGGTTAAATCTCATTTTGACAACATCATGAAGATGTTACCTAATATTCATACCATTGGGATGACTTTTAGAAACTCAGTAAACGCCTCTCATCAACGTATCGGAGGTTTGCTATATAAAAACAATCAACTTTATAGAGCTCGTATCAAAGAGATTACACCTGTGGTAGATAGAGTAGGTACTGGAGATGCTTTTATGGGAGGTTTATTATATGGTCTTTTAGATTATCAGGATGACTTGCAGAAAGCAGTAGCTTTTGCAACTTCAGCATGTGTCATTAAACATACTATTTTTGGAGATGTCAACAGGGCTTCTAAACAAGAAGTAGTTGAATTTATGGAAAGTGACGGGTCTGCATTGGTAGATAGGTAGCCGTTGTATGTGCTTCGAAGAAGAGAAATTCATACAAAAACCGCAAACAAAAAGAATAACAGCATAAATAAATATTAAAAATGGCACAATTTTCAAGAATTGAAGTAGCACAAGTGATGAAAGAAACAGGAATGGTTCCTTTGTTTTATCACCCAGATATTGAATTAGGTAAAAAAGTATTAAAAGCGTGTTACGACGGAGGAGCACGTTTATTAGAATTTACAGCTAGAGGTGACTTTGCTCACGAAGTTTTTGCAGCGTTAACCAAATATGCGTTGGCAGAATTACCAGGAATGATTATGGGTGTGGGATCTATCACAGATGCGGCAGCAGCATCTTTGTATATGTCTTTAGGTGCTAATTTTATTGTGACACCTGTCTTTAGAGAAGACATTGCCATTGCATGTAACAGAAGAAAAGTGGCTTGGAATCCAGGATGTGGAACCCTAACAGAGATAGCAAGAGCAGAAGAGTTAGGTTGCGAAATCGTGAAATTGTTTCCAGGGAATCTATATGGTCCAAATTTTGTTAAAGGTATAGTAGGACCTCAACCTTGGACCTCTATTATGCCTACAGGAGGTGTTACTACAGAAGAGGAAAACTTAAAAGGTTGGTTTGATGCTGGAGTCGTTTGTGTAGGTATGGGATCTCAGTTGATCAGTAAGCAAATTTTAGCCGAAAAAGACTATGAGGGTCTGAAAACTAAAGTTGCTAAAGCTTTAGAAACGATTAAAAAAGTTAGAGGATAAAACATCAAAAAACAATAGGAATTAAAAAGACGTTTAAAATATTTTAAACGTCTTTTTAATTTTAGAGCAGTGGTCCTTTGTATGTGTATTTGTTTAAGGAGGTCTTTTAAAAGGTAAACCAACGATTGTTTGTGAGGTAAATTTCTTGATTTGTAATTGGGGATAACTACTTCTTATATTGTATCTTTGTTTCCTCAGTTTTTTGAACTTTAAATCAGTGTGTTATGGTAAAAATTGGTGATATAGAATTGTGTGACTTCCCTCTTTTATTGGCTCCAATGGAAGATGTTAGTGATCCTCCTTTTAGGGCTTTATGTAAAGAGCATGGAGCAGACTTGGTTTATACAGAGTTTATATCATCTGAAGGATTGATTCGTGATGCTGCCAAGAGTGTTAAAAAGCTCGATATTTATGAGAAAGAACGACCTGTTGGTATTCAGATCTTTGGAGCCAATTTAGAGTCCATGCTTAGAACTGTAGAGATTGTTGAGCAATCAAAACCAGATATAATAGACATCAATTTTGGATGTCCTGTAAAAAAGGTAGTGAGCAAAGGAGCAGGAGCAGGTATTTTAAAAGACATCGATTTGATGGTTTCCTTAACCAAAGAAATGGTAAAACACACTCATTTGCCTGTTACTGTAAAAACCCGTTTGGGGTGGGATGAAAACTCAATAATGATTGAAGAGGTAGCGGAGCGATTACAGGATGTTGGCTGTGCTGCAATTTCTATTCACGGAAGAACTCGTGCTCAAATGTATAAAGGAGATGCCGATTGGACGAGAATTGCTGCTGTAAAAAACAATCCTCGCATGCACATTCCTGTTTTTGGAAATGGAGATGTGACCAGTCCTGAGCGTGCGGTTGAAATGAGAGATGATTATGGTCTAGATGGCTGTATGATTGGTAGGGCTTCTATTGGAAATCCATGGTTTTTTAACGAGGTCAAACATTTTATGGCAACTGGAGCGCATCTGCCCGTAGCCTCCATAAAAGATAGGGTAGAAGTGGCCAAAAGACATTTAGAAATGGAAATTGCTTGGAAAGAAAATGAAGTTCAAGCCGTGATGGAAACCCGAAGGCATTATGCCAATTATTTTAAAGGAATTAGAGATTTCAAAGCGTATAGAATTCGTTTGGTTACCGAAGACTCTGCTCAGGGAGTTTATGACATTATGAATGAAATCGTAGATAGATTTGGGCATGTATCTCATGAATTATTGATGCAAAAATAGTGCTCCACATTTTTGATTCATTTTAGTAACGTTTTGTTAAGGTGAGCTCAATAAATTATATGTTTAAGTAGTACAACTCTTTTGACTGCTAACTCCTATAAATTTGAGTAGAAAACACAGGATCGCTCTTACGATTTCCTAAATAATTCTTATTTTTAACTTAAATAAAAGAAAAACCAAGTGTCAGATTATTTAGAAGGATTAAATTCCCCCCAGCGAGCAGCTGTTGAACAAATGGAGGGCCCCATGATTATTATTGCCGGTGCAGGGTCTGGAAAAACAAGAGTGCTAACCTACAGGATTGCCCATTTGTTAAAAAATGGAGTAGATTCTTTTCAGATACTTTCTTTAACGTTTACCAACAAAGCGGCTCGTGAAATGAAAAACCGTATTGCTTCAGTGGTAGGACAAAGCGAAGCTAAAAATTTATGGATGGGAACTTTTCACTCCGTTTTTGCAAGGATCTTACGTTCCGAAGCAGACAAACTAGGGTATCCTTCAAGTTTTACCATTTATGATTCTCAAGATACCGTCCGTTTGATGAATTCCATCATTAAAGAAATGGGATTGAGTAAAGATCAGTACAAATCAAAATCGATTTTAAGTAGAATTTCTCAGTTCAAAAATAATCTAATCACAGTAAAAGCCTATGGAAACAATCCAGAATTGATAGAGGCAGATACCATGGCCATGCGACCCCAAATGGGCGCGATTTATAAAGAATATGTAGACAGGTGCTTTAAAGCAGGAGCGATGGATTTTGATGATTTATTGTTGCGTACCAACGAATTACTGGTCCGTTTTCCTGAGGTTTTATCGAAATATCAAGATAGATTTAGATATGTAATGGTCGATGAGTATCAAGATACCAACCATTCTCAATATTTAATCGTTCGTGCTTTGGCAGATAGATTTCAGAATATTTGCGTGGTAGGAGATGATTCCCAATCTATCTATGCGTTCCGTGGTGCGAACATCAACAATATTTTAAATTTTCAAAAGGATTATCCTGACGTAAAAACGTTTAAACTAGAACAAAACTATAGGTCTACAAGCAACATTGTAGAAGCTGCCAATAGTTTGATTGAAAAAAACAAAACTCGTTTAGATAAAACTATTTTTACAGCCAATGATGAAGGCGGTAAAGTAAAGATCATGCGTACCCTTTCTGATGGAGAAGAAGGTCGTTGGGTAGCAAATTCTATTTTTGACAATGCTATGAATTTGCAAAAAACCTATGATGATTTTGCTATTTTGTATAGAACCAATGCACAATCTCGTGCCATGGAAGATGCCCTGCGAAAAAAGGGAATCAAATACAAGATTTACGGAGGGTTGTCTTTTTATCAACGCAAAGAAATAAAAGATTTGCTGGCTTATTTGCGAGTCTTAATTAACCCTAATGATGAAGAGGCCTTAAAGAGGATTATCAATTATCCTGCTAGAGGAATTGGAGAGACAACGATGGATAAATTATCTGTTGCGGCCAATCATTACAATAAATCTTTGTTTGAAATTGTATCGGATATAGAACATACGGATATCAAAATTCAAGGGCCGACGAAAACCAAGTTGAATAATTTTTCAACATTAATTCAGAGTTTACAAATCACGGCGAAGGGGCATAATGCTTTTGAAGTTGCGGATGAGGTAGTCAAAAGAGTAGGTTTGATTAAAGATTTGAAAGTTGATGGTACCCCAGAAGCTGTAAATAGAGTAGAAAACGTTCAAGAATTATTGAATGGAATGAAAGACTTTATTGAAGAAAGAAAAGAACAGGATTTAGACGATAGTTTGACCGCTTTTCTAGAAGATGTTGCTTTGGCCTCTACTTTTGATCAGAAAGATGAAGACGATACTCCAATGGTGTCTTTGATGACCATTCACTTGGCCAAGGGGTTAGAATTTCCATACGTCTATATTGTAGGATTGGAAGAAAGTTTGTTTCCGTCAGCGATGAGTATCAATACAAGGGCAGAACTAGAAGAAGAAAGACGTTTGTTTTACGTTGCGATTACCAGAGCAGAAACACAATGTTATTTGAGTTTTGCACATACACGCTACCGATGGGGAAAGTTGATTGATTGTGAACCGAGTAGGTTTTTGGAAGAGATTGATGAGCGTTTTATAGAGCATTTAGCCCCCCAACGAAATAAAGTGGTAGCCAATCGATTTGTAGACAGTAGTTTGTTTGAAGAAGATGATGTTCCAAAAGAAAAAATTAGGTTTAGAAAGCCTGTAACTCGCTCTGTTAGGAATCAGGAAAAAGTTGAAAAGAAAACCCCTTTCAAATCTCCCCAGAATTTAAAAAAAGTAACTCCTAAATTAGCACAGCAAACAAGCAATAAGCTTGCTCAAAAATTGGTCAAAGGAAATAGAGTGAGTCACGCTAAGTTTGGAGAAGGAGAAGTGATACATGTTGAAGGAACAGGTGTCAATATAAAAGCTGAAGTCAGATTTGAAGCTGTTGGTACAAAAAAAATATTACTTCAATTTGCCAAGCTAAACATAATAGACGCTTAGGCACTAATACAAAACTAAATATCAAATATATTTTCCATTTAGGATAAATAATTGTTTCTTGTAAGAACAATTGTTGATGAGGTTTTTTCGCCTGAAAACAATCAAAAATTAACAAAAATACTTAAATAAAACTATGGGTTTTGATTTAGAATATAACTCTGAAAGGAGTACTTTGATTATTCCAGAATATGGGAGGCATGTACAAAAGTTAGTCAATCATTGTGTCGCTCTAGAAGATGAACAAGAAAGAGAGAAAATGGCTAATGCCATTATAGATGTCATGGGTAACTTACAACCTCACTTGAGAGATGTTCCTGATTTTAAGCATAAGTTATGGGATCAGTTATTCATCATGTCTAAGTTTGAATTGAAAGTAGAATCTCCATATGAAAAATTAACGATTGAAGAAGTTAATGCGAAACCAGAACGTTTAGATTATCCAAAATCTGCAAGTAAGTATAAGTTTTACGGAAATAATATTCAGACGATGATAGATGTTGCTTTGTCTTGGGAAGAGGGAGAGCTTAGAGATGCTTTGATTCTCAACATAGCAAATCACATGAAAAAATGTTACTTAAATTGGAACAAAGATACCGTGGAAGACGGAGTTATTTTTAACCATTTAAATGAATTATCTAAAGGAGTCATCGATTTAAGAAAATCAGAAATAGAACTTGTGTTGAGTTCGACCTTATTGCGTAAGAGTAATTCTGGCAGAATGAATGCTTCTCAGACGAAGAACAATAATAACAATCGAAATAACGGTAGAAAGCATAACAATAATCACAAAAATCGCAAATAATCTTACTACATGGCAACATTTAGAGTAGAAGGAGGTCATCCATTGAACGGTGAAATTACACCACAAGGAGCAAAAAATGAAGTATTACAAATTTTATGTGCTGTTTTGTTAACTCCCGAGAAAGTCACGATAGAGAATATTCCTAATATCATTGATGTCAATAAATTGATATCAATTTTGGGAGATTTGGGGGTAAAAGTCAAGCAATTAAACGACCATGCCTACGAATTTCAGGCAGATGAGGTTGACATAGATTATTTAAGTTCTTCCGAGTTTAAAGAAGATGGTAAAAAATTAAGAGGTTCAATCATGTTGGTCGGGCCTATGTTGGCTCGTTTTGGAAAGGGGTATATTCCTAAGCCAGGAGGGGATAAGATAGGAAGAAGAAGACTAGACACACACTTTGAGGGTTTCGTTAACCTTGGAGCTAAATTTAGGTACAATAAAGAAGAACATTTTTACGGAGTGGAATCTCCAAAGTTAAAAGGTGTGAACATGTTATTAGATGAGGCTTCTGTGACAGGGACAGCAAACATCGTGATGGCAGCAGTTTTAGCAGAGGGAATAACCACTATTTATAATGCGGCCTGTGAACCCTACTTACAGCAATTGTGTCATATGTTGAACAGGATGGGCGCCAAAATATCAGGGGTAGGCTCTAATTTGTTGACCATAGAGGGAGTTGTCGCTTTGGGAGGAACAAAGCATAGGGTGCTACCAGATATGATTGAGATAGGATCATGGATTGGTATGGCAGCGATGACAAAATCTGCATTAACCATAAAAGATGTTTCTTGGGAGAACTTAGGTCAGATTCCTCGTGTTTTTAGAAAATTAGGAATAAGATTAGAGCAAAAAGGAGATGATATTTATGTACCCAAGCAAGATTCTTATGAAATAGAAAGCTATATAGACGGATCTATGTTGACCGTATCAGATGCTCCTTGGCCTGGGTTTACTCCAGATTTACTTAGCATCATATTGGTCGTTGCTACCCAAGCCAGAGGAACGGTTTTGATACATCAAAAAATGTTTGAAAGTCGATTGTTCTTTGTCGATAAACTAATAGATATGGGTGCAAAGGTGATTTTATGTGATCCTCATAGAGCAAATGTTGTTGGGATGAATCATCAACACAGTTTAAAAGCAATGACGATGAGTTCGCCGGACATTAGAGCTGGAATTAGTTTGTTAATAGCTGCATTGTCAGCTAAGGGAACAAGTATAATTCACAATGTGGAACAAATAGATCGTGGATATCAAAATATTGTTGAGAGATTACAAGCAGTAGGAGCGAAAATTGAACGTATCGATTAGTTTTTTCAATAGTACAGAGATAAAAAAAAGTGAATCCATTCGGATTCACTTTTTTTATTGGTTTTAATTTTGATCTAAATCTTTCTTGCTTTGTCAAGCATCATATGATCAACTAGCACCATTGCAGATAATGCTTCTACAATGGGAATGGCTCTAGGAACTACACAAGGATCGTGACGACCTTTTCCCATCATGGTTACTATATTTCCATCTTTGTCAATTGTTTCTTGTTCTTGAATTACTGTAGCCACAGGTTTAAATGCAACCTTGAAATAAATATCCATACCGTTACTGATTCCTCCTTGTATACCGCCAGAGAAATTAGTTTTGGTAGAACCATCGGTATTAAAGATATCGTTATGTTGACTTCCTGTCATTGTTGCACCTTCAAAACCGCTACCAAATTCAAAACCTTTTACAGCGTTGATTGACAACATGGCTTTTCCTAGTTGTGCATGTAATTTGTCAAAAATAGGTTCTCCCAATCCTACAGGTACATTTTGAATAACACAAGTAACAACACCTCCTACGGTGTCTCCTTGTTTTTTAATTTGTCCAATGTAATCGATCATTTCTTGTGCTTTTTTTGCATCAGGACAACGAGCGATATTACTTTCTGTCAAAGAAAAATCTAATTCTTGATAAGGAGTTTCTAGATGAATGTTTCCCACAGAAGAGGTGAAAGCATTTATTTTTATATCTGGGATGGCTTGTTTTGCAATCGCGCCACCAACGACCCAATTGGCTGTTTCTCTAGCTGAGGTTCTTCCTCCACCTTTATAATCTCTATGACCGTATTTTTGACTATAGGTATAATCTGCATGTGAGGGTCTATATTGATCTTTGATGTGGGAATAGTCTTTTGATTTTTGATTGGTATTGACAATTCTAAATCCAATTGAAGCGCCAGTGGTAATTCCATCAAAAATTCCCGCCATAAATTCAACGGTATCGGGTTCTTTACGCTGAGTTACAATTTTAGATTGCCCTGGTTTTCTTCTGTCAAGTTCTTTTTGAATTGCATCAAAATCTAATGTAATACCAGCAGGGCATCCATCAATCACTCCTCCAATTGCAGGTCCATGTGATTCACCAAAAGTGGTGAGGGTAAATAGGTTTCCAAATTTATTCGCCATGAAAAAAATAATTTTAGACAAATTTAACGAAAACTTTTTGCTTGACACTTTAAAAAGGATAACAATCGGTTTTTTTAGCAAAACCAAGATCTACAATAGAAACAAGGAGTATACATAGTTTGGCCATTACTTCTTCATCATTTTTACGCTTTAAATTTATAGTTCCTCAGAAATTTTTGAGAAGGTTAAAAAAACTTAAAAAAACATTTTATTAAAACCAAAAGTGTCCTATATTTGCACTCGCAAACGAGAAATCGTGAGACGCTTAGGAGAAATGGCAGAGTGGTCGAATGCGGCAGTCTTGAAAACTGTTGACTGTAACAGGTCCGGGGGTTCGAATCCCTCTTTCTCCGCAAAAGG